>Ga0247825_10003184_pt1 | contig 10822 bp, 7 predicted proteins | sample 13C_Vanillin_Day_FD_194413 | JGI IMG/M metagenome (GOLD analysis project Ga0247825, IMG submission 194413) | Soil microbial communities from agricultural site in Penn Yan, New York, United States - 13C_Vanillin_Day48 | ecosystem: Environmental > Terrestrial > Soil > Agricultural land | place... | reverse complement strand
GTATCGCCGACGAACGCAATACCGCTCGAATCATCGAAGTAACTTACGTGATGTGACGCGTGGCCCGGCGTATAGGCCACGTCGAACGTGCGCCCACCTGCCTCGATGCGCTCGCCGCCGGTCAACGACACGAGATTGCTGGCGGGCACTGCCGCGAACTCTCCCCACAGCTCGTCCATGCGGTCACGGTAGATGCGCGTGGCGCTCTCGATCAACTTCGTCGGGTCCACCATGTGCTTGATGCCGCGCTCGTGCACGAGCACTTTGATGTGCGGGTGCGCTCGGACAATCGTCCCTGTGACGCCGGCGTGATCGAGGTGGATATGTGTCAGCAGGATGTGGCGGACGTCAGGCCATCTGATGCCGTTCGCCTGCAGCCCGAGTTCGAGCGTCTCCAGACAAGTGGTTGGACCGGGATCGACGATGGCGACGCCGCCATGGCCTTGCACGAGCGCGGTTGCTATGACCTGTGGGCGTCCACGGAATTGGAGATCGACCCACGAGAGTCCATGACTGAGTGTGTTCACAGTGTCGAACCCTGTTCTGGAAGTACGCGCGCACTGGCGATCTGCCAGCGACCATCGGCGAGCACGAGACTCATCGAGACCGTATAGGCGGTAGCCAGCTCCTGCCCGCCCGAATCGCGTGTCGTCACCTGCACCGTCACCTTCGTCGTTCCCGAAGAATCGGCCGAGATAACAGTCTCGGGATCGAAGAACTGCACGCGCATCATCGGGCTCGATGCGCGGACGCGTGTCGCCGTCGCGATGACCTCTTGACGCCCGCGAATGGGCACCGAGTTGCCATCCACGTCGATCGAAACGTCCGCAGTCAGATGAGTCTGGAGCGAGGCCACCGCTGTCAGCGCGCGCAAATCTGTTTCGGCGCTCTCATGACTCAACGCCGTGGCGACGTCTGCGAGCAGTCGATTGACTTGCCGTTCGGGGCTGTCCCACCAGCGATATCCCGCCACCACAGCCACGAGCGCGGCGACAACAATCGCGGCGCGCCCGAGCGCCGAGGCGGGCATATACGTGGGATTATACTGGTGGGTCCGACGCTCTGGCTGATTCACGGCGTGTTCGGGCCGATCACACAAATGCTCCAGGCTGATCCAGTGGACGTGCTGACGTCGGTTGCGCGTCTAGTCGCGGAGGCGCCAAGTCTCCGCGAAGTGGTTGCCGGTCTGGCCGGGACACTTCGGGCGCCAATTCCCTTCGACCGGCTCCATGTGTTGCGCCTCGATCGCGCCGACTCGTTCGTTCTCTACACCGCAGGCGAGACAGGCGGCGTCGAGGTCACGAAGCATCTCGTCGGCGATCCTGCCACTCAAATGGACGCCGTTGACGATGCCGCACGCTCCCGCATTGTCTGCACAATTCGACAGGGAGCGCGTGTGCACGGCGCACTCTGGCTCACGTCACCGAACGAAGGCGCCTTCTGCACGGCTCACCAGAAGTTGATGGATAGCGTGGTCGATCTGCTTGGCCTCGCCTTCGAGCACGATGCGATCGTCGAGCGTGACAAGCTGCGGCGCGAGCGCATCGACAGCCTGCGCGGCCTGCTGCAGACGATGGCAGGGGCGCTCGACATCAGGCGCGTATTCGACAAGGTGTCGGAGGTTGTTCGCGGCGGCCTGCCTCACGACATGCTGGTCATCACGTCATGGGGCGCAGACGGCACCTCCTTCCGCATTTACGCCATGGCGGGTGCGACGGCCGAGCCGGACTTCTTCGAGGCGCAGCCGCTGAGCGGCGATGACCTCGCGCAGCTCCAGCGCGATGCCTACGTGATTCATGACGCCGACACCGAAGTGCCGCCGAGCAGCTTGCGCGGCAAGATCTTCCGCCGCTTCGGCGTGCGCTCCGCCCTTCGCGTGCTCATGCCACTCGGCACCAAGGTCTTCGGATCGTTGTTCTTCCTGTCCTGGCAGACCGATCGCTTCAGCGAAGACGACGTGGACTTCGCTCGCCGGGTCGCGGATCACCTGGCACTCGCCCTCTCGCACGAGCAACTGGCGGAGGCGGCGCGCAGCCAGGCGGAGTCTCGTGAGACAGCCGCACGGCTCGAAGCGCAAGTCGCCACACTGACCCGCGAGCTCGAATCTCGCAGCGGTCATCGTCGTGTCGTCGGTCAGTCGAAGCAGTGGAAGGATGTCCTCGCGCATGCCGCGCGCGTGGCACACACAGAGACAACCGTCTTATTGACCGGCGAGTCGGGAACCGGCAAGGAGGTCGTTGCGCGCTTCATCCACCACGCGTCGCGGCGAAGTCAGGGATCGTTTGTCGCGATCAATTGTGCGGCGCTTCCAGATCAACTGCTCGAGTCCGAGCTATTCGGTCATGAGCGCGGCGCCTTCACGGGCGCCGTGTCGGCGAAGCCCGGCCGCATCGAACAGGCGAACGGCGGCGTGCTCTTCCTCGACGAAGTCGGCGAGATGGCGCCGACCGTCCAGGCCAAATTGCTGCGCGTGCTCGAAGAGCGCGAGTTCATGCGGCTCGGAAGCACACGCGTGCTGCATGCCGACATTCGAGTGATCGCGGCAACCAACCGCGACCTTCACGCCGCCATGCAACGAGGCGAGTTCCGCGAGGACCTCTACTACCGGCTCGGCGTCTTCGAGATCTCATTGCCGCCGCTGCGGGATCGTCTCGACGACGTGCTGGAGTTAGCGGATTCGTTCCTTGCCGAGATCGGCGAGACCGTCGGGCGACCTGCCGCTGGCATCTCGCGCGAGGCGCGAGAACATCTCCTGACGTACGAGTGGCCTGGGAACGTGCGCGAGTTGAGAAACGCGATCGAGCGCGCGGTCATCCTTGCCGATGGCGGCTTCATTCGAAGCGAGCACCTGCCGGTGACGCCTCGACGCGCCGGGCGCAGCGATGACGACAACGCCGCAGCGAACCTGCCGGCGGGGGGCGTGAATCTCGAGGACATCGAGCGCTCGCTGGTCTTGAAAGCGCTGACGCAGGCGCGACATAACAAAACGCGCGCGGCCAAGCTGTTAGGCTTGACTCGCGCGCAGCTCTATTCACGAATTGAAAAGTACGGCCTGACGGGAACTGAATCGTAGCGTCCCTACATCTTTACGCGAACCGTCAGCGGCGCCGTCAGCCGCGTGTTCACGTCAGCACCTGGCCCAAGGCGAACCTCTTCGCCGCGCGTTGCCAGCACCGCACCGGTTCCCGCCGCGCCGCCGATCGCTGCACCCTTCGCGGCTCCGCCGCCACCACCCAGAAGACCGCCGACGGCTGCTCCGACACCGGCACCGATACCGATCTTCGTCGCGTCCTTACCCTTAGTCGCTCGAGCCTGATGCGAGATCGGCGCGGTCGCGATGTCATAGCGCTCGCTGGCGTGTCGAAGCGAGCTGAATCGATAGGCGACGCGGGCACGCCCCTTCACGCGTCCAGAACGCGCGACATCCGTCACTGTTCCGACGAGTTCAGTGCCCGTCGGCAGGACCGGCTTCCCATCAACAGCAACTGCCTGTCTGAGCGATGCGCGAACGGTGTCCTCAACCTGGCTCGCGTCGGACGAAACGGCAGACTTGAGTTCGAGCCGCAGTGTGGTGCCCGATGGAATCGTGACCTCACGATACGTGGGTCGCTCGGGCTTCTCTTCCGCGGCTGCTGAAGTCGGCGTGCCTTCCTCCGTGGTCGTCCCGACTGCCGCGTCGCCCGAAGTCGAACTGCCGCAAGCCGCACACAACCCAGCCAGTGTCAGTGCACATAACCATCTGCTCACGGAAAACCTCCTCTAACAGGTCCATCAGGACCGCGCACCGGGTGAACGTCAAAAACGTCTTTCAAAAAACGAAATTTGACGCAAATCAACGTTTGCGCCGGGCTATGGGTTCGACTGATGCCAGATCGCTGCCAAGCAAGCCTGAGGTCCCGAAGGGCTTCATCACACCGTCCGTCCCATTCCTCACAGTTCTGCTACCTTGAAAGAATGGTCAGAGTTACTTGGGTACTTTTCTTTCTCGTCCTCATAGCGGTTCCAGCCAGCGCGCAGAGGCTTCCCGGCAACGTCGTCCCCGAGCACTACACGCTGTGGTTTGCTCCCGACCTCGAAAAGGAAACCTTTCGCGGACGCGAGTCGATCGACGTTGTCTTGACGGAACCATCGACGACAGTGACGTTGCACGCGACGGAGATCGATTTCTCCGAGGTGACGATTACCTCCGGCGGCAAAACGCAGACGGCGCGGGTGACGCTCGACGCCTCGCGCGAGACCGCGACGTTCACGGTCCCGCAGCCGATCGCCGAGGGCAAGGCAACGATCCAGATCACTTACACGGGAATCCTCAACGACAAGCTACGCGGCTTTTACATCAGCAAGGCAAACGGACGGAAGTACGCCGTCTCGCAGATGGAAGCCACCGACGCTCGCCGCGCATTTCCCTCATTCGACGAGCCCGCGTTCAAGGCGACGTTCGACATCTCGATGATGATCGATTCGGGCGACACGGCGATCTCCAACGGCAAGGTGCTCTCGGACACACCGGGACCCGAGGCAGGCAAGCACACGCTGAAGTTCGGACGAACGCCGAAGATGTCCACGTATCTAGCCGCGATGCTCGTCGGCGACTTCGTGTGTCGTGAAGGCGCGTCCGATGGCATCCCGATTCGCGTCTGCTCGACACCCGACAAGCGCGAGCTGACGGCGTTCGCGCTCGAAGCGGCACAACAGCAGCTGGCGTTCTTCAACAAGTACTTCGGGCTCAAATACCCGTTCGGCAAACTCGACATCATCGGCGTGCCCGACTTCTCCGCCGGCGCGATGGAGAATGCCGGCGCCATCACGTTCCGCGAGCGCCTGCTGCTGGTCGATCCGGCCAACTCCTCCGTCGCGTCGCGCAAACGTGTGGCGGGAATCATCTCCCACGAGATCGCGCATCAGTGGTTCGGCAACCTCGTCACGATGAAGTGGTGGGACGACATCTGGTTGAACGAGGGGTTTGCCACTTGGATGGCCAATAAGCCACTCGCCGCGTGGCGGCCTGACTGGCACGTGGAACTGGACGATGCCGCGGATACGCAGGGGGCGTTGGGCATCGACGCCATGCGCTCGACGCGGCCCATTCGGATGAAGGTGGAGACACCGGCAGAGATCAATGAAGTGTTCGACGGGATCGCGTACGAGAAGACGGCCGCAGTGCTGCGCATGATCGAGTCGTACGTCGGGGCTGAGCCCTTCAGGCAGGGCGTCGCGTCGTACTTGAAGCGGTTCTCGTACGCCAACGCAGCGGGCGAAGACTTCTGGAACGAGGTTGCGAAAGTGACCGGCAAACCGGTGGACCGCATTCTGCGCAGCTTCATCGATCGCGCGGGCTCGCCAGTGCTGTCCGTTCAAAGTCGATGTGTGGCGGGCAAGACCACCGATGTCGATCTCACGATGGGGCGCTTCATCGGCGTGCCTGGCAGTCCGCGAGAAGAACAGACGTGGGCGCTGCCCGCGTGTCTCAAGACCGCGTCGGGCCAACCACGATGTGAGGTGATCGAGCGTCCGAAACAGACCGTCCAGTTGAACGGCTGCAGCAAGACAGACGGTGACGCCGTGTTCGCCAACACGGACAGCCGCGGCTACTACTTCACGGAGTACTCGCCAGATGCCGCCCGTGCGCTCGCGCGGTCGGCGACCACGCTGAAGCCGGTCGAGCGGCTCAGTCTTCTCGGCGACGAATGGTGGATGGTGCGCGGAGGCCGTCACGACGTCGGCGTGTACCTCGATGTCGCGAGTGCGTTCGCCAGCGACACCGCAAGCGCGGTGATCGAGATGGTCTCGGCACGGCTGGCAGTGATTGAAGAGGATCTCGTCACGGCGTCCGACCAACCCAGGTATCAAGCGTGGATTCGGGCGCAATTCGGTCCGCAACTGCACGCGCTGGGCCTGCCGGGAGACGCAGAGGACGACGACGAGACCCACATGCGGCGCGCGACGTTGCTCGAACTGGTTGGCGTCACCGGAAACGATCCGGAGGTCCAGAAGCGCAGTCGCGAACTGGCGGAGCACTACCTGAAGGACTCACGCTCGCTGCCGGCCACGATCGCAGCCACGGTGCTCAAGGTGGCGGCGCTCGGCGGCGATCGTGCGCTCTACGATCAGTACGTCGCGAAGCTCGGCACCCTGGCTGCGCAGCCCGAGGAGTACTACCGATTCTTCAGTGCGCTCTCGTCGTTCAAGGACCCGGCGCTGTCGAAACGCACCCTCGAGTTTGCGCTCTCCCCTTCTGTTCGCAACCAGGACACCGGCACGTTGATCGGCTCGATGATGGTGCAGCCGTGGAGTCAGGAGATGGCCTGGGAGTTCGTGAAGGCGAACTGGCAGACGCTTGTGAAAAGCCTCGGCGAGTTCCAGGGGATCCCCTCGATCGTGGGATCAACCGCTTCCTTCTGTTCAGCGCCCCGCGCCCAGGAAGTGCGAGCTTTCTTCGAGAAGAACCCGATCCCCTCGTCGCAGCGGGCCGTGCAGCAGTCGATCGAGCGGATCGAAAACTGCGTGGCGCTCAAGGAACGCCAGAGCAGGCCGCTCGCTACGTGGATCTCTGCGAAGTAGGCGGTAGGCAGTTCGCGGTTCACAGGTCACTGTGGACCGTGGACTGAAGACCGTGGACGAGGACTGCCTACTGCGGGAACGCCGCCGGGGCCTTGTCCTGATACCCCTCGCCCTCGAGTGATTCCAGGAAGGCGACGATCGCGTCCACTTCGGCTGGACTGAGGCGAAGCGGCTCCATCTTGACGTCCAGATAGGGGTTCTTGTTCCCGCCGCGGTTGTAGAGTTCCACCACCTCACGCAACGAGCTCTCGGACCCGTCGTGCAGATACGGCGGATGCTTCGTCACGTCACGCAGCGTCGGCGTTTTGAACGCGCCGCGATCGGCCTCGTTCTTTGTCACAACGAAGCGACCCTCATCGCTGAACTGCTTCGCCACCGGATCCCAGCCGATGCCAAGGTTGTGGAACTTGCTGTCTGTGAAATTGTTTCCGGCGTGACACTGGCGGCACTTCGCCTTCTCGAAGAACAACTCGTGCCCCTGCTTCACCTGATCGGACACGGCCTTCTCATCGCGGTCGTAGCGCCAGCGATCCCACGCCGAGTTGCCGCTCATGCGCGTCTGCTCGTAAGCGACGATGGCCTTGGCGATGCGCTCACCAGTGATCTCCTCGCTGCCGAACGCGGTCCTGAAGTACGGCTTGTATCCCGCGATCTTCGAGATCTTGTCGCCGAGTGCGTGCGGCATGTCTGTCATGCCCATCTCGATCGGATTGCCGATCGGCCCGAGCGCCTGATCTTCCAGCGACCCCGCGCGGCCATCCCAGAAGAAGTGCGGGAGCAGTGCGTCCGCCTGATTGACCAGCGACGGCGCCTTTCGTCGTCCCTTCTGACCACCGATACCAGTCGATACGGCCGTCGGCTCTGAGAATGCGTGCTCGGGGCGGTGGCAGGTGGCGCAGGCAACGCTATCGTCTGCGGACAGACGCTTGTCATAGAAGAGCCAGCGCCCGAGTCGAACTCGATCAGGCGTGGGTGGCTCGGTCAGCGAGGCGAGATCGATCTCGGCACCGAGGGGCGCCTGAGGAATCGCGACAATCGGGTTGTCCGCTTCCCACGGCGGAGGCGCAGACGCTGCGGATGAACATGCCTCTGCGACAAGCGCAACAATACCGACACCAATCAATTTCCAGATCTGTGCTTTCACTCTGAACTGCCTGCCGTGAACTGCCTACCTCGGAATTGTACCCGCATCCGTTCGGTCACAAGTCCCACACGGTCCACACCGGCGCCCTTCGCGCTGTCGATGACACGGACGATGTCCCCGTAGCGCAGGCTTCCCACAGCCATGATGAACATCGTCTTGTCTCGACGGTTCTCGTAGACCTCCTTGAAACGCGCATCGAGCTCCTGCAGAGTGACCTCCTGCTTATTGATCAGCGGCGTGATGTTCATCTCCGAGTTTGCGCGCGGTCTCGTTCCTTGAACGACCGTCTCCGCCCCGTGATGCTGGTGGGCCATCGCTGCCTCTCCGTGGATTGATTGGACACCGGGCGCGCCGAATGGTTTCGCGCGTGTCACGATAAACCGCGGAGAACGCGGAGACTTTTCAACGCCGAGATCGCCGGGATCGCAGAGCCGCTGGGTGACGCCGGACTTCGGCCGGCCATGGGCCGAACAGGACCGGCGTGCAAGCGCCGCATCATGCGTCTTGGCGGCGTTTGCACGCGGTGCCTGTTCGCTCCATGCCGCGCGCAGCGCGGGTCATCCGGCGGTTGAATTCGTTCCGTCTCTGCGATCCCGGCGATCCCGGCGTTAAACAAATCAGTGAACGGAGTCGCGAACGTGATTCCGGTAGACAAACAACTTCAGCGCAACCAGTCCGGCGAGGATCGCCCCGGTCAGCGGCACCCCGTGCCCCGTGAACGGCGTCAGCAGCACGAGCACCGCAGCGACGGGGCCGTACGCTCGCGTCTGCCGATACTCGGGCCGATCGTGCAGAAACCAGAGGCTGAGCAGATACGTTGCGACCGGCACGGTCACGGCGACACCGGCGCCGACCGGCCCGATCTTCGCCGTGTGAGTTGCCGCATCAACGGCCACCGCGAGCCCCGCACCAACCGCAGCGGCTGATGCGAAGACGAAGTAGTGACCGTATCCCCAGGTGAAGGCCTTCCGCATGCTCGTGAGCAGATCGTGAACCGGCCGATCGAAGTAGACCCACCACATCGCATACACGATGAGTAGTCCTCCGACGATGATCGGTATCAGTTCTGAGAGAGCTGCGCCTGCTGCAAGCGCTGACTGAATCGCCGCGTTCGCCGACAGGATCGACTCGCCTAGCACGATCAGCGTCAACAGACCGTATCGCTCCGTGATGTGATGTGGATGCCACGGCGTCGGCGACGATCGCTCCGCCCACATCGGCACCGAGAGATCCAGCGCAGCCAGAATCAGGAATCCCGGCAGCCAGTACTGCGGCACGAGGAGCATTCCAGCCCAGGCCGTCTGAAGAATCGTAATACCGAGCGCATATCGTCGCGCCGTCGAGCGGCGCCCGGGATCCGAAGCCGATGCGCGAAGCCACTGCACGACCAGCGCGAGCCGCATGATCACGTAGCCGCCGACCGTGGCGATGTTGGGCATCCGCGCCTCCAACATGGACGTGATGCCCGCCGCCATGAGCAGTGCACCCGCAATTTGCACGAAAACGAGCAGCCGATACGCCACGTCGTCGCAGTCGTACGCGGATGCGAACCAGGTGAAGGCCATCCACGCCCACCAGATGGCGAAGAACACCATCAGGTAGCCGAGGAGCCCGTCGAGCGCATGCAACTCGGCCACGGCGTGATGCAATCCGCTGGCGGCCTGCGCGATGGCGACGACGAAGACCAGATCGAAGAAGAGCTCGAGTGGCGTTGCCGCGCGATGCGCTTCGTGAGGCGACCGCGCCACCATCCGCGACAGCCGCCGCCCGCTCGACGACTTCGACGACGACATCGATTCGAGAGGAGACATCGGCTTGAATTCTATCCATGCCCCAGCTACCCAGCCACCGAGCTACCCAGCCACCGAGCTAGCAACCACGCGGTCACCGAGCGCGCGACTACAATCGTCGGAAGGATGCAACAGGAGCCGACCGTCCAGAGCTGGCGTGAATATGCCGTCGTCTCGCTGGCGTTCGGCTCCAGTCGCCTGGTCCTCCATTGGCTCGGTCTTCAGTTCGATTTCAGCCTCGACTGGATGTGGCTGAGCGATCCTGCCGACCTGCAGGATCGGCTGCTACAGACCATCTACTACTTCCATGCGTTTCCACCCGGGATGGATCTCTTCACCGGGATCCTGCTGAAAGTTGCCGGGGCGCACGCCGCCCTTCTCGCGCAAATCACCTTCTGGCTTCTCGGCCTGGTTCTGATCACCTCGATCTTCTATCTCGCGCGCGCGTGCGGACTCTCTGTGCGTGTATCGTTCATCGTCGCGATCGCGTTCTCACTGCTTCCGCAATCGATCTATTTCGAGCATCTCTATCTCTACGAGGAACCGATCGCGGCGCTGCTGTGTCTCTCAGTGGCGCTGTTCCATGCCGCGCTCACGCGTCAGTCCGTGCGCCTCTGGCTGGGGTTCTTTACGCTGTGCGCCGTCATTGGCGTCACGCGGAGCACGTTCCACCTGCTCTGGCTCGCGGTGATGCTCTGTGTCGGTCTCTGGTTCAGCACACCTCGCGATCGCCGACGCGTACTGGCGGCTGCGTGCGCGCCGGCGGCGCTGGTGGTCGCGCTCTACGTGAAGAACCTGATCGTCTTCGGCACGTTCAGCGCGTTCACGTACGGGCCGTCGAGCTACGCGCACGTGACCGTCTCGCACCTGCCCCCCGAGACGAAGGCGCAGTGGGTCCACGACCGCCGACTGTCACCGTTCGCGGCGCTGAGCCCGTACGCCGGACCGCGCGAGTATTTGCAGGTGTATTCCGGCACACCTCCCACCAACTGGCCGTCGCAGCTCACGGATCTGGATCGTCCAACGGTGCACGCGCCGAACTTCAACCACTGGGTCATCCTGGAAGCCAATCGCAGGCGCAACGCGGACGCGTGGTACTACATGCGCACGCAACCGCTCGAGTACGCGACCACTGCACTGCACGGTTTGGAGGATTTCTTCACGGCGTCAACCGAATGGCATCCCTACACAGGGACGGAGCGCTCTCCGCACTACCAGCATCGCCAGGTGCTCGGTCGGTACGAGTCGATCGTCAATCGCCTCGTCCACGGCTTCCCCGTCGCGCCCGTCGGGTTGTATGCGTTCCTGCCGCTCGTGATGATCTGGA
>Ga0247825_10003183_pt1 | contig 10826 bp, 7 predicted proteins | sample 13C_Vanillin_Day_FD_194413 | JGI IMG/M metagenome (GOLD analysis project Ga0247825, IMG submission 194413) | Soil microbial communities from agricultural site in Penn Yan, New York, United States - 13C_Vanillin_Day48 | ecosystem: Environmental > Terrestrial > Soil > Agricultural land | place... | reverse complement strand
CATGAGCTACGAGCCGCAGGCAAGAACAGTTTCAGCGACCAGCCACCATCCGCGAGCCACCAGCCACGCCTCACTCAGCAGAAATGCGCAGCGCCGCCGCGATGGCCCACGGCGCAAACGCGCCGGCCAGCACCAGCATCGCGGCAAGCAGGAGGAAATGCGGCAGCGCGCTCAATCCGGCAGCGGTGGCATCGAGCGCTCCGGCGCCGATGATCAGCACTGGCACGTAAAGCGGCAGTACCAGCAGCGCGAGCAGCACGCCGCCCCCCCGCAGCCCGAGCGTCAGGGCCGCGCCGATCGCGCCCACCAGCGAAAGCACCGGCGTTCCCAGCAGCAGCGACAGGACGAGCACGCCGACCAGCTCCGGCGGCAGGTCGAACTGGAGCGCGAGCAGCGGAGACAGTACGACGAGCGGCAGGCCGGATACCAGCCAGTGGGCAAACACGCGCGCGATCACGATCGCGCCCAGCGGAGCCGCCGCGACCAGCATCTGGTCGAGCGCGCCGTCGGCATGATCGGATTCGAACATGCGGGTGAGCGAGAGCATGCACGCGAGCAGCGCCGCGACCCAGATGACGCCAGATGCGATCTCGCGCAGCAGGTTGGGCTCCGGGCCGATGCCGAGCGGAAACAGGCTCGTCACGATCACGAAGAACAGCACGGCGGTTGCGACGTCGGAGCGGCGCCGCCACGCGAGCAGCAGGTCGCGGCGGATGACGGAGCGAAGTATGGCGGTCATCGGCGGTCGAGGCTGATGTCGGTCGCGGACGGAGCCTTGATGCGCGCTTCTTGGTGGGTGGTCAGCACTACCATGCCTCCACGCGCGATGTGCTCGCCCGCCAGCAACTGCACCCGTTCCACCGCCTGCGCGTCGAGCGCGGCGAACGGCTCGTCGAGTATCCACAACGGCTGTGCCTCGCTCACCGCGAGCCGCGCGAGCGCCGCCCGCCGCCGCTGGCCCTGCGAGAGCGCCCGTGTCGGCAACTGCTCGCGGCCGGAGAGGCCGAAGCTCTCCAGTGCGGCGCGCGCCCGGGTCACAGGAATGTCGAGTCCGGCAAGCGCGCAGGCGAAGACGAGGTTCTCCAGCACCGTCAGGTCGCCTTTCAGCGCGTCGGCGTGCCCGACGTAAGCGAGGTGCTTCCAGTATTCCTCGCGCAGCGCGCGGATGTTCTCGCCGTTCCAGCGCACCTCGCCCGCCGCGGGCGCGAGCAGGCCGCAAAGCGCGCGGAGCAGGCTGGTCTTGCCGCTGCCGTTCGCGCCGGTCACGCGCAGCAGCGCGCCCGGCGCGAGCGTGAAGCCGAGGTTGCTGAACAGCGTGGTGTCGCCGCGGGTGGCCGCGAGTTCCCGTGCTTCGAGCATGAGACTTGGCAGGTGCCTGGATGCGCCGCCGCCGGGCGGGCGGCGAGCGCGACAAAGGGTGCCTAACCTACCACAGAAGTGCCGGTTTTTGAAGAAAAAACCGGGATTTCGCCAGCGCGGAATCGCATGCCCCGTTTGACTTGCGTCAATCCGCTGTTGCGCCGGGCGGGCGCAGCACTCGCCAGAACGCAGCAAGCGCGCCCGCGAGGGTCAGCGCCCATGCGCCAAGCGCGACCCAGATCATGATCCGCGGCACCAGCTGCAGCAGCGGAAAGTCGGCCGCGAGCGAGAGGCGCCAGGTCGCAAGCGTGTACATGCCGAGCGGGAACACCAGGCTCCAGTACATCGGGTGATAGGTGACCGGCTCCTTTCGCACGAGGTGCTTCCACACGCCGAAGATGAGCAGCAGCGGTATCCACCAGGTGGCCCAGGCCCACAGGATCAACGTCGTCCCGTCGAGGAAAGGGCGCAGCGCCAGGAGGAACGGCATGCCGGGATCGGTCAGGATGAGCGTGGAGCCCGCGTTGGTCGCGATTGCCGCGGCCCCCATCACGACCCAGAACAGCGGAGTCACGTCGGCCGGCTCGACGCGAAGGAAGAACAGGCGGTAGCTGAACAGCGTGATGAAGATGCCGTAGAAAACGACGCCGATTCCCCACAGCGCGTAAATCGAGACGAACGCCAGCGGCGCAGCCGCCCCGAAATGCGGCGCGAGCTGCGCGCCGAGCAGCACCAGGGACTCGGTGCCGACGATGGCGATCAGCCAGCCGCCGTGCACGAGGTCGGCGCCGCTCTCCGTGTTGATGAACGTGAGGACGCTGAAGCTCGCGTAGCCGAGCAGTGTCCAGACCGCGAGAGCGAAGAGCCAGAGGAAAACAGCCGATTCCGTCTGGCCGCGCAGCGCGAGCTGCAGGCCGAACACGTCAGCGGCGGCGACGATCGTGAAAAAGGAAAACACCAGTCGCGGATTGACCAGGTCGGCGAAGACCTCGCCCCGGAAGCGCGTCATCCGCACCGCCAGGGCGAGCAGCAGAAGCGGGAAGGCCACCAGGTTCACGCCAAGCAGGAAATCCGACGCACCCCGGTGGCCGATATGCCACGCGGCGTTGGAAATGATTCCAGTCGCCATGACCAGCGCGAAATAGCCCGGGTAGAGCCCGCGAATCTGCCGGTTGATGCGGCCGAGTGCGCCTTCCCCAGAATCCATGACCGAATTGTCCCATGTTCCGGCGCGTGCCCTTGCCACAACCCGGGGGGATACGGAAAATACACTGCTTGATCTAAATCAAACTGGTGCGGGCGGGGGTGCATACAATGCATCCCATATGCGCATGCTTTCGGCGCCCGCGCCGGGTCGAGGAGACCCGTGAGCGCGAGCAACAAGCAGGCAAGCCTGGTTCTCTTTGCCAGCACGCTTGCATTCGTAGTCTGCTTCGCGGTATGGATGATGTTCGCGATCATCGGCATACCAATCAAGGAAGCGCTCAAGCTGAACGACGCGCAATTCGGGCTGCTTGCCGCGACGCCGGTGCTGACCGGGGCCTTGCTCCGCCTGCCGCTGGGCATCTTGACCGACCGCTACGGTGGCCGCATCGTGTTCTTTCTGCTGCTCGTTGGGGCTGCGGCACCGATATATCTCGTCGCACACGCCACCGCGTACTGGCACTTCCTGGCGCTCGGGCTGGTCTTGGGCGTGGTGGGCGCATCGTTCTCGGTGGGAACTCCCTACGTCGCGCGTTTTTTCGACAAGAGCCGCAGCGGGTTCGCGATGGGCGTGTTCGGCGCCGGCACGAGCGGCGCGGCGATCAACATGTTCATCGCGCCGCACATCGTCGCCGCCTACGGCTGGCAGATGGTTCCGAAGGTCTATGCGGCCGCGATCCTCGTCACCGCAGCGATTTTCTGGTTGCTCGCCTGTCCAGATCCGGGCGCGGGCAAGCAGGGGGTTGGACTGAGGCAGCAGCTCGCCGTACTTAAGGACCGGCGCGTCTGGAAGTACTGCCAGTACTACTCGATCGTGTTCGGCGGCTTCACCGCGCTCTCCCTCTGGATGCCCCAGTACTACGTCGGGGAATACGGCCTCACCATCGGGCAGGCTGCGTTGCTGGCGGCGGCGTTCTCGCTCCCAGCGGGGGCGCTGCGCGCGCTGGGCGGCTGGCTGTCGGACCGGTTCGGCGCCCACGGCGTCACCTGGTGGGTGCTGTGGGCCGCGTGGATCTGCCTGTTCATTCTGTCCTACCCGAAATTCGACCTCACGGTCTATACGGTAGACGGGTCGAGGACGTTCAACATACTCGTGGCGCCGTGGCTGTTCACGCCGCTGCTGTTCATCATGGGCATCGCGTTCGCTTTCGGGATGGCCTCGACGTTCAAGTACGTCGGCGACGATTTTCCCCAGAGCATGGGCATCGTCTCGGGTATCGTGGGCCTCGCCGGAGGCCTGGGCGGTTTCCTGCTGCCGATCATGTTCGGCTGGCTGGTGGATCTCTTCGGCGTGCGCTCGACTTGCTTTATGCTGCTTTACGGCATCTGCTGGGTGTCGCTGATCCTGATGTACGTGACGGAGGTCCGGCGCGCGCCCATACTCGGAGACGCTCGCGCTTCCAGTCCCGAACCACGAACCACAGACCGCGGGGTTTGAAATGAGCCACTTTCTCGACCGACTGACCTACTTCTGGAGCCCGAAGGAATCCTTTTCCGGCGGCCACGGCCAGGTGACAGGAGAAGACCGCACCTGGGAAGACGCCTACCGTAACCGCTGGGCGCACGACAAGATCGTGCGCTCCACCCACGGCGTGAACTGCACCGGCGGGTGCTCGTGGAAAATTTACGTGAAGGGCGGCATCGTCACGTGGGAGACGCAGCAGACGGACTATCCGCGCACGCGCTGGGACATGCCCAACCACGAGCCGCGCGGCTGCGCGCGCGGCGCGAGCTACAGCTGGTATCTCTACAGCTCGAACCGCCTCAAGTATCCGATGGTGCGCGGGCGCTTGCTGCGCCACTGGCGCAAGGCGCGCCAGTCGCTCGGACCGGTGGAGGCGTGGGCCTCCATCGTCGGCGACGAGTCGACGCGGCGCGACTACCAGCGCATGCGCGGCCTCGGCGGCTTCGCCCGCTCCACCTGGGATGAAGTCAACGAGATCGTTGCCGCCGCTAACGTCCACACCATCAAGCGCCACGGTCCCGACCGCATCATCGGCTTCTCCCCGATCCCGGCCATGTCGATGGTGTCGTATGCCGCGGGCAGCCGATACCTCTCTCTGATCGGCGGCGTGTGCATGAGCTTCTACGACTGGTATTGCGACCTGCCGCCCTCCAGCCCGCAAGTGTGGGGCGAGCAGACCGACGTGCCGGAATCGGCCGATTGGTACAACTCCGGATTCATCATCGCCTGGGGCTCCAACGTCCCCCAGACACGGACGCCGGACGCGCATTTCTTCACCGAGGTCCGCTACAAGGGGACCAAGACCGTGGCGGTCACGCCGGATTACTCCGAGGTCGCCAAGCTGTGCGATCTCTGGCTGCACCCGAAGCAGGGCACCGACGCGGCGCTCGCCATGGCGATGGGTCACGTGGTCATGAAGGAGTTCTATTTCGATCGCCGCAGCGGTTATTTCGACGACTACGCCCGGCGTTACACCGATCTTCCGATGCTGGTGATGCTGAAGGAGCATGCGCTCCCGGGTGGCGAGACCGTGATGGTGCCCGACCGCTACCTGCGCGCTTCAGATTTCGGCGACAAGCTTGGGCAGGCGAACAACCCCGATTGGAAGACCGTGGCCTTCGACGAGAGCGGTCAGGTAACGCTGCCGACCGGGGCGATCGGCTTCCGCTGGGGCCCCGACGGCCGTCCCGACCAGGGGCAGTGGAACCTCGAAGCGAAGGATGCGCGGCAGGGGCGGGACGTGAAGCTCGCGCTGTCGCTGCTCGAGAGCGGGCAGTCCGTAGATACCGCGCGCGTCGGGTTCCCGTATTTTGGCGGCATCCCCACCCCACATTTCACCGAAAGCCCCGGAAGCGATGTGCTGGTGCGCACGGTGCCGGTCAAGCGCATCGCGCTGGAAGGCAGCGATGCGCTGGTGGCCACCGTGTTCGACCTGCAGGCGGCGAACTACGGCATCTCGCGTGGGCTGCCGGGCGAGCTCGCCGCGAAGAGCTACGACGACGACTCGCCGTACACCCCAGCATGGCAGGAGCGCATCACTGGCACCCCGCGCGACCAGGTCATCGCCGTCGCGCGTCAGTTCGCCGACAACGCCGAGAAGACCCAGGGCCGCTCGATGGTGATCATCGGGGCGGCGATGAACCACTGGTACCACTGCGACATGAACTACCGGGGCATCATCAACATGCTCATGCTGTGCGGCTGCATCGGCAAGAGCGGAGGTGGCTGGGCGCACTACGTCGGGCAGGAGAAGCTGCGGCCGCAGACCGGGTGGACGGCGCTCGCCTTCGCGCTCGACTGGATCCGCCCGCCGCGCCAGCAGAACAGCACGAGCTTCTTCTACGCGCACACCGACCAGTGGCGCTACGAGAAGATCGGCGTGGAGGAAGTTCTCTCGCCGCTCGCCGACCGGAAAGCGTTCGGCGGTAGCATGATCGACTACAACGTGCGCGCCGAGCGCATGGGCTGGTTGCCGTCGGCGCCGCAGCTGAAGGTGAACCCGCTCAAGATCGTGCGCGATGCGCAGGCCGCCGGGATTGATCCGAAGAACTACGTGGTGAAGGCGCTGAAGGACGGGTCCCTGCAGATGAGCTGCGAAGACCCCGATCACCCGGACAACTGGCCGCGCAACATGTTCGTGTGGCGCTCGAACATTCTGGGCTCGAGCGGCAAGGGCCACGAATATTTCCTGAAGCACTTGCTCGGGACGAGCAACGGCGTGCAGGGCAAGGACCTGGGGGCCACCGGCGGTGCGAAGCCGGAGGAGGTCGCCTGGCACGATGTCGACGACGGCACGGGGCGCCTTGGCGCGCCGGAGGGCAAGCTCGACCTCCTGGTGACGCTGGATTTCCGGATGTCCACGACCTGTCTCTACTCGGACATCGTGCTGCCCACCGCGACCTGGTACGAGAAGAACGACCTCAACACGACCGATATGCATCCCTTCATCCATCCGCTCACCAACGCGGTGGACCCGGCCTGGCAGTCGCGCAGCGACTGGGAGATCTACAAGGGCTTCGCGAAGAAATTCAGCGAGGTGTGCGCCGGCCACCTGGGCGTCGAGAAGGATCTCGTGCTGACGCCGCTGATGCACGATTCGCCTGCGGAACTCGCGCAGGCTCTTGGCGTCAAGGAATGGAAGAAGGGCGAATGCGACCTGATTCCCGGCAAGACGGCGCCGCAGATGACGGTGGTGGAGCGCGATTACCCGAACGTGTACAAGCGGTTCACTGCGCTCGGTCCCCTGATGGACAAGGTCGGCAACGGCGGCAAGGGCATCGCCTGGAACACGCAGTCCGAAGTGAAGCAGCTCGGTCAGCTGAACGGCATTGTCACGGCCGAGGGCGCGACGGCCGGCATGCCGGCCATTAACACCGATATCGACGCATGCGAGGTGGTGATGATGCTCGCGCCCGAGACCAACGGCCAAGTCGCGGTGAAGGCGTGGCAGGCCCTCGGCAAGCAGACCGGGCGCGACCACACTCATCTCGCCTTGCACCGCGAGGACGAGAAGATTCGCTTCCGCGACATCGTCGCGCAGCCGCGCAAGATCATCTCCAGTCCGACCTGGAGCGGCATCGAGTCCGAGAGCGTTTCCTACAACGCCGGCTACACCAACGTCCACGAGCTCATCCCGTGGCGCACGCTCACCGGGCGCCAGCAGTTCTACCAGGACCATCCCTGGATGCGTGCTTTCGGGGAGGGCTTCACGACCTACCGCCCACCGGTGGATCTCAAGACCACCGCGGCCATGGCGGGGGTGAAGCCCAACGGCAACCCCGAGATCGCGCTCAACTTCATCACCCCGCACCAGAAGTGGGGCATCCACTCCACCTACACCGACAACCTGATCATGCTCACGCTCTCCCGGGGTGGACCGTGCATCTGGGTGAGCGAGGATGACGCCCGGCGCGCGAACATCGAGGACAACGACTGGATCGAGTTGTTCAACGTCAACGGCGCGCTGACCGGCCGCGCGGTGGTGAGCCAGCGCGTGAAACCCGGCATGTGCATGATGTACCACGCGCAGGAGAAGATCGTGAACACGCCGGGATCGGAAATGACCGGCGTGCGCGGCGGCATCCACAACTCGGTGACGCGCACGGTGCTCAAGCCCACGCACATGATCGGGGGCTATGCACAGCTTTCCTACGGCTTCAACTACTACGGCACCATCGGCACCAACCGCGATGAGTTCGTGCTGTTGCGCAAGATGAACCGGGTGGACTGGCTCGACACGCCGGTCGCGGAGCAACTGATCAGGCCCACGTTGGACCAGGGAGAAGTCGCATGAAAGTCAGGGCTCAAATAGCCATGGTGTTGAACCTGGACAAGTGCATCGGCTGTCACACTTGCTCCGTCACCTGCAAGAACGTGTGGACCAGCCGGCCGGGAATGGAATACGCCTGGTTCAATAACGTCGAGACCAAGCCCGGTATCGGCTATCCCAAGGAGTGGGAGAACCAGGACAAGTGGAACGGCGGCTGGGTGCGAAAGCGCAACGGCAGCATCGAGCCGCGGCAGGGCGCGCGCTGGAAGCTTCTGATGAAGATCTTCGCGAACCCAAGCCTGCCGCAGATCGACGACTACTACGAGCCGTTCACCTTCGACTACGCGCACCTGCAGTCCGCGCCGGAAATGTCCGCCTCGCCCACCGCTCGCCCGCGCAGCCTCATCACCGGCAAGCAGATGGACAAGATCGTGTGGGGCCCGAACTGGGAAGAAATTCTGGGCGGCGAATTCGCCAAGCGCAGCCAGGAGCGGAACTTCGACGACATCCAGAAGGACGTCTACGCGCAGTTCGAGAACACCTTCATGATGTACCTGCCGCGGCTGTGCGAGCACTGCCTGAACCCCTCGTGCGTGGCGAGCTGTCCCTCGGGCTCGATCTACAAGCGCGAGGAGGACGGCATTGTCCTCATCGACCAGGACAAGTGCCGCGGCTGGCGCATGTGCGTCTCGGGCTGCCCCTACAAGAAGATCTACTACAACTGGAAGAGCGGCAAGGCGGAGAAGTGCATCTTCTGCTATCCGCGCATCGAAGCCGGCCAGCCCACCGTTTGCTCCGAGACCTGCGTCGGGCGGATACGCTATCTCGGCGTGCTCCTTTACGACGCCGATCGCATCCAGGAGGCCGCCAGTGTTGAGCACGACCGCGACCTCTACCACGCGCAGCTGGGAATCTTCCTCGATCCGAACGACCAGGCGGTTATCGCGCAGGCTCGTGCCGACGGCGTGCCTGACGAATGGCTGGAAGGCGCGCGCCGCAGCCCGGTCTACAAGATGGCGGTCGCATGGAAGGTGGCGTTGCCGCTGCACCCGGAGTACCGCACGCTGCCCATGGTCTGGTACGTCCCGCCGCTCTCGCCGATCAGCGCCGCCGCCAACGCAGGCCATCTCGGGGCGAACGGCGAGATTCCCGACGTGAACCAGCTGCGCATCCCGGTTAAGTATCTGGCGAACCTGCTCACGGCCGGCGATACCGGTCCGGTCGTGCGGGCGCTGGAGCGCATGCTGGCCATGCGCGCCTTCCAGCGCGGCAAACACGTCGAGAACCGCGTCAACCTCGCCGTGCTCGAGCAAGTCGGCCTGGACCAGGCCGAGGTCGAGGAGATGTATCGGATCATGGCCATCGCCAACTACGAGGACCGCTTCGTCATCCCCTCGACGCACCGCGAGTACGCCGAGAACGCGTTCAACGTGCGCGGCGGTTGCGGCTTCAGCTTCGGCAACGGCTGCTCCGACGGCGTTAGCAACGTGAGCCTGTTCGGCGCCGAGAAGAAGCGCACCATTCCGATCAAGGCGCAGGTCTGACATGAGTGCGATCGAGCATGGATCCACCGGTGCCGGTGGACGCTTGCATCCCAGCGCGGCTACCCTGCGGGTGCTGGGGGCGCTGCTCGGCTATCCGGATGCGCGCCTGCGCGGCTACCTGCCCGAGATGATGGCGCTGCTCGCCGGGGACGGCGCGCTCTCCGACGCCCGGCGCGGAGAGATCGAGGCGCTGGCGCACTGGATCGCGCGCGCCGACGCGATCGAGGTCGAGACCGCCTATGTGGAAATATTCGACCGCGGCCGGGCAACGTCGCTGCATCTCTTCGAGCACGTGCACGGCGACTCGCGCGACCGCGGCCCGGCAATGATCGATCTCGCGCAGACTTACGAGCGCGCCGGCCTGTACCTGGAGTTGGGCGAGCTGCCCGATTACCTGCCCGTGGTGCTGGAGTTCGTGTCCACCCAGCCTCCGCGCGAGGCGAAGGCTTTTCTCGGGGAGATCGCGCACCTCGTCAACGCAATCTTCGGCGCGCTCATTCAGCGCGGCAGTCCCTACGCGAGTGTGATGGGCGCGCTCCTCGACCTGGCGGGCGAGCCCGCGCGCGCCGTCGAGCCGTCGCCCGAGCCGACCCTGGACGAGAGCTGGGTGGAGCCTCCCGTGTTCGACGGTTGCTCGACGCAGGGCCAGGCGAAGCCTGGCGACCCACAGCCGATACGTATCGTTCGCAAAGCCGGTTCCCCGGCGCAAGGAGCGAGCTCATGAGCGGACTGCACGGTTTCTTCTTCCAGGTCTATCCCTACATTTGCCTGACGGTGCTCGTTGTCGGGAGCCTGATCCGTTTCGACCAGAACCAGTACAGCTGGAAGAGCGATTCGTCTCAGCTCCTGCGCCGCGACCTGCTGCGCTGGGGCAGCAACCTGTTCCACGCCGGCATCCTGTTCCTGTTCTTCGGTCATCTCTTCGGGCTCTTCACCCCCCACGCGTTATACGGGATCTTCATGAGCGCGGCGACCAAGCAGATGCTCGCGATCGTCGCAGGCGGCGTCGCCGGTGCCATCTGTTTCGTGGGCCTCTCGATGCTGCTCTACCGCCGGCTCGCCGATCCGCGAATCCGGCACACCAGCCATTTCAGCGATATCGCGATCCTCATCGTGCTCTGGGTGCAGCTGACGGTGGGCCTCATCACGCTGCCGTACTCGTGGCAGCACTCGGACGGCAGCGTCATGCTGATCCTGGCCGACTGGGCGCAGCGCATCATGACCCTGCGCCCCGTGGATTCGGCCGCGCTGGCGGTGCTGCCGTGGCCCTACCGGTTCCACGTGGTGCTCGGCATGACGATCTTCCTGCTGCTGCCGTTCAGCCGGCTCGTGCACGTGTGGAGCGGCTTCGCGGCCATCGGCTACCTTGTCCGGCCGTACCAGGTCGTGCGCTCGCGGCGGCTCAATGTGCCCGAAGGGCAGAACCTGCCCGGCCAGCCGAGCGCGTCGCCGCACCCCAGTCCCGCAAGCGCGATCGACAACCCGC
>Ga0247825_10003182_pt1 | contig 10826 bp, 10 predicted proteins | sample 13C_Vanillin_Day_FD_194413 | JGI IMG/M metagenome (GOLD analysis project Ga0247825, IMG submission 194413) | Soil microbial communities from agricultural site in Penn Yan, New York, United States - 13C_Vanillin_Day48 | ecosystem: Environmental > Terrestrial > Soil > Agricultural land | place... | reverse complement strand
GACCGGTGGCTACTCCCGGGCGTGAGGTCCGGAAGGCCGCCTCGCGCCGGAACCTTGCCAGGCCCAGATAGTCGTCCACCTGATCCTTATCGATGACGGTTTTCTCAATGGTTCCGCCGTCCGCGGGCGCTTCCGCCGAAGCTGGAGTGGAGGCGGGGCGGGTGGCGATGCGCGCCGCCACCTTGCGGGCGATGGCTCCGAGCTGCCGCTCGAGGTTCCGTACGCCGGCCTCCCGCGTGTACTCGTTGATCACCACCTGCAGCGCGGCATCGGTGAGTTCCATCGCGTCAGCGGTGAGGCCGTGTTCGGCGATCTGCCGCGGGAGGAGGTACCTGCGGGCGATGTGAGCCTTCTCCTGCTCGCTGTATCCGGAGAGCGAGATGATCTCCATCCGGTCCAGCAGCGCGGGATGGATCGTTCCCAGCTGGTTCGCCGTCGCGATGAAGAGCACTTTCGACAGATCGACGGCGACCTCGAGGTAGTGGTCGCGGAAGGAATGGTTCTGCGCCGGGTCGAGCACCTCGAGGAGCGCGGCCGCGGGATCACCCTGGAATCCAGCGGAGACCTTGTCGATCTCGTCGAGCATGAACACAGGGTTCATCGAGCCGGCATTCTTCAACGCCTGGACGATCCGGCCAGGCATCGAGCCGATGTAGGTGCGACGATGGCCGCGGATCTCGGCCTCGTCGCGGACGCCGCCAAGTGAGATGCGGACGAACGTGCGCGACATGGCGCGCGCGATCGACTGTCCGAGCGACGTCTTCCCAACGCCTGGCGGGCCGACGAAGCAGAGGATCGGCCCCTTCATGTCGCCCTTCAGCTTGCGGACGGCCAGGTATTCGACGATGCGTTCCTTGACCTTGTCGAGGTCGTAATGGTCCTCGTCGAGCACCTTGCGCGCTTCGATCGGATCGAGGCGATCGGTTGTCGTCGTGCTCCAGGGAATGTCGAGCACCCAGTCGATGTAGGTGCGGAGCATCTGATGTTCGGGTGACGCGGCATTCATCCGCTCCAGACGCTCGACCTCGCGCATGGCGACGGTGTGCACCGCCTCGGGCAGATTCGCCTTCTCGACACGCGTGCGCAGCTCCGCGAGTTCGTTGCCTTCGCCCTCGCCGAGCTCCTGCTGGATCGCCTTGAGCTGCTGACGCAGGTAGTACTGACGCTGCGCGTCGTTCATCTCCTGCTGCGCCTGCGACTCGATCTTTCCCTTCAGTTCGAGCAGCGACACCTCGCGCGTCAGCGCGCTGGAGACGGCCTCCAGCTTCTTGAGCAGGTCGTTCTCCTCGAGGATCGCCTGCTTCTCTTCGGGCTTGATGTCGATCAGCGTGGCGAGTACATACGCGAGCCGCAGCGGATCGTCGATGTTCATGACCACGCCGCGCAGCTCTTCGGAGAGTCCGGCGGACAGCGACAGCGCCTTGTCGATCAGCTCCTGGATGCGCCGGACGTGCGCGTCAACCTCTAACGTCCGCTCGAACCTCTCGGGCAGCGGCGTGATCCTGGCGCGCATCGACGTGCCCGTCCGGGTGACCACTTCGGCACGAACGCGGGCCACGCCTTCGAGGATGATGTTGACGCCGCCGCCGACCTTCGCCATCTGCCGGATGATCCCGACCGTTCCCACACGGCGCACGTCTTCCGGCCCCGGATCGTCCTGGTCGTTCTCCTGCAGCAGCAGGAGGATCATCCGGTCCGCCGCGAGCGCGCGATTCACCGTCTCGATGGAGACCGGGCGGTTGACGGCAAGCGGCTGGAGCGTCAGCGGAAAGGCGACCGTTCGGCGGAGGGGGAGGACCGGCAGTTCGGACGGAAGAGTCGGATGCGTCGGCTCGGCCAAGGCAATTCTCAGTCTATCAGCTACCAACTATCCAACTATCCAACTACCAACTAAGCTTTATGCGTGGACGAGCGGCAGTTCTTTACCGAGAAGCCCGAGCAGCGCACCAACCGGTTTCAGTGCCCGCGGTGCCGGCGCACGAACGACTATTCGGTGCGATGGCTCAGGCGTACGAAGAAGAATCAGCTTCCTGGTGGAGCCGACGAGCGGGCACGCGCGATGTTCGCCAAGGTGAAGGATCATCTGGTGCGGGTGGACTCGGACGTCACGTGCAAGAGCTGCGGCAAGCGGTTCGAGATCCCATCCCATCAGAACATCGTGTTCCTCGAGCAGCTGGAAGGATTGCCCCAGGAGGATTACGACGAATAGATCAATAAACGCGCGGGATGAGCCTCCATGGCACGCGTCGCATGTAGTCCTCGTAGGCGCGGCCGGCATTCGCGCGCAGCGTGTTCTCCTCGAGCGGGATCGCGATCAGCAGGTATGCGGTGCTGATTGCCGCAAACGCGAAACGCGTCATCGTCATCGTACCCACACTGAATACCAGGAGAATCCAACCCACGTAGATCGGATGTCGCACCCATCCGTACGGGCCGTCGGTCTTGAACTCCATCGGTTGGGATTTGGGAGCTTGGATTGGGGTTGTGGGAGCTAACACTTGCCTGACGCCCGCGAGATCGAAGGCATCGATAATCGCGGCACTGCGCACCGTGAGCCAGGCCGCCCACGCCTGAACCACGACGAGGGCCCAACTCCACGGTCTCGGAACCTGCCACAGCACGCCAGGCACCATCTGCCAGAAGTAACAGGTGGCGATGAGCATCAGGCTTGCAACCCACACGTAGACCGAACGCTCGAGCTGGCTTGAGACCACGGAACGAACGACGTCGCGCACGCGATCTCTCGCGAAGACACTGTGATGCAGCGCAAAAACGGTGAAGAGCCCCACGTTGATGCCGAACGCCCCGGCATCGACGCCTCCGTCGACGATTTCGCCGAACGTAACGGAGTACGAGAAGAGGAAATAGAGGAGGGAGGCGACGAAGAGCGCCGCACCGCCCCACGCGACGACGTGAGAGCCGATGTGGCGAGCATCCACGGGCCGTATTATAGGGCTCGCATGAGGGCAGCAGCCGAACCAGGTGTGGTCATCACCGGCATCGGCGTCGTCTCGCCGTTCGGTGTCGGCCGCGAGCGCTACTGGCAGCACGTGAGTCATGGCTGCAGCGGCATATCGAAGATTACGCAGTTCAATGTGTCGGAGTGGCCCTGTCAGGTGGCCGCGGCCGTGCCTCCTGTGTCGATCGCCGACGCGCCTTCGCTCGAGGGCGATGACGAGGAGAACGGGAGATCGGATCCGAAGCGATACTCGCGCGCTGCGTTGTTCGGCGTGATCGCCGGACGCGAGGCATGGGCGGACGCCGGGTTGCGCGCAGGCGAGCCCGGAGCCGGTGTCATCATCGGCACCGGTGGCGGCGGCATCGACGTCGGCGAGCGCCAGTACCAGGACTTCTTCACGACGGGCGGCCGTCACGTGACCCCGTACGCCATTGCGGTCGGCATCTGCGGCATGGTCTCGAGCGAGGTGTCGATCTCGCTCGGTCTGCGCGGCCCGAGTCACGTGCTGTCCTGCGGATGCACGAGCTCGACGGATGCGATCGGTTACGCGACCGCGCTCATCCGCTCGGGCGAACACGACGTCATGCTGTCAGGCGGCACCGACGGCTGCGTCCTGCCCGGGATGATCTTCGGCTTCGCTCGCATGCGCGCGGTCTCGACGCGCTACAACGAGCGGCCGGCAGCGGCCTCGCGGCCGTTCGATCGCGATCGCGACGGGTTCGTGCTTGGCGAGGGAGCGTGGATGTTGGTCCTCGAGCGCGAGGATCGGGCCCAGGCTCGCGGGGCCACGTGCTATGCACGCATCGAGGGTTACGGATCGACGTGCGACGCCTATCATCGCGTGCAGATGGATCCGGACGGCGACGAGATCGTCCGCTGCATCGACACGGCGCTGCGAAAGTCCGGCCGTCATCACGAAGAAATCGGGTACGTGAACTACCACGGCACCTCCACGCAACTGAACGACGCGATCGAGTCGCGCTGCGTCAGGCGGGTGTTCGGCGGCCACGCGGACCGCGTTCCTGGCTCCTCGACGAAGTCGATGATCGGCCACCCTCAGGGGGCCAGCGGCGCCGCAGGCGTCGCCGCGACCGCCCTCGGCATGTCGCGCGGCATGCTGCCGCCGACGATCAATCTGGACAACCCGGATCCCGCGTGCGACATGGACTTCATCCCGCACACGGCCCGGCCCGCGGACATCGAGGCAGCGCTCTGCAACTGTCTCGGCTTCGGATCGAAGAACAGCGCGCTGGTGCTGGGCAGAGTGCGGTGACCGACTGTGATGTGCTCGTCGTCGGCGCCGGGCCGGCGGGGACCATAGCCGCTCGACAGCTGGCTGTCGCCGGCGTGCGAGTGAGAATCGTCGATCGCGCCACCTTTCCTCGAGACAAGCTGTGCGGCGACACGCTCAATCCGGGCTCCCTCGCGATGCTCTCGCGGCTCGACTCGGCAGTAGCTATCCGTGTTCGCGCTCGTGCCGTCGCGACGACCGGCATCACCGTGACAGGGCCTGGCGGTGCGATGGTGTCCGCTGATTACCCTGACGACTTGTCCGGCGCCTCGCTGATGCGCCGCGACTTCGATCAGTGGCTGCTCGAGTCAGCCGTTCACGCCGGCGCGAGGTTTGACCCTGGCGTCGTCGTGCACGCGCCGGTTGTTGTTGATGATTCGCATGGTCCGGCCGACGGCCTTCGCCAAGGCTCCGGCGGTCAAGAAGCCGGACACGGCGGCGGGAGTTCGCGTGTCATCGGCGTTCGTGCGCAGTGTGGCCGGCGTGAGTATGACTTCCGCTCGCGGGTGGTAATTGCCGCCGATGGCCGCGCTTCGCGGCTCGCGGCCGCACTCGGTCTGTCGCGCTTCACGAAATCACCACGGCGGTGGGCGTACGGCGCGTACTTCACCGGCGTGGACGGCCTGACCACGCGTGGAGAAATGCACATCCGGTCAGACGGCTATGTTGGCGTGGCGCCGCTGCCCGGAGACGTCGCCAACGTCTGCGTCGTCCGCGCACGGCCGAACCTCATTCCAGGTCAATCGGCCGAGACGCTGCTTTCGCGCAGCATCGCGGCCGACCCCGCTCTTGCCGGCAGGTTTGCGCGAGCGCGGAGAGTCGCCGACATTGCGGTACTCGGGCCGCTGGCGGTCGAGTCGAGGACTGCCGGATGTCCGGGGCTGCTGCTCGCGGGAGACGCGGCCGGCTTCGTCGATCCGATGACCGGAGACGGGCTGCGGTTTGCGATTCGCGGCGGCGAGCTTGCGGCGTGTGCGGCGCTGGCCGAGCTCGATTCCGGCGTACCTGCCTTCGGCCAGCTGCACCAGTGGCGTGCGCGCGAGTTCGGCGGCAAGTGGCGAATCAATCGGCTGCTGCGGGCGCTCGTCGGCTCGCCCCACGCGCTGTCGTGCGCGGCGCTGACGACGCGGGCCTGGGCTGGCCCGGTGGAGCGTCTCGTCGGCATTGCCGGCGACGTCGATCTGGCGCGCAGGTCGACATGATCCCGGCGATGGCGCTGGCGGTCGTGCTGCTGCTCATGCTTGGCGAGCTCTGGCTCTCCATGCGCCATGAGCGCGCGCTGCGCGCGCGCGGCGCGTGTGAATCCTTTGACCCTGTGTACGCCACCATGCGCTGGGCGTATCCGGCTGTCTTCGTGGTGATGGCAGTCGAGGGAGCCCTCTCTCCCGCTGTTCCTGCGGCTGTGCTCGGGACCGGAATCGTCGTGTTCATTGCCGGCAAGGCGATCAAGACATGGGCGATCGCCTCGCTGGGCGAGCGCTGGACCTACAAGGTGCTCGTACTGCCGGGCGTCCCGCTCGTCACGGATGGACCGTATCGGTTCGTCCGCCACCCCAACTACGTCGGCGTCATCGGTGAGTTGATTGGAATGGCGCTGATTACTGGTGCCCGGGTGACGGGACCGCTTGGGGTCGTGTTCTTCAGCTGGCTGCTCGTGCGCCGGATTCTGGCGGAAGATCGGGCGCTCCGGTAGGCATATACTGACGGCACCGGCACCCCTCGACGAGTGCCCCACAAAACCATGAAACTGCTCGCACGTGTCCGCTCGGTCGTGACTTTCCCACGCGTGGCGATCATTGCCGCGCCGCTGCTGGTCGGAACACTGCTCGCTCAGTCGCGTCAGGGTGCCACACCGGCGGACGAAGCGATGCGCGCGCTGAATCAGGGGCGCTACCAGGACGTCGAGCAGATCCTCGCTGGCCAGACGGACCCGCGTGCCGTTGCGCTGCGCGGCCGTGCGTTGATTGAGATCGGCCGCTATGCGGATGCCGAAAAGCTGCTTGCCGGCCCGGCGAAGGCGCAGCCGGGGAGCGACGCCGCACTCGAGCTGGGGTTTCTGCAGCTGATCGTCGGACGTCGCGCTGAAGCGACACAGACACTTCGCCGCATCCTCAACGTCACTCCGCGTTCGGCTGCCGACAACCTGCGGCTGGCGCGCGCCGCGGTGGCGCTGGCGAGGGAAACCTCCGATACGGAGCTCTTCAAGAACGCCAACGAATGGTTCCGCGAGGCCAACCGACAGGCACAGAACGATCCGGTCATCAACGCCGCCTGGGGTGAGCTGTTCCTCGAGAAGTACGAGCCGGACGAGGCGCTCAAGTCGTTCCAGGTGGCGCTCAAGTCCGACGACTCGAACGTCGCCGCGCACGTCGGCATGGGAGCCGTGTTATCGGAGCAGAACCCGCCTCAGGCGAAGGCCGCCATCGAACAGGCGCTGAAGATCAATCCGAACTCCGTCCCGGCGCACCTGTTCGTCGCCGCTGGGGCGCTCGACGAGCGCAAGTTCGACGACGCGACTGGGTCGATCAATACGGCGCTGAAGGTGAATCCGAACAGCCTGGAGGCGCGATCGCTGCAGGCCGCGATGACGCTCATTCAGGGCAAGGATGCGGAGTTCGAGCGGCTCGCCCAGGAGATTCTGAAGATCAATCCGACCTACGGCGATGTGTACCGAACCGCCGGCGACCACCTGGCGCGGCAGTACCGCTTCGACGAAGCGGTGGTGATGACCCGGCGCGCCCTGACGATTGATCCGAACAGCTCGCGGGCACATGCCGATCTCGGGCTGCAGTTGATGCGCGCCGGTGACGAAGCGGCGGCACGGAAGTCGCTCGAGGCCTCCTTCGAGGGCGACCGGTTCCAGAGCAACCTCCTGACGAAGAACCTGCTCGAGGTGCTGGACGAGCTCGAGAACGACTTCGAAACGATCACCGACGGGCGGATCGTCATGAAGCTCCACAAGAACGAAGTGGGGGTCATGCGCGAGCACGCGCTGCCGCTGGCGAAGGAAGCGCTGGCCGCGATGGAGAAGCGCTACAACTTCACCGCCCAGGGCCCGCTCCTCATCGAGATGTTCCCGAAGCACGATGGCTTTGCCGTGCGCACGCTGGGGCTGCCCGGCATGCTCGGGGCCCTCGGCGCCTGCTTCGGGCGCGTCGTCACGCTGGATTCCCCGAAAGCGAGGCAGCCGGGAGAGTTCAGCTGGCAGGAAACCCTGTGGCACGAGCTGGCGCACGTCATCACCCTGCAGATGTCGAAGAACCGGATCCCGCGGTGGCTGAGCGAGGGAACCTCCGTCTACGAGGAACGGAAAGCGCGGCCGGAGTGGGGGCGGGAGACGGACCTGGCGTTTGTGCAGGCGTTGAGCGACGGAAAGACACTCAACGTAGCGGACATCAATAAAGGCTTCAGTGATCCGCGGTTGATCACGATCGCGTACTACGAATCGTCGCTGATCGTCGAGCATCTGATTGACACGTACGGTGAGCCGAAATTCCACGATTTCATCCGGTCGTACGGCCGCGGGCTCGAGGATGCGCAGGCGTTGAAGGAAGCCTTCGGTGTATCGATCGAAGAGCTCCACAAGACGTTCATGGCGAAGCTCGACAAGCAGTACGCCTCAGCGATCCGTGCGCTGAAACGGCCGGAGGTTAAGGAAGAGTCCACACTCGAGGAGCTGAAGGCGTTCGCATCGTCCAACCCCGAGAGCTTCGGTGTGCAGATGCAGCTCGCGCTGAAGTTGAGCGCGGCCGGGGATCATGCCGCCGGGATCCAGGCCGCGGAGCGGGCGTCGAAGCTGCTGCCGCTGGCGACCGATGACAACAACCCGAACAAGTACATCGCGGAGATGGCGCTGAAGGCCAACGACAAGCCACGCGCGATACGCGCCCTCGAGGATCTCCTGAAAATTGATCACGCCGACGTCGAGTCAGCGAGACAGCTGGTGTTGCTGGTCGAGCCGCTGAACGATCCGACGCGCCTCGAGGCTGCGTACAAGCGGGTCGTCGATGTCGATCCGTTCGACGGGAAATCGCAGGCCGGGCTTGGCCGGTTGGCCCTGCGCCGCAAGGACACGCCGACGGCCCTGCGTGCGTTCAAGAGCGCGCTCGCCTCCAACCCCGCCGATCGCGCGACTGCGCATACGGATCTTGCCGAGGCGTACGTGGCGGCAGGGCAGATGAAGGAAGCGAAGGCCGAGACGCTGAACGCGCTCGAAATCGCGCCCAGCTACGACCGCGCGCTCGACCTGCTCCTGAAGATCAACGCATCAGGCGGCGGTTAGCGCTCTACTGCACGTCGTTCCACCACTCCACGCGCTCCCGTTCGGGACGCTTGAAGACGATCACACCGCTCGCGCCGGCGACGAAACCGGCGACGTGCGCCCAGAAGGCGATGCCACCTGCGGGCTCTCCACCGGTCGCGGCGGCAATCGAGCCGACTCCGCTGATGAACTGCAGCACGAACCACAGCCCGAGAAAGACGATCGCCGGTATTTCCAGAACCTGGACAAATATGAAGAGGAAAACGAGCGTCACGATGCGCGAGCGCGGATAGAGAACGAAGTAGGCGCCCATGACGCCAGCCACGGCGCCGCTCGCGCCGACCATCGGCACCACCGATTCGGGGCTCGTCGCCGTCTGGGCGAGCGCCGCCGCGGCCCCGCACAGCAGGTAGAAGACGACGAAGCGCCCGTGGCCCATGCGGTCCTCGACGTTGTCGCCGAAGATCCACAGAAAGAGCATGTTGCCGCCCACGTGCAGGAGGCCGCCGTGCACGAACATCGACGTCAGGACGGCGACCCACGAAAACGCGGCGGGTACGAGGCCGAAGTACAGCGTGAAGGCGTTGAGCGACGGCTCGTCCAGTCCCATCTCGAAGAGATAGACGAGCACGTTGATGACGATCAGCGCGATCGTGCAGTAGGGAGTGGTCCTCGAGGGGATGACGTCGCGTAGGGGAATCACGGGAAGCCTGAACCAGCAGCCTGTTCAGATACAGTATCGCCAACCCATGATTTGCGCACACTGCGGAACCGAGATCGCCGACAAGGCCCTGATCTGCTATCGCTGCGGCAACGCGACGACCGAGCCGCGCATCAAGCCACCCGTGGAGCGCTCGCTCTTCGAGCGCCCGCGCCGGTCGCGGTTGCCGCTCGTCCTTGTCGTGATCCTCATCATCCTCGCGGTGCTGGCCGCGTGGGCGCTCGGGTTGTTCGGGACCGCCTGAAGGCGGACCCGACGTGCCGTTCGTGTGCTAGCCGCGCTCGCGTTCTTTCACGCCTTCCGAGATCGCCTGCAGCGTGTCGCCTGATCGGGAGTCTTTCCCTTCTTTCACCGCGATGTCACCCAGCGAGATGATGCCGACGAGCCGTTCGTTCTCGACGACGGGCAGGCGGCGGATCTGGTGTTCACTCATGAGCTGGGCGGCCTCGCGCGTTGACATGTCGGGCGTGGCGGTCACGACCGCGCTGGTGATGATGTCGCGGACCGGACGGTTCGGCTGACTGCCGTCCGCCACTGCCCGGATGGCGATGTCGCGATCGGTCAACATGCCGATCGCGCGGCCGTTCTCCACGACGGGAACGACTCCTGTGTCTTCGTCGCGCATCACGCGCGCGGCATTCTGAATCGTGTCGCTGGGTGACACGGTGCGGGGATTGGGCGTCATCACGTCACGGATATGCATGGGCTGCTCCTTCCGCCTGCGCGCTCCGCGCTTCGGCGCGACGAGGCGAGGTGGATGTCGGCGGAAAGGAAAGCAAGAGAGGGGCCGCCCAGCGGAACCATATAATCGTTCAAGTGGTGCGTGCGGTCGTGTTTACGTGCATTGCAGCGATTGTCGTGTTCGCAGTCGTGCAGGACCGCCTCACGAGCGCCGGCGTCGGCCGCTATGTGGCGCTGTTTCGAGACCGGACTGACGGCGCGGCTGCAGCCACGATCGACGAGGTCATGAAACCGGCCGCGGCGCACGCGGTCCGGCAGGGCGCGTTCTGGGGCGGGGCCGTGCTCGTGACAGGGCTCGGCGGTACGCTCATCGCGCGGAGGCGCCGCGGCCGTGAATGATGGCCTGATCTACGACTGGAACCAGAAGGAGCAGCACCCGCGTCCGCGGCGGGTTCTCCTCAACGACGAAACGCTGCGCGACGGCCTCCAGTCGCCCTCCGTCAAGGCGCCCACCATCGAGCAGAAGCTCCGCATCCTGCACCTGCTGGATCGCATCGGCATCGACTCGGCGGACATCGGTCTGCCCGGCGCCGGTCCACATGTCGTCAGGGACGTCGAGCGTCTCGCGCAGGAGATCCTGAACTGCCGCCTCCAGGTGTCGGCCAACTGCGCGGCGCGCACGGTCATTGCCGACATCCAGCCGATCGCCGACATCGTCCAGCGGACGGGCCTTCCGATCGAGTGCTGCTGCTTCATCGGCTCGAGCCCGATCCGGCGCTACGCGGAAGACTGGACCGTGGACTACCTCCAGCGCTGCACGGAGGAAGCGGTCGGGTTTGCCGTACGGCAGGGGCTCTCGGTGATGTACGTGACCGAAGACACGACGCGATCCGATCCGGAAACGCTGCGCAGT
>Ga0247825_10003181_pt1 | contig 10828 bp, 10 predicted proteins | sample 13C_Vanillin_Day_FD_194413 | JGI IMG/M metagenome (GOLD analysis project Ga0247825, IMG submission 194413) | Soil microbial communities from agricultural site in Penn Yan, New York, United States - 13C_Vanillin_Day48 | ecosystem: Environmental > Terrestrial > Soil > Agricultural land | place... | reverse complement strand
GAATCCATGGTCTGTTTCCCCGGCTGGCCGAGCGCAATTCGAACCTGGGAAATCAGCTCTCGGGCGGCGAGCAGCAGATGCTCGCGATCGCGCGTGCCCTGATGACCAACCCGGCGCTGCTCCTGCTGGACGAGCCGCTCGAGGGCCTCGCCCCGATCATCGTGGAGGAGCTCGCGCATGCGCTCGCCAACCTCGCGGGAATGGCTACTCTCCTCGTCGAGCAGCACGCCGAGGTGGCGCTGTCGCTCACGCGGGAAGCGATCGTCCTCGAGCGCGGCCGCATCGTGCACCGTGCGGCCTCCGCCGAGTTCGCGCGCGACCCGCAGACCCTCGAGCGCTATCTCGGGCTCAAGCTCGCCTGATCGGCCGCTGCATCCCTTCAGTGCACGACACGGGCGAAGGTCCGGCCGCGGAGGCTCTCCTCCGCCTCGGGGTCCTCGTCCAGCAGCTCGGCAAGCGCCACTATGATCTCGCGGAAGATCTCGCCGCGCTGCCGTGCGCCGACCAGAGGCGAGATCCCGACATCGGCGACGAACAGGTCGACGCCGTTCTCGCCGCTGCGCGGGCAGTTGTCCGGCAGCTCGTCGAGCCCGTGGACCGAGAAGCCGCACAGCGATGGAAAGCGCGTGAAGAGCGACTCGATCTGCGCCGGGAGCGGTGTTCTCATCGCGGCTTGGCCAATGTGTGGTGTGCAGCTGGTGCAGCTGCACCCTGGATTTGGGCGCGCCACAATCCGGCACGCAAACAGAGCAAGCATCCGGGGCATCGTCTGGGCGCCTTGAGCGCCTTGCCGGGCAGAGGGGCGTCTTTGCTAGCCATGAGGAGATGGTGAGCGCCTTGACGGGGCCTGGATATCGCCGGTCCCGGCGTCGTGGCGTCGAAGCGCCCTGAAAATCGGCGGCGACTTCGTCGACAGGCGCTTCCCCTCACCGTATAGGGAGCTTTCCTGGCAGGGTTATTCCTTATGATGGCGGCTCACGGGAGGAGGAGAACATGGCACAGGCATCGCGGCGCAAGTTCGTGAGCGGTATCGCTGCAGTATCGGCATGCGCAGGGGCCGGCTTCATCGGCCGGGCGGTCCACGCGGCCATGGGGCCGAACGACAAGTTCGACCTCGTGATCAAGGGCGGCGAGGTGCTCGACCCGAGCCAGAAGCTGAGGGCGCGCCGCGACATCGGCATCCGCTTCGGGCTGGTGGAAGCCCTGGAGCCGGACATCCCGGCCGAGCGCGCGCTGCGCGTGCTGGATGCACGCGGCAAGCTGGTGACCCCGGGGCTCATCGACCTGCACGCGCACGTGTTCCCCTACGGCTCGGCCATCGGCATCCCGGCCGACGAGCTGGTTCCGTATCAGGCGACCGCGACGGTGGTCTCCGCAGGCGACGCCGGCGCCAACAACTTCGCCGCGTTCCGCCGCCATATCGCCGCGCAGACGCGCACGCGCATGTACGCGTTCGTGCACATCGCCAACATCGGCCTCGCCGGCTTCCCGGTGCCGGAGCTCTTCAACATCGATTACGCGGACGTCCCGGTCGCGGCGAAGGCGCTCGCCGAGAACGCCGACATGGTGCTCGGGATCAAGGTGCGCATGTCCGAGAACGTGATCGCCAGGCACGGCCTCGAGCCGCTCAAGCGCGCCATCGCCGCCTGCGAGGCGGCGGGAACGCGCGGCAAGGTGATGTGCCACATCGGCGGGGTGCAAAGCCGCGCCTTGATGTCCGAGATCCTCGATACGCTGCGCCCGGGCGACATCCTGACCCACTCCTATTCGGGCGCGCCCAACAATGCGGGCGACGGGACCAACATCGTCCAGGACGGCAAGCTCCTGCCGGCGGCCCTTTCGGCGAAGCGTCGCGGCGTGGTCTTCGACGTCGGCCACGGCGGCGGCAGCTTCGACTACACGATCGCGGAGCCGGCGATCGCGCAGGGTGCGCCCCCCGACACCATCTCTTCCGATATCCACGTGTTCTCCGGCAACACCCCCGGCATGCCCTTCCTCACCTGGGTCATGAGCAAGTTCCTCAACCTCGGGTTCACGCTGGAGCAGGTGATCGCGATGGCGACGGTGAACCCGGCGCGCTCTATCGGCCGGATGCCCAAGCTCGGCACGCTGCAGGCGGGCGCGCCCGGCGACGTGTCGATCCTCGAGCTCGTCGAAGGACCGGTGCGCTTCGTGGACACGCGCAAGAACGAGCGTGACGGGAAGGTGCACCTGCGCCCGGTGCAGACGGTCGCGGCCGGCGTCGCGTTCGGCCGGCCGTTCAACGCGCCGTTCTCGGTGCGTTGAAAAAGTCACGTCGTCGGCCATCCGGATCATTCTGACGGCGAGTTAATGGCGCGTTAATCTGCGCTTCGTAGGATCGCGGCCGCCATGAACCCCGCGATCCACAGCACCGTGTTCACGCCCGCCGCATCCGGCGAGCGCGGCTCGCTCGAGCGCTTCATTGCCGAGCGCTTCGGCATGGTCTACGGTGCCCGCGTGGCGCATTTCTGCGCCGAGCTCGTCGGCGTGCGAGACGCGCAGGGCCGCTGGCATGCCGGCGCCGGATATACCGCGGCCGGCTCGGGCAGGCTCTACCTCGAGAACTACCTGGACACACCCGTTGAGGCGGCGCTCGAGCGCGCCGCCGGCCGCCCGGTGCCGCGCCAGCGCGTGGCCGAGGTCGGCAATCTGGCCGCCCATCCCGGCACGGGGCGCGTGCTGATCCCGGCGCTCGGCCGCCACCTGTACAAGCTCGGGTTTCGCTGGGTCGCGTTCACCGGCACGCGCGAGCTCGCGAACGCATTTCGCCGGCTGCGTCTCGAGCCGCTGGTGCTGGCGCCGGCGGCCGCCGCCCGCCTGCCCGACGGCGGTGCGGCGTGGGGCACCTACTACGCGCACAGCCCCAGCGTGATGGGCGGCCCGATCGCGGCGTGCCTGCGCGCCGGCCTGTCCGCGTGAGCGTCCTCGACCCCGAAACGCTCACGACGCGCAGCGCGCGTCTTGCGGCGGCGCTGCGGGCGATGCGCCCGCATGTGCAGGTCCTCGGCCTGCTCGCGGACAACGGACTGGACTGGATCGCGCTGGACCGGGCGGCGCAGCGCAGCGGGGTCACGCTGGTCCCCCTGCCCGCCTTCTTCACCGCCGCGCAGCTTGCGCACGCGGTGCAGGCCTCGCACATGGACAGCCTCTTCTGCCACGACGCCTCGCTTGCGCAGTCGCTGGGGTTTTCTCCGGCCGGCCTTCCCGACGGCATGCCGTGGCACCGGCGCAGCATCGCGCGGCGCAACGCTTCGCCGCGCGCGTCGAAGATCACCTTTACCTCCGGGACCACCGGTGCGCCGAAGCCGGTGCAGCTCTCCACGCGCGAGCAGTGGCAGGTGGCGCATTCGATTTCCGATGCGCTTCGGCCGCTGCGGCTGCGCCGGCACCTGTGCCTGCTGCCGCTTGCGCTGCTCCTGGAGAACGTCGCCGGCGTGTATGCCGCCGAGATCGCCGGCGCGCACTGCTGCGTGCCGCCGCTTGCCGAGGTAGGCATGCAGGGCGCGAGCGGCTTCGACGCCCACGCCTGCCTCGCCGCCATCGAGCGGTGGGAAGCGCAGAGCGTGATCCTTCTGCCGCAGATGCTCGCCGCGCTGACGAGCGCCCTCGAGGCCGGCGCACGCCTTCCACGCAGCCTGCGCTTTGCCGCGCTCGGCGGCGCGCGCACTGCGGGCGCGCTCCTCGAGCGCGCCCGCCGCGCCGGGCTGCCGGTGTACGAGGGCTACGGCCTTACGGAATGCGGCTCGGTGGTGACGCTGAACCATCCCGATGCCGAGCGCCCCGGCAGCGTCGGGCGGCCGCTTGCGCACGCGCGCGTGCGCATCGAGCGCGGCGAGATCGAGGTGAGGCGCCAGAGCAGATGGTTCCCGACCGGCGACCTCGGCCGGCTCGATGCCGACGGGTTCCTCTACGTCGAGGGCCGCCGCAAGAACGTGCTCATCACCTCCTTCGGTCGCAACGTCTCCCCCGAGTGGCCCGAAGCCGAGCTCGTTGCCCAGCCCGCCATCGCACAGGCGGCGGTGTTCGGCGAAGCGCGAGCCCAGCTCCGCGCGGTGCTCGTGGCGGCGAGCGCGGCGCTGTCCGACGCGGCGCTCGAGCGCCAGGTCGACGCCGCGAACGCCCGCCTGCCGGACTACGCGCAGGTGCGCCGCTGGGTGCGCGCCGACGCCGGCTTCACTTCCCAGAACGGTCTCGCCACGGCCAACGGCCGGCCCAAGCGCGAGGCGATCTGGCAGACCTACGGCAAGCGCCTCGATGCCCTTCTTTGACGAGCTGCAGAGCCGCACTGCCGCGGCGCGCGCGGAGCTCTTCTCGGTCCCCGCGATCCGCGACTGCCTCTCCGGCCGCGTGACGCGCCGGCGCTACAGCGCATTCCTGCGCGAGGCGTTTCATCACGTGAAGCACACGGTGCCGCTGCTGCAGGCGTGCGCCGCGCGCGTTGCAGCCGACCGGCAAGCGCTGCGCGCCGCGCTCCAGCATTACGTGGACGAGGAGCGCGGCCACGAGGAATGGATCCTGAACGACCTGCACGCCTGCGGAGAGGATCCGGGAGCGGCGCGCCGCAGCCTGCCCTCGCCTGCGACCAAGCGCATGGTCGATTACGTATACGACTACATCGCGCGGTTGAACCCGGTCGGGTTGCTCGGCATGGTGCACGTCCTCGAAGGGACGAGCAGCGCGCTCGCGACCCGGGCGGCGCAGGTGCTGGCGGCGGCGCTCGCGCTCCCCCCGGCGGCGCTCACCTACCTCTCCTCGCACGGCAGCCTGGACCAGGAGCACGTGCGCTTCTTCGAGGACCTCGTGAACGGCCTGCCGCGCGCCGACCAGGAGGCGGTGCTCGAGGTGGCGCACAACGTGTACCGGCTCTACGCCGATCTCTTCCGCGGGCTGCCGGCATGAAACGGCGCTACCGCGCGGTGCTGACGGGAGCGAGCGGCGGCCTCGGCCGCGCGTTCGCCGCAGCGCTCGGCCCCGCCTGCGACGTGCTGCTCCTCGTGGGACGCGACCCCACCCGCCTCGCGCAGGCCGCCGCCGCAGCGGGGCCGGGCGCCCGCGTGCTGCTCGCCGACCTCGCCACCGAGGGCGGGCGCGACAGCGTGCTCGCCGCCGCGCCCGAGCACCTCAACCTCCTCATCAACAACGCCGGTGCCGGCGACTTCGCCTGGCTCGGCGCCCAGGACGACGCCGCGCTCGAGCAGATCGTCCAGGCGAACCTGCTCGCGCCGATGCAGCTCGCGTCGCGCCTCCTGCCGCGCCTCGCGTGCGAGCCGGAGGCCTGGATCGTCAACGTCGGCTCGATCCTGGGCTATCTCGGCTATCCGGGGCACGCCGCGTACAGCGCGAGCAAGTTCGCGCTGCGCGGCTTCAGCGAAGCGCTGCGCCGCGAGCTCGCCGACGGCCCCGTGCGCGTGCTCTACTTCGCGCCGCGCGCCGCGCGCACTTCGATGAACCCGGCCGCGCTCTGCGCGCTCAACGCGGAGCTCGGCGTCGCCATGGACGAGCCCGCGGCGGTGGCCGCGGCGCTCGTGCGGCTGCTCGAGCGGCCGAGCGCCGAGCGGCTGCTCGGCATGCCGGAAAAGCTCTTTGCCCTTATCAACCAGCTCGCGCCAAGGCTCGTCGACCGCGCGCTCGCGCGCCAGCTCCCCGTCATTCGCCGGCACCTGCCGGCATCGCCCAAAGGAAAGCCTGCATGAAGAAGCTCATCTTCGCGGCCGCGCTTGCGTGCGCGCCGCTACTCGCCGCGGCGGGTCTCGACGAGGACGTGCGCGCCCTGCAGGGCGAGTGGGAGCGGATCAAGTATCTGCGCCCGGCAGCCGAGCACGAGAAGGCGTTCGAAACCCTCACCCGCTCCGCCGACGAGGTGCGCGCGCGCCATGCCGGGCGCGCAGAGCCGCAGATCTGGTACGGCATCATCGCCGCGAGCTATGCCGGTGCGCGCGGCGGCCTCGGTGCGCTGTCCACGGTGAAGGAGGCGAAGAAGGCGCTCGAGACGGCGCTCGCGATCGACGCCGGCGCGCTCGAGGGCTCGGCCTACACCACCCTGGGATCGCTCTACTACCAGGTTCCGGGCTGGCCGATCGGCTTCGGCGACGACGCCAAGGCGCGCGCGCTCCTGCAGAAGGCGCTGGCGATGAACCCCGACGGCATCGATGCCAACTACTTCTACGGCGACTTTCTCTATCGCAAGGGCGAGACCGATGGGGCGCGCCAGGCGCTCGCGCGGGCGCTCAAGGCGCCGCCGCGGCCGGAGCGGCCGCTCGCCGACGAAGGCCGGCGCAAGGAGATCGAGTCGCTGCTCGCGGCGCTGCGATGAAAAGCGCTATTCTCGCGGCGTGCGCATCCTGCTGGCCGAAGACGACGAGCTGCTAGGCAGCGGCATCGTCGATACGCTCTCGCGCGCAGGCCACGCGGTGGAGTGGCTGCGCGACGGTGCGCTCGCGCTCGCGGCGCTTGCAACGGGCGAATTCGAAGGCGTGATTCTCGACCTGGGACTGCCCGGCATGGACGGGCTCGAGGTCCTGCGCCGCGCGCGCGCCGGCGGCAACAAGACCCCGGTGCTGGTGCTCAGCGCCCGCGATGCGCCCGGGCAGCGCGTCGCCGGCCTGGACGCCGGCGCCGACGACTATCTGGTGAAGCCCTTCGACGTCGACGAGCTGTTCGCTCGCCTGCGCGCGCTGCAGCGCCGCCTGCGCGGCGCCGCCACCAACGTGCTCGAGCACGGCGGCCTGCGCCTCGATCCGGCGGCGGGCAGCGTGCTGCACGAAGGCCGCCCGGTGCCGCTGCAGCGGCGCGAGTTCATGCTGCTGCAGAAGCTTCTCGCGAGCGCGGGCCAGGTGCTCACCCGCGCGCAGCTCGAGGAGTCGCTCTACGGCTGGGACGGAAGCGTCGAGAGCAACGCCCTCGACGTGCATATCCACAACCTGCGCAAGAAGCTCTACCCCGGCATCATCCGCACGGTGCGCGGCGTCGGCTACGTCGCCGATCCGCCCGCTTGAAGACCCGCTCCATCCGCTCGGTGCTTCTCGCCGGCACCGTGGCCCTGCTCGTCGCGGTGCTCGGCGCGGCCGCGTGGCTTGGCTTCGAGGCCGGGCACGATGAAGCCGAGGAGCTGTTTGACGCGCGCCTCGCCACCTCCGCCCGCGTGCTGGCGTTGCTCATGTCCGAGCTTACGGCGTTGCCGACGCAGTCCCCGGTGGTGGTCTCGATTCCTGCGGTCCTCGAGACGGCGGTGCACGACGCGGCCACGCCGCTCGGGCATCACTACGAGACCAAGATCGCCTTCCAGGTACGCGATGCGGGAGGGAAATTGCTGATGCGCTCCTCCTTGGCGCCCGAGGCACCTTATGCGCCGCTCGAGGGCGGGTTCAGCAACCAGCGCTTCGACGAGCGCGGCTGGCGTGTGTTCACGCTGCGCTCGGGCGCGCTGTGGATCCACGCCGCCGATCGCGACGTGGTACGCAACGAGCTTTCGGCCAAGATCGCGCGCGCCACGGTCGCGCCCTTGATCGTGGGCATCCCGCTGCTCCTGCTGCTCCTGGGCCTGCTCACCCGCTACGGGCTGGCGCCGCTCGCCGAGCTCGCGCGGCGTCTCGCCGGCCGTAAGGCCGGCTCGATCGCCCCGATCGAGCTCTCGCGCAGCACCACCGAGATCGCGCCGGTGCTCGAAGCGCTCAACGGTCTGCTCGAGCGCGAGCGGCGCTTCACCGCCGATGCCGCGCATGAGCTTCGCACGCCGATCGCCGCGATCAAGATCCATGCGCAGAATGCGGCGCGCGCTGCGGGCGACGAAGAGCGCAACGCTTCGCTCGGGCGCATGCTCACCGCGGTGGACAGGAGTGCCCGCCTCGCCGACCAGATGCTCGCCTACCGGCGCGCCACCGTGACGCACGCGCCGCTGCCGGCGCAGCGGATATCGATGCGCCAGGTGCTCGAAGACGCGCTGGAGGAAGCCACGCCGGTCCTCAAGGAACGCTCCCAGAAGCTCTCCGTGCGCACCGATCCCCCGATGGAGGACATCGCGTTGCGCGGGGATCACGAGAAGCTCGTGAGCCTCGTGCGCAACCTGCTCGAGAACGCGATGCGCTATGCGCCGCAGGGCTCGGGCATAGAGGTGGAGGTGCGTGCGCAGCCCGACGCGGTTGCGGTGTCGGTCACCGACGAAGGCCCCGGCATTCCGCCCGAGCTGCGCAGCCGCGTGTTCGAGGGGTACTACCGCATTCCCGGAACACCGGGCGAGGGCAGCGGCCTGGGCCTCGCGATCGTGCGCGAGATCGCGGCGCAGCATGGCGCCCGGATCGACATCGGCGAGGGCAGGCAAGGCCGCGGCACGCGCATTGCTGTCAGCTTTCCAGCCTGAGTGGGCACCCGCCGGGCGTGCATAATCTCCGGGCCATGGAAGGCGCCGACAAGCCGGTCGACCCGCTGATCTACCGCATGATGGTCGAGCAGGTGCGCGACTACGCGCTGTTCGTCCTCGACCCTTCGGGCCACATCCTCACGTGGAATGCGGGCGCGCGGCGCCTGAAGGGCTACGCGGCCGAGGAAATCATCGGCCGGCATTTCTCCGTGTTCTACGCCCCGGAGGCGGTGGACCGGGGATGGCCGGCGGAGGAGCTGCGGCTCGCTACGCGGGAGGGGCGCTTCGAGGACGAGGGCTGGCGCGTGCGCAAGGACGGCTCGCGCTTCTGGGCCAACGTCGTGCTCACCGCGCTGCGCGACGACGGCGGCAAGCTCATCGGCTTCTCGAAGATCACGCGCGATCTCACCGAGCGCAAGCGCCAGGAGGAGGCGCTGCGGCAGGCGGAGGAGCGCTTCCGGCTGCTGATCGAAGGCGTGGTCGACTACGCGGTGTACATGCTCGACCCGGACGGCATCATCACGAGCTGGAACGCCGGCGCCCAGCGCATCAAGGGCTATGGGCGCGACGAGATCATCGGCTGCCACGTTTCGGCGTTTTACACCGACGAGGACGTGGATGCGGGAAGGCCCTGGGAAGAGCTCGCCCGCGCGCGGCGCGAAGGCCGCGCCGAGGACGAAGGCTGGCGCGTGCGCAAGGACGGGAAGCGCTTCTGGGCGAGAGTGGTGCTGAGCGCCCTGTACGACGCGGAAGGCCGCTTGCGCGGCTTCGCGAAGGTGACGCAGGACTTGAGCGGGCGGCGCCAGATCCAGGACCTTGAGAAGGCGGCGCGCAACGTGAACGAGTTCATCGCGACGCTCGCGCACCAGCTGCGCAACCCGCTCGCGCCCATCCGCAGCGCAGTCGAGGTGATGGCGCGGATGGCCGGCGACGATCCCAACCACGAGACCCTGCGCGCGACCATCGAGCGGCAGAGCGCGCAGCTCGCGCGCATCGTCGATGACCTGATCGACATTGCGCGCCTCACGCGCGGCACATTGAGAATCGAGCGCGCGCCGGTGGAGCTCGCGCAGGCGCTGCAGCGTGCCGCGGAGACCGCGGCCCCGCTGATCGAAGCGGGAAAACACCGCCTGGAGATCGACCTCCCGTCCCAGGGGCTCGTGGTGGAGGGAGACCTGCACCGCCTGACCCAGCTCCTCGCGAACCTGCTGAACAACGCCGCCCGCTATACGGCTCCGGGCGGACGCATCACGGTGCAGGGCGCGCGCGAGGGCGGCTGGGCGAGCATCCAGGTGCGCGACACCGGGCGCGGCATCGAGCCGCAGCTCCTCGAGCGCATTTTCGACATGTTCGTCCAGGGCCGCGCCGCGCTCGAGCGGGTCGGCGGCGGGCTCGGCGTCGGCCTTGCGCTCGCGCGACGGATCGCGGAGGCGCACGGCGGCACGCTCGCTGCGCACAGCGCGGGCGAGGGCAAGGGCGCCGAGTTCACCCTGCGCCTGCCGCTGCATGACAAGGCGAAAATGCCGGCGCCGCCGGCCCGAGCCGAGCCTGCCACGACGGTCGCGGCGAAGCGCGTGCTCGTGGTCGACGACAACATCGACGCCGCCGCGACGCTGGAGCTCCTGCTGAAGTCGCTCGGTCACGATACCTGCGCGGCCTACGACGGCCACCAGGCGCTGCGCCTGGCCGACGAGTTCGACCCCGACGTGGTGCTGCTCGATATCGGGATGCCCGGCCTCGACGGCTACGAGGTGGCGCGCCGGCTGCGCGCGCTCAAGCGGGAGCGCCCGATGCGCATCGTGGCAATCACCGGCTGGGGCCAGGATGCCGACCGCCGGCGCTCGCGCGAGGCGGGCTTCGACGTCCATCTGGTGAAGCCGGTCGATCCGACGCTCCTCACCAGAGTCATCGGCAACAACGGCCCCACCGTCCACTAGCGGGCCCGATAGAAGAGAAAGTCGGCGCTGAAGCCGGTTTTCGCGCCGCTGCCGACCTCGCGCACCGAGCACGCGGTATCCGGCTCTCCGCCGATGGCGTTCAGCCTCAGCACATAGGTCACGTCGGAGAGCTCGCCCTGACCGCCGCGGCGCACCGCCTGGTAGAGCTGGATCGGGAGCTTCCCGGCCTCGTCGGGCGAGGAGCCGATCAGCTTCAGCGTGACACTGCTGCCGTCGCGGTACGCAGCCGTGGGACCGGCGTAATAGCGTCCCACTCGCAGGCCGCTCCAGTGAAGCAGCGCCGCATCCGGCGCGTCGAGCACCCAGCCGTACGCGCCTGACATCCCGGGGCGCGGGCGGCACTCGTAGTTGAGCGTACCGGTCGATCTCAGCGTCAGCGCATGGCGGTGCCCCGCAGGCACCCGAACTGCAGTGGGCAGCGGCGGGGGCGCCATGTTTTCGGGCATGCCGGCACAGCCGGCGAGCCCCGCCGCGAGGCACGCGCAGAACAGGG
>Ga0247825_10003180_pt1 | contig 10830 bp, 9 predicted proteins | sample 13C_Vanillin_Day_FD_194413 | JGI IMG/M metagenome (GOLD analysis project Ga0247825, IMG submission 194413) | Soil microbial communities from agricultural site in Penn Yan, New York, United States - 13C_Vanillin_Day48 | ecosystem: Environmental > Terrestrial > Soil > Agricultural land | place... | reverse complement strand
GCACACTGAAGCACCTGGGTCCCGTGTTGAAGATGTCTGAAACGAAGCCGTATTGGGACAAGCCGTCGCCGGTGCTGGGCTCGAGCAGGCCGGAGTGGCTTGCCTGACGGCGGAAGTCAGAAGGCAGAAAGCAGAGTTAGACGTCAAGCGTATGAGCGGCGTGGTACACGCGCATTCATTCCGAGAGAAATTCTCCCCGCCATTTTCCGTAACGGTCTTCGCCCAGAAACCGGCTCATTTCCTCCGCGGTCGCGAGCCTGGGCTTGATCTCCGACGGCCGCCCGCCTGCCTGCAGATGCGAGTAGGTGTCCCGGAGCGCCCTGGCAACGGCGGCGACCGGTGAGTGGCCCTGCAGGGCGACCCGCACGCCGCGGGCTTCCACGTCCTGGCGCTGGAGGTTGGGCGCGGTCCCGAGGATGATCGGCAGCTCGACCGCCTTCCGGATCGCATCGAGCTCGGCCAGCGATGACATGGCGGTCACGAAAATGGCATCCACGCCGGTCTTCGCATAAGCCCGGGCGCGGGCGGCGGCGCCTTCCGCACCTTCGACACTCAGCGCGGCGGTGCGCGCGGCGATGACCAGGGAAGGGTCGCGCCGCGCGGAGACGGCCGCGCGCAGCTTTCCGGTCATCTCCTCGATCGAGACCAGCTCCAGTTCCGGGCCGCCGAAACGGGCGGGCAGGACGACGTCCTCGATGGCCAAGCCCGCGAGCCCCGCGTGCTCGAGCTCCTCGATCGTGCGCATCGCGTTGAGCGCGTTGCCGTAGCCGTGGTCGGCGTCCACGAAGATGCTGAGATCGGACGCCCGGGTGACGCGGCGCACCTGGTCCGCGAACTCGGTCAGCGTCTGCAGCGCGAGGTCCGGCGCGCCGAGCATCGTGGCGGCGCAGACTGACCCCGACAGGATGCCCACCTCGCCGCCGACGGAATCCGCGATGCGCGCGGACAGCGCGTCGAACACGGTAAGCGGCGTGACGCAGCGCGGTCCATTGAGAATGGCGCGGAATCGCTGTCTTTTCTCGGACGGCGTCATGGCGAACCTCAGGCCTCGACGACGACTTCGCCGCCTTCCACCCGGAACCGATGCGGATGCTGGTCGGACACCCACTCGGTGAACTTGAGCACTTCCTTGAACTTCGGGTCGTCGGGATTGAGAGCGTAGGGCTGCGCGCGCGGATTGATGTACGCCGGCAGGAAGGAAACGCGCTCGACGCCTTTTTTCCCGATGACGGCCTTCGGAATCATCGTCATCCGGCAATGGGTCGGGAAGAAGTAGCGCCCGTTGGGCGGCAGGCATTCCTCGTCGATCGGCAGCCAGATCAGATTCCAGTCATAGGTCGATCGGACGGTCTTCGGGGCCCCCGTCGTCATGAGATTTCCGACGCTGTAAAAGCACACCTTGCCCTTGTAGACCTCCACGGCTTTGATCGAGTGCGCGTGGTGGCCGATGATGAGGTCGGCGCCGGCGTCGATCGCGGCATGGGCAATCGGAGGCTGGTAGGTGCAGATGGTCTTCGGGACGTGCCGCAGGCCCCAGTGGATGGACAGTACCACCGCGTCGGCTGCTTTCTTCGCCTTGCGGATGTCCTCCTGCATCGCCTTGACGTCTTCCTCGTACGGAATGGTGACGATGCGCGGCGGGGTGCCGGGCTGGAACTCCTCCGGCAGGTAGTGGGTGTGCGCCCGGAGGGGCGCGATGCCGGCCTTGCCCTTGCCGGACGCCTGGCCGTCGCGCAGCACGGAACAGTACGCCAGGACCGCGATCTTGACGCCGTTCTTGTCGATGAGGGCCGGCGCGCGCGCTTCCTCGTCGTCCTTGCCGCCCCCGATCACCATCTTGCCCTTGGAGCGGAACAGGTCCACGGTATCGAGCAGCGCCTCGGGGCCCCAGTCCATCGCGTGGTTGCTCGCGACCGAGACGATGTCGATGCCGGCCGCGTCCCATACTCCGGCAAAGCGCGGATGCAGGCGGCTGTGCTGCCCGGTCGGGCCGGTTGCGAATTGCGGCATCCACCCGCGCTCGGAATACACGCGCTCGCATTGTCCGAGCCGGACGTCGGCCTGGCGGAAAACCGGCGCGATCAGCTCGGCAAATTCCTCCGTCGGCTCGTACACCGGACCGATGTCTCCGCCGCTCATCAACGTAACGCTTTCCTTTCCAGCCATGTGCCTTCCTCGTCTCGGTTGTTCAGGTCAATCGATCGTGAGCTTCGCGCGCTGCACCAGGTTCGAAAACTTGCCGATCTCCCGCTTGAGCAACTCTCCGAACTGCTCGGGCGTGCTCGACTGCGGTTCCGCGCCCGCGGATTCGAGCCTGTCCCGCAGGTCTTTCTGCTGCAGCGCCTTCACGACCGCGGCGTTCAGTTGGACGATGATCGGTCGGGAGACGCCACGAGGCGCAACGAGGCCGTACCAAGAGGTGAACTCGTATCCCTTGACGCCGCCTTCCTGCATGGTGGGAATGTCCGGCATGGCGTCCGAGCGCTTCGCGCTGGTGACCGCGAGCGCCCGCACCCGCCCGGCCTTCGCCTGCGCGAGCGCGGTGCTCGGGCTCAGGATCATGACTTGCGTCGTGCCGGCGATCGTGTCCGTGAGCGCCTGCGAGATGCCCTTGTACGGCACGTGCAGAATGTCCACGCCGGCCTCCAGCTTGAACAATTCCGCGGCGAGGTGAGCCGCCGTGCCGGCGCCGGGCGAGGCGTAGTTGAGCTGGCCGGGCTTCGATCTGGCGAGGGCGACCAGGTCCCGTACCGATTTCACCGGCAGGGCCGGGTTCGCGATCATCATGAACGGCGTGGTGGCGACGAGCGAGATCGGAGAGAAGTCGCGAATCGAATCGTAGGGCAGCTTGCGCGACAATCCCGCATTGATCGTGTGCACCGAGTTCGCGATCATGATCGTGTAGCCGTCGGGCGCGGCCTTGGCGGTGAGATCGGTGCCGATGATGTTGCTCGCGCCCGGACGGTTGTCGACGATGACCTGTTGCGTGAGCAGCTCGGTGAGCTTCTGGGCCGTCGTGCGCGCGACCGTGTCGGCGCCGCCGCCGGCGGAGAACGGGGCAATCATTCGCACCGGCCTGGCGGGAAACGAATCGGCGGCGCCGGCAGCCGACGCCGCCACCGTGACAGCGGCGGCGAGCGCGGCGCGCGCGTGGACGAGCGCGAGGCTCATTTGGCGAGTCCCAGTTCCGTCAGAATTTCCTTCAGCTCGGCATACTGGCGCTTGTATTCGGCGACGCTTTCCCTGGCGCCCATGAAGTTGCTCACCCAGAGGTTCTTCTCGTTCTCGCTCTTCCATTCGGAAGTGTTCGCCATCTTCTTCAGTGTCTCCTCCCAGAACCGGACCTGCTGAGGGGGGGTGCCCTTGGGGGCGGCTACACCGCGCCAGTTATTGCCGATTGCGTCCACGCCGAGCTCGCGCCAGGTCGGCACGTCCGCCAGCCCGCCCGGCAGGCGCTCCGGCGAGGCAAGGGCGATGACGCGCATCTTCCCATCCTTGGCGAGCCGGACAAGATTCGACGCCGTCGTCGCGATGAAGTCGATATGGCCGCCGAGCACGGCGGTGACGGATTCGCCGGAAGCCTTGAACACGACGATCTTCAGCCGCTTCACGTCCGCGCCGGCTGCCTTCATGACGCCGCCGATCGCAATGTGATTGTGGTTGCCGGCGCTGGTCGAGATGCCGGCGCTGAGCGCGGTCGGATCCTTTCGCAGGCGATTCAGGAGGTCGCGCGCGTCCTTGATCGGCGAGTCCGTGCGCACCGCGAATCCGACGTACTCGGAAAAGAGCTGCGCGACGGGCTCGACATCGGTGTAGGTCTGCTTGTTGACCCCGACGATATGGTTCGCCAGGATGGTCGGGGAGGTGGTCAGGAGATAGTGCCCGTCGCCCGGCCGCTGGTTGAGGTAGGCAAGCCCGATGCCGCCGCCGCCGCCCGGCTTGTTCATCACCGAAACCGGCACATTCACCAGCTTCCCGGTCTGCAGGATCGTCTGCATCACCCGCGCCGTGCGGTCCTGGGCGCCCCCGGGGCCGGTCGTGACGACGATTTCGACGGCGCGCTCTGGCGCCCAGTCCGCCGCGAGCAGCGGGCCCGAAACAACGGCAAACAGTCCGGCGATGCCGGCCCGGATCACAATGCGTCGCAACTTGAATTGCATGTTCGGATCTCCTCGTAGTTGGGCACGTCAGGCGGCACGGGATTTCGCGTACTCCGCCGCGTTCGTCCCCGCCGCCCGGCCGAAAACGGCGCCGCTCGTGAGGCCGGAGCCGCCCGGATAGTTGAAATAGAAAATGCCCCCGACGATCTCGCCGGCCGCATACAGGCCCGGGATCGGCGCATCGAGCACGTCGAGCGCCTCGGCTTCGGGGCTGATCTTGATGCCGCCGAAGGTGAAGGTGACGCCGCACGTCACGGCGAAGGCCTGGAAGGGCGGCGTGTCGAGCTTCTGCGCCCAGTTGGACTTCGGTATCGCGAGTCCCCGGGTGCGAAGCCCGTCTTTCGTCGTGGGATTGAACTCGCCCTTTCCCTCCACGGCAGCGTTGTATTCGTGGAGCGTCTTCAGCAGCTGCGCTTTGTCCACGCCTTCCATCTTGTCGACCAGCCCTTCGAGCGTGTCCGACGTGGCCTTGGTAACGTGGCGGCCCCGGTATTCCTCGCGCAGCAGCTTCTCCACCTTGGCGTCGTAGATCTGCCAGGCGAACTGGCCCGGCTGGTCGAGCACCACGTGTCCGTACTTCGCGTACGTGTAGGGCCGCAGGTCGGCGCCTTCGTCCACGAAGCGCTTGCCTTCCGCGTTCACCATCAGGCCGTAAGGGTAGGAGTGCCGCTGGAAAGCCGTGCGGAGCGCGACCTCGCCGTAGTCGGTGGAGTAGCGCTCCCATTGCACCGCGTGGCAGCCGGACCAGTGGCCGCAGCTTTGCGCGCCGGCCTCGATCGCCATGCTGAGCCCATCGCCGGTGTTGAAGCGGCTGCCGCGCACCTTGGCGAGATCCCACCCTTTCCCGAGATAGCGCGTGCGCCATTCCGCGTTCGCCGAGAAACCGCCGCAGGCGAGCACGACGGCGCCCGCGTGATGCTGCTCCTGCTGGCGGCCGTGCGCGACTTCCACGCCGTGGACGCCGTTCGCGTCGTGCAGCAGCCGCGTCACCCGGCTGTCATAGCGGACATCGACGCCTTCCTTCACCGCCGTGGCGAACAGCGAATCGACCAGCCCGATGCCGCCGCCCGACACGGTGATGATGACGCCGCCCCAGAACTTGATGCGGTTCCCGACCTTGAAGGACTGGCGCCCGTAGTAGGGCAGGAAGCGCACGCCCTTCGTGCGCATCCAGGCGAGCGTCTCGAGGCTGTCCTTCACGATGACCTCGCACAGGTCCGGATTCGTCCGGAACTGCGTGACGCGGGCCATGTCGTCGAAAAATTGCTCCTCGGAATAGCTGCCGAAGTCGGTGTTGGCGATCTCCTCCGCGCTCAGGTCGGGCACGAGCTTTTGGATGTCCTTGAGGCCGTCGTACACCACGCGCCAGTTCCCGCCCGCATAGCCGGAGTTGCCGCCGCGCTGCGATTCCGGCGCACGTTCGAACAGGCGGACGCGCGCGCCGGCTTCCCGCGCCGCGAGCGCCGCGCACAGGGCGGCGTTGCCGCCTCCGACCACGATCACGTCGACTTTTTCGTTGCTCTTCATTCCCTATTTCCCGGTGGCTGCCCTAGCTGCGGCTGTAGACGGCCGTTCTGGCCATGGTCTGATGCTTGCCCCACGCGCCCAGCCGCGAGGACTCGAGCGCGAGGGCGCGCGTGATGTCCACGAACAGGTTGATCTGCGGGCCGTGATCGCAGATGTAGCGCGTGTAGACCACCGGGTCGTCGGCTTCGATCATCACCGAGTCGATGTCGATGGCCGAGGCGATCTTCGAGACGATATCGTAGCGATACTCGCCGGCATGCCGGCTCTCGGTGATGCCTTCCGATTCGAGCAGCACCTTCCATGCGCCCGCCTGCAGGCAGGCTTTCATGCTGGTGAGCAGCCGGTCGACGTCGAGGTTGATCTTCTCGTCGGCGGAGATGCCGTAGGCGACGCCGACTTCCGCGATGGGATGGATGCCGCGCGCCTTCACTTCCTTCACCAGCTCGCACAGGTCGGCGAGCGGCATGAAGATCATCGACCGGCACACCTCGAGATACTGGATGCCGAAGCCCTGCGCCTGGTCCAGGAAACGATGCACGGTATCGCTTCCCTGGAGCAGCGCGTTCTCGAGCAGCGGGCCGCCCATGCCGAAGCCCACGTTGAAGTCGCGGCAGACGGCGGCTTTCTCGGTGATCAGCTTCTTAGTCTGCAGGCGCGGCGCGAACGCGGCGAGCGTGAGGATGTCGATGTAGTCCGCGCTCGCCTCGAGCGCGTCGACCAGCGACTGGATGCCGAGGCCGCGGTCGCGCACGTAAGTGATGCCGCGCGTGCGGGGCTTGCCCGGGCGCTGCATCAGCTCGATGGAGTCGAAGGCGAGTTCACTCATACGCTTCTTTCCCGGTCGACGACGAAAAAAAATGCTGTCAGAAATGCGCCTTGTACTGCTCGGGGTCGATCAGCGCGCCGATCACCAGAGGACGTCCCTTGGGCCTGTAGTCGGACAGCGCCTTTTCCAGTTGCGCTGCCGTGCTGACGTTCAGGCCGTCGCAGCCCATGGAGTGGGCGAGCGTCGGGATGTCCGTCGCGTCGATGAGCGTGCCCCAGCTCGGATAACGGCGGGCCATCTGCTTGAGCTCGATGCGGTTCAGCGAATTGTCGCAGAACACGACCACGATGATCGGGAGCTTGAGCGTTGAGGCGAGGCGCAGCTCGCTTTGCACCATGGCGAGGCTGCCGTCGCCGATGAAGCACAGCGCCGGCGTCTTCGGATTGACGAGGGCGGACACGATGGCCGCGGGCAGCGAGAAGCCCATCGTGGACAGCCCGTTCGTCATGAGGACGCTCTTGGGCTCATAGGCCTTCCAGCCCTGGCCGATGAGGTGCTTGTGAGAGCCGACGTCGCACGAGACGATCGTATCCCGCGGCATGACCTCCCGCACCACGTCCACCACGTCGGTGGGATTGAGCTTGCCCTTCACGCGGCCGGAATAATAGAGCTTGAACAGGCGGTCGCGGTGCCGCGCGATCTGCTTCTCGCTCCACTTAGGCTGGCCGCGGTACTGCGCGCGCAGCGAATCGAGAATTTCGCCGACGGCGCCGACCAGCTCGATCTCCGCCGGGTAGACCTGGTCGGTGTTCGCAACGGAGTCGATATGGATCGTCGGGGCCGAGAGCTTCCAGGGCTTGATCAGCTCCACCGCGTCGAAGCCGACGCACAGGATCAGGTCGCTGCCTTGCAGGAAATCCCACAGGAAGCCGTTGCAGGCCATGTCGATCGTGCCGGCATAGCAGGGGTGGTCTTCCGCGATGACGCCCTTGGACATGGGCCCCACGATCACCGGGCAGCCGTAGGTTTCTGCGAACGTTTCGAGCTTCGCGGTGGCGCCCGCGCGCAGAGCGCTCGTCCCGGTCACGATCACCGGCCGTCTGGCCTTCGCCATCCGGCGCTTCACGTCGCCATCCTTTCCGCCGTAAGCCTGGATGCCGTGCGAGACCGGGTATAGCGGCGGCACGAGCACTTTGTCGTCCTTGCACTCGGCGCCGGCCGTGTCCGAGTGGCAGGTTATGTGCACCGGCCCGGGGCGCTCCGCCAGCGCCGTGCGCAGCGCCCGGCGCATGACCGTGCCGGCGTTGCTCGGCTGGATCTGGACGGTCCACTTGCTGATGGGCGAGAACAGGGCGTTGTGGTTCAGGACCTGGTGGGTGAACACGCCGTCGCGCGCGGTCTCGATCTGGCCCGAGATGGCGATCATCGGGTACTTGTCGAGAAACGCGTTGGCGACCGGGTTGACCATGTTGGACGAGCCGGGGCCGAGCGTGGACATCGCGACGCCGGGCCTGCCGGTGAGCATGGCGTAGGCCTGCGCCATGAAGCCGGAAGTGCCTTCGCGCCGCCCGAGCACGAACTGCACGCCGTGGCGCCGCAGCGATTCCATGAATTCGACGTTGGGGTCGCCGGGATAGCCGAACACATGAGTGATGCCGGCTTCCTTGATGTACGAGGCCATGACCTGCGAGCAATTCACTGCCTGACTCCCTTTCGCGGCGGATAGCCGACGGGATGCTAGTGAATAGGGTCCCGGCGATAAAAGAATTTTTCGTTCTCAAGTATAATTTTTTGGAATGCTCGCATTCCTGCCATGACCCTCAAGCAGCTGCGCTATCTTTGCGAAATCGTGCGTCACGAGCTTCACCTCTCGCGGGCCGCGGAAGCGCTTCACACCTCCCAGCCCGGCGTGAGCAAGCAGATCCAGCTGCTGGAGCGCGAGCTCGGCGTGGTGATATTCAACCGCAAGCGCAATCGCCTGACCGGGTTGACGCAAGCCGGGCGCGATATCCATCGCTTCGCGGAGCGTACGTTGCTCGAGGCCGATAACGTCCGCAGCGTCGGCCAGGAGTTCCGCAACGAGCTGACCGGCGATCTCGTCATTGCCACGACGCATACCCAGGCGCGCTACGCGCTGCCGCCGGTGATTCGGCGATTCCGGCGTACTTTTCCGCGAATCCGCCTCGAGTTCTGGCAGGGCAATCGCCAGGAAGTATTCCGCCGCGTGGAGTCCGACCAGGCCGACCTGGCGATCGGCACCGACTGCGGGCTTCACCTCGATGGCGTGTCGCTCCTGCCGTATGGCAGCCTGCACCACAGCGTGGTGACGCGCCCCGGGCATGAGCTGCTGAGGTCGCGGCCGCTCACGCTGGAACGGATCGCGCGCTATCCCCTCATCACGCACGCTTTCGACGAGGATGGTCGCTGGAAGCTCGCGAAGGTCTTCGAGGCCAAAGGCCTGCGCCCCAACATCATATTCCGCGCTGTCGATACCGACGTCTGCAAGGCCTACGTCGAGCTGGACATGGGCGTCGCCATCCTCGCAAGCATTGCTTACGACAAGACGCGGGACAAGTACCTGCGCGCGGCGAATGCCGATCACCTGTTCGAGCCGGAAACGCTGTACGTCGGCCTGAACCGTCGTCGCTATCACCGGCATCATGTGTTCGAGTTCATCGAAAACCTGGCGCCCGGCTTGACGCGCGACAAGGTGGAGCAGGCGCTCGGCTAGCGTCGCGGCTGACATCCCGGCTGAAAAAACCGGCGACTTCCCTTAACATGCGGGCTCTTGCCGGTCCGCGTCATCACCCAGGAGCAAACGGAAATGCCCACCGCCTCGCAGACGTTGGCGAAGTTCGCGCTCGAACTGAAATACGAGCAGATACCGCCCGAAGTGATCGAGCGGGCAAGAGCGTGCATGATCGACACGATCGGCGCCGCGTATTTCGGGGCCCGGTTTCCCTGGAGCCGGATGGCGCTCGACTATGCGAGGATCAACGGCGCAACCGGCGAGGCGCAGGTGATCGGCACGACGCTCAGGCTGCGACCGCCGTTCGCGGCCATGGTGAACGGCGTGTACGCGCATGCGTTCGAGCTGGACAGCATGTGCCAGCCCAGCGTCGGCGCGCATCCCGGGGCTGCGCTGACGACGCCGGGTCTCGCCATCGGGCAGACCGAGCGCGCGAGCGGAAAGGAGCTGATCACCGGGTTTGTTGCTGCGTGCGAGGTCATGTATCGCATCGGCGAGGCGGCGCATCATTCGAGCGAGCAGCTCGGCTTTCACGCGCCGGGGCTGCTCGGCGGGTTTGGGGGCGCGGTGATCGCCGGTCGATTGCTCCGTCTCGACGAGGCCCGCCTGGCGCACGCGCTCGGCATTTGCGGCTCACTCAGCGCCGGCCTGCTCGAATTCTCCAAATCGGGCGGCGGGATGGTGAAGCGGCTCCACCAAGGGCGTGCGAGCGAGGCGGGGGTGACGGCCGCGCTGCTGGCGCAAGCGGGCTACGAGGGGCCGCCGCGTGTCCTGGAGGGGAAGTTCGGATTCCTCAACGTATTCGGTCGCGATCCCGATCTGGCCCGGCTCACGGGCAACCTCGGCGAGGCATGGCGGACGCTGCGCATCGTGCTCAAGCGCTATGCCTGCCACAGCACGGCGCACGTGGCAGTCACGGCTGCTCTCGAGATCAAGCGGAAGCATGGCGTCAGGGGCGACGACATCGAGTCGATCCGCGTCGCGGGCAGCGAGAAGCTCGTGAGTCACCACGAGATACACGAGCCGGCCGACGTGGCGATGGCCCAGTACAGCGCGCCGTTCAACCTCGCGCTGGCGTTCTACCGCGACCCGCTGGATCCAGGCGTGTTTTCCGACGAATCACTGAACGATCCGAGAATACGCGCGCTCTGCAGGAAAGTGACGCTGGAGCACTACACGGATGCGCCGAAGGACAACAAGCTCGCCAGCCGTGTCACCGTGCGACTCAAGGACGGCCGCGAGCTGACTCAGGCGTTGGAGTACTTTCCCGGCATGCCGCAGCGGCCGCTGAGCACCGAGCAGCTGTGGGAAAAGTTCGGCGTGATGACGGCTGCGATGCCGGGCGATGCGGCGCGCCGCCTCTTTGACCTTCTTCTTGGTCTTGCGGATCTACGGGACCTCGGCAAGTTGGACTTGAGTGGTTCGTAAAAAGGTGCCACGCTGCGTCCGGTCACGCGGGAGGCGCCCGACCACTCCCTTCTCTGAAGCCGATGCGACTGGGTACACCGGGCGCGTGCAGCCAACCCGGCGCGCAACGGGGGCGGCCTTCCGGTCGCATGACCCAGATCGCCCGCTGCCGCCGCTTCAGCATAATCTTATTTCATACTCCATAAGAAAAAGTTCTTTTA
>Ga0247825_10003179_pt1 | contig 10831 bp, 7 predicted proteins | sample 13C_Vanillin_Day_FD_194413 | JGI IMG/M metagenome (GOLD analysis project Ga0247825, IMG submission 194413) | Soil microbial communities from agricultural site in Penn Yan, New York, United States - 13C_Vanillin_Day48 | ecosystem: Environmental > Terrestrial > Soil > Agricultural land | place... | reverse complement strand
CGCTTCAATATCGTGCAGGCGATCGATTCCGCCGAAGAACAACAGCTTCTCATGATGGAAGAGATGGCTTACACTGAGATCTTCCTTGCGTACGACCTTCCCAAACTGAAGAAGGAGTACAAGAGCAAAGGGCTCTCCAGGGACCAATTCTATACATGGGAGGGTGGTAAGTTCGTATCCGCGATGGATGCATTCTTCAAGTACCGGAATGGGAGCGGGAAAAGCTTGATGGGGCGTGCTCGAGATCTCTACGAAGACTATGAGTTCTGGCTGCGTACGGCCACCCGGTGGTTGTTCATCAAGTACGAGATTGCAGGTAAGGATTGGAAAGAGGCGGTGCGCGCGTACAATGGCAGTGGGAGCAAGGCCCAGGGTTATAGGAACAGGGTGATGGCGCGTGTAGGCTCGAACACCTCGCTTGATGTAGGAAACGACTGACAGAGGGCACCCATGGAACAGATGGACCCAGTTGCAGCGTACGAGGCACAGGCGGGCCGTTGGCTCCTCGCGGCGGGACTCGTAATCCTGGCGCTGGGGTCTGCCAGTTGCCGCTGCGGCGAGCAAGACCGTGGTTCCAAGGGCGGGGAGCAACTGCAGCCTGGACCCGACTCTGGGTCGAGCGCTGCATCGCCCCAGGTAGGGAGGGCCGACGAAGCCCGTGTCCAGCTGGTTCGCCTCGACGAGCTCATCCCTACGCCGCCGTCAGCTGTTCCAACAACGGCCATGCTGCGCTCGCGCTCCCTGCCACCTCTGGGTCGTCGCGAGCAGCTGGGAGATATCGTGGTGACGACGCAATGCGGCCCTCGCTACTGCGTTGATGGACTCCAGGACCTGCGTAGCGGGCGGGAGTTGATGGGGATGGCCCTCACGGACGAAGAGAAGGAACTCGTCGCAGCTGCAGCCGGCTTCGAGCGCGCCGTGCGGGTTGCCAACCTTGGAGAAATCTACCTGTCAGCCTACCAGGGGTTCACGGAAACTTCGGGAGGGGCTCATGCCAACAACGCTCTGGCTTGTGCGACTTGGGATCGCCGGACGGGCAGGCAGATCAGGTTGTTGGAAGTGGTATCAGGAGTGGAGGCCTCTGTCCTCAAGGAGCAAGCAACCATGGCCCTCCAGGAGTTTCTGGAGGAGACAGGTCGCCCGCGTTACACCCTTGATGAGACAAGCTTCCTCTATGACAGCGCGAAGCAACGCATCACCTTCTGTGCGCTGGCTCCATTTGCCGCAGCAGGTACTGTCATCGAGATTTCGATCGACCGGCCCATCGAGCGGCGTTGAGGGACCTGGGAGCCCCCATATCAGTCCACCCTCGTGCATCGTGTCCTCTCTTCGGCCAGTTTGAGCCAAGTCGCTACCCGCTGCTTCCACGAAGGCTTGAGGCTGTCGGGCACCAGGGCATAGGCCGCGTCGCGCACCAACGTATGGCGGAAGCGGTACTCGGCCTCTCCTGGGAAGAGGCTGCTCTGCTGTAGCTGCACCATCTCCAGATCCATCAACTGCCGGAGGCTCTTCTCCAACTCCTCGTCCGAGGAGATCTGTCCCTCCAGCACCGCCTTCACTCCTCCCACCCAGAAGGTCTGGCCGAAGACGCTGGCGGCGCGCAGAACCCGCCTCGGCAACGGTCCCAGCCGCTGCAGCGAGGACAAGACCATGGCCAGGAGCGTCGCTGGCGTCTCCTTGCTCCAACCCTCTGCCGCCGCCCGGAGCAACTCCTCCAGGAACAGCGCGTTCCCCATGGACTGCTCCACCAGCCGGGCTGAATCCTCCTGAGAGACTCGAGGGCCCAGGACCTCCTGAACCAGACGGGTGATGGCCTTCTGGCTCAGCCCTCGCAGCGGCAGCTCCTGCAGGAAGCGGGACCACAGCCCCGGAAACAACTCCTTCACCTCCGGCCGCGCCAGCGCCAGCACCATCAGGGGCTGCTCCGTCAGCTCGCGCAGCACCTCGTCGAGCAGCCGGATCGTGACCGAATCACTCCAGTGGAGATCCTCCAGCGCCAGCAGCACCGGGCCATGCGCGCACTCGGCCTTGAGGAAGGCTATCAGCGCCCTGCTGATCTGCGCGCTCATCAGCCGTGGATCGCTCCGTGCGGCGCGGAGTGTAGAGCTGTCCTCCTCGGGAAAGGAGATGGCGCAGATCTCGCCCAGGAACATCGCGACTTCCCGTGCCTGTGCCGCGGGCATGTGCAGGGCTACGCGCTCGGACAGCCGCGCACGGCTCGTCTCCAGGCTCTCCCCCTTCTCGATCCCGCACAAGCGCCGCAGCGCCTGGCCCAGCAGGCCATACGAAGTCGCCACGCCGAGCGGATTGCCTTGCCCCCGCAGCACCTGGAGAGGTTGTCCACGCTGCTCGACGCGGCGGAGGAACTCGTGAAGGAGCCGGGACTTGCCGGCCCCCTCCGGGGCTGTCACCAACAAGGCCCGAGCGGTGGGCTCCTCGACACACGTGGTGAGCGTGAAGTCCAGCAAGGCCAGCTCCTGCTCGCGGCCCACGAAGGGGGTAGAGCGTGCCAGCACTGCACGCGAGACCGTGCCGTCATCCCGCTCCTCCTGGAGCAGGAAGACGCCGGGAGAGGAGCGCGAGAGCTGGAAGCCGGCTCCCAGCAGCCCGGCGGTCACGTCATCCAGCAGGACGGCGGTGGTGGAGGCAGGCACTTGCCGGAGCTGGCGGAGCAGCCACTGCGCCCTCTTCAGAGCGGAGCCTGTCGGCAGGTGCCCCTGGAAGTGACCCAGACCGGTGGCGACGACCACGCGGGCCTCGGGCCAGCGCTCCCGGAGCGTCAGGGCACACCGAGCCGCCAGCGTCGCCTGATCCGTCGCCATGCCACGCTCCAGCACCATCACCGCCATCAGCGAGCCATCGTCCAGCACCTCCACCTGGGCCCCAGACGATGACAGCGCCGAGTGCACGCCCTCACGCAGCGCCGGTTCCCGCGTGGGATCCGCACCCTGTCCAGCTGTCACGGCGGGCATGACCACCCGCAGGATGCTGACGAGCCGGGGTTCGGCCTCACTGGTATCGGAGCGGGGGGCCTTCTTCTGGGAGCTGTGCAACAGGAGATCGGGGATCGACTCGAGCGCCGAGAGCGAGACCAGCAGGCTGGGGGCATCTGGCAACCGCCGTCGAGGATCCTTGTCCAGCATGCGGTCCACCAACACCTGCAAGCCCTGGGGCAGGCCCGGACGCAGCGTGCTGAGCGGGAAGGGCTGGGAGAACAGGATCTTGTCCAGCGCCGAGGCGAAGTTCGGAGCCTCGAAGGGTGAGTGGCCTGTGAGGCACTCGTACAGCAAGCACCCCAGGGAGAAGATGTCCGCGCTGGGGAGGATCTCGGGCTGATTCGAGGCCTGCTCGGGAGCCATGTAGCCCGGAGTGCCGATCGCGCCGAGCCTCCGTGTCACTCCCACCAGCGTGGGCATGGAATAGCGCGCGAGGCCAAAGTCCAGGAGCACCACATCCTCCGGGCGGCCCCCACGAAGGAAGAGGTTCGAGGGCTTGATGTCGCGGTGGATGATGCCTTGCTGATGGGCGTAGGCGAGCGCCTCGGCGGCCCGGCGCAACAGCGCCAGGATCTCGGGGAGGCGCAGGGGCTGGCCCTTCAGCCGCTGTGCCAGATCCTCGCCCTCGAGCCACGCCATGGCCAGGAAGGGCTGGCCTCGCGGTGTGCTGCCATGGGCCACATAGGAGACGATGGCCGGGTGGCGCAGCTTCGTGAGCAGGTGGGACTCCCGGTTGAACCGGTAGACGGCCTCCACGGAGGTGATGGCATGGAGGAGCTTGAGGGCCACCCGCCGTCCCGTCACCGAGTCCAGGGCGCGGTAGACCGTCCCCATGCCGCCGCGCCCCGCGACGGCCTCCACGGTGAAGCGTTCAGCGATGCGCGTGCCCGGAGCCAGCTCGTGGAGTTCGGCCATGTCACGATCTCAGGCGATGCCCTACCGCTCGCGCAACAACTCCCGGAAGCGGGCATGCTCGGGCACCCGGCTCATGAGGCGCTCCCGGGCCTCCGGGGCATACCGGGGCGCAGGGTAGCGAAAGGTCCGAGAGCACGCGAGGGGCCGAGCCTTCGGAGCACCCAATCTCGCTCGCACTACCGCCACCAGAGCTGCCGCATGAGGAGCTGAGCTGGAGGCTGTCTGCTAATGTGAGGCCAATGCCGGATCCTGGCCAGGCCGTCCTCCAAACTCGGGCCGCGCTCGCGAAGGCCATCGAGCTCAATCCGTTGCTGCGCCGGGAGTACGAAGCTCCCCTGCCTGTGGCATCCTCGCCCGCGTGAAGCCCCTGCTCACGGTCATCACAGGCCCGACCGCCTCGGGCAAGACGGGCATGGCGGTGGAGCTCGCTCGCCGGGCCGGTGGCGAGATCGTGAACGCGGACTCGCAGCAGGTGTACCGCTTCTTCGACATCGGCACGGCCAAGCCATCTCCCGAGGAGCTGGCCGCGGTGCCGCATCACCTCATCTCCGTGGTGGATCCGCTTGAGCCGTTCTCGGCGGCGGAGTACCAGCGCCGCGCGGATGCTGCGATCGCGGACATCACCTCGCGAGAACGGCCTGTGTTCCTCGTGGGAGGCACGGGCCTCTATCTGCGCATTCTACTGCACGGGGTGGTGGAGGCACCGGGAGCCGATCCCACGCTCCGGGCCTCACTGGAGGCGATGGCGGCCGCCGAGGGCCGCGAGGCCGTGCATCGCAAGCTCGCCGAGGTGGATCCGGAGACGGCGGCGAAGCTGCCCACGCAGGATCTGGTCCGCATCATCCGGGCGCTGGAGATCCACGCCCAGACAGGGATCCCGGCCTCGCAGTGGCGCCGGGAGCACGGCTTCGCGCCGGACCGGTACCCCTTCCGGATGTTCGTGCTGGAGCCACCGCGCGAGCAGCTCTATGCCACCATCAACGCGCGCACCGAGGACATGTTCGCGCGGGGGCTCGTGGAGGAGACTCGGGAGCTGATGGCGCTCGGGTACACGGAGGCCGCGCCAATTAGGAGCGTGGGGTACGTGCAGGCGCGGGCTGTCGTCGAGGGCCGGATGACCCGGGAAGAGGCCATCCAGGACACGGCACGGGAGACACGCCGCTACGCCAAGCGGCAGCTCACCTGGTTCCGGAAGGAGCCCGGCGCGGTCCATGTGGCCCCGCCGTACGATGCGCTCAGGCAACTGGACACCTGAGCGAGGCCGTCTCGGACGTAACGGGCTCTCTGTCAGGAGGCGTAGCGGCCGGACTCCGCGTCGGCCGCGCCCTCCGAGACCCGGACCTGCTGCGAAGTTCGAACTGGAAGGCCATGCCCCATCAGCTGCCGCAGCAGCCGCTCTGGCTCCACCGGCTTGGGCAAGAAGGCCTCCGCGCCGGCGTTGAGCGCCCGCTGCCGGACGTGCGGCCGGTTCAGCCCGCTCATCACCACCACCCGCGTGTTCCGCGTGAGCGGGTGTTGCTTGAGGCCCTCGCACAGCCGCAGCCCATCCACCCAGTGCAGCACCACGTCCAGCAGGATGGCCGTCGGGGGTCGCCGTGCCACCGCGCAGAACAGCGCCAGCTCGTCCGCGAAGGACACCACCGTGGCGCCCGTGGACTCCAGCAACTGGGTCATCGCCTCGCGAGCGTCTGGATCGTCATCCACGACGTAGTAGAGGTCCGGCTCCAAGGCAGGCATGGACATGGGCACCGGCTCCACCGTCGTCCGCAGCCACGAGCCCACCACCTCGCGCAGCCCGGCCCAGCGCGCCGAGGCCAGCAGTGCCAACGGGGTAGGGGCCGCCAGCCCGAGCACTCCACCGCTGTAGACGCCACCCACCGAGCCCCGGCGCCGAGCCGCCAGGAACGCCTCCGGAGCCCGCTGCCCCGCGCGCCGCAGCCAGGCGATGGAGCGAGCTCCCGCCGCCGCATCCTCCATCAGCTCCGAGAGCCCCTCGCGGACATACCGGCGCTCCAGCGCGGAGGCATCCAGCCCTCCATCCAGCAGCCCCACAGCCGCGCGGCTGCATGTCGCCAGCGTCTCCGACAGCCCGACCTGCAACGGGTGCCCGAGCGCCGCGGGCCCCACGACGACCTGCCCCTGAGCCACCAGCGAGCGGCCTGGCCCGAAGGGCAGCCGCGTCGTCTCCAGCGCCGCCAGCTCGAAGCCTTCCTCCACGAGCCCATCGCGCGCCGCCATCATCAACACCTGGCAGAGATCCGCCGGCGTCACCGCCGGTCCGAACGCGAGCGCGTACACGGACTGCGCCCCGGGCAGCAGGAACAGGCCATCCACTGACGGCAGGGGAGAGATCCACAGCCGGGCCAGTGGCGAGAGCGTCAGCCGCGACGAGTCCTGGCGCAGCCGCGCCTGCACCGCAGCCACCGTGGGCGCCGGCCGGAAGCCCGGGAAGAAAGCATCTCCGAGCGAGCTGCTTGCGCCCGTGGCCAGCGCCACCGCGTGGAACCGATCGCCGCTGCCTTGGGCCCGGACCACCAGCGGGCCGCTGTTGCGCACGGGCTCTGGCGCATCCGGGGCTGGAGGCTGGCGCTCCACACGATCGACGCGGCGCTCCACGAACCGGACCCCCTGAGCCGTCGCGGCGGCGACCATCGCCTCACGCACCACGGACATCCCGCCCTGGCCCTGCAGTCCGCCATCCACCACCCACAGCCCGCCAGGAGGCGCGGGCAGCAGCTCACGCCGTCCCTGGGACAGGATCTCCACGCCCCGGAGCTCGTGCGAGCGCCACTCCAGCGGGACGCGGCAGCCCAGCGCGGCCAGGCGCGAGCGGCACTCGGGCGTCAGCACCACCGGCGGTGGCACGCTGTCTGGATCCCCCTGCGAGTACACGCGCACATCCAGCGAGATGCCCCGGGCACGTGCGTTGAAGAGGAGCGAAGCGGCCAGCCCCGCGCCAGCAATGCCCCCACCGATGATCGCCACCCTCGAACCAGCCGCCAGCCTGCTTCCGCTCATCCGCGCCCTCGCTCGACCCGCCGTCGCTCAATGCCCCTGTGCCACTGCCGGAGGAGGCACAGCCCCCGGCGAGGCGCCATACACCACCACCCGATCTCGTCCCTCACGCTTGGCCACGTAGAGCGCGGCGTCCGCCGCCTTCAGCAGCGCCTCCGTGCCCTCCCGCGGCGTGACCTGGGAGTGATCGGCGATCCCCACGCTCACGCTCAGCCCGAACGGAGCGGGCCGCCCGTCGCTGCGCTGTACCGTCACGTTGCGCAGCCCGGCGCGGATGCGCTCGGCAAAGGCCGCCGCCTCCGCGGCCGTCTGGTGGGGCAGCAGGGCTACGAACTCGTCCCCGCCGAAGCGCGCCGCGAAGTCCGACTCCCGCAGGTTGCTCTTCAGGTGCCCCGCCAGTGCCAGGATCGCCCGGTTGCCCACGTCATGGCCCATGCCGTCATTGATGGCCTTGAGGTGGTCCAGATCGATCACCACCACGGACAGGGGATACTCGTAGCGGCAGGCACGCCGGAACTCCTCCTCCAGCCGCATCGTGAGCGAGCGGAAGTTGGCCAGGCCCGTGAGCGCGTCCGTCTGGGCCAGCACCCGCAGCCGGCGCTGCTGTTCGCTCTGACGCAGCGCGCGATCGATTCGCGCCATCAGCTCGCGGGCGCTGGCTGGCTTGTGGATGAAGTCCACCGCCCCCATCTCCAGGCACTTCTCCAGGGTGGCCTCGTCCGCATCTCCCGTGAGGAAGATGACAGGCAGGGCATCCGTGCGGGTATCCCCCTGCAGGGTCTCCAGCACCGCCAGTCCGTCCCCGCTGGGCAGGAAGCGATCCAGGAGGATCAGATCCGGCTGCTGCTCTCGCGCCAGCTCCACGCCAGCGCCAGCGTCCGCCGCGGTGAGGACCTCGAACTTTGGCACCAGCAAGTCACAGAGGCTGTCCCGAACACCTGGATCATCCTCGATGATGAGGATGAGAGCTTGCTGATTGCCGCGGCCGCGCCGTTCCATGCAACGCTCCGTTGCGCATGCCTGCCTTGAATTGGCAGGCCGAAGATCTCGAGCGCCACGCCCCACGGAGTGCCCCTGACGCCCTGGCGCCCCTCGCGCCTTCGTCACCGCCGCCCGTTGCTCCAGGCACTCGCTGTCCCTCGCAACCTTCACCCGAGACCTCCGGCTGCCAAGTCCGTCCGTCTCTTTTCTGCCCCGCCTCTCGCCGCAGGCGTGGTGCCCTTGGGAGCAAGCCCTGTGCCCTGAACGGAACCAGGTGGCCGGTGTCTTTCCGGGTGGTTGCGCTGCAATCTAATGCGCACGAGTCTGCCGATCCGTAAGTCGTTCCAACATGGGAAGTCGCGACCGGTAGGAATTCCCGTGTTCCGGCGAACGGATGGTCACCCGAAGGTACGTGGCTAGCGTCGGGTAATGAACTGGACGCGGCGGCCGCGCCCTCCGCCGCCGCCCAGGGTGGGCATGGGCGGAGCCTCGAGCCCGAACTGCCACCAGGTAGGCTCATAGGGCTTCATCTTCAGCCGCTTGTCGTTCTGCAGCTGGGTGAGGCTGCCCTTGAGCTTCTCGTCCGAGGGGTTGGTCTGCACGGCGCGGGCAAGCACGCGCAGGGCCTTGTCCTTCTCCTCGATCTGCACCAGGCACCAGGCATACGCGGCCCAGATGATGGACTCCTTCTTGCCGGCCTTCAGCGCCGCTTCGAAGGCCGTCTCCATGGCCTTGTACTCCTTGCGCTGGTAGTAGAGGGCGCCATGCATGGCCTTGGCCATGTAGTTGCGAGGGCTGGCCTTGGCGAAGTGGGCCTGGGCGCCCTCCAGGTCCTTGACCATGTACTTGAGCATGGCGATCTGGGCATGGATCTCGGGCCCGACCATGATCTGCCACTTGTCGTAGACCAGGCCCTGCTCCAGCGTCTTCACGGCGCGCTCGACCTTCTGCTGGGCATCCTTCTGGCTGGTCGCCTGGGAGGCGAACTCCTTCTGGACGGAGTCCATGAGGACCTGGATGCGCTTGGCCACCCGGCGGGCCAGCAGGACGAAGGTGATGATGAAGGCCAAGACGCCGGGGATGATGCCGGCCCAGAGCGAGTAGCCCGCCTGCTGGATGCCGAGGGTGATGGCGATGCCCACGCCCAGTGAGATGAGAAGGTTGTACATGCGCGGTCCCTCTAGCCATTTGGGCGCGGCGCCGCAATCTCCGGGTGCATGAGAGCGTCAGGCGCGCTATACGTCTGCCGGATTTTTGGAACCCAGGCAGGGCCCTCTGTCGAAATTGGTAGACGAGGCGGACTCAAAATCCGCTGCGGCTGACCCCGCGTCCCGGTTCGAGTCCGGGGAGGGCCACTCGCGAAGTGCGCGTCGCGCGGCTGTCGGGCTGCGCTCGGGAATGAAGGTTCCGTCGTCCCCGAGGGAGGAACCTGATGAAGGTGCTGCTGGTCGAGGACGACGCGAGCCTGCGTGAGGGGATGAGTGACGTCATCTCCGAGCTGGCGGAGGTGCGTTCGGCTGGCTCGGTGGACGAGGCCCTGGAGGCGCTGCGGCAGGAGCGGTTCGAGCTGGTGCTCACCGATCTGCGCATCACGGGGCGGGGGCAGGGGGGACGGAGCATCGTGGAGGATGCCCAGCGCAGGCTCCATCCGGTGGTGATCGTCAGCGCGGCCGCCGCGGAGGAGATCCAGCAGGCGCTGGAGCCCCTCGAGCCGGATGCCGTGCTGGCCAAGCCCTTCCAGCTCGAGGACATGATGGCGCTGGTGGAGCGCTTCCTCGTGGTGCGCAGGGAGCTGGATCGGCTGTCCCGGGGGCCACCTCCCGAGTCTCGCTGGAAGCAGGAGGCCCCGGGCGTGCATGTCCTTCAGTTGACGGGAGCCGACATCGGACAGCCGATGACCTGGATCCGGATGGAGCCGGGGGCGAGCTACGCGTGGACGCACCACCGAGGGCGCGCGGGGGTGCTGGTGCTGGAGGGCGATCTGGAGGTGGACGGCGAGCGGCAGCCGGCACCGCATTACCTGTTCCTCACTGCGAGACAGCTGCCCATGGCGAGGACCGAGAAGGGTTGCCTGGCGGTCTCGCTCGCGCTGCGGGGTTGAGCCCCTGGGGGCGTCCGTCGTGAGCACGTTCTGGCCTACTCCCTACACTCCGGAACAGCTGGGACGTCCGTCGCGGCGGGCCGCCACGGCTGCGATCGAGGCGCATGTCGCGGTGCTGAGGGGGGAGCCGTTGAAGGCGTCGCTCGCCACGGCGCTGCGGGAGGCAGGCGGGCTGGGAGGGCAGGAGCGGCGCTTCACGGCGCTGGCAGTGCGAGAGCTCTCGCGGCACCAGCGTCTGCTGGATCTGGCGGCCCGGCTGCTGGGTCATCCTCCGGGAAAGGTGGGGCTGACCGAGGACCAGGCCCTGGTCCGCTATGCGCTCTGGCGGCGCGTCTTCTGTGGCGAGGGCTGGAAGCGGATCGGCCCCGAGGTAAAGCTGCCGGGCCCGGTGCGGCCGCGGACGATCAAGGATGATCTGCTGGCCCAGGTGGTGGAGACGCCGCTGCCGGAGCCTCCGCAGCCCGAGACGGCCACCGAGCGGCTGGCGATACGCCACTCGTTCCCCACCTGGCTGGTGGAGCGGCTGGCCGCGCTGCACCCGGAGCCGGTGTTGGAGGCCTTGCTGGCCGCGCTCGATGAGGAGCCGCCGCTGTTCTTCCGAGCGAGACCATCGGGGACGCGGGCGGAGGTGATCGCCCAGTTGGTGGAGGAGGGCGTAGCCGCTGAGCCGGTGGCGCTGGCCCCGGACGCGGTGCGGATCATGGACACGAGCCACCGGGTCTTCGAGACGAAGGTGATGAAGACGGGGCGCCTGCAGGTGCAGGACGTGGGCAGCCAGCTCATCGCCGAGGTGTGCCGCCCCCCGGGGGGGTCGCTGGAGGGG
>Ga0247825_10003178_pt1 | contig 10831 bp, 8 predicted proteins | sample 13C_Vanillin_Day_FD_194413 | JGI IMG/M metagenome (GOLD analysis project Ga0247825, IMG submission 194413) | Soil microbial communities from agricultural site in Penn Yan, New York, United States - 13C_Vanillin_Day48 | ecosystem: Environmental > Terrestrial > Soil > Agricultural land | place... | reverse complement strand
ACTCGGTCTTCGCATCCACCATCAACCCGCTCCAGCCGCACTCCTGCGCCAGGAAACCGGAGTTGCCGCCGTTCATCCCGCAGCCGATCTCCACGAAACGGCGATCCGTCGTGCCGATCCGTTTGAACAACGCCAGCAGGAGGCCGTCCTCTTCGTTCTGCGACAGGTAGCCGAACCGCTCCGACAACAGGTCGTACGGGGCGGGCAGCGACATGCCGTCGAGGTACAGCCTGCGGACGATTGCCGGAATCAGGTCGATGTTCTGCTTGAGATCGGTGACGACCCGCTCCAGCTTGTCGAGTCGCGCCGAGATCTCCTCGAGCGTGGCCTGCGCGCGCTCCGGCGTTGAGGCCGGGGCACCGGCGGCGGGTCGTGGCCTAGGCGGAAAGAGTTTCATGCGTCATCGACAGAAACCGCGCATCCGCGACGTCAAGCGCCACGAACCGTCCCAGCCGTGCGCTGCCGAACACACGGTCTGCGTGCTCGAGATGGAACGGCACGAGTTTCTCGCGCGCGGAAAAGAACGACAGCGAGTCCACGCCGTACATCGGCGCGAGATACGAAAACCCGCCGTAGGTCCCGATAAACCGGCGGGCGCCGGCGACCACGGCGCTTTGCGCGGCCAGATTGTCACGGACATCCGTCCGAATGACGCGAACGCCCGTGGCATTCGCCACCGCGGCGTCGTGATGATCGTCGAGCTGCGCGCCCGCGATCAGCAGCACGACCGGCATGTGTTCAGCCGCCTCCGCAATGGTCCGCTGCACGAAGGCGCGATTCGCCGCCGTATCGGGAAACGACTGGCTGAAATAGAACTTCGCCGCCACGTACGCCGCAGGCAGCGTGTCCATCACCGGATGTCTCGGCGGCTCAGGGAGCCGTGCATATCGCAGAAACGACGCAATCGGCTCGAGAACGGCTTCTTCTTTCCAGTAGGCGGTCAGCAGGCGATACATGACCTGTGGATGCAGCAGACGGACGCGACGGACGCCGGCAGTCGCCATCGCGCCAGCGATCAGCTGTCGATCGAAGGTCGAAATCCGATGCTGCTTCCACGTCTCGGCATGGTCGCGGAACGCGGTGGTGTCGATCAGGTCGAAGATCTCGACGCCGCGCGTCGTCAGATCGCGGTACCACTCGCCGGCGCCGCCGCGCGTCACGACAATGAGGCGATCGCCGTCGATTCGCGCCCGCTCGACCATCCAGCGAACGAATGGCAGCCAATACAGCAGCTCGAACCCGACCTCACCGCACCACGGTCCGACGACGATCGGCCGTTCGGACCGCCCGAGGAGCGCCGCCCGCCGTGTCGCCGCCCGGTGGTGCTGCGCGTGCTCGCGAAGCTGGGCCGACCCTTCGGTGGCCAGCGAGAGCAGCCGCTCCTGCTCCTTCAGGCGTCCCATGAGACCGCGAACGCGTTCGGCCAGCACGGCGATCCGTTCGGCCTGCTCGATGAGCGCGTGCCGCAGGCGGCCAAGCGGGGGGATCAAACGTGCAGCGAGCCTGGTGACCATTCCTAGAGAACGGGCACCTGTTCCGAGTCAAGCTGGCTTCGCTCGAGCAGCCGCGCGAGCGGACCACGCTGCTCACCGAGCGCGAGCCCGAGCACGCTCAGATCGCTCGTGTCGAGCACGACGTAGGACCCACGCCGGAAACGGCCGAACACGCGGCGCGCCAGCTCGAGATGCTGCACGTTGAAGCGCTCGCGATGCGAGTAGAACGCCAGCGAGGTCACACCGTAGAGCGGCGCCAGATACGACAACCCGCCGTAGGTGCCGACGAACGCACGGGCGCGGCTGATGACCTTGGTCTGCACCGCCAGGTTGTTCTGCGGCGTCATCAGGTGATCCACGGTATGAATCCGTGGATTGCGACCCGGCCGCATGTCCCAGTGATCGTCGATGTGGAGATCGGGGTTGAGCAGCACGACGTCGTTCGTCTCGGTGAGCGTATCGAGAAGGCTGGTGACGAACAGCTTGTTCTCTTCGGTGTCCGGGAACGACTCGTTGAAGTAGAAGCGGACGGCGATGTAGTCGCGCGGCAGCCCGCCGACCACGTCGGACGCATCGATCGCCGGCAGCCGCTGGAACGACGCGAACTCATCGACCAGCCCGATCGACATCTGCTGCTTCCAGAACGGATAGAACAGCCGGTACATGTACATCGGGTGCAGGGTTTCGAGCCCTCGTGCCCCGAGGTGCTGGTGCACGACTTTCAGGATCTCGCGATCGAACTGCGACATCAGCAGGTGCTTCTGCTTGTTCTCGGCGAGCCGCTGCTCGTTCCTCGCGCGGAAGTCCTTCGGCGCGTAGAAGTCGAACAGGTCGAAATATCTTCCGCCGATGTCGCGATACCAGGGAGCGACGCCACCGCGCGATATGACCACGAGCCGCTCCGGATCGAAGTGGCGATAGGTCTTGACCCAGTTCAGGAACGGAATCCAGTAGAGCAGCTCGAATCCGACTTCGCTGAGCCAGGGACCGATGATGATCGGCTTGTCGCTGCGCGCCATCTTCTGCAGCGTCCGGGGAATCGCCACCATCTCTTCCGTGGGCGTATCGCCGCCCGATGTATGCGGCACCACGCGCGGAACGATGTAGCGCTTGGCGAAGCGCTTCATCGGCGCGAACCGGAAGAGGAAGTCGAGCAGACCGAACGCGCGCTTCCAGAACCAGTTGCCGACCGACAGCGGCCGCAGCTGCGCCTGCCGCTTGCGCGACAACCGCGTCATCGCCCTGACCATCTTCATCGTCCAGGCGATGGGATAGAGAGCCGCGCGCACCGGATACAGCCACGGCGCGAGATGTTCCGGTGCCCGTCTCGGCATGCCGCCGAGCTCTTCAACCGCATTGGCGAGAATCGGCGTCGCCGGCACGTCGATGCCCTGCGGACGGACGAACGCTTCGACGAACGACCGGAGCCTGCGGACGTCCTCCTCGGTGCGATCGAGCGCGGCTGACAGCGCGCGGGCATGCTCGTCGAGCGTATCGGCCATGTGCAGCAGGCCGCCGCCTTCGTTCAACAGGTAGTGAAAGTGGAGCGTGCCCTCCTGCGTCCCCTCGTATTTCGGCACCCGCACCGAGTAGACCGGGCGGCCGACGATGCCGGCTTCGATCTGCGCGCTGGTGTTGACGCCGACGGCAGCGACCGCGTGATACATCGAATCGAAGTAGTCGTTCTTCGACGAGGCGTCGATCGGGTTGGCGCCGCCGCGCGGCCACAGCGCCACGCCCTGAAACTCGTCGAAGTCGAACCGCTGCCAGGGCTGCAGGTTTTCCGGATGCGGCCGAATCAGAATGCCCGCCTCACGCACGCGCGGATCCGGCGCCGAGCGCACGGCCCGGATCCAGTCCGCGACGAACTCGGCTTCGTCCGGTGCGATGAACTGTGAGGAACAGAGGTAGAGGAAGAACGGCCTGTCCGGCGAGAGACCGATCTTGGCGCAGAACTCCTGCCGGCTGGTGCTGGGGCGCCGCTCGAACCACTGGTCGTAGACGGGCGCGCCGGTGACGCCAACGTCCTCCGCCTTCACCCGGTGCATCGACACCGCTTCGCGCTTCTGCGCCTCGTTCCAGACGAAGACGCGGTCCGGCAGCACGCGAATCAATCCCTTGTTCGTCAGGTTGTCCCAGCTGTGCACGCACAGGGCGCTGCGAATGCCAAGGGCGCGCGCCGCCTTCACGTACTCCACCTGATCCGAGCCGAGATCGACGAGCGGGGTAATCAGCACGACATCAGGGTTCTGCGAGGCGACGATGTCGCGGATCCAGACGTCGAGCGGCAGCGCGCGCTCGATGGTGCGCAGCGTTGCCGCGGCGGCGGCGACGCCGGCGCGCGTGCGGAAGATCGGCAGGCGGAAAAACGTCCGCAGCGGTCCTGGAATGCGGAGGCCGGCACGTGCCGTGAGCGCGGTCGCGTCCGCATACGCAGGCGTCAGGTAGCGGACGTAGTCGGTCGTGAACCGAAGCGCGCGGGCCAGACCAAGCCAGAAACGCCACGGTGTCTTCTTCCCAAGCTCGTGCGACGTGATCTCCGGATGATCGTTGGTGAGCTCCCACAGCATCCGCCCGTCGCCGAGCTTGTCCTGCATCATGAAGGCGAGGTGGATGTGGTGGCCGCGGCGCGCCAGTTCCTTCAGCGTCGACGTGTAATTCCGCAACGCGCCGGGGTGGCGCATGGAGAACAGAATTTTCATTCGCTACAACTTATCGACCGAGGCGGCTTCTTCCCGATTGAAGAACCACATCCCGGTCACCAGGGTGACGATGACCAGCGCGAGCGACACGGCTGCTGGTGTGGCGGGAAAGACCCCTTCGCCGAAGGTTCCCCACTTGAACGCTTCGACAATCGCCGCCATCGGGTTGAGGGTCACAAACCAGCGATACCGCTCCGCCAGCTGCGACAGCGGATAGATGACCGGCGTCAGCAGGAACCAGAACGGCATCACATACCGGAGCGCGTAGCGGACGTCGCGATACCGCGCCTGCAGCACCGACGTCCACAAGCCAATGGCAATCGCGAACAACAGGCTCACGGCAATGGCCGCGACGGAGACGAGCAGTCGCGGCTCGAGCGTGACGTACCAGACGCCGAGGCGGTAGTAGTAGAACACCACCGTCAGCACCAGGATGACGAGCAGGACCGCGAGGTAGACGAGGCCGGGTGCGATGGCGGCCACGGGCAGGATCAACCGCGGAAAGTAGACGCGCGTCACCAGCCGGCGGTTCTGCTCGACGCTGCGCGTGATGTATTGCAGCGACTGCTCGAACGTCATCCACGCGGCCATCCCGCAGACGAAAAACAGGAAGTACGGCGCGTGATCGACCTTCTCCTTCTGGTTCAGCATGTCGCCGAAGACCAGCGCGTTGAGACCGATCGGCGCGACAACGCGCAGCAGCAGCCAGAGCCAGCCAAGCGCGCTTCGCCGGTACAGGGACGAGACGGTGTTCGACGCGAAGTACCACCACAGGTACCGGTACGACCACAGCTCGCGCAGCCGCGCGAACGCGCCATGCTGGCGTGGCTCGATGACCCAGGCGGTGGCGTCGGCGCTAGACACGGACGGTGTCGGTCTCCGTCTGCAGCGTCCACTCGAGCGTCGGGTTCACGACCCCCTTCCGGTGCCGCCCATCGTCGGCGGTCACGCCCTGTTCGCCGTAGACCATGAAGGCCAGCGCCTTGTTGACGACGAGCGCGTGCTCCTCTTCTTCGCCGCGAAGCAGCATGATGCTGACGTTGACGGTGTACGTCGTTTCGGACAGCAGGTTCGCCGGAATGCGAACGAGCGCCTCGTAGCTGGCATCGGCGGCAACGGGCACGAGCTCCGGCTGCGCGGAACGGAAGACGAGGACGCCCTTGGTCATCAGGTCGATCGCGCAGCGCGCGCGCGCCTTCGCGCGCCGCGTGCGGAACCTGATGCGCACGAACACATCGTCGGCGCGCGGCGGCGAGCCGATCTCGCGGCCGTCCAGGGTCAACAGCTTGACGTCAACGATCTCGCCGTACTTGGCCGCGTGGCTCGTCCCCTTGTAACCGGGCGCCGAGCTGAGCGCGTCCCACGCCGCGTTCTGGTACTCGGTGACGATTTCCTCCGGCACCCCATCCCGATGCAGGGCCCCGTCCTTCAGCCAGATGACGCGATCGCAGATGCGCGCCACCGCCTCCATGTCGTGCGACACGAAGAGCACGGTGAGCCCGTTGTCGCGCGCCAGCTCCCGGACTTTCTGCAGGCATCGCTCCTGGAACGCCATGTCGCCGACGGCAAGGATCTCGTCAGCGAGCAGAAGCGACGGTTCCATGTTGATCGCCACGGAGAACGCCAGCCGCAGGTACATGCCGCTCGAAAAATACTGAAGCGGCGTGTTGAGGTGATCCTGGATCTCCGCGAAGGCGACGATGTCGTCGAGGCGGTGCTGGGCGACGGCGCGCGGGATCCCGTTGATCGCCGCGTTCATGTAGATGTTCTCGAGCGCGGTCGCCTCGTCGTCGAATCCCGCGCCGAGCTCGAGCAGCGAGACGACGCGGCCGCGGCCGCGGATGCGGCCGCTGGTCGGCGCGATGACCCTGGCGATGATCTTGAGCAGCGTGCTCTTGCCGGCGCCGTTCGAGCCGATGATGCCGAGGACCGTGCCGCGCTCGACGTCGAACGTCACATCGCGCAGGGCCCACAGCTCGCGCGCGTTGAGGATCTCGCGCGTCAGCGGAAGCGCCAGCATCCGCCGGATCCGATCGAGCTTCGATTCGGTACGAGGCGTCGCTGCCTCTGCGCGCGGGATCCAGTACCGCTTGCTGACTCGCTCGATGCTGAGGCTGTTCACCTTTGCTGGACAGAATGTGCTGAACGGAGCTTCGCCCTCTCAGTCACATGTGTGTACGTGCGACTGCCGCATCACCAGGGGCCGCGCGACTAGACGCGCAGCCGGTAATCCTCAGCACACACGGGCGTTATCAACGGATGCCGCGCCGAGCTGGCTCGGATCGGTCACGCATCAGACCGGCATCCGGCTGGGCGCTGAGCTTTCCGCTGGCGCGCAAAGCCGTGGTGTAAGGGGGCAAATTTTGAATTAAACAGGTGTCGATTTGCCAGCTCGGCTGGTCGTACAAACCGAGCACAGTGTACAGCATACGAAGAGCTGCCAGCAACAGAGATGGCGTTGATTAGGGCACCTGCCTGATGAGGTCGCGCCGACCTTCCGGCTAGGTGATCTCCACCAGCTGGAGCGCATGCTCGTCCGCGTATCGGAACACGTCCTCGCCCTTCTGCATCAGGACGTCGTACTTTTCGAGCAGACGGTAGGCGCGCGACGGATCGCACGCCGGAACGTGCGCCGCAACATCGTGGCGCAGAAAGAAGGCGTTCACCCCAGCAGGTTCGACGGCGACAAGGCGATAACCTTTGCGCGCGTTGAGACGCGTCAGCGCGGTCAACGACGCTCCGTAGTACATCGAATGGTGACGGTGGCGATCGAACTGCGGGTCGTAGGGGATCGTGACCGAACGATCGGGTCCAAACATCGAGTTGTATTCCATGATCAGGACGCGCGGTGAAGCCGCCGTCACTGCTTCCCAGATCCAATAGTCGTTGCCGTCGAGATCGAGGCTGAACAAATCGACCTCGCCGGCATAGCCATGTCCGGTAATCAGGTCGTTGACATTCTCGCGGGTGATCCACGCAGCAACGGCGGTCGTCATGGGAAAGCGGCGGCCGACCTGCTGCATGTGCTCGCGATGACCGTCCACCATCAGGCCGGACCAGCCGAACTCACGGGCGAGAAACGCGCCATTTCCGCCGCTCAATCCGGATCCGATTTCAATAAAGCGGCGGGTGGGTGCACCGGCCTCGTGCAGGAGCGCCAGGGTCAGCCCATCCTCCTGATTCTGCGAACTGAGCCTGAACCGCTGGGTGGTGAGGCGCTCGGGGTATGGCAGCGACGCCGGCTCGACATAGTGCGCCCGGAGAAGGGCCTGGATGGAGGGCTCCACGTGCCGCGTACGAAGCCAGATCTTGTGCAGCGTCTCGCCCTGCGCCTCGAGCCGCTCGAGGCGCCGGTTGATCTGCGCCAGCTGCTCGGCCTGCCGTGCGCCGGTCAGCACATTCTTGATTCGCCTGAGAAGGCCCATGCTCCTACGTTTCGGATTGGAGGACGCGCTCGGCGTCCTGCCCGGCAGCAACCAGGTTGGCCAACGCATCCGCGAGTCGCGACGATGACAACCCGTTCAACGCGCGCGTCAGCGACGTGACGGCTGCCAGATCGGACATCAGGAGCTGCGCCGCCAACTGATCGATCGCATCCCATTCCGAACCGTCGCGGTCGCGCAGCAGCGCCGTCAGCGCCGTCACTCGCCGCAGCAGCGCGTCGATCTGCGGCGTCGCCGTGCGTTGTGCGGCCTCACCCGCCGCGTCATCGCCCTCGATGGCCGCATGGGCAACCGCTGGCGCGCCGATGGCGGCCGTCAGCGTATTCAGCCGTTGCCGATCGGACTCGTGCATCCCGGCCGCATCATATCCGCTAGAATCGCTTCACCGCATGGGTCTTCTGCACTCGCTCCTCGGAGCCGTCGGCCTGGCGTCCGCGGGTCAGGTCCGGACCGCGCAGCAGCGCGCCGCCGACCTGAAGCGCGCGGTCGCGGACAGCCGCGAGGAAGCGGCCCGCTGGAAGGCGAAGGCAAACGAGCTGTCCGCGAAGCTGTCCGATGCCGAACATGCGGCCGAGCGGCTGCCGAAGGTCGAACGCCAGCTGCAGCAGTGGAAAGCGCGCGACGAGATGCACGCGGCCAAGCTCGCGGAAGTGCGCGAGCGCATGCGCCGCGCGGAACGTGCCGCCGCCCTCAGCCAGGAACATCTGATCGCCACCGAAACGAAGCTGGACATCGTCGAAGCGGCGCTCGGCGTGCTCGATCGCCGCACGCGACGGCCGCTGTGACGCCCGCGCTCTCGATCGTTGTCACGGGACGAAACGACGGCCATGGCGGCGACTTCAACGGACGGTTGCTCCGCACCCTCGCCTTCAATCATGACCGGCTGACCGAGCGCGGCATTTCCTACGAGCTGGTGCTCGTCGAGTGGGCGCCGCCGGCCGACCGGCCGCGCCTCTGCGACGTCGTTCGCGAGGCGCTCCCCCACGTCGCGACGGCGATCGCGAGTTATCTGGTCGATCCCCGGTACCACGACGCGTGCAGCCTCAATCCGCGGCTGACCTACATGGAGTTTCTCGCCAAGAATGTCGGCATCCGGCGCGCACGGGGGCATGCGGTTCTTTCCACGAACGCAGACATTTACCTTGGCCGCGGGGTTGTCGATGCGCTGTCCCGTATCGCGATTGAATCGCGCACGGTGTATCGGGCCACGCGCGTGGACGTGAAGCTCGGCGCCGACGAGAGCCAGGTCCACTGGGATCTGCTCGAAGACACGCGCAACCAGACGGCGAACAAGCCGATTCAACCGCCGCTCTATTCGGGCGGCTCCGGCGATTTCCTCCTGCTCGAACGGGACAGCTTCCACGCGCTGCGTGGCTTCAACGAGATCTATCGCCTGGCGCGCATCGGCACCGACCTGAACTTTCTCGTCAAGGCGTATTCGAGCGGATTCCGCATCGTCGATATCGGGGGCGAGGTGTACCACACGTCCCACGTCGGCAGTTTCCGCATCTCGAAGAACGTCGTGCCCGGCGAGGTCGAGGCAAGCTGGGGAAGCGAGTGGCCTGCCCGCCGTGTCGTCTACGAGAACCCGGAGTTCTGGGGGCTGCGCGATGCGCCGGCACGTCAGCTCGACGACCAGACGGTGTGGCTGGATTTCTCGTGGGATGCGGTCCCGCCGCTGGCAGACCTTCGGAGGGTGGTGCTTCCCGTCGCGCGCACCGGTACGGCGACTGTCACTCAGTCGTAAGACGTCCGACAGGGAAGCACGGCCAGCCGGTCAACTTGTCCGGTTCCGGTGGCGGGGAATCCTTGCGGATCAGGATGCTGTAGCGGTCGCCGTCCTCATCGAACGACGCCGCGGGAACATATTCGCTCTCGATGTGCCGCATGAGCGCCGGGAACGTCGTCACCGCGGCCTGGTAATTGTTCATGTTGGCTAGGACGATGCGCGGGGAGGAGCGAGTGACTTTCTCGAGCTCGCGACGCTGTTCCTCCTCGATGCCGCGAAACGCCTCGAAGTAATACAAGTGCCGGCCGGCCATCAGCCGGTCCGCGTCGGCATGAATCTCCGGCGCAAACCACAGGACCAGAACGCGGTCGGACGGCGCCGTGCACCGTCGCACGTATTTCGCCAGGCGCATGGAGACCGGTCCGGTGTTCCCGGCCCAGAACTCCGACGGAGGCGACGCTCGCAGACGTGCCGCGACTTCGCTCCACGCGCCTTGCGCACGCTCCACCGACTGGCCCTCGCCGATCAGCCAGGCGATGCGATCGCCGAAATCGCCCGCCACTGCAAAACTCTTTGCCGCCAGCACCATCAGAAGGACTGCCGCCACGCGCAGCGGCCACTTCACGATCGCCGGGTAGGTTGAACGAAGCAGTATCGCGAGGAATGCGCCGAAGAGAATCAGCGGCAGCACGATGACGTCCGCTGCGCGCGACTCGTACGGTTCACGCAGCAGTCCGACGTTGATGACCACGGCAAACGCCGCGAACAGCAGTAGCGGCCTTGGCGCGAGGGCCGGCGGCAGCAGCCTCCGCAGGGTCGGTCCCGCCAGGAGCGCCGCCAGCAGCGGCATCGCGTGCAGGATCATGGCGGCGGCGGCACCGGCAAGAATCTGCTCGTCGAGACCGGGCAACAGCGTAAAGCGCAACCACGGCACTTTGAATCGCACGCGATCCCAGGGCTTCCACTGCGCCCATGAAAACGCGCCGGGACCGCGTTCGACACCGGCCGTGTCCTCGACGAGCGGATCCTCGATGACCGACTTCAGCGAGTCGACCGCTCGGGGCGACAGGCGCACACGCTGAGCCTGCGGCCCGTCGGTGGCGATTGCCGTCAACCCGTACCGGGCAAGCGCCGCGGTGCGCGCGTCGGCCGACGCGGTCGCCTGCCACCTGATGGTCATCTCCGGGGCATAGGCTTCGGCGGCCTCCGGCTGGACGAGGTCGGCGGTCGCGCGCAAGGGCCAATGCAGCGCCGCGCGCGATCGGCCGCGCTCGTCCTGCAGCGCGGTCACCTCCAGGCGGGCAAGATTGACGGGACCAATCTCGATGGCCGCGAAAACGAGGTATGGAAGCGTGACCGCGAGCGCCACGGCGCCGGCGATTACCGTGCGGCGAACGGCAAGCCGCGAAAACCCGTGCGCCGCGATCATCCCCAGCGCCACGCCGACGGCGACCAGGACACCGT
>Ga0247825_10003177_pt1 | contig 10840 bp, 9 predicted proteins | sample 13C_Vanillin_Day_FD_194413 | JGI IMG/M metagenome (GOLD analysis project Ga0247825, IMG submission 194413) | Soil microbial communities from agricultural site in Penn Yan, New York, United States - 13C_Vanillin_Day48 | ecosystem: Environmental > Terrestrial > Soil > Agricultural land | place... | reverse complement strand
AGGCGGTGAAGGAAACGCATGTCGCGCGTGATCTTGGCTATCACGCCGGGCTTATGTCGCTCGCCGCGATGAAGGGCGCGAGTGAAGACGAGCTGATCGCGCATTGCCAGACGGTTGCGCGCGAGTTTCCGCTGATCGGATTTTACTTGCAGCCCGCCGTCGGCGGCATTGTCCTGCCGGCATCGTTCTGGCGGCGGTTCGCGCAGATCGAGAATGTCGTCGCGATCAAGATCGCGCCGTTCAACCGTTATCGCACGCTCGATGTCATCCGCGGCGTAGTCGAAGCCGGCGCTGCCGACCGCATCACGCTCTACACCGGCAACGACGACCACATCGTGCTCGACCTGCTGACGCCGTTCACAGTGATAAAGGACGGTGAGCCGGTCACTATCCGCATCAAGGGCGGCCTGCTGGGCCACTGGAGCGTATGGGTGAAGAAGGCGGTCGAGTTGCTCGCCCGCATCCATGCCGCGATCGCCGAAGGTGTAGCGCTGCCCGATCTGCTCGCACTCGACTCGCAGGTGACGGACTGCAACGCCGCCGTATTCGACGTCGCCAACGATTTCCACGGCGTCATCGCCGGATGCCACGAGATATTGCGCCGTCAGGGCTTGCTGGAAGGAATCTGGTGCCTCGACCCGAAGGAGACGCTGGGTCCCGGACAGGCCGCGGAAATCGACCGCGTCTACACGACCTATCCTCATCTCAACGACGACGAGTTCGTGAAAGCGAACCGCGACAGGTGGCTGTCGTGACGCGGCTCATCGGCGCAAGTACGCGAACGCCATTGGCCGAGAGGCAGCGGCGTGAAATGCTCCCGACGCGACTTATGCGGCCGTAGAGGATCTCCATGTTCACCCGCGATTCACTCCAGCGCTACTCATTGGCTGTGTTCAGCCACCTGATGCTGGTCGTCGTCTGGCATTACTTCATCGTGCTGGGCAATGTTCCGAAATTCGTGATGCCTTCGCCGTGGGAGACGCTGCACGCGCTCGTGGAGCCGAACTATCGCTGGGGCGAAAATATCGCGGTCACAACAATCGAGATATTTGGTGGATACATTCTGGCCGTGGTGATCGGCATCGCCATTGCGCTGCTGTTCTCCTGGTTCCGCATTCTCGAACTTGTGGCGATGCCGCTCCTTGTCAGCCTCAACATGATTCCGAAGGTGGCGCTCGGGCCGCTCATCATCGTGTGGTTCAAGTACGGCATCGGGCCGAACATCATGATGGCCTTCGCCATCTGCTTTTTCCCGATCGTGCTGACGACCGCGCGCGGTTTGCGCGAGGTCGAGCCGGAACTGCTCGATCTGGTGCGCACCCTCAAAGGCTCGCGCTGGCAGATCTTCACCAAGATCCAGCTTCCCGGCGCGCTGCCGTACATTTTCTCAGGGATGAAAGTGGCGGCTATTCTCGCAGTTGCAGGCGCGATCGTCGGCGAATTTCTCGGCTCGGACCGCGGCCTCGGCTACCTGATGCTGCAGGTGCAGGTCACGCTCGACACTGCCGCCATGTTCATGGCGGTGATCCTGATCACGCTGATCGGCGGCGCGCTCTATCTGCTTGTGCTTTTGCTTGAGCGGCTGCTGGTTGCCCAGGACGCACGGCTGTCGTGATGGCTGAATCGTTCATCCATCTTGCCGGCGTCAAGAAAATCTACCGCACGCGCGGGGTGGAGTTTCTTGCCGTGTCGGAAGCGTCGTTCGATGTCGAAGCCGGTGAACTCGTATCGCTCGTCGGCCCCTCGGGCTGCGGCAAGACTACGCTCCTGAAAATTCTCGCCGGACTGCACCCTTACGACTCCGGCGAGGTGCGCATCGGCAATGCCGCGCAGCCGTTCGACCCGTCGCGCGACATCGGCATGGTGTTTCAGCAGCCGCTGCTGCTGAAATGGCGGCGCATCCTCGACAACGTCATGCTGCCCGCCGAAATTCTCGGACTGCCGGTCGAGGCAAGCCGCAATCGCGCGCGCGACCTGCTGGCGCTGGTCGGCCTCAGGGGCAACGAGGAAAAATACCCCTACGAGCTTTCGGGCGGCATGCAGCAGCGCGCCGCGATTGCCCGCGCGCTGATCCACGATCCAAAACTGATCCTGATGGACGAGCCGTTCGGCGCGCTCGATGCGCTGACACGCGAGAAGATGAACATCGAACTTCTGCGCATCTGGCAGGAAGCGAAAAAGACCATCGTGTTCGTCACCCACGGCATCACCGAAGCGGTGTTTCTCGGGACGCGCGTGATAGTGCTCACCGCCGGGCCGGCCCGGATGGCCGACAATTTTATGGTCGATCTGCCGCATCCGCGCACGCTCGACATGAAAACCTCGGAAAGATTCGGCGAATATACCCGGCGAATCTACCGCCTGCTTGGAATGGAGTGAGACATGGCGCAGCAGCGTCTCGGCATCATCATGAATGGCGTCACCGGGCGCATGGGGATGAACCAGCACCTCATCCGCTCGATCGTTGCGATCCGCAACCGGGGTGGCGTGACGCTCAAGAACGGCGATCGCGTGATGCCCGATCCTATTCTGGTCGGCCGCAACGAGGACAAGCTGGCGGCGCTCGCAAAGGCGCACGGTCTCACGCGCTGGACCACCGATCTCGACAAGGCGCTGAAGAACAAGGACGACACGCTGTTCTTCGACGCGGCGACGACACAGCTCCGCGCCAAGCTTCTGAAAAAGGCGATGGCGGCTGGCAAGGACGTCTACTGCGAAAAGCCTGTGACCGAGACGCTCGCCGATGCACTCGATCTTGTTCGCGCCGCTAAGAAGGCCGGGATCAAGCACGGCGTCGTGCAGGACAAGCTGTTCCTGCCCGGCCTGCTCAAGCTGAAACTCTTGATCGACTCCGGGTTCTTCGGCCGCATTCTCTCTGTGCGCGGCGAGTTCGGCTACTGGGTGTTCGAAGGCGACTGGGCGCCGGCGCAGCGGCCGTCGTGGAACTACCGCAAGAAGGACGGCGGCGGCATCATCCTCGATATGCTGTGCCACTGGCGCTATGTGATGGACAACCTGTTCGGCGAGGTGGAGAGCGTGTCTTGCCTCGGCGCGACGCATATCGCCAAGCGCGTCGACGAGAACGGCAAAACCTATACCGCAGACGTTGATGACGCCGCCTACGCGACGTTCCAACTTGCCGGCGGCGTGATCGCGCAGATCAACTCGTCGTGGACGACGCGCGTGCGGCGCGACGATCTCGTGACGTTCCATGTCGACGGCACGCTCGGTTCGGCGGTCGCGGGCTTGCAGAAATGCTGGAGCCAGGCGCGGGTAAACACGCCGCGGCCGGTGTGGAACCCGGATGTGCCGCAGCCGATCAATTTCTTCGAGACGTGGTCAGAGGTGCCAGGCACCGGCGCTTACGACAACGGCTTCAAGACGGAGTGGGAGATGTTCATCCGCCACCTGTTCGACAATATGCCGTTCAAGTGGACACTGCTCGAAGGCGCGAAGGGCGTTCAGCTCGCGGAGGCGGGATTGAAGAGCTGGAAGGAGCGGCGGTGGATCGACATTCCCGCGCTGAAGGTGTGACCATGACAACACTCAATCTCCCGGCTGCCGGCGGTAAGATATCGCCCTACACGATGAAGCCGCCGAAGAATTTTCCGAAGGCGCAGAAGCCGTTCAACCGCGTCGCCTATGCGGCGGCGCATGTGGTCGCCGATCCGTTTGCCGACAACGATCCGTGGCTTGAGCCGGCGGTCGACTGGGACCGCACCATCGCATTCCGCCGCTATCTATGGTCGCTCGGACTCGGCGTTGCCGAAGCGATGGATACCGCGCAGCGCGGCATGGGCCTCGACTGGAAGACGTCACTCGAATTGATCCGAAGGAGCCTCGACGCCGCACGGGATGTCCCCGGCGCCGTGATCGCATCGGGCGCAGGCACCGATCATCTCGAGCCATCCGCAAGCCTAACCGTCGACGACGTCATCCGCGCCTACGAGGAGCAGTGCGAAGCCGTCGAGAAGCTCGGCGGCCGCATCATCCTCATGGCCAGCCGCGCGCTGGCGAAGGCCGCGCGCTCGCCGGACGACTATGAGAAGGTCTATGCGCGCATCCTCTCGAATGTGAAGGAGCCGGTGATCATCCACTGGCTCGGCGACATGTTCGATCCGGCACTCGCCGGCTATTGGGGCCACAGGGACGCGGATGCCGCGATGGAGGTCGCCATCGCCGTCATCACCGACAACGCGGACAAGGTAGACGGCGTTAAGATCTCGCTGCTCGACAAGGACAAGGAAATCGCCATGCGGCGGCGCATTCCGCAGGGCGTGCGCATGTATACCGGCGACGACTTCAACTACGCCGAACTGATCGCCGGCGACAAACAGGGTTATTCCGACGCGCTGCTCGGCATTTTCGATGCGATTGCACCGGCGGCCTCCGCGGCGCTCGGCGAACTCGCGCGCGGCGACGCTGCGTCGTTTCACAACATTCTTGCGCCGACCGTCGCGCTGTCGCGCCACATCTTCAAGGCGCCGACGCGCTTCTACAAGACTGGCGTCGTGTTCATGGCCTATCTCAACGGCCTGCAGGATCATTTCACGATGGTCGGCGGGCAGGAAAGCGCGCGTTCGACACTACATCTCGCCGAACTGTTCCGCCTCGCCGATGCAGCCGGCCTGTTCGCCAATCCCGACGATGCCGCAACGCGCATGCGCCGCGTCATGGCGGCAAGAGGCGTCATCCACTGATGCGCGACTTCACCAACGATCACTCAGCGCTCGCGATCAACAGCGCGACGGTGAAGGCGTGGTCGCTGCAACAGCTCGTCGACGGTTGCGCGCGTGCCGGCATCACCGGGATTGCGCCGTGGCGCGACATCGTGCAGGCGGCCGGCATTGCACAAGCCGGCAGGATCGTGCGCGATTCCGGCATTGTCGTGAGCGGGCTCTGCCGCGCCGGGCTATTTCCGGCAGCCGATGACGCGGGCCGGCGCGCGGCGCTCGATGATAACAAGCGCGCTGTGGACGAAGCCGCGGGCATCGGCGCGCAGTGCCTGGTGCTGATCGCCGGCAGCCTGCCGAAAGATTCGAAAAATCTCCCGGATGCGCATGCGCAGGTGCGCGACGGCCTTGCGGCGCTGCTGCCCTATGCGAAGCAAGCGGGCGTGCCGCTTGCGCTCGAGCCGCTGCACCCGATGTACGCGGCGGACCGCGGCTGCGTGAACACACTCGCGCATGCCCTCGATCTCTGCGACGAGATCAACGGCCTCGGCATCGCGCTCGATTCCTATCATGTGTGGTGGGACCCGGACCTGCCGCGCCAGATCAAGCGCGCCGGCAACCGAATCATCAGCTACCACGTCTGCGACTGGCTGGTGCCGACCACCGACCTGCTGCTCGACCGTGGCATGATGGGCGACGGCGTGATCGACCTGCCCGCGCTGCGCAAAATGGTCGAGGACACCGGTTACGCCGGTTACGTCGACGTCGAAATATTTTCGGCCAACAACTGGTGGAAGCGCGACCCGGACGAGGTACTAAAGGTTTGCGTCGAACGTCACCGGTCCTGTGTGTGAAATATGACGCGCGACTATGACGGCATCATCGTCGGTGCGGGCCACAACGCGCTGATACTTGCGGCCTATCTCGGCAAGGCCGGACTGAAGATTTTGCTGATCGAGCGCAAGGCCGTCGCGGGCGGCGGCCTTTCGACGCTCGAAGACCCGCGCCATCCCGGCTTCCTGCACAACACACACGCCTTCTTCCAGCGCGCGATCACGGCGATGCCGTGGTACGCCGACCTCGAGCTTGAGCGCCACGGCGCGCGTTATATCGAGCCGGAGCTTAACGTCGCCCTGCTGACAAGCGATGGCCGTGCGCTCGAATGGTGGACGGACATCGACCGCACTGTCGCCTCTTTCGAAGCCTTCAGCCGCAAGGACGCCGACACGCTGCGGCGTTGGCAGAACGAGTTTGTCCCGATCGTCCAGAATATTCTCTCGCCCGAGAGCCGCTCGCCGCCGCTGCCGAAGGAGGAGCGCCGCGCCTTGCTGGAGAAGAGCGCCGCCGGGCGGCATCTTCTCAAGGTCAGCGCGTTGTCGCCGCTCGAATTCGTACATCAGGAATTCGAAAATCCAGCGGTGCAGGCGGGACTGCTCTTTTTCAACGGTTTGCGTGAAGTCGATCTGCGTGTCCGCGGCTTCGGCCATCACATTGCGGCGCTGCTCGCCAGCCCCGCGAAAGCGCAGATGTCGCGCGGCGGCACGGCAGCACTGGCGCGCGCGCTTGAGTCTGCCGTGCGCGAAGCGGGCGGCGAGGTCAGATTGCTGACCGAGCCGAAAAGGTTCGTCGTGGAGAAAGGAAAGGTCTGCGGGGTCGAAACCAGGGAAGGCGAGATTTTCAAGGCGCGCCAGTTCGTCGTGTCCTCGCTCAACCCGCATCAGACGTTTCTTGATCTTCTGGACGAACAGTTCGTGCCGCGCGATGTGCGCGAGTTCGCCGCGGAATTCGAATACAATCTGCTGGCGCCGCTGTTTGCGCTCAATCTCAATCTGCGTGCGCCGCCTCGCTACACCGCGGCGTCGAAATATCCCGAACTCGACAAGGCGTTCATGGTCATTATGGGCCTCGATCACGTCGACCGGTTCTCCGACATCGTTCGCCATCATGAGGCCGGCACGATCCCGCCGACGGTGATGTGGGGTGCGTGCCCGACGAATTTCGACCCGAGCCAGGCGCCGGAAGGCAGGCACACCGCATTCATGTGGGAGAAGCTGCCCTACCGACTGCACGGCGATCCCAACAACTGGGACAGTGCGACGGCCGCACATGGCGAGGTGATGCTCGACCTGTGGTGCAGGCACGCCCCCAACCTGCGCGACAATCTGATCGATTGTTTCACGCGCACGGCGCTCGACACCGAACGCAGCCTGCCGAACATGCGCGAGGGCGATTTGCTTGTCGGCTCGTTCTCGAACGGCCAGATCGGCTACGACCGGCCGTTCCCGGGCGCAGGGCATTATCGTGCGCACATCGGCGGACTGTATCTGTGCGGGTCGAGCAGCCATCCCGGCGGCAACGTCACCGGCCTGCCCGGCTACAACGCCGCGCAGGTGATCCTCGCCGACCTCGGCATCAAGGCGGATTGGGTGCCGCCGCCCATCGGCGCGCGGCTTGCGGCGCTTGCGGATTGAGTGCCCGTAACTGTCATCGCCCGCGAAGGCGGGCGATCCAGCTAGTTTAAAACACAGACCTTGAGGTTGGATCCCCGCCTTCGCGGGGCATGACAAATTACCTTACGCCACCGCCTGCTTCGCCGGCGCGATCTCCAGGTGGCTTTCGTCCACTTCTTCGAAGAAAGACTTATGCTCATCCTGCCGCAACGGCCACAGGACCGGCGTGCCTTGCTGGTCCGAATACCAGTTGTTGCAGCCGAGCCAGACCGTGCCGGGAAACGCAGCATCAAGTTTCGCGACGAACTTCTGCGTCGCGCCCATGGTCGGCGCGATCGTCACGTTGCGTTTCCGCGCCATGTCGATTAGTTTCATGATGTAACCGATTTCCTGGTCGAGCCCGAGCGGCACCGGCACGTTATTCACGGGACTGAACGGCCCGTACAGCATGAACATGTTCGGGAAGCCCGGCAGCGCGATCCCGCCGTAGGAATAGACGCGGTCCTTCCAGATATCGTCAGGCGTGATGCCGTTCTGCCCGATGACTTTCATCGGCCGCATATACGCGTGCGGGTCGAAGCCTGTGGCATAGACGAGCACGTCGAACGGCTCGTGCGAGCCATCTGCCAGCTCGACGCCGTCCGGAACGATCTTCGTAATGCGGCGCGTCTCGACCTTCACGTTCGGAAGCTGCACCGCCTCGTAATAGTTTTGGTCCGACTTCGGGATGCGCGTGCAGCCGAGATGATAGTCCGGCGTGAGTTTCTTGCGCAGCTCCGGGTCCTTGATGACATCGAGATAGCCCTTATACTCACGCTCCATCGCTTCGCGCGCCGGGCCGGGCTTGAGCCGCCAGGCATCCATCTTGATGATCATGTCCCAGAGCTGGCGCTGACGGTATTGATACGCACCAGGCAGACGCAGGAAAAGCCGCTCCCACAAGGTCGATTTTGGATTTTCGCGGATGTGCACCCACTGCGCGCGGCGGATGAACTGCGTTACCTCCGCCCCGGCCCACGCCAGCGCTTCGGTGATCTGGATGCCGCTCGCGCCGCCGCCGATGATGCCCCAGCGTTTGCCCTTGTAGGGAATGCTGTGATCCCAGCGTGCAGAGTGAAACGCCGGCCCCTTGAATGTCTCGCGTCCCGGGATATTCGGGTAGACTGGTGTATGCAGAAAGCCGGTCGCGGCAATGAAAACATCCGCGTCGATAACCTCGCCCTTTGCCGTCTTGAGCCGCCAGCCGTCGCCGTTGAATTTCGCCTCGACGATCTCTTCGTTGAACTTGATGAACTTGCGCAGGCCGCGGCGGTCCGCGACCTTTCTGACGTACTCTAGAATCTCCGTCGAGGGAGCATACTTGCGCGACCAGTCGTAGTTCGGCGCAAACGGAAACTCGTACTGGCGCGACAGCACATCGACGAACAGGCCGGGATAGGTATTGTCCCGCCACGTTCCACCAAGATCACTGGCCTTCTCATAAACGGTGAAATCGATCCCGGCGTTCTTCAGCTTCTCGGCCATGAAGAGCCCAGCAACACCTGCGCCGGCGACCACCACCTTGAATTTGCGCTCAGCCATCTCGCTTCACCATCATGTGCCGCGTCATCGCGGCGGAACCAGAATATTTGCGAGCCACATTGCCAGCTCGGGAAACCAGATCAGCAGCACCAATAATATCATTGGCGCGGGAAGGAACGGCAAAATTCCCTGATAGAGTTGCGTAATCGGAACCTCGGGTAGCTGCGCCTGCATGACAAAGATGTTCATCCCAACCGGCGGGTGGATGAGTCCCAGCTCGATCACGATCACCAGCATCACCCCGAACCACACCGGATCGAAGCCGCTTTGCACGACCACCGGCAGGAACACCGGGACGGTGATGAGCAGCATCCCGAACGCTTCGAGGAAGCAGCCGAGGATGACGTAGAACACCATCATCAGGAACATCAGCATCGACGGCCCGATGTTCCATTCTTTGATCCAGCTCACAAGCACGACAGGAATTTGGGTAAGCACCACGAAATAGGTCAGCACCACCGCGCTGAACACGATCGTGAACAGCATGCAGGTGGTCTTGATCGTGTCCGAGAAGCTTTCGACCGTTCCCTTCCAGCCGAGCCCGCCGCTGATCACGCCCATCGCCCAGGCCGCGAATGCGCCGACGGCCGCAGCCTCCGTCGCGGTGAACCACCCGGCGTACATGCCACCAAGCACGAGAATGAGCAGCACGAGAATCTGCCACGCCTCGGCCACCGCCTTAAGACGCGCCGGCCACGACATCCGGTCATGCTCGACCGGCACCCATGACGGGCGCCAGAGCATTACGGGAATGACCGAGAGCATGTAGAACGCTGTCAGGATGAAGCCGGGAATGATCGCGGCGGCGTAGAGCTTCGGCACCGACTGCTCGGCGATGATGGCGTAGATCACCAGCGGAATGGATGGCGGAATCAGAATGCCGAGCGAGCCGCCGGAGGCGATCGACCCCGTCGACAGCCGGTCGTCGTAGCCCGCGCGCCGCATTTCCGGCATCGCGATGCGGGTCATGGTCGCCGCGGTCGCAACCGACGAGCCGCTGACCGAGCCAAACGCGGCGCATGCGCCGATTGTCGCGAACACCTGCGCGCCTCGCACACCGATGAACACGGCGCGCGCCGCCGCGAACAACTTGGCCGACATGCCGGAATGCATCGCGAGGTCGCCCATGATGATGAACAGCGGAATCTGCACGAGCGTATAATTGCCGGCCATGTCGAACGGCACTTGACCAAGGATAGTCGTCGCGTTGGCAAAGCCGTTGACAAAAGCGTAGCCGAAAAAGCCGACTAGCCCCATAGCCATCGCCACCGGCACGCGCAGGAAGATCAACACAATCAGCGCGGCCATGCCGAGAAGGCCGATCGTCTGAACACTCATGGACCGGGTTCCGATGGAGCAGGTTCGGACCTGCCCCGCTGCGCGAGGACACGTCTCATCACGACAACGGACGCAACGATCGCCATTGCCGTGCCAAGCAGAATCGGAATCCAGATGATCCAGAACGGTATGCCGGAATCCGCCTTGTAGTCACCGAACTTCCAGGCATCGAGCGCGGGCCGGATCATCGACCATTCGAGCAAGCCGAGATACGCGACGGAAACGACAGCGCCGAAACAGCGCAACACCGCGACCGCTGTCTGCGACAGGAAATGATCGCAGATATCGACAGTGATGTTCTGTTCGTTGCGGAACGTCTCCGGGATGCCGAGAAACACCATGTAGACCATGGCCGCCTCGACGGCCTCGTAGACGCCCGTCATTGGACGACCGCGCAGATTGGCGCTCAGCACATCGGCGACGGTCACCAGAATGATGAACGCCAGCGATATGCCCGATATCACATGAAGATACCGGTTGAGCTTTGCGAGGAAGGCCATCGGGCGGCTTCTGCTATTTCGCTGCGGCAGCCTGCTTCAGAATGTCGAAAAACGCCTTTGCCTTGAGGCCCTTCTTTTCGAAATCCTCGATCATTGCCGTCTGCAACTTGGTCGCGATCGCCATGAACTGGGGCAATTCCGAGTCCGGCAACGCCGTGAACTTGACGCCTTCTTTCGCGAGCAATGCCCGGTTGTTGATTTCGTCGGTTTCGAGAATCTTGCCCCACGCCGGCTGGCCGCCGGGACCAAAGTATTCGTCGAACACCTTGCGCAGGTCGGCCGGAATCTTGTCGTAAGC
>Ga0247825_10003176_pt1 | contig 10841 bp, 9 predicted proteins | sample 13C_Vanillin_Day_FD_194413 | JGI IMG/M metagenome (GOLD analysis project Ga0247825, IMG submission 194413) | Soil microbial communities from agricultural site in Penn Yan, New York, United States - 13C_Vanillin_Day48 | ecosystem: Environmental > Terrestrial > Soil > Agricultural land | place... | reverse complement strand
ATGACCTCGTTCGTGAGCAGCGGGTCGATCGCGATGTAGGCCGCCGCCGCGGCGCTGAGCGCGATGCCGATCGGCACGCTCAGGACGAGCAAGACGGCGACCGTAATCCAGACGACGTGCATCCGCTACCTCCCCTGCCTGGCGGCGAACCGGCGGCCCGCCGCTGCGCTCAATGTCCCTCGGGTTGCGCGTCGGCCGGCTCTTCGAGCACGCTGCGGCCGCGCAGCTTATGTACCTGTCGGTAGATCTGGAAAAACATGGTGACCGCCATGAAGGCGAACCCGGCAAGCAGGGCGGCCAGGAACGGCCACATCGGGAACGCGAGGCTCTCGGTGCGGCTCTCGTACTTCACGCTGTCCTCGATCTCCGGTATGCCCCACCAGATCACGAGCAGCATGAATATCAAGGAAATCACCAGCGCCACCAGCCGCACGACATCGGCAGCGTAGCGGGCGCGCGGGCCTATGGTCTCGAGGGATTCCGTCAGCAGCGCAACGTTAAGGTGCGAGTTGTGCCGTTGCGCGACGCCATAGTAAAGAGAGACGGCGCTGAGCGTGACGAAGGTGACGAAATCCTGCTGCCATTCGAACGAATGGCCGAATGCGTAACGTCGCACCACTTCCGACAGAGCGAGAAGCGTACAGCCAATCAGCAGCAGCGATGCGGCGGGCGCCAGGAAACGGTCCTGGAACGCCCGCCAGATCACATAGGCTCTTTCCACGCTTGCGGATGCGCGGTGTTACTTGATGACGATTACCGATGCATGCTTGGAGCAATCGATCTTTTCGATCCAGGAAGAACCCGGGGGGTTCTGCTTGGACAGCTCCCGGCCCTCCTGGACGAACGTGTCGACCCACTTATCGGCGGCATCCGGAGTCTTGCTCTTGACGTAGTTGACCGGCTTGTCGCCCATGGCGCTCACCATGGCAGCAACTTCCTTCTGGTTCATCCAGTAGACGCCCGGCTTCGACGGGTCCTTGGTCCCGTACTTGTCATAAGCCATTTTGTCGAAGCACCAGTTGTATTCCTTCTGCACCTGGATGGTCTCGTTGATCAGTTTTTCGAGCGCAGCGCGGGTCGGCGGCGTCAGCCGGTCCCACCAGCGGCGGCTCGCGCTGATCATGTAGTAATCCCCGACGAATGCGCCGGCGCCGCCCATCGTGTAGTAGGGCGCCTGCTCGCGCACGCCGTTCCAGCCGCCGAGGCTCGTCATCAGACCGTCAATCACTCCGGACTCGAGCGCGCTCGGCACCTCGCCGAAACCCATGACTACCGGGTTTGCTTTCCACGCTTCGAGAGATGCATTTTCCACGGGCCCCATGCTGCGGACCTTCTTGCCCACGAAGTCTTCGGGCTTGGAATAACGCCGCTTGCCTCCCACGCCCATGCCGAAGCTCATGTGACCGGCGCCGAACACCTTGATCGCCTGGTTCTTCTGCAGGCGGTCGATCAGCACCTTGTAGGTCTGCGTCTTCTCGATGCTGTCTACCGCGCCGACCGTAGTCAGGATGCCCGGCCCGACAAGGGCCATCATCCACGGGTCAACCGGCGCCGCCTTTCCGACCTGCATCCAGGTCATCTCCAGATTGCCCTGCCGCATGGCTTCGAATGCCTCGGGGACGGTGTAGAGCGCGCCGGCGTAGTAAAGCCGTGCCTCGCTTCCGGGTATGACCTTCGGCAGGCGCTCGGCGAAGTACTTCATGGCCAGGGCCGCAGGATGCGGCGGCGGCGGGAAGTCGGCGGCGAAGCGCAGGACGACCTTTTGCGGTGCCTGAGCGAGCACGGGCTGCGCAGCGGTGGCGGCCAGCACGACGCCGGCCACCGCGGCGGTGGCCCACGCGCCGAAGCGATTCAGACGGTTACCAATCATGACTCCTCCTATTATGGTGTTCGGATGCTGCTTCCACAGAACCCTTCTTGTGCAGGGCACCGTATATCAACAGGTAGGCACCGTCAAGGCTTCCAACCAGGATGCCATATAGAGTCTTGCACGGTCGTGGATGTTCTAGTCGCCTGGGATCCATTCCGGCAGCACGGCCGGCTCTCCGTCGGCGGCCTGATAGGCGCAGTCAATGCCCAGACCGGGCACCCATACGAGGCGGTCCTCTCGAAAAAGCAGCGGCAGCCGCTCGCGCTGCCACGGCGGTACCCGAGTTTCCTGCAGCAGGTTCTTGAGGCTGCGCCGCGGTCGAGCACAATCGGGCTGCAATCGTTCGCCTCCCCGCCGCAGGCGGATGGTGACCGGTTTTCCCTGCAACCGGGTGAGGCTGATCCCCTTCCCGGATACCCGCTCCATGGCCAGCGTCCCGCCCAGCTCGGGCAACGCGACGCGCTCCTCGCCCCGCCACACCCGCGGCCGGATGGCGCTGCCCGATGGAATCCTCTCGAGAAATAAACGATCATCGAACCGCCGCAAGACGGCGCCCTCCAGATCGATCGCAACACGCGCGTCGTGCTTCGCGGTCATCACCTGGCGCAACGCTTCATCGAGCCGTACTGCTGCGGGCATGGCGAACCCGTGGCCCGCGATGAAGTAGCGCAGCAGGTTGCGCGCGCGGGCCGCCGACAACCGGCGAAGTCCGGCCACCGCCAGCGTGCTGCCCTGCAAAAAGTCTGCGCCATCGGCTGCGGCGACTTCGTCCAGCACTTCATTCGCCTCGGCGATATGCCGGCCCGAGCGGGCTACCGCGACGCGATACGCAGGAAACCGCCGTTCGATCCGGGGCACGATTTCCCCCCGGAGGTAATTGCGCGGGAAATGGTAATCGGCGTTGCTCTCGTCCTCGACCCACTGGAGCTCCCGTCGACGGGCGTAGTCGAGAATTTCCGATCGCGTCATCTCGAGCAAAGGTCGCAGGAACGCAGGCCCCGGAATTCGCGATCCGGTATCAGGGTTCCTTTCCTGGCCACCCGAGGCCGGTTCATCCTGAATCCTGAATCCTGAATCCCGAGTCCTCAAGAAAGGCATCGCCGCGAGCCCCTTGAGACCCGCGCCCCGTAATAGCTGCAGCAGGAAGGTCTCCACCTGGTCGTCTCGATGATGGGCCAGTACGATGTAATCGCACTTCTGCCGGAGGAATACACCGTAGCGGGCCGCGCGCGCGGCGGCTTCGGGTCCCGCGCCGCGGGGCACTGTCACCGACTCGACGCGAAGCGGAACGCCCCGTTCGCGGCACAACCGGCGGCAGAAAGCTGCCCATTGCCGGGCGTGCGGACTCAGCTGGTGATTGACATGCAACGCGGAAAGATGGAATCGCAGGGAGCCGGCGGCGCTGTGCAGGCACTCGAGCAGCACCACCGAGTCGACGCCGCCGGAGAGCCCCACCACCAGCCGGTCGGAAGGACGGATGACACCCTGCAGGCGGGCGGCCACGCGGGCAGGCAGATCCTGCACTCGCGGCTTCGTTACGCTACTTCTGCTCGACTTCCTTGAACTTGCCATAGCCGATGAGCTTCTCGAATCGCGTCTCGAGCAGCCCGTCGAGCGGGACGTCCTTGAGCTGCCGCCAGCTATCCTGCAGCGCCTTCTTGAGATTCTGGAACATCAGCTCAGGGTCCCGGTGCGCGCCGCCGAGCGGCTCGCTGATGATCTTGTCGACGAGCCCCAGCGTCTTGAGGCGTGTCGACGTGATGCCCAGGGTTTCGGCCGCTTCCGCCGCGTAATCCGCGCTCTTCCACAGGATCGACGCGCACCCTTCAGGCGAGATCACCGAATACGTGGAGTACTGAAGCATGAGCACGGTGTCGCCAACGGCGATCGCAAGCGCCCCGCCCGAGCCGCCCTCCCCGATCACCGTGCAGATGATCGGCGTCCGGAGCCCGGTCATCTCGTAGAGATTGCGGCCAATCGCCTCGGACTGGCCGCGCTCTTCCGCTCCGACGCCCGGATAGGCACCGGGCGTGTCGATAAACGTAAATACGGGGACGCCGAACTTCTCGGCAAGCTTCATCAGGCGCAGCGCCTTGCGGTAGCCCTCGGGCTTGGGCATGCCGAAGTTGCGGTAAATCTTTTCCTTGGTATCGCGGCCTTTCTGGTGGCCGATGATCATGCACGGCTCGCCGTTGAAGCGCGCCAGCCCCCCCACGATCGCCGGATCGTCCGCGAATCCGCGGTCGCCGTGGAGCTCCTCGAAACCGGTGAACAGTCCGTTGATGTAATCGAGCGTGTACGGCCGCTGCGGATGACGCGCCACCAGCGCAATCTGCCAGGCTGACAGCTTCGCGTAGATATCCCGGGTGAGCGCCTGGCTCTTCTTCTGGAGCCGCGAGATTTCCTCGGAGATGTCCACCGCCGAGTCGTCCTGAACGAAGCGGAGCTCCTCGATCTTCGATTCCAGCTCGGCGATCGGCTGCTCGAATTCCAGGAAGGTTGTCTTCATTCAGCCGCCGATGAACGTCGATGCACTCACCATGTATTGGCCAATCTTGTTCTGTTGAGCGGTGCGGCCAAAATTTTACCTGATTGCCGCCCGCCCCGAATCCCCGTTGGCGAATCGGGCACCCGCGGTCAATACCAGCCGATCTCGGATCCCCGCGGATCGCTTGCCGCCCGCGCGGAGCCATCCGATTTCGACTTGAACACCACCTGCATGTTGCCCCAACGGCGCTTGGCGAACTCTACCCGGTGCCCGCGCGCTTCGAGCGCCGCGCGCCATTCGGCCCCGAAGGCGCCCGGCTCCACCTCCACGCGGTCCGGCCACCACTGATGGTGATAGCGCGGCGCGCCCACCAGCGCGGCCAGATCCACCCCTGGAGACCGCACATACTCGAGCACCGCGAGCAACACCTGGCTGATGATGCGCGAACCGCCGGGCGCCCCAAGCACGAGCACCCCCTTCGCGTCCTCGACGAACGTCGGCGTCATGCTCGACAACGGGCGCTTCCCCGGCGCGATCGCGTTCGCGTCGCCCCCGCGCAACCGGAACGAGTTCGGCACGTCATACCGGAGGGAAAAATCGTCCATTTCGTTGTTGATGAGAACACCCGTCCCGGCGGCCACCACGCCCGACCCGAACAGGAGATTGATGGTCGTCGTCGCGCCGACGCGATTGCCCTGCGCATCGATCACCGAGAAATGCGTGGTGCTCGTGCCGGCCGGCAGTGGTACCTCGGTCCCCAGCGTCTCGCTGCTCGTTGCGGCGTCGGGCTGGATCGTCGCGGCCTGGTCGTCGGCATGAGCGCGACTCGTCAGCCGGGAGACCGGGACCTTCACGAAATCGCTGTCGCCGAGATGCAGTGCGCGGTCGTGAAACGCGCGCCGCAGCGCCTCGACGACGAGGTGCGCGCTGGCGGGTAGCCGGGGGTCGGCGAGCTCGAAGCGCCCCAACATGTTCAGCGACTGGCCGAGCGCGATGCCGCCCGCCGAAGGCAAGGCGGCCGTGGTGATGGTGGCGCCGTGATACCGGAAGCGCAGCGGCGCGCGCTCGATCACCCGGTAGCCGGCGAGATCGGAGCGCTGCCACGAGCCGCCCGCGCGCTTCACCGTTTCCACGAGCGCGCCGGCGACCGTCCCTTCGTAAAAGCCGCTGCGCCCTTCACTCGCCAGCCGCTCCAGCGTGAGAGCGAGCTCAGGCTGCCGTAGAAGCCATCCCTGCCGAGGCGCGCGACCGTGATCGAGAAAAATCCGCCCGGCGTCGGGCCGCTCCTGCAGAAAGCGCTCGCGCAGCGCCGCGATGCGCGCGTAGCGTCCGTCCACCGCGAAGCCGTCGCGTGCGTGGCGGATCGCCGCAGCCAGCGTCACTTTCAGCGGCAGGCTGCCGTAATGCTCTGCGAGATAAGCATACAGCGCGGGCGTGCCCGGAATCCCGGCCGCGGTTCCGCCGCGGGTGGTGGCGCCGGCGATCGGCCGGCCGTCCCGGTCGAGGTATTGATCCAGCCGGGCAGCCGCGGGCGCGGTCTCGCGCGCATCGAGCATGGCCTCGCGGCCGTCGCGCGCGCGATGCAGGAGCACGAACCCGCCACCGCCGAGCCCGGAGGCGTAGGGCTCGACCACGCTGAGCACGGCGCTCACCGCGACCGCGGCATCGAAGGCATTGCCCCCCTGCCTCAGAATTTCCAGCCCTGCGAGCGTGGCGAGCGGATGGGCTGAGGCGATGGCCGCAGTCTGCTGCTCGGCCGCCGGCGCGCCTGCGGCACCCGCCCAGAACGCGATGCCAAGGACAAGGCCGCGCAGCACGCCGCGCCAGCCTCGAATGCGAAACATGCGCCGTTGGGGCCGGGCTACGGCTTGATGAACTTGAGTGTCATGCGATCGCTCTCACCAATCGCGCGGTATTTTTCGCGGTCCTGGTCGCCCAGGCGGTACGTGGGCGGCAGCGTCCACACGCCACGCGGATGGTCCTTGGTGTCCCGCGGATTGGCGTTGACTTCGGATTTGCCTGCAAACCGGAACCCGGCCTTCTCGGCAAGCGCGATCACATAGGCTTCCGTCATATAGCCGGTCTTGATCATTTGCTCGAGAGGCGTGCCCATTTGCGCGCGATGCTCGACCACCCCGAGCACGCCCCCCGGCCGCAGCGCGTCATGGAACGCGCGGAATGACGCCTCGTCGTTCCGCGCGGCCGTCCAGTTGTGAACATTGCGGAATGTGAGCACAAGATCCGCGCTGCCCGGCGGCGCCACCGCCGACTGCGCGGGCGCATTGAATGCGGTAATCACCACTTTGTCGTACAGGTGCGGCTCGCCTGCCAGCTTCTTCCTGAATCCCTGAAGAGACGGCCCCATGTAGCGCGGGCTTTTCTCGTCGACGTGGAAATGCGCGGCGTAATATTTCCCGCGCTCGCGCAACACCGGCGCAAGAATCTCGGTGTACCACCCCGCGCCGGGCCAGATCTCCACGACGGTCATGTCCGGCCGCAGGCCGAAGAATTCCAGCGTTTCTCGCGGATGACGGTGGGCGTCACGCAGGCGGTTCGCCTCGGATCGATGCGCTCCCGCGATGGCGCGCTCCAGTGCCTGGCTCGCTGCGGGTGCGATGCTCACCGCGGCGTCATGCACACAACCGGCGGTAAGCGCCCCGGCAACAACACACAAGACGGCGACTATGGCCTTCATCGAGCCGCTGCGCGACAAGGGATGGAGGATCCTCACAACGCTGCTCCGCCGGAAAAAAGGGCTGTTATCATAGCACCCGGTTTTCAGGCGCTCCGCTGCAGCGGCCGCAAGAAAGCCCGTTCGTTCATGACGCGTCGGCAACCGCTCGCCAGCGCGTCTCGTTGATTCGGATCGCAAGGAGATCGCCATGTTCCGCAGCTTCCTCACGCCCGCGCTCGGCGCGCTGGCCCTCGCAGCCGTTGCGCCCGCGCTGCACGCCCAGGCCTATCCGGCCAAGCCGATCCGCCTCGTTGTCGGATTCACTCCCGGCGGCGGCGTGGACATCAACGCGCGACTGTTGGGTCCGAAGATCACCGAGTACCTCGGACAGCAGGTGATCGTAGAAAACCGGCCCGGCGCGGGGACGAACATCGCCAACGAGCACGTCGCCCGCTCGGCACCGGACGGCTACACGCTGCTGATCAATACGGCTGCCCTCGCGATCAACCTGAGCCTGTACCGCAAGGTCCCCTACGAGGCGAAAGATTTCGCGCCGATCTCGCTATTCTCGATGAGCCCGAACATCCTGGTCGTGCATTCCTCGGTCCCGGTCAAGACCGTGAAGGAGCTCGTCGCGCTCGCGCGCTCGCGTCCCGGCCAGCTCAACTTCTCCTCCGCCGGCGCCGGTACGACCCAGCACCTGTCGGGCGAGCTGTTCAACCTGCGCACCGGGGTGAAAACCGTCCATGTGCCCTACAAGGGCAGCGCGCCGTCGCTCACCGCGGTGATCAGCGGCGAAGTGGAGCTCACCTACGCCAACATCCCGGCCATTTCAGCGCACGTCAAATCGGGTCGGCTGCGCCCCATCGCCAATCTCGGCCCGAAGCGTTCCGATCAGCTCCCGCAGGTGCCGACCATGACTGAATCCGGGGTGAAAGGCGTCGAGGTCGTCGTCTGGTACGGCGTTTTCGCGCCGGCCGCCACGCCGCGCGAGATCGTTGCCCGGCTGGGCGAGACGATCGGGCGGGCCGCGCGCTCGCCTGACATTCGGCAGCGGCTGGAGGACCTCGGCGCGGAAGCCGTCGGCAATTCTCCTGAGGCATTCGCAAAGCTCTTCCGAGAGGAAGTCGCGCGCTGGGCCGAGGTGGTCAAGGTTTCCGGCGCCCAGGCCAACTGAACGATGGATGGTCGCCGGTGTCACCGCGCGCAGCGCGCGCGGGAATGACTGCTGATTCACGACTCACGATTCACGAATTTTAGGGTAAGCTACCGCTCGTTTTTTTACTTCTCATTTCACCCCTTCCAGGCTCGCCATGACTCCCAAAGACAGTGCTTCCCCCATCGTGCACGATGCGCCGGTCCGCTCCCGAGAAAGCGACCAGTTCTGGGGCAGCGATGCTTTCGCCGCGATGCTGCGCGAGCTCGACATGCCGTACATCTCCCTCAACCCCGGCGCGAGCTACCGCGGGCTGCACGACAGCATCGTCAACTATCTCGGCAACCGCACGCCGCAGATGCTGCTGTCGATACACGATGAGAACGCGGTCACCATTGCCCATGGCTACGCCAAGGCCTCCGACCGGATGATGGCGGCGGCGCTGCATTCCAACGTCGGCCTGATGCACGCGACGATGTCCATATTCGATGCCTGGTGCGACCGCGCGCCGGTGCTGATTCTCGGCGCAACCGGGCCGTGGGACGCGGCCAGGCGCCGCCCCTGGATCGACTGGGTGCACACCTGCTCCGACCAGGGCGCGCTGATCCGCGACTACACGAAGTGGGACAACCAGCCGGGCTCGGTCGAGGCGGGGCTGGAAGCCATGCTCCGCGGGGCGCAGATTGCCCAGACCGCGCCGCGCGGGCCGGTGTACATCAACCTCGACATCTCGCTGCAAATGGGAAAAATCGGCCCGATGCCGGCTTTGCCCGATGTCAAGCGCTACGCGGCGCCGCAAATGGTGAAGCCCGCGACCGAGCTGGTCGCCCAGGCGGCCAGGATGCTGTCCGGCGCCAAGAATCCCGTGATGCTCGCTGGCCGCTGCTTGCGCGGGCTCGACGGATGGAACCACCGCGTGGCACTGGCCGAGAAGCTCAACATGCGCGTGCTGACCAACATGAAGCTGGCCGCGGCCTTCCCGACCGACCATCGCCTGCATATCTCGCCGCCGGCTAACCGCTTCAGCCCTGAAGCGCTGAAGATCCTGGCGGAAGCGGACGTCATCCTGTCGCTCGACTGGCTCGATCTCTCCGGCCTGCTCAAGCAGGCCTATGGAGAGAAGCCGGTTGCGGCGAAGATCATTCAGGTGTCCTGCGACCAGCACAGTCACCGCGGCTGGAGCATGGATTATCAGGGCCTGCCGCCGATCGACGTCTATCTGATGTGCGAGCCGGAGGCCGCGGTGCCGATGCTGCTCGAAGCATGCAAGGCGCGCACCACCGTGGCGCCGGAGAAGCCTGCCGTCAAGGTCCCGGGCCCTTCCGCGGACGCGGTCTCGATGGCCGGAGTCGCTCACGCGCTTACGGCGGCGACCCAGGGCACCGACGTCTGCTATACCCACCTGCCGATCGGCTGGAGCGGCGCCTACAGTCACTTCAACCATCCGCTGGATTATCTCGGCGCGGAAGGCGGCGCGGGCGTGGGGTCCGGACCGGGCATCGCCGTGGGTGCGGCGCTGGCGCTCAAGGGCACCGGGCGCCTACCGATCGGAGTACTGGGCGACGGAGACTTTTTGATGGCCAACACCGCCGTATGGACGGCGGCGCACTACCAGATTCCCTGCCTGATCGTGGTCTGCAACAACCGCTCGTTCTTCAACGACGAGCTGCACCAGGAGCGGGTCGCCAAGGAGCGCGGCCGTCCGCCGGAGAATCGCTGGATCGGCATGCGCATCGGCGACCCCGACATCGACATCGCCGCAATGGGCCGGTCGCAGGGCGCCGTCGGCATCGGCCCGGTAACGAAGCCCGGAGACTTGCAGAAAGCCATCGACCAGGGCGTCGAGATCGTCGCCAAGGGCGGCGTGTGCGTGGTGGATGCGCGCGTGCTGCCGGGATATGATGCAGACGGTTGAATGACCCGGGAATCGTGATTCTATTTTTTTGACGGAGACACCATGGCCCAGACCCTCGAGCAATTCGCCGCCGCCTGTCACGAAATCCTGAAGGCGGAGCCCAATCCCGCGGGCCGCAGCAAGGTGTGCGCCTTGCTGCAGAACGCGCTGCGCGACAAGCAGTTCGTCTCGAAATACGTCAAGGACGAGACGCCGGAGCGGCAGATCCTGTACGAGGATCCCGAGCTCGGCTTTTGCATCCTGGCGCACCATTACCGCGGCGCAAAGACCAGCGCGCCGCACGATCACGGCCCGTACTGGGCGATCTACGGGCAAGCGAGCGGCGAGACGCAAATGAGCGATTACGAGCTGCTCGAGCCCGCGACGCCGGAGAAGGCAGGCAAAGTGCGCAAGACGCGGACCTACAAGCTCACGCCGGGCGTGGCGCACGTCTACAACGAGGGCGACCTCCACGCGCCGACGCGGGTCGACTCGACCAAGCTCATCCGCATCGAGGGCGTCAACATGGAAAAGGTAAAGCGCCTGAAGTTCGAGGCGGTCTAGCCCGCCGATCCTGCGCAACAAAAAGGCAGCCGCCCGGCTGCCTTTTTTATTGAACGCGAGAGTCCCGGGAATCGCCCGGAGACGTTGACGCCAGTCAATATCGCATCGCCAGCAAGACCATGGATTGCTGCAGCACGTCGGTCAGATAGAAAATCAGGAAGGAGCAGGTCAGCAGGACAAGCAGACGATCTGGCT
>Ga0247825_10003174_pt1 | contig 10845 bp, 10 predicted proteins | sample 13C_Vanillin_Day_FD_194413 | JGI IMG/M metagenome (GOLD analysis project Ga0247825, IMG submission 194413) | Soil microbial communities from agricultural site in Penn Yan, New York, United States - 13C_Vanillin_Day48 | ecosystem: Environmental > Terrestrial > Soil > Agricultural land | place... | reverse complement strand
GCTCGGGGGCGGCGGAGCCGACGCTGGCCACCTCGGCGAAGGGACGGCCGGTCATGGGCGGGCGGGAGCGGCGGGCTCGCGGGTGGCGAACTCCGTCGCGATGTGCTGGGACAGCCCGGCGCGCGCGGCGCGTACCGCGACACCGATGCCGTTCTTGATGGCATTGGCCGACGACGAGCCGTGGCAGATGATGGAGATGCCGCGGACGCCGAGGAGAGGCGCGCCCCCGTAGGTCGAGTAGTCGAGCAGCCGGTTGAGGTCCTGCATCTCGGGGCGCTCGAAGGCGTCCGGAATCCGCTCCCGCAGCAGCCCCACGAACACCCGAGCCGACGACTCGTAGAACTTGAGCACGATGTTGCCCACGAACCCGTCGCAGACGACGACCTGCACCGGGATCCGCTGCTGGGGGCCGGGAAGGATGTCGCGCCCCTCGATGTTGCCGGCGTACTGGATCCGGGGGGCCTGCTTCAGCAGCTGATGCGCCTCGCGCACGATGGCGGTGCCTTTCTCCTCCTCCTCGCCGACGTTCAGCAGCCCCACCACCGGGGTCGCGATCCCCATGATGTCGCGCATGTAGACCGTGCCGAGGTAGGCGAAGCCGACCAACTCGCGGGCGGAGCAGTCGAGGTTGGCGCCGGCGTCGAGCATGACCACGGGTGTGCTGCCGGTGGGTAGCAGGGTGGCGACGGTGGCGCGCTCGACGCCGTCGTGCAGGCCCAGGAGGACGGTGGAGGCCGCGAGGGTGGCGCCGGTGTTGCCGGCCGAGAGGAAGGCGTCGGCCCGGCCGGTCTTGTGCAGGGTGAGGCCGACCACGAGGCTGGAGTTGGGCTTTTTACGGACGGCCGCCAGGGGCTTCTCGGCCATCCCAATAACGTCAGCCGCCTCGTGGAGCTCGAGGCGGCCGCGGTCGGCGCCGGGATGGCGGGCCAGCTCGGCCTCGATCGCGGCCGGATGGCCCACCAGCTGAATGGTCACGTCCTCGGGCATGGTGGCGAGCGCCTGCACCGCTCCCGCCACTTCGGTCTCCGGGGCTCGGTCGCCCCCCATCGCGTCCACCGCGACGCGAATCACGCTCAGGCGTCCTCGACCTCGACCTGCTTCTTGCCCCGGTAGTAGCCGCACGAGTCGCAGACCCGGTGCGGAAGCTTGGGCGATCCGCAGCGCGGGCACGCCTGCGTCCGGATGCCGGCGCCGGTATGGTGCCCCCGGCGCAGACGCTTCTTCGACTTGGAAGTCCGGCGCTTCGGAACGGCCATGGTATCCTCAGACAGGTTCGGCGGGCGCGCGACAGGCGCACGGTCCCGCGTTCAGGTCGGCCCCGCACTTGGGGCAGAGTCCGGCGCACTCGTCGCGGCAGAGGAGCAGGTGCGGCGGAGTGGCGAGGGCCAGCTCTTCCCGCACCACCGCCCCGACGTCCACCGCGCTGGCCCGCTCGGGGAGGGGGTAGAAATCCGGATCGTCCGCCGCCTCGGGATCGGTACTGAACATGGCGGCGTCGACCTCGACGTCCACGTCGTCCAGCACGTCAGTGAGGCAGCGGCGGCATTCGCCTCGCATGATGGCGTGGATCTGCCCCCGCCAGAGGTATTCGCCGTCGCCGGTGGCCTGCAACTGCCCCTGCACCTGCACCGGTCCCGCCAGATCGAGCCCCAGTCCCTCGAAGGTGGGATCATCGGGACGGAGCTCGCCGACGGTCCGCACGGGACCCCGTTGAAGGTCCCGGATGTCGACTCGCAGCATAGCCGCTTAAGGTAGCCGGGACAACGACTTGAAGCAAGCCGGCGGGTCCCTTCCCTTCCTACCCCCAGAGCCCCGCCAGCTCCCCCTCGCTGAAGAAGAATCCGATCTCCCGGGCGGCGTTCTCCGCGCTGTCCGAGCCGTGCACCGCGTTCTTGCCCTTGGACTCGGCGAACAGCTTCCGGATCGTCCCCGGCGCGGCCTCCGCGGGGTCGGTCGCGCCGATCACCGTGCGGAAGTGCGCGACCGCATCGGCCCGTTCGAGCGCCATCGGGAGGCAGGGGCCGCTGGTCATGAACTCGACCAAGTCGCGGTAGAACGGGCGCTCGCGGTGGACCGCGTAGAACGCGCCGGCCTCCGGCCGGGTGAGCCGGACCAGCCGTGCGGCACGCACGACGAATCCGGCGTCCTCGATGTGCGCGATGATCTTGCCGGCCTTGCCGCTGGCGATGCCGTCGGGCTTCACGATGCCGAGAGTGAGGGTGGGGACGGCCAATGTCCGGGTCTCCGAGTTGGAGTGAAAGGGGAAAGGCGAAAGGGGAAAGGGGAAAGACGAAGGGGGCATGGGAGGAGCGTCGCGATCACCCCCTTCGCCTTTCGCCCTTCGCCTTTCCCCGCTGTTACTTCATGCGCTTCTTCAGCAGCTCGACCACATCCGCCGGCCGCTTCATCACGCCGATGCCGGCCGCCTCGAAGGCCGCGATCTTCTCTTCCGCGGTGCCCGAGCTGCCCGAGATGATTGCACCGGCGTGCCCCATGCGGCGACCCTTGGGCGCCGTCTGGCCGGCGATGAAGCCCACCACCGGCTTCGTCACGTACTCCCGCACGAAGCCCGCCGCCTGCTGCTCGTCGGTGCCGCCGATCTCGCCCATCATGACGATGGCGTCGGTCTCCGGATCGTCCTGGAAGGCGCGGAGGCAGTCGATGAAGTTGGTGCCGATGATCGGGTCGCCGCCGATGCCGACGCAGGTGCTCTGGCCGATCTTGTTCCGGGTGAGGTGGTTCACCACTTCGTAGGTGAGCGTGCCGCTGCGCGACACCAGACCCACCCGCCCCGGGATGCAGATGTTGCCCGGGATGATGCCGATCTTGGTCCGGGTGCCCGGGGTGATGAGGCCGGGACAGTTGGGCCCGATGAGCCGGACGCCCCGGGCCCGGACGAACGGCATGGCCCGGCTCATGTGCAGCACCGGAATCCCCTCGGTGATGCAGACGATGAGCGGGACGCCGGCGTCCGCCGCCTCGATGATCGCGGCCGCGGCCGCCATGGGCGGCACGTAGATGACCGATGCGTTGGCACGGGTCTCTCGCACGGCGTCGGCCACGGTGTTGAAGATCGGGACCTTGTTCTCGAACTGCTGGCCGCCCTTCCCGGGGGTCACGCCGGCTACCACCTGGGTGCCGTACTCCAGCATCTGCCGCGCGTGGAAGGAGCCCTCCCGTCCGGTGATTCCCTGGATCAGGAGACGGGTGTCGGCGCCGGACCAGATGCTCATGCGGCCCCCTTCGCCAGCTTCACCACGCGCTCGACCGCCTGGTCCATGTCGCTCAGTGCCGTCATCCCCACCTCGTTGAGGATCCGGATCGCCTCCGCCTCATTGGTGCCGGTGAGCCGGATGACGATCGGCACGCTCACCTTGAACTGCCGGGTGGCCGCCACGATGCCGTTGGCCACGTCGTCGGTCCGGGTGATGCCGCCGAAAATGTTGAAGAGGATCGCCTTCACGTTGGAGTCGGCGGTGATGATCTTGAGCGCGTTGATCACCTTCTCCGGGCTCGAGCTGCCGCCGATGTCGAGGAAGTTGGCCGGCTCGCCGCCGTAGTACTTGACCAGGTCCATCGTGGCCATGGCGAGCCCCGCGCCGTTCACCACGCACCCCACGTTGCCGTCGAGCTTGATGAACGACAGATTGGCCCGCCGCGCGGCCGCCTCGCTCGGCTCCTCGGCCGAGTCGTCCCGCAGCACGCCGAGGTCCGGGCGCCAGAAGAGCTCGTTGTCGTCGATCACGATCTTGGCGTCGAGGGCCAGCACCCGTCCGTCCGGGGTGGTGACCAGGGGGTTGATCTCGGCCAGGGAGGCGCCGTTGCTGATGAAGGCCGAGTAGAGCTGCTCCATGATCTTGGCGGCCGCCTTCACCTGGCCGAAGTCGCGGTAGAGACCGAAGGCGAGGCTCAGCGCCTGGTGGGGAAAGAGACCGTAGGTCGGATCGACCGGGAGCCGCACGATCTTCTCGGGAGTGCGGGCGGCGACCTCCTCGATGTCCACGCCGCCCGCCGAGCTCACCATGAAGACGGGCCGCTGCGTCTCGCGGTCCATGATGAGGCCGACGTAGCTCTCGGTGGCGATCTCGGAGGCCGGGACGACCAGCACCTTGTGGACGGTGAGGCCCTTGATGGTCATGCCCAGGATCTGGGCGGCCTCGTCCATGGCTTCGCTGGGGTTGCGGGCCAGCTTGACGCCGCCGGCCTTGCCGCGACCGCCGGCGTGCACCTGGGCCTTGATCACCACGGTGCCGCCGATCCGCCGGGCGATGGCCTCGGCCTCGGTCGGGGTGCTGGCGACGTCGCCATCGGGCATCGGCACGCCGGCCGCCTTGAGCAGCGCCCGGGCCTGGTACTCGTGCAGGTTCACTTGTCCCTCACTATGGTGGTGCCCGCCTGGCCGCGGAGCGCGGCGGGACCGGCTCCCAGGTGCGCGATCACGGCCCGCCCGCCACTCTCCCGGGCGAACCCGGCGGCGGCCTCGACCTTGGGCCTCATGCCTCCGACATCGAACGCGCCCGCCTCCATCATCCGCTCGACGTCGCTCACCGTGAGCTTGCGGAGCGGACGCGCGGCGGGCGTGCCCCAGCCCTCGTAGACCGCGTCGACGTTGGTGAGAATCACCAGCGCGTCGGCGCCGAGCTGACGGGCCAGGATCGCGGCGACCCGGTCCTTGTCGACGACCGCGTCCACGCCCTCGAGGCCGAGCAGCGGATCCTGGTACACCGGCGGGCCGCCGCCGCCGGCCGCGATGACGATGGTTCCCTGCTCGAGCAGCCGCTGGACCACCGGCAGCTCGACCACCGCGAGGGGGAGCGGGCTCGCCGTCATGCGGCGCCAGTGCCCCGCCCCGTCCTGCCCCACCGAGCGCCCTCCCTCGCGGAGCCGCGCCGCCTCGGTGTCGGTGAGCGGCTGGCCGATCGGCTTCGTCGGCATGGCCAGCGCCGGATCGTATCGGTCGACCAGGGTCTGCGTGATCAGCGTGGCGACATCCCGGCGGACCCGGGCCGACGCGAGGGCGTTCTGCAGCGACTGCTGCAGCATGTAGCCAATCCACCCCGCCGTCTCCGCCACGAGCATGCCCAGCGACAGCGGCTCGACGATCCGGCGCGCGAGCTCGTTGCGCACCAGCGAGTCGCCGACCTGGGGACCGTTGCCGTGCACTACCACGATGCGCCAGCCCTGGCGAGCCAGCTCCACCACGGGGGCGACGCTCTCGCGCGCCCGGCGGAACTGATTGGCGACGGTGGCCGGCTCGTCCGCCCGGCTCAACGCGTTGCCGCCGAGGGCGAGCACCGCGGTCTTCATCGCCCCGACCCCCGGGCAAAGCCCCCCAAGCTAGTCCCGGCTCCCGAGGCGATCAAGCTCACCGTCCGGCGGTATCGGCACGCGCGCCGAGCGCGTCGCGCAGACCGGTCCAGGCCCGTCCGAAGCTGGTCCAGTCCCCTGCTCTCAATGCCGAGTCGGCTCGCTCGAGCCAGCGGCGTGCCTCGTCCAGCCGGGTGGCCTGGGCGCTCCCGGGGATGCTCGGCGCGGAGGCGCCGAGGAGATTGCTCCAGGCCTCGCGAAGAGTGCGCCCCGCGCCCAGCCGGTCTCCGGCGGCGACGCTGATCCATGCGACCTCGGCGCCGGAGCGGCTCCACGCGATGTGGGACTGGTACGCCACGACGCCGCTCGGCCGGACGTCGAGCCGCACCGGACCGTCTTCCAGCTTGCCGCCGTCGTCGCCGATGGAGTCGCTCAGGGCGTCGTAGGATGCGAAGCGATTCCACCGCGCCTCGAGCGCGGCGCGGCTGGGAACGACCGACGCGGTATCGAGACGCAGGAGGCGGAGGGCATCCGCGCCTCCCGGGCCCGCCGCCCAGAGCACCGCGTCGAGGCGGCGCTCGGTCTGCCGCTCGTAGGCGGCGAGCCGGAAGACCGTCGTGGTATCGTCGGTCCAGCCCTGGTCGGTGAGCGGCACGTCCGCCGGGTCGGCCAAGGGTTGTCCTCCGCCCAGCGACCCCGCCTTCCACTGCCCCTGCTCCAGCTGGCGGGCCTGCACCCGGAAGAGCTCGACCGGATAGGACGCCTGCCGGAGCACGCCCTCGGGAATGGCGGAGGCCGGCTCCACCACGCCGCGCGAGATGCCGGCCCAGGCCGCCGCGAGTGCATCCGCCGCCGGCCGCAGGTAGAGGTGCGTCACGCCCGAGGCGGCGTCCACGGTGGCCAGGAATCCCGCCTCGAGCGCGCCCACGCGGCCGCCGCGCCAGGCCAGGCGGCTGCTCAGCGGATAGGCGTCCGCCGCGACATACCCGTCCAGCAGCCACACCAGCTCCCCGTCGATCACCCGCGGCAGCGGGTCGCTCCACTCCACGAACGGCGCGAGGCGACCCAGTCGCTCGGAGGGCGACAGCCGCCAATCCACCCTGAGGCCGGCCGGCAGCTGCCGCAGCAGTCCCGGGGCCTGCAGCGCCCAGGCCAGCATCACCCGCCGCGGCCAGCCACCGGCTTCGACGCCGTGCCGGCCCGAGCCGACCAGCCAGTGCTTGGGCGCCAGGGGACTGAAGCTCCCGGGCCCGAGCTCGAGCAGTGCCACCGGACCGGGCCGGGGCACGGTGTCGCCGGGACCATAGAAGAGCGGTTGGCCCTTCGGCCCGACCCGGTCGTCGGCCACGGCGGAGAGGGCCAGGCGCCGGCCGGCCAGGCTGCGCGCCGCCAGCCAGACCGGCCGCCGCGCGCGCGCGCCGGGCAGCGCGGCCTGGTCCACCGCGAGCACGTCCACCGAGTCGCCGGCCACGATGCGCCGGATCGCCGCGGTGTTCCAGAACGAGGGGACCGGCGGCGGAGTCGGCCGGCCGTCCCCGATCACCCGCTCCTCGCTCAGGCCTTCGAGGCCGTAGGCCTTGCGATCGAGCCGCTCGATCGCGGCGGGCGACGTCGCCGACGAGCCTTCTCCGCCGAGCGCCGGGGGAACCAGCCAATGGCCCACCAGCGAGGCGAAGGCGAGCACGATCCACCCGGCGGCGACGAGGGCGTGCCGGGGCCGCATGGCCCAGCCGGCGGTGAGCGCGGCAGTCGCCAGGGCCACGCCCGCGAGAATGGGCGAAGCCAGGTTGGTCGCCTGCCAGCTCGCGGCGTCCACCGGGTCGGAGAGGCCGGCGATCAGCTCGTACGGCTCCAGCAGGTAGCCCCAGAGCAGCGCGATGGCGAGACCCACCAGCAGCCAGCCGATGTGCACCCTGGCGTGGCTGTTGATGGCCGGACGGCCGTCGATCCAGCGCACCGCGCCGACCAGCATGTACAGTCCGAACACGATGCCGAGCCCGAGGAGCACGAGCAGCAGGAAGAAGCCGTGCGCCAGCCGCCAGACCGGCAGCTGGGCTACGTAGAGGCCGAGGTCGCGATGCTGGAGCGGCTCGCTCACGCTGTAGGTCACGCCGTGCCACGCCAGGGCCACCTCGCGCCAGTGGGCCGAGGTGCCGGTGCCGGTCACGAGGCCGAGCAGCGCGCCGGTGACGACGGCGATCGCGAGCAGCGCGCCCGGGGTGAGCGCCTCGCGGAACTCCAGGTTGGCGACGTTGCGCCGGACCTGGACCGATCCCACGGCCCGGTAGACCAGGAGGAGATGGCCGATGAACCAGGCGGAGGCGAGGAGGACGCCGGAGAGATCGAGCACCAGGCGGAGCACGTGCCAGTCGGTGAGGAACCCGACGGCCGCGGGAGAGATCTGCTGGGCCCACCAGCGGTCGGTAAGGACGACCGCCGCCCAGCGACCCCCGAACAGCAGGGCGATGAGGGCGGCGATCGCGACGGCGAGTCGGCGGCCGCGCCGGAACACGGGGCTAGGCGCGGACGCCCTGCCCCGCGAGCCAGCCGACGACCTCGCCGCGGTAGGCGTCGCGCGACTCGGCGTCGGTGGCCTCGAAGCGCAGAACCAGGATCGCCTGCGTGTTCGAGGCGCGGAGGAGGCCCCAGCCGTGGGGGAACGTGATCCGGACTCCGTCGATGGTGTTGACCGGATAGCGCGCCGCGAAGTAGGCGGCCGCGCGTTCCACGATCGCGAACTTCTCCTCCTCCGGCGCGTCCACCCGGATCTCGGGCGTGGCGAAGGTCCGCGGCAGGTCGGCGAGGTGGGCGGCGAGGCCGAACGGCTTCCGGCTCACGATCTCCAGCAGGCGGGCCGCGGCGAAGAGGGCGTCGTCGAAGCCGAGGTAGTCGCCGCCGAAGAACATGTGCCCGCTCATCTCGCCCGCGAGGGGAGCGTGCATCTCCTTCATCTTGGCCTTGATCAGCGAGTGCCCCGTCTTCCACATGACCGGGCGCGCCCCGGCCTGGGCCAGCGCGGTGGGCAGCACCTCGGAGCACTTCACGTCGAAGATGACTGGCGTCCCCTGTCCGAAGCGCTGGACCGCGTCGCGGCCGAAGATGACCAGGAGCTGGTCGCCGAAGATCACCTCGCCGTGCTCGTCCACCGCTCCGATCCGGTCGGCGTCGCCGTCGAAGGCGATGCCCAGCTCGGCGCCGGTCCGGCGCACCTCGGCCTGGAGGTCCCGCAGATTCTCGGGGACGGTCGGGTCGGGATGATGGTTGGGGAAGGTCCCGTCCGACTCGCAGAACAGCGGCGTCACCTCGGCCCCGAGGCCCTGCAGGGTGCTCACGGCGATGACGCTGCCGACGCCGTTGCCGCAGTCGGCCACCACCTTGACCGGTCGGGCCAGCCGGTGCCGGCGGATGATCCCCTCCCGGTAGCGCGGGAGCACCGAGCCATCGCTGGTCTCCTTCCCCGCCCCGCCGCCCGTGTGCCATCGCTCGGCGGTGATGATCTCCCACAGCTCGAGGATCTCGTCGCCGTGAAAGGCCTCGCTGCCGAGGACCATCTTGAAGCCGTTGAACTCTGGCGGGTTGTGGCTGCCGGTGACCTGGAGCCCGCCGTCCGTCTCCAGCGCCGAGACGGCGAAGTACAGCGCGGGCGTGGGGAGCGTACCCACGTCCACCGCGGTGCCGCCGGCGTCCACGATGCCCTGCCGGATGCCGCGGGAGAGCTCGGGCCCCGACGGCCGGTTGTCGCGTCCGACCGCGATGGTCGGCGCGCGCCCGAGCCGCTCCCAGGCCACGCTGGCGAACGCCCGGCCGACGGCGCGGGCCAGCTCGGGCGTCAGCTCCCGCCCCACGATGCCGCGGACGTCGTACTGCCGGAAGATCGACTTGGGAACGTTCATGGGCCGGCCAGCGGCATGGCGGTCTGGGTCAGGGTGCGGCCGGTCTCGCCGGCGAGATCGAGCACCGGCTGAGGCCAGAAGCCGAGCACGATCACGGCGACCACGGCCACCGCGACGACGCCGGCCGCCGCAGGCCAGAGCGGGGTGCCGGGCTGGAGCTCGCGGGCGGGCGCCGGCTTCATGTACATGGCCATGATGACCGGCAGGTAGTAGCCCGCCGATATCACGCTGGTGAGCACCAGGATCACCGCGAGCAACGCGTGATTCTGTGCGACCACGGCGTTGAGAATGTACCACTTGCCGATGAAGCCGACGGTACCCGGGAAGCCCAGCAGCGACAGCATGCAGATGCTGAGCCCGAATGCGACGCCCGGACGGCTCGCGGCCAGGCCGGCGATGTCGTCGTAGGTCACGTCGCGCTCGCCGTTCCGGCCGAGGACCGCCAGGAAGCCGAAGCTCGCGAGGGTAGTAAGCCCGTAGGCCAGGAGGTAGAGCAGCACGGACCCCGCGCCGGTGGGCGTGCCGGGCCAGACCGCGACCAGCAGGTACCCGGCGTGGGCGATCGAGCTGTAGGCCAGCATCCGCTTGAGCGAGCGCTGGGCGAGCGCCACCAGGTTGCCGACCACCATGGACGCGATGGCGAGCCCGGCCACGATCGGCTGCCAGACGTAGGTAGCCGTGGGGAACGTCTCCATCAGCACCCGGGTCAGCGCCGCGAAGGCCGCCGCCTTGACGCCGGTGGCCATGAACCCGCTCACCGGCGTGGGCGAGCCGTCGTAAACGTCCGGCGCCCACATGTGGAACGGCACGGCGGAGATCTTGAAGCCGAGGCCGATCAGCAGGAGCCCCAGGCCGAGCGCGGGCATGAGGGCGAGGTGCTTGCCCGCCAGCTGGGCCCCGGCCAGCGACAGATTGAAGGTTCCGGTGGCGCCGTACACCAGCGCGATGCCGTAGAGCAGGAACCCCGAGGCGAAGGCGCCGATCAGGAAATACTTGAGCGCCGCCTCCGAGCTGAACGGGTTGACCCGGTTGTAGCCCGCCAGGACGTACACCGCGACCGACATCACCTCGAGACCGAGGAAGAGCACGATCAGGTCTTCGGCCCCGGCGAGGAACATCATCCCGATGGTGGCGAGGAGCACCAGCGGGTAGTACTCCGGCGCCAGCAGCCGCTCGCGCTCGAGATAGCCGAGCGAGATCAGGATGGTGCCCGCGGCGGAGAGGAGGGCGATGGTGGAGGCGGCGTAGCGGAAGCCGTCGAGCGCGACCATCTGCGCCAGGCCCTCGGCCGAGGCATGGTTGATCCAGAGCGCGAGCAGGCCCGCGAGGCTCACCACCACCCCGGCGAAGCTCAGCCACCCGGCCAAACGGCTGTCGGCCGCCGTCTCGTGGCGCCAGCTCACCACCAGGAGGACGAGCAGGCACCAGCCGGTGAGCAGCAGCTCCGGAATCAGGGCGAAGGTGAGTCCGCCGGGCGTACTGAGGTCGAGCTGGATCATGGCCGGGCCTCCGCGACCGGTCGCGGCGTCTCGGCTGCCCGGCCCACCAGCTGGAGGTACCGCTGGCTGGCCGGCTCCATCCGGCGCAGTACCGGACCGGGATACAGCCCGAGCCACAGGATGCCGGCGAGTAGCGGGGCCATCAC
>Ga0247825_10003173_pt1 | contig 10846 bp, 5 predicted proteins | sample 13C_Vanillin_Day_FD_194413 | JGI IMG/M metagenome (GOLD analysis project Ga0247825, IMG submission 194413) | Soil microbial communities from agricultural site in Penn Yan, New York, United States - 13C_Vanillin_Day48 | ecosystem: Environmental > Terrestrial > Soil > Agricultural land | place... | reverse complement strand
GAGTATTCGTGGCCGCCGCCCGCACCTCGATCCAAGCGGGCATCGATCGTGCCATCGAGCAGGGGGCGCTGCCGATCGCCGGCGGCCACGAATACTCCGAGGGCGCCTTGGCTGCAGGGTATTTCGTCCCGCCGACGATTCTCGAGCTGCCTTCGCCCGTCACTGATATCTGGCGTGAGGAATTGTTCGGTCCCGTTTTGGCGGTCCGGCGAGCAGGAAGCGTCGACGACGCCTTCGCCCTCGCGAACGACAGCGAATTCGGTCTCTCGGCCGCCATCTTCACCCAGGACCTCACCCGCACCCTGGACGCCATCGACGACATCGACGTCGGCATCTTGCACATCAACTCCGAATCCGCCGGCGCGGACCCCCACGTCCCGTTCGGCGGCGCGAAGAAGAGCGGATACGGTCCGAAGGAACAGGGCCGCTCGGCCCGGGAATTCTTCACCCACACCACCACGGTGTACCTGCGCGGCGGGCAGATAGGAGTATGAGATCACGAGTGGGGACAGAACCCCCACCCGACCGGAGTGCCAAGTGAGAAGGTTCCCGGACGGACTCGGAATCAGGGCGTCTCGTGCATCGTGCCGAGAAGCTCCCGTGCCTTGACCGCGATCCACAGCTCGGCGCGGACATGGGCGGAATCGATGTCTCGCCCCGTCAGCTCTACCACTTTGTTCAGACGGTTACGCATGGTGTGGCGATGAACGCCGAGCGTCGCCGCTGCCACCTCCGTCTGCCCATTGTGGTCGAGAAACGCTGTCAGTGTGGCAACCAGACTGCTTGCCGGATGGGCCGCGTCGTACACGTCCAACGCGCCGAGCATCGACTGCTCCAACGTCTGTAGTTCCTCTGCGCTTTGGCTGCCGAGCAGGAGGGAGAAGGTTCCCAGGTCTGCGAAGTTGACGAACTGACCGGTCTGTGGCCGGCCGGCGCGCATCGCGGCGGTCGCTTGCCTGACACTGAGCGCGGCGGTGAAGATTGGAGCGGGCAAACCGAGGCCGCCGCCGAGTGTCCGCTGCAGTTGGGCGCTTACCTGTTGCTGCAGGTGCAATCCCAGTTCTGACGAGCGTTCGGCTGGAACGATGATCGTGAGCTCGTTCGCTGATGCGGTCATCAGATATGGAGTCGAATGCCCGGCGAGTGCAGCCGCTGTCTGTCGCTCGGCGGTGAGGAGGGGACCGACATTCGTGAGCGTGATTGCGGCGACGCGAGAGTCGGCGTCGAAACCGAAGTACCTGAGTAAGCTCACATCGAGCTGGTCGCCGAGGCTGAGGAGCGCATGAGTCACGGCTGCACGCAGGCGCTGCTCGGTATCAACCACTTTGGCAGGTTTGCCCAATTCGATCGAGACGAGCGACACCGCGTGAGCGACCAGCAGCCGTTCTGATGACGGGAGGGGTTCAGTCGAGCTGACTGCGAGGTAGCCGTGTAGTTCCTGGGCCGCCGAGACGCTCTGAATTGTGCAGTATCCGTCGTCGTCGGCGACAACCTTGCTGCTCTGGCGTCGGCCTGACCTCGACCGAGCCGACTCCGCAAAGTGACGGGCAAGGCGAATGACGCGAGCCGAGTCCGAACCGTGAACGGCCAGGACACGGTCGTCGGTGTCGATCACGGCAACGGTTGACGAGAGTGCACGGCCGAGCGCCGAGATTACTGCAGGAATTCCGCCACGCAGTGTTGCTCGGGCGAAGTTCTCCTGTTGGTCGACGACGCGTTGAACTCCGCGGACTTGGTCGGCGGTCAGTTCGTCGATGACCGCACGGGTGATAGCAATAAAGGGTGTCGACGCGGGTACCGCAAGAATCGGTAGACCTAATTCGTCGCCCGCGCTTCGGATGCCGTCGGGGACTCGCTCGAAAGTAGTGCCGGTGTCGAAAGCCAGCGCGACAGTGCCCGCTTGCACGAGTCCGGCGACATACTCGAACTGTTCTTCTGCTGTGGTTCCGATCTGCAGGCCGGTCGTCATGACAAGTTCCCCGCCGGCGAGCCACGGTGTCGGGTCGGCGAGTTCGATTGCGTGGGCCCAGTCGATAGCATGGTCAGCGCCCTCGAGGCCCGCGACGATCGACAGGCCGAGGTCGCGGCGTTGAGTCAGTCTGCGAACAGTGATCGCCACGTTGACACTCTCCCGCCTACCTGAGGAAACGGGTAAGACCCGGCCCACCATGCTCGCCGTCATTCTATGCGCCGGGAATCCGGGGTCTCAGGTGGATATCGGGCAATGACAGAATGAGCCTTCGGTGCTTCCAATTGCATTTATGTGCAGGCATTCTCAGGTGGACGCCGTGCAGGATGGCGAGGGTCACGAGGACATACCCGATCGCTAGTCCGGCGTGAGACATTCGAGGCTGAGGTGGATCTCTGTGATCACCGCTGGCGAGCGTAGCGATGTGCGGAGGATGTCCTCGATCTTCTTGATCCGGTAGCGCACCGTGTTCGGGTGGAGAGCGCACTGCGTGGCCGTCGCGGAGACGTCGAGGTCGTTCGCGAAGTATTCACGTAGGAAGTCCAGAAGGTCCGGATGATCGTTGATGAGGGGTGCCAACTGGTGGGCTGCTTTTCGTGAGGTGGGTGCAGTGGCGCGGCCCGCCAACAGCCAGTCGCTGATTCCGACATCCTCGAACCGCATGGCGGCGGATCCGCTGCGGGTCGCTGCCCGCCGTGCGCACTGTGCATCACGTACCCGTTCTCGACCTGTGCGCAGGTCGGTGAACGGTCCGCTGAACCCGCAGGCGACTCCCTCTTGTAGGTTTTGGATCCACGTGTCGACCGAGCTGCTGGTGGCCGGCACGATGCCGAGCAGTTCGCGGTCGACCTGCGCCAGGAGCAGCGGCAGGCGCGAGTCGTGGGCAAGGTCCACGACATCTTGTTCGAGAGCGTCGAGCAACGTATCTGAGTGGAGTGTCCATCGGCCGCCGTCGTAGGTATTCGATGCGGTCAACGACACCATGCGCAGGTCTGCTTTCCTGCCGAACCGCAGCATTTCCAATCTGTCGATGACGGAGTTGAGGTCCGGTATCTCGCCGGAAGCGAGGGTCCGCACAAGGGCAGCTCGTATGGCCCGGTTCTCGGTGGTGGCGCGGTATCGCGAGCGTTCGATCGTATTGAGCAATCGCAGCGCGACCTCGACTGCGGGAGCGGCCAAAGGGTCAGGTACTTCGTGGCGTTTGGAGGCAACTGCGAACCAGTAGTTTTGGCCCCCGGGTGCGATCGAGTAGGCACTGACGGCCCATCGCCCTACTCGGAATCGTAATCGGCCGGTGCGTCCTCTCAACTGAGCGCGGATCAGATGCAGGGGTGCTTCGCCAGCAGATGCGACGACGTCTCCTACCTCGCTGTAGAGCACGACGCTGCTGCGTAGTAGTGCAGCCAACCGCGCGACGAGATCTGCTTCGGGGGCGGGAGATGCCATTGCTTCGAGTAGGTGATTCTGCATTTGTAGGGTCCGTCGGAGCAGCATTGAGTCCGTGGTCTTCGTCGCTGCCGCCACTCGGGACACAATGTCCATGAACCGCACCTGGGCGGGTATGGAGATCATTGCAAAGTGGTGACGGTTCGCTTCGTCGATGAGGGCGCGCGGCACGGTGTCGGTGACTACTCCCACGCCGTAGCCGAGAGCGGACACGCCGGCATCGACCAGTTCGCGGACAAGTTGACGCTGGGCGAGGGACGCCTTCTCCTGCCCGACGAAGCGGGTGCCAGTCGTGAGCATCAGGGTGCGGGGTTCGAGCCACCGGGCTGGTGCCTCGATCTCGATGGGGTGCGCGCTGACGAGCTGCACGTTGGGGTCGCCGTCGCTCTCGAGGGTCAAGCCGAGGTCCTGTTCGAGCAGTAGGTCGACCAGGCGGAAATACTCAGTTTCCACGTTTGAAACACCTCACCCTGGGATGTTAACAAGTCCAAAGAATATGGAGCAAGATTTCGTTTTCTCCAATTGTTCGCGCTGTTTGCCTGGGCAGATACTGGGCGAACCCGAACGCAGGAGTATGACCGTGATCACACCCCCCGAACGAAATCTTCGAGTCGCCGTTGACGTCGGCGGTACCTTCACCGACGTCTGCATCTTCGACTCACGAGCGTCAACCACCCGCGTGGCCAAGGTTCCCTCGACACCGCACGACCCCATGGAAGCGGTCGTCGAGGGTGTCCGCAGCGCCGGAATCGACCTGGCTGACGTCGCCCTGTTCTCCCACGGAACGACGGTCGCGACCAATGCGCTCATCACCAGGAACTTCCCGGAAGCAGCACTGGTGACGACCCGCGGGTTCCGAGACGTCCTCGAGATTCGAGACGGGACGAAAGACGAACTGTGGGACGCATACTCCGACGTCGGTACCCCCTACATCCGTCGTCGCGACCGGTACGAGGTCACCGAACGGATCGACTATGCAGGCGAGATCATCACCCCACTCGACGAAGCCGGCGCGCGCGAAGTTGCGCGACTGCTGCGCCGCAAGCAGATCCAGACCGTTGCCATCTGCTTTCTGAACTCCTACGTCAACTCAGCCCATGAGAAGCGCATGCGGGAAATCCTCGAAGAGGAACTCCCCGGCGTTAGTGTCTCCACCTCCAGCGAAATCCTTCCGGAGATCTTCGAGTACGACCGCGCTTCGACGACGGTGGCCAACGCAGTGCTCGCCCCCTTGGTCAGCGGCTATGTCAATCGGCTCGAGGAACAACTCCGGGCGGACGGATACGACGGCGACCTGCTGCTTCTGCACTCCGGCGGGGGCTCGATGACGCCGGCGATGGTTGAGCGCTATCCCGTCCGATTGGCTGCGTCAGGCATCGCAGCTGGGGCCATCGCTGTCGCGGACATCGCCAACCGATGTGGGTACCCCAACGCCATCGGCCTCGACATGGGCGGAACCAGCACCGATATCTCTCTCGTCTACGACGGTGAAATCCGGACGACGAAGCAGTGGCAGGTCGAGTACGGCTTCCCGATCTCGTTCCCGAGCATCGAAGTGCTGACCATCGGTGCAGGCGGCGGGTCTCTCGCCTGGATTGACGAAGCCGGCTCGCTGCGCAACGGTCCAACCTCCGCCGGTGCGGACCCCGGACCCGCCTGCTACGGGTGGGGTGGTGTTGAACCGACCAACACCGACGCCAACCTCGCACTCGGCCGCCTCGGCTCGTCGCTGATCGGCGGCGGACTGAACCTCGACGTCGATGCCGCCGAGAAGGCAATCCTCCGCGGCATCGCCGACCGACTCGAACTCGACACCGACACGGCCGCCAGCAACATCATCCAAGTCGCCAACGCCAACATGGCCGACGCGGTACGTTTGCTGTCGATCCGCCGCGGCTACGACCCCCGCGACTTCGTCCTCGTCGTCTGCGGCGGTGCAGGTGCCCTGCATGGAGCGGCCCTGGCCAAGGAACTGAACATTCCCACCGTCGTCGTGCCCCCACACCCGGGAATCACATCAGCGCAGGGATGTCTGCTCGTCGACATCCGCCACGACCTGTCCGCGATGTTCCAGGGACTCGTCACCGAAATCGACACGGCGACGCTCGAGCGCGAGTTCGTCCGACTCGAACGTGAAGGACTCGAGCGGCTCGAGCACGAAGGTGTACCCGCCGACAGGATGGTGCTCGACCGGAGCATCAGCATGCGCTACTCCGGACAGTGGCGATCGTTGACCGTCTCGGCAGGTACAGGCGCAGGATTCCTGACCGAGGCTGTCGAACGGTTCCACGAGGAGCATGAGCGGGACTACTCGTTCCGACGGGACGACACGCCCGTCGAGATCTACCAGATCGGACTCCGCGCGATCGGCACCACACCGAAGCCCCAGTTCCCCCAGGCGAGCGTGCCGTCCACTGAAACGCCTGTTGCCACCACACACCGCTCGGTCTACTTCGACGAACTCGGCCAGCGGGTTGCGGCCCCGGTATACAACCGTGACGATCTGCACTTCGGCACCGAGATCGAGGGGCCCGCGATCATCTCGCAGCTGGATTCCACCACCGTGGTGCCACCGGGAACGACCGCTGTGATCGACGAGTGGGCCAACATCCGCATCAACATCCTGCAGGAGACCAAGTGACTACCTCATCGACGCTCGACCGCACTCTCGACCCCGTGACATTCGAGGTACTCAAGAACGCCTTCGTCACCTCAGTCGACTTGATGTCCGAGCAGATCCTCCGCACGTGCTACTCGTTCGTCATCTACTCCCGCGACTTCTCCTCCGCGCTGTGCGACGCCGACGGCAACACCGTCATGCAGGGTAGCCAGGATATCGCCGTCCATGTGGGCACCTTGCACTTCCAATGCAAGGCAGTAATCGAGGAGTTCGGCGACGACATCAACCCGGGCGACGTCTTCGCGATCAACGACCCCTACCGCGGCGGAACCCACCTCAACGACGTCAGCTTCATCAGGCCCATCTTCGCCGACGGAACACTAATCGCCTTCGCACAGAACAAGGGTCACTGGGCCGATGTCGGCGGTAGCGTGCCCGGATCGTTCGACGTGACAGCCACCGAACACTTCGCCGAGGGACTGCGCATTACGCCGGTACGGCTGTGGCACGAAGGCCGGTTCCTCGCCGATGTCGCGAAACTGCTCGTCGCGAATACCAGGTCGCCAGAGATCAGCATGGGCGACTTGCACGCCCAGGCAGAAGCCACCGGAGTCTGCGAACGCGAACTCCACCGCCTGGTCGACAAGTACGGTCGCGACACCGTCACTGCCGCCATGCAAGAGGTTCAAGACTACGTCGAACGCATTGTGCGTCAACGCGTCGCGGCTCTACCCGACGGCACATGGACCACCGAGGACTACCTGGATTCCGACCCCGCCAAGCCGGAAGGCCTGGTGCCGATCCGGGTATCGTTGACCATCAAGGGTGATCAACTCAGCTACGACCTCAGTGGCAGCGCCCCCGCGGTTGCCAGCTTCCTCAACTGCGGATACGGCACGGCCTTCTCCGGGATCGTCGCAGGAACCAAGACATTCTTCCCCGATGTCCCACTCAACTCGGGTCTCTACAATGCCATCACCACAGAGTTGGGCCCCGAAGGCACCGTGGTCAATGCAGGATGGCCACATGCGGTGACCGGATTCTGTTCCGGTCCTTACGAGAAGATCATGAACGCCATCTTCGAGTTGTGGTCGAAAATCATTCCCGAGCGGGCCATCGCCTGCTCGTTCAACCTCGAATACCTGCTGATCGGCGGGCGGGATGCCCGAGACGCTCAACACCCGTTCTTCATGTGGTACGACTGGATGGCCGGCGGGTGGGGAGGACGGAGCACCAAGGACGGTGCGACCGCGACGGCCCCGGTCTTCGGCGTCGGACTGGCTGTGCAGCCCTGCGAAGGGCAAGAGCGGCTCACCCCGGTCCTGACCAGCGAGCACGCCATCATCACCGATTCCGGTGGCCCGGGCACCCACCGTGGTGGGTGCGGGCTCACGAAGGGCGGCGTCCTGACAGACTGTGACAACACGGTGATGTCGTACTGCTGCGATCGCGCCCGATCGCTGACATGGGGAATAGAGGGCGGACTTCCCTCCATTCCGCACGGCGTCTGGCTCAACCGGGGCACACCGGACGAGCAGTTCCTGGGCTCGGTCTTCTCCAATGTCACGATCCAGGCCGGTGACTCGTTCGAACGACCCTCCGCGGGCGGCGGCGGATACGGCGATCCACTCGACAGAGATCCCGCGGAAGTGGTCGAGGATGTCATCGACGGCTATGTCTCCCTCGAGCGTGCCGCACTCGACTACGGTGTCTTCATCGATGAGATCGACCCGGAGATCGACCATTTCGTCGTGAACGACGGTAAGACCCGACAACTTCGGAAGAGTATTCGCGAATCGCGCCGCGGGTGGCTCACGACCGACCCCGAAGAAGTCGCGGAGCGCTACCGCAACGGCGAACTCAACATGCTCGATCTCGTCCGCAGATACGGCGTCATCGTCGACTGGGGAACGGGTGAACTGCTCCCCACCACCACAACCCAGTTCCGTTCCCTCCTCCAGACTCGCGCAGCACAGCACTGGACCTGAGCCACAGCCTTGGCGAGGTCCTCTTCACCTCGCCAAGGTTGCGATCCCACGAGGCACCATCAGCCCGGCTCACAATCTGCGTCAGCCGACCAACCCTCGATGTCATTCGAGCCCTCCGCTGACAGATAGCGTTGCTACCCAAAAAAACCTGGCCAGCTTCGCAAGCTTCCTTTCACCCACCGCTCGCCTCGGACCCCTCCAACATCATCGCCGCTGACGTGATTCGCCGGAACCGCCACCACCACATCGACGCAATGCGGTCCGGACCTGCTGGGCGTTCCCGCCGTCATGTCGGCGCGTCGTCGGATCACCCGATCGTGCGACCACCGTCGAACTGGACATGATGTTTTCGGCGAACCGGGCCGGGACGCCTACGTGTCTCCGGAATCGGACACCACGGGAAGCAAGAGGATACGCGCTCTCACCTACGTGTCCGTCCGGTGGGTGAGCCGAAGACCATCCGATCGTCAAACGTGCCACCCCGCAACCTCGAGTCACAACCCCCTGCATCGCCTGACCACTCGTTCTCACAGAGAGAGCATCACCATGTCCGAACGCGACATCGCTACACCGCCCCCCGACTTCAGTCTCACCGCCGACGAATCCACAATCCCCGAATCTCAACGCGCGCCCCGCTGGTCATTGACCATGGCATGGTGGGCCATGTTCAGCGCGATGTTCTGGCTCTACATTGCTTCCGCATCCTCCGACGCCGTGGGGGTGCCGAACACCCTTATCGGAATGGCCCTGACGGTCGCCACGTACGGAATAGTCAACAGAATCCTGTCTCGGTACGCGGCCCGAACGGGACTCTCGGTAGAGTCGCTCTCCCGCAGAATGTTTGGTTCCGTGGGATCTCTCCTCGCCCCGTTGGTATTTGCGGCAACCGCTCTGTATTACGGCGTGTTCGAAGGATCGATTGTCGCCGTAGCCCTGCAAGACTATTTCGGCGGAGATCTACGCCTCTGGTACCTCTTGTGCGTCATCTACATGATTCCACTCGTCCTCGGCGGAGTTGCGACCTGGCTGGATAAGATCAACGGTATCCTTCTGCCCTTCTACGTTATTGGGCTGATTGCGGTCGTCGCCGCGGCGACCGTCAAACAGGGCTACCCCCACGAATGGTTCGACTCCGCACCGACGACTGGGCCTTTGCCAGGTTGGCTGACCTCGTATCTGATCTACATGGGTGTCTGGGTCATGATGATGTACACCTTCGACTACGCGCGCCTCGCCAAACCTCGCGACGCGAAGTTTCATGGCACGGTGACCTTCGGTTGGGTCTTCTACCTCTTCACCTTCGGGGCGAACGGGCTGATCGGCATCTACATCCTCAAGTGCTGGGGAATCGCAGGCAGTGAAAGCGACGTTGTCGAAGCCATCATCAACTCCCTCGGGTTCGCCGGGGTCGTTCTGATTCTCATCTCACAGACCCGCATCAATACTGCCAACTACTACCTCGCTTCGAGCAACCTCCAAGTACTCGCCGACCGTGCTCTGGGAATAGCCTCGCCCAGGGCGGTATGGGTTATCGCCGCTGGGATACTCGCCTACTTGTTCATGCTCACAGATGTTCTCAGCTACTTGCTGAAAGCTCTTGCATGGCAGGGTGTGCTGGTCACCGCCTGGGTGGCGATAGTTTTGGTGCACATTGCGCTACACTGTCCTGGCCGTATGGCGACAACCGGCAAGGTGGTTGGGGCAGGAGCTTTGGCTTGGCTGGTTGCCTCCGCGATCGGCATCGCCGCGACGGTACAGACCGCGTATACAGTACTTGCCCAGCTCGCACCGATAGTCACGGTGGCACTCGCGGCGGGCTTGTATTGGTTGTCGTGCTCCCAGCTGATTCGAACCCCGACTGGACAGCCGCAAGGAGTTCGAACAAACGAGCACAACCGCCCAACTCCTGATCAAGCGCAGTCTGTCTGATTCTGCGGGCCCCGGCACCGTCCGTGTATCCCTACCTGAGGTAGAGATACACGTATGAGGGCCGCGGGCCATTTACAGGAAGTTTTGACCGCACTCGTCACTACTCCGACTGCTGTGGCGATCGCCCTCTCTCTAATTTTCGCGGAAAACTGTCGCCTGGGACACCTTTCTAAAAGCGCACACCGGTGCGAGGGTTGAACTGGCCGACGACGGTGTACTGGCTACTGGCTACTGGCTACTGGCTACTGGCTACTGGCTCGTCGCAGTCGCACCGACCCGGAGGATCTGGCGTACTACCTGTGCCACTGCCCGGCGCGCACCACCTTGACCGAATTGGTCACCATCGCCGGACTCGTTGGGCGATAGAGGAAACCTTCCAGACTGCGAAAGGCCAGACGGGCCTGGACCACTACCAGGTTCGGCAGTACGCGGGCTGGTACCGGCAAATCACCATATCGATGCTCGGGCACACCTTCCTCACCGTCACCCGGTCAAAAAGGGGGCCCGAGAACCCGGCGACGACAGCGAGTTGATCGTACTGAGCGTGCCGGAGATCCGACGGTTGCTCTGCCACCTGATCTGGACGTATCTACCCGATCCCCGCCACGTTCTCGCATGCTCCCAGTGACGCCGCCGCCATCAACACCGAGCCCAACAATGCCACTACCGAGTCCGAGGACACCTGCCCTAAACGCGACTGTAGTACTACGCCATCTTTAGCTACCTAGCCGGTGGACGCGGAGCGTAGCGGGGCTGGGCCGGTGGTACCTCGGATCTGGAGGCTGACCGGGAAGACTCGCTTGCCGGGTTGTTCCGGTGTGTTGTCGTCGAGTCGTGCGAGGAGGAGCTGGACCGCTTCGGCGGCCATGTCCTCGATGGGCTGGTGGATGGTGG
>Ga0247825_10003172_pt1 | contig 10848 bp, 7 predicted proteins | sample 13C_Vanillin_Day_FD_194413 | JGI IMG/M metagenome (GOLD analysis project Ga0247825, IMG submission 194413) | Soil microbial communities from agricultural site in Penn Yan, New York, United States - 13C_Vanillin_Day48 | ecosystem: Environmental > Terrestrial > Soil > Agricultural land | place... | reverse complement strand
CTCGAAGATCCCGACGGGCGCGCATCGGCCGTGAAGCTCTACTTCCGCACCGGCTCCCGCGGAGACTTCACCGAGACCTCCGCCAACGTGGACGGCGAGCTCGTCACCGCTCAGGTCCCCGTGTCCGCGGTCAAACCGCCCGTCATCGACTATTACATCGAAGTGCAGGACAAGGACGGAAACGTCCTCGTTTCACGCGGCGACGCACAGGCGCCACTCCGCATCGCTGTCCCTGACGGCGCCTCCGGATGGATCCTCCCCCTCGCGATAGGCGGCGGCATCCTCGGGGCAGCGGCAATCGTGGGCGGGCTCGCGCTCGCTGGCGTCTTCAAGAGCAGCAGCCCACCGGCAGGTCCCGGAAATTCCACGGTTACCGTCAACGTCGGCGAGGCCGGCCTTCGCTTTTGAGCCCTTTCGTAGGTGAGACCGTGAGCGAGCCCCGTTATCCGTATGTACACGTCGACGTCTTGCCGGAGATGGTAGACGAGACGAGCAGCCTACTATTCGACCTGGGCGCCGAGGGCGTCGAAGAACGCGACGATGGCACGCTCGCCAAGACCGCCTCGAGCGGCAAAGTGACGCTCGTCGCCGCGTTCGCGACGCGCGCCGACGCGGACGAAGCCATGGCGCAGCTCGGTAGCGAGCTCGCGCCCCGCTACGAAGAGATCATCGGCGACGCCTGGCGGGACGCCTGGAAAGAACACTACCGTCCCTTCACCATCGCGCGCGCCAGCGACGGAAGGTCGGTGGTCGTGCGGCCCCCGTGGGAAGAGCGGGAGGCCAAGGTCGGCGAGCACGTCCTCGAGCTCGAGCCCGGTCGCGCCTTCGGAACCGGTCTCCACGAGACGACACGACTCGTCGCTCAGGCCCTCGCCGACCACGCGGCCGAGCTCCAGGGTATCGACCTCCTCGACGTCGGCTGCGGAAGCGGGGTCCTCGCGCTGATCGCGATCGCCTTCGGCGCAGCACGTGCGGTCGCGGTCGACGTCGATCCGGAATCGATCGACGTAACCCGGGAGAATGCCGCACGAAATGCCATGAGCGATCGCGTCGATGCGAGCACGACCGACATCGCCGACGTTGCGCTCGTCTCACCCGTCGTCGTGGCCAACATCGAGGCACGGATCCTCATCCCGATGGCCGCCGAGCTCACCAGGCACGTGACGCCGAACGGGCTCCTGTTGCTCTCCGGCATCCTGTTGCCGCAGAAGGAAGACGTGCAAGCCGCCTACCCCGAGTTCGACCTCCTCTCCGCGCCCGCGATGGGAGAGTGGACGCTGCTGGCCCTCCGCAAACGCACACGCGGAGCGTAACGCAATGAAGCACGTCCGCCGATGACGGTGCGCGCGCCGATCGCCGGTCTCGTCGAAGGCGAACACGTTCTGCCCGCGGAGACCTCCCATTACCTGTGCCGCGTTCGGCGCCTCGAGCCGGGCGATCGCTTCGTCGCGTTCGACCCCGCTGCACGCACCGAAGCAGAAGCGACGATCGTGCTCGCATCTCCGAGCGCGGCGCGCGCGAGGATCGAGGTCGTGCGCGCGGCAGACGTCGTCGCGGCTTCGGACATCGTCCTCGTCTACGCGCTCGCAAAGGGCGACAAGGTCGACGACGTCGTGCGTGATGCCACGGAGCTCGGCGCGACCCGCATCATCGTCACCCGGACCGAACGCGCAGTCGTCAAGGCACCGGCCGATCGCGTCAGGGAGAAGCTCGATCGCTGGCGCCGCATCGCCGAACAGGCGGCCAGGCAATGTGGTCGCGCCGACCCTCCGTCGATCGACGGCGTGCTCGATTGGCCCGACGCCCTCGAGCGCGCCTCGGACTGCGACATGAGGTTCTGTCTCGATCCCCGCGCCGACCTCGCTCTCGGCACCGCGCTCCTTCGCTCCGTCGAACGCGGAACGTCGCTCGCGTTCGCCATTGGGCCCGAAGGCGGCCTCTCCCCCGCCGAGATCGCGACGGCACGAGCGCGAGGTTTCCTCCCCGCATCGCTCGGACGATTCGTCCTCCGCACCGAGACCGTAGCCGCAGCCGTGCTCGGCGCCGTTCGCATCCTCTCGGGCGGCGACGACGACGACTCGAACGGCGACGACGACTCGAACGGCGACGACGACTCGAACGGCGACGCCTGAGCTCAGGTCGCCGCGAGCGCCGGGCTGGGCGCAGCGACCACCTCGTCACGATCGGCGTTCGGGAGCTCGAACCACACCGTACACCCTCTCCCCGGGACGGAGCTCAGCCCGACCCGCCCGCCATGCGCCTCCGCCAGCCGCTTCATCGTGGCGAGGCCGAGGCCGATCCCAGGAGGCATCCCTTCCCCCGCACCTCGTGCATACGGCTCGAAGGCACGCTCCCCGAGCTCCGGCGGAAAGCCAGGTCCGGTGTCCTCGACCTCGACGCGCACCACCGCATCATCGTGCCGAGACCGGATCTCCACCCGCCGCTCGGATCCGTGACCGATGTACTTGATCGCGTTCCGCGCAGGATTCGCAATGAGGCTGGTCAACACCCCCGCATTGCACTTCGTGAAGCACGGGCCGTCGTCCGTAACCGTCAGCACGATCCCCGCCGCATTCGCCATCGGCTCGAGCTCGCTCGCGAGATCTCTCATCGTCGCTCGCACGTCGGAACGGACGTCCGGCGCCGGTGCTGCTCCCGCACGAGCAAAGTCGAGTAGCCCGTCCACGAGCCGCTTCACACGATCCACTGCAGCCGTGGCGCGCTCGACGATGCGCCTCCGCCTCTCCGGCTCTTCTGCCCCGGACAGCACGAGCTGCATCGCAAACGAGACCGTCGACAGCGGGCTCAGGATGTCGTGCGCGACCCTGGCTGAAAACTGTTCGAGCTCGCCCGCGCGTCTCTCCTCGAGCCGCCGATGTTTCTCCGCGAGCTCCGCGTGCGCTCGAATCATGCGCCGGAGCACATGGGCCCCCGCAAAGGCGACGGAAGCCGCCACCAAATCGAGCCCGAACGCCCCGTACATCGCGCGATGGCGGAGGCGACGGATCTCGAGGGCGAGGTCGTGCGCATGCGCCGCATTGAGCTCGATCAGCTTCAAGATTTGCTCGCTCAGCTGATTCGCAGCAGATGCGAACTGGGCCATCAATGTCGCGTTGGCCGCCACCACATCGCCGGCGGCAGTCTCGGCTGCAAAGACGGTCACGGCTCGATCGAGCGCATCCTTGCTCCGGAGAACGTCCGACCAGAGCGCCAGCTCCTCAGGCCACACCGGCAGGACGAGGTAGCGATCGAGCGCGCGATCCACCACGACGCGTGCATCCAGGAACGCGCGCGGCTCGGACATCTGCCCTCGTTCGAGACGGTCCAGATCCTCCCGCATGTGCACCTGCAGCTCGCGGATCTGCCCGCGCGCCGTCGCGAGCTGCTCGATACTGGGAGCGGCTGCGTCCGCGATCGCGAGAGCAGGCCGATCGGCTGCGAACATCTGCAGCTGCCCCAGCGCCGTCGCGCCAAAGAAGCTCAGGACCACGACCGCAAAGATCGTCGGAAGCCAGACCGTCCAGCTGTGTCGATCCATCCGCCACCCTCGACGCTCTTACCGCTGCACATCGAAGTCGTCGAATTCGCAGAAGACGCCTGACAGTCGCGCCCTCGACGGCACGACGCATCCGAAGCGGTCCAAGGACGCACCGCGAATGGGCCGCGAAGCTCCGCTGCCGATCGCCGGGCCTCCGACAGGACTGTACGATGCTCGAACCATGCGCGTGCTCCTCGTCAGCGCGAATCGCGAGCATTACCCGGCTCCCGTCGTCCCGCTCGGCGTCCTGTCGGTGGCGGGCGCGCTTCGCGACACCCATGAGACGCGTGTGGTCGATCTGTGCTTCGAGGACGAGCCTCTCGCGATGCTGTCGAACGCCGTCGCGAGCTTCACGCCCGACGTCATCGGCATCGGGCTCCGCAACCTCCACGACAACGCCTACGGCTCCAGCGAGCACCTGCTCACCTATTACGAAGAGGTCGTCGGCGCAGTGAAGTTTGAGAGCCGCGCGCCGATCGTGCTCGGAGGCGCGGCCATCACACTCCAGCCTGAAAAGCTGATGGAACGCCTCCGCCCCGACCACGCCGTCGTCGGCGAAGGCGAGCAAACGTTTCGATCCATCGTCGACACGCTCGCTCGCAGCGAGCGCCCCGAGCGCGTCGTTCGTAGCGCGGTAGCGCAGCGGCGACTCGTCCAGCTCGACGCTCGACCAGGTCTGCGCCTGCCGCCGATCGCGCCCTCCGACCTCGACCTCCTCCCCCCGCCTGCACGCGATCTCGTCGACCCGCGCTACTTCGAAGTCGACGGCACCGACGGCTTCCAGACCAAACGCGGCTGCGCGTTCCATTGCACCTATTGCGACTATCCCGATCTCGAGGGACGCAAGATCCGTCTTCGATCGCCCGAGAGGGTTGCAGAAGAGGTCGCCGCTCGGGCGCAGGTCCCCGGCGTCTCGCACGGCTTCTTCGTCGACAGTGTCTTCAACGTGCCACGTGCTCATGCGCTGGCGATCTGCGAGGAGCTCGCGCGCCGTGGGTCGCCGCTTCCCTGGGTCTGTTACGTGACCCCCGCATCCCTCGACGACGAGCTCGTCGGCGCGATGCGCCGCGCGGGCTGCATCGGCGCGGAGATCGGGACCGACAGCGGCACCCCACGCGTGCTCCGTCGCCTGAAGAAGCCGTTCGACCTCGACGACGTGCGCCGCGTGCGTGCATCGTTCGTTCGCCACGAGATCGCCGATACGCATACCTTCGTTCTCGGCGCGGAAGGCGAGAACGTCGAAGAAGCACGCGCTACGCTGGGCTTCGTCCGCGAGCTCGACCCCGACGTGGCCGTGTTCGTCGTCTTCATGGAAGACCGAGAAGAGCAATCACCCCGGCGCGCTGCACATCATCAGTCGCTCCTCGATCTGCTCGCGACCGAAGCGCCGAAGCACGCCGGATGGGTCGTACCCGAGCTGGGGATCCGCTTCGGCGAGAAGGTGAAGCGCATCGTCACGAGCCGGAAGCTGCGTGGCCCCGCGTGGGTTCATCTTGCCCACGCTCGGCGCCGCCCCGCAGTCAGCGTCGTGTGATTCACACGCTCAGAAATTGAACCACTGCGACGGATGTTCCCGCAAAAACGCCGTCATCATGTCCGCGACCGAGCTCGCGGCAGCGGCTGTCGCCGAAGACGGATCATCGCGATTCAGCCGGACCGGCGGATGAATGACGATGCGATATCGCCGAAAGCCGATCCGCGCGGCGAAGATCGGAATCAGCGGAACACGTGCGAGACGCGCGAGACGGAACGGCCCCTCCGGAAGCGCCCCCTCCTCGCCGAGCAGGTGGACGGGTACCGTCCGCATCCCCGGCGGTGTCCGATCGAGCTGCATGGCGACGACGCCGCCGCGACGCAGCTGACCGAGGAGCGGCAGCGCATCGAGCGCGTCGCCTCCGACATGAACCACGCGAACGCGCATCTTCTCGCGCACGCCGTCATGGAGTCGCTCCGCGTCAGGATCGGCCTCGTGCGCCATGGCAACGACCGTGTCGAGCGCAAGGTCGTGCGTGAGCAGCGAGCCGAGCACGTCCCACCCCCCGGAGTGGATCGTCCCAATGATGAACGGTCCGCCGAGCAGCGGCTTTAGATGCTCGTCGCCTTCGACGAGCCGCTCGATCGGCCGATCGTTCTTCGAACCGGTGGCAAGAGACTCGGCGAGCGCGCCCGCGAAGCTGCCGAGTGTCGCCATCGTATCGACCGCATCACGCCATCTCGGGGCCGGCCCGCGAATGCGGTGGAGATTGTCCACGACGCGGCTGCGCGCGTCCTTCGACAGCACGGCTGCAGCCCACCCGATGAGCGGCGGGCTGTATCGCAAGAACCAGAGAGGCCCCCGGGCCGCGCCGAAATGAGCAAGCCGGCGCAGGAAGGCCGAATGACGCGATATCGCCATCGTTACGTAGGCATTGTCTCACGCCGGGGCGGAATCGGTGACGCCGTTGCGAACACCTCCTCCGGCCGCAGCGCAGAGGCGATCACCAAACTTCGCAGCGGTCCTTCTTCACCATCTTCGCGTCCGGCTTGCAGCTGAACGCCTTCGCGAACTCGGGGAAGTTGGAGAGCGGACCGTTGACGCGAAGATTCGGCGGCGCGTGCGGATTCGTCGCGACCATGTGACGAATCGCTTCGTCGCGCATCTTCCCGCACCAACCCTGGGCAAAGCCGAGGAAGAACTCCTGCTCGGCCGAGAACTCCGGCTTCGTGGTGCTGCCCGCGCCCTCCGGCGGCTGCGCAGCGAGCGCCGCATACGCGAGCTTCACACCGCCGAGGTCGGCGATGTTCTCCCCGAGCGTCAGCTTGCCGTTGACGTGGGTATCGCCGAGGACCGTGTACGCGTCGTACTGCTTCTTCACGCACTCCGCACGGTGCTCGAACTCCTCGTTCACGTTCTTGGACCACCAGTCCCGTAGATTGCCGTCGGCGTCGAACTGGCGGCCCTCGTCGTCGAAGCCGTGGGTGAGCTCGTGACCCATGACCATGCCCACGCCGCCGTAGTTGGTCGAGCGCTTCACCGCATTCGAATAGAACGGCGGCTGGAGGATGCCGGCTGGGAACACCATCTCGTTGAGCTGAGCGTCGTAATACGCGTTCACCGTCGGCGGGCTCATCAGCCACTCGCTCCGGTCGACCGGCTTTCCGATCTTCGCGATCTGCCGCGCGTACTCGAAGGCGGAGCCGCGTTGGGCGTTCAGCACGTAGCTGTCGCGGGTGATCTCGAGCGTCTCGTAGCTGCGCCACTTGTCGGGGAAAGCGATCTTGTTCGCGATCTTGCCCAGCTTGAGGAAGGCGGCCTTTCGCGTCGGCTCGTCCATCCACGCGACCTTCTCGAGGTTCACGTGCATCGCCTTCTCGATCGCCTGCACCATGGCGACGACCGTCGCCTTGCCTTCGTTGCCCAGCGTCCTCTTCACGAACGGCTGCGCGAGGGCCTCGCCCATCGCGCCGTCGACCGCGCGCACACAGCGCTTCCAGCGGACCGGCAGCTTCTCGGCTCCGGTGAGCGCCTGCTTCCACTTGAACTTCTCGTCGACGAACTTCTGCCCGAGCTCGTTCGCCGTGACCCGATACACGTGCCACCGAAGATACGTCTTCCAGTCCGCGACCGAGACCTTGCCGCCCAACATGGCGCCGAGCGCCTTCATGTAGTCCGGCTGCGCGACGTTGAAGGCGGATACGTCCTTGCTCTTCGCACCGTCGAGCCACACGTCCCACTGGATCCCGGGCGCGACCTTCGCGAGGTCGCCCTTGCTCGCCGGGTGGTGAATCTTCTTCGGCTCGCGACGATCCTCCTTCGACATCCACGCCTTCGCGAACGAGGTCTCGATCTCGATGACCTTCTTCGCGCTCGCCTTCGCCTTCACCTCGGGCTCACCCGCGAGCATCATCATCGCCGCGACGTGCGCCTCGTACTTGTTCCGAAGCTCCGTCATCTTCGGCGTGCTCTCGAGGTAGTACTCGCGCTCCGGCATGCCGAGACCAGCCTGCCAGAGCATACCGACCACCCGGGTCGCGTCGCCGAAGTCCTGCGCCGCCGTCTGCTCGAAGACGATGCCCGTTCCGAGCTCCGCCTGGAACCGTCCGAGCAGCTTCGTCAGCGACGCCGGATCTTTGACGCCGTCGATCGCCTTGAGCCACGGCTCGAGCGGCTTGGTCCCTGCCTTCTCGATCGCCGCCTCGTCCATGCAGGCCCCGTAGAAGTCGCCCAGCGCCTTCGCATACGGCTCGTTCGCGTTTTCACCCTTCGCGAACGCTTCGAGGATCTGGTGCAGGATCTCCTCGTTGCGGTCGTGGATGACGCTGAAGCTCCGGTACCACGACGCTTCGTCGCCCGGGATCTCCGTTGCCTTGATCCATCCACCGCACGCGTACTGATAGAAGTCGTCGCACGGTGCCGTCGACGGATCGAGCGCGCTCTTCTCGACGCCGGACCTCCCGCTCGCCTCGACTCCGGTGCCGCCGGAAGGCACCGTGCCCTGGGTATTCTTGGCCGGCGTGGCCAGCGGTTGGGTCTCGCCACCTCCACACGACAGAACGACGGCGGCGACTCCAAACGACGCGAGCAGGAAGGGCGAACGCATGTGGGCGCGTATGCCTTCGTTCTGCGCGGGGGGCAAGCCGGCGCTCCTGCCGTCCGAGCTGCTCGGCTCGCGAAGTCGCAGCCGAGCGCCAGCGTGACGAGGCGTGAGCGAGCCGTGACGAGCCGTAACCGCCGCGGCGGTGCGACGAGGCTTCCCGAGAGGACGAGCGGGTGCGGCGTCCTGTATGCTGCCGCGTCGTGCTCGAGCGAATCGCCCTCCACCAGACCCGCCTTCGTACGCCCGGCCTCGGGCTCGAGGGCAAGGGCGTTGCGCTCGGAGCGAAGGGGCTCGTTCTGCTGCCCTCGCTCGACCGTCTCGTCGCGTGGCTGAGCGTCTACACGCGCGAGCACTCGCTCGAAGATCTGATGCCGAGCCTCGTCATCGAGATCGTCAAGAGCAAGCTCGGCACCAAGGAGATCACGCTCTCATTCGCAGCCGAGTCGAGCGACCGGATGGACCGCGTCGCGGAGACCGCGCGCCTCGTCGGCGGATTCACGTTCACCGGCACGAGCCGTCACTTCGTGCAGTACCGCGACGCGGCGGCGCCGTTCGGCTACGACGCGACGCAGCTCATCTCGACCGACGCTCCGCTCGTCCTCTACCACGACCGTTTCACTCAGGTGTACGGGACGGAGAGACAGGTCGCGCTCCGCTCGCTGCTCCTCCGGCTGATGCCGCACGTCGATCCGTCGACGGTCGACGAAAACGGTCCGCGGTTCATCGTCGCCGAGCAGGGCCTCGGCCCGGCGCTCATCCACTACTTCGTCCGGTCGCGCGTCGAAGGCGAGGTCGCGGTCGGAGAGTGGCCGCCGGAGAGCGCCTTCGACGAGGGGCCGGTGCGCCGTTACATCATGCGCATCCCGGAGCTGCCGAAGCGCATGCGTCCGCTCATGGCGAAGACGCCAGGGCTGACCACGTTCCTCCCCGCTGGGCCGGGCGTCGCGGTGGAGATGGGGTACCGGCATCCGGTGGCGCTCCGCGCGTGTCCCGTCTTCGATCCCCACGGGCTGGTCCTCGTTCGCGGCAGAGGGGACGAGCCGTGGACGCTCGAGAAGACCCCGCAGATGGGAGACCTGCGGGCCTTCGCTCGTGTCGAGCTGCGCTCGGAGAGCGGCGCCTCTGCGTTGAAGGCGAACGCGACGAAGCTGCCCGATCCGGTGCGGGTTCCGCTGCGCGTCGTCCCCTCCCCGGCTCCGTGGCGCAACGTCACCGCGACCTGGATCCAGCCCGAACAGCTCTCGCTGCTCCGCCGCATCGCGTATGCGCTCCCGCACCAGACGATCCTCCGAACGCAGGTCGCGCTGACGCAGAAGGGAGCCTTCCTCCGTTCGAACCAGGGCATCGAGGCGATCCCGCTCGGCATGTTCTTCGTCGAGATCCATCCGAACCTCTACATCCCTGCCGGCTACGACGTCACTCCGGCGATCGCTCCGGAGGTCCTCTATCGCGCGCTCGGAGCATCGGCCTCCCAGGTGCTCTTCATCGATACGGGCGCGCGTGCGATCGCGGTCGAGGACAGCGCGTTCTCCCCGCTCGAGACGGCGCTCCTCGAAGCGCAAGCGTGGGAGCCGATCGTCGCGGACGCGATCCATCGCGCGCTCGAAGAGGCGCCGGTCGACCTCAAGCTGGAGCCTCTAGGTATGTTCGCGCTCAGCCAGGTTCAACCACCCGGCGAACCCGAAGAAGGCGCACCGCAGCTCCCACCGGGTCCTCGACCGCCGCGTTGACCAATGGCGAAGGACGATCCGCAGACGCTCTGCGAGCGACTCTTCTCGACGTTCCTCGGACCGCTCGTCGTCGGCGGCACGATGTTCCCGGGCAAGCTATTCGGCGGCAAGCAGGCCCTGACCATCGGCGATCATCGGCAGCCATCGGACGTCGAGCTCCTCTCACGCACCGAGCTCGCGCGTGTCCGCGTCGCCCGGAAGATCGCGCCGATCGACACGCTCGAGCCCGGCCCAAACCGAGACGAATGGGCGCTCGCGGCCGTCCTCCACGACATGGTGCAGTCGACCCATCCGAGCTTCGACGCCGTCTTCCGCCGGAGCGGACCGCGGCGCATCCTCGAGGTCGCCGACAAGACGCTCGAGCGCATTCGCGCCCCCGTCAACGTGGGCGATGCGCTCTCGCGGCACACGTGGTTCTCGCGGATGTTCGACGTGACCCGCACCGATGTCGACCTCCGCTGGTGGACTGGCTCGGAGCGCTTCCTCGGAACGGAGCCGCCCAAGAGGCTCACGGCATGGCCCGAGCTTCGTCGCGTGTCCGAGACGCGCACGCCGCGACCTCTGATGGACCTTCCCACGAGCGGCGCGGCGGTCGATGCGGATCGCTTCACGTCGGTCACGGAGGCGTTTCTGAGGAAGACCCCGCTCACGGATCTCGCAACGGTGAGCCGGTCTGCTCCGGCGTTCGCGTGGACACACGAGAACCTCTCGCTCTGTTCCACGCACTCCGGAAGGACGATCGCGACGCGGGCCCTCGCGCTCTTACCCCAGCGCGACGTCGACGCTGCGCTCGGCCGCGCAACGAAGCAGCTCTTCGCGCTGAAAGCCGTACGCGCGCTTCTCGTCGCCGTCGATCTCCTGCGTGACCGCGTGCTGAGGGCCGCGACGACCCGTCTCGGAAAGGACGAGCCCGAGCCGCTCTCGCTCGGGCCGGATCACGACGACGCCGCCTTCGCGATCGGCGTCGGTGCCCTCATCGCGAGCCACTGGGTCGGGCAGACCG
>Ga0247825_10003171_pt1 | contig 10848 bp, 9 predicted proteins | sample 13C_Vanillin_Day_FD_194413 | JGI IMG/M metagenome (GOLD analysis project Ga0247825, IMG submission 194413) | Soil microbial communities from agricultural site in Penn Yan, New York, United States - 13C_Vanillin_Day48 | ecosystem: Environmental > Terrestrial > Soil > Agricultural land | place... | reverse complement strand
GCGGGCTACGTTATGATCCCGAGCGTGGCGGCCGCGAAGGCGACGCCGTAGGTCACGAGGAGCGCGAGGGGAGCCAGGGCGGCGCACCGCGCCCCGGCCGCTTGACGTGCCACGCTCGGGATCATAACGTAGCCCGCCGATGGCTCGACGTCCGTTGACTTGGCGCGACGATGCGTGTTTAGTGATGCCCGTGTGTGGTTCTCGTTTCGAGGTGGGGCTCAATTCCCCGATCGCGTGGAGGAGACGCTCATGTCCGTGAAGGTACGCATCCCGACCCCGCTCCGAGCCATGACGAAGGGCAACGCCGAGGTCCAGGCCAAGGGCGACACCGTCGCCGATCTCATCGTCGACCTCGAGCGCCAGTATCCGGGGCTCCGGGAACGGCTGCTGGACGAGGCGGGTGAGCTGCGCCGCTTCGTCAACATCTACGTCAACCAGGAAGACATCCGGTTCATGCAGAACCGGGAGACGGTCCTCAAGGATGGTGACGAGGTCGCCATCGTTCCCGCCATCGCCGGAGGGCGCTGAGCCCGGTCCGCGCGTGCGAATCTCGGAGCGCGTGCAGGGGTTCACGGAGTCGGTCATCCGCGAGATGACCCGCGTGGTGCAGCAGCACGGCGGCGTCAATCTCGCCCAGGGCATGCCGAACTTCAGCCCGCCGCCGGCCCTGATCGACGCCGCCCACCGGGCGCTCGACGGGGACTTCCACCAGTATGCGATCACCTGGGGTGCGCCCCGGCTGCGGCGGGCCATCGCCGACAAGTACCGGACGTTCTACGGCATGGAGATCGACCCCGAGCGTCACGTCACCGTCTGCTGCGGCTCGACCGAGACCATGCTGTCCACCCTGCTGGCGGCTCTGAACCCGGGCGACGAGGTCATCGTCTTCGAGCCGTTCTACGAGAACTACGGCCCCGGCTGCGTCATTGCAGGGGCGGTGCCCATCTGGGTGCCGCTGGAGCCGCCGGATTTCTCGTTCGATCCCGACCGGCTGGCCCGCGCGGTGACGCCGCGCACGAAGGCCATCATCTTCAACAGCCCCAACAATCCCTCGGGCAAGGTCTTCTCGCGGGCCGATCTGCAGCTCATCGCCGACCTCTGCCTGCGGCACGACCTGCTGGCGATCACCGACGAGATCTACGAGCACATCGTCTACGACGGCCTCGGCCACACGCCGATCGCGACCTTGCCCGGCATGGCCGAGCGGACGATCACGATCTCGGGCGTGTCCAAGTCCTACTCGGTCACCGGCTGGCGGGTCGGCTGGGCGGTGGCACCGCCGGACCTGAGCGTCGGCATCCGCCGCGCCCACGACTTCGTCACGGTCGGCGCGCCGCATCCCCTGCAGGAGGCGGCGGTGAGCGCGCTGACGCTGCCCGGCGACTACTACGTGGGGCTGCGGGAGGCGTACCAGGCGCGCCGAGACCTGCTCTACGACTACGTCGAGCGCGCGGGGTTCGTGACCTGGAAGCCGCGCGGCGCCTACTACATCCTCACCGACGCCGGGCACTTCATCAAGCGGCTCGGCCTCGAGGACGACACCGCGTTCGCGATGTGGCTGATCAAGGAGATCGGTGTCGCCACCGTGCCCGGCTCCTCGTTCTACGCGCATCCCGAGCTGGGGCGGACCAAGATCCGCTTCTGCTTCCCCAAGACAAACGACGTCCTGATCGGAGCCGGGGAGCGTCTGCTGAAGCTTCGCGAGCTTGCCGGCTAGCGCGCGCGCGGCGGCGGCCGCCATCTGGCGCGCGGCGCTGGCCGCCGGCGACGTGGTACCCCTGCTGCAGCGTCACCTCCGCCTCGACGGCCACCGGCTGAGCGCCGGCCCGCTCACGCTCGACCTCGACGGTGTGCGCCGCGTGCTCGTGCTCGGCGCCGGGAAGGCCGGTGCGTCGATGGCGCGCGGCGTGGAAGCGATGCTCGGCCCGCGGGTGAGCGAGGGATTCGTCGTCGTGAAGGACGGCTATCGGGTGCCCGCGGCGCGGATCGAGATCGCCGAGGCGGGCCACCCGGTCCCGGACAGCCGCGGCCTGGCCGCCTCGGCGCGGCTGCTGGCGCTGGCCGGGGCGGCGACCGCCGATGACCTGGTGCTCTTCCTCGTCTCCGGCGGCGGCTCGGCGCTGACGCCGGCCCCGGCCCCGCCGGTCACGCTCGAGGAGAAGCAGGCCGTGACGCGGCTGCTCCTCGCGGCCGGCGCCACCATCAACGAGCTGAACGCCGTGCGCAAGCACCTCTCACGCTTCAAGGGCGGGCTGCTGGCGCGGGCGGCGGCGCCGGCCACGGTCCTGACGCTCGCCCTGTCCGACGTGATCGACGATCCCCTGGACGTCATCGCCTCCGGGCCCACCGCGCCTGACTCCACGACCTACGCAGAGGCGCTCGCCGTGCTGGAGCGACGGGGCGTCGTCGACCGGACGCCGGGCTCGGTCCACGAGCGCCTTCGCGCCGGCGCCCGGGGCGAGATCCCGGAGACGCCCAAGCGGGGCGACCCCGTGTTCGAGCGCGTCACCAACCTCGTCATCGGCAACAACACCCTCGTGGTCGACGCGGCGGCAGCCGAGGCCGCGCGGCTGGGCTACCGTCCGCACGTGCTCACGCGCTCACTGCAGGGCGAGGCGCGCGACGTCGCGCGAGAGCTCCTCGGCCGGGCGCGAGCGATGCCGGGCCCGGCCTGTCTCATCGCCGGGGGCGAGACCACGGTGACGGTGCGGGGGGGCGGCCGCGGCGGGCGCTGCCAGGAATTCGCGCTGGCGGCGGCCCTCCAGCTGGACGCTTCCGAGGACCTCGTGGTGCTGGCCGCGGGAACGGACGGTACCGACGGCCCGACCGACGCCGCCGGGGGGCTCGTCGACGCCGGGACGGCGGCGCGCGGGCGAGCGGCGGGACTCGACGCCGCCCGCACGCTGGCCGACAACGACGCCCACGCGCTCCTGACGGCGAGCGGCGACAGCGTGGTGACCGGGCCCACGAACACGAACCTGCTCGACCTCTACCTGATCCTCCGGCCCTAGCCCGTGATGCCCGCCGTATTCTCGTACGCAGCGATCGGCCTGACGCTGGCGACGGTCAGGAAGCTCTCCGCCCCGGTGCTGGCGATCGTGGCCGCCGGGCTGCGGGGCCGACGCCGAGGGCACGGGTGAGGCCGGCCGCGGTGCTCCTGGACCTCGACGGCACGCTGACCGACCCGCGGGCGGGCATCGTCCGGTGCCTCCGGTACGCCCTCGAGCGCCTGGAACGGCCCTGTCCGGCCGAGGCCGTGCTGGCCTCGTACATCGGGCCGCCGCTGCGCGGCACGTTCCAGACCCTGCTCGCCACGTCGGACCCCGCGCTGATCGAGCGCGCGATGGCGATGTACCGTCAGCGCTTCACGGAGGTCGGTCTCTACGAGAACGAGGTCTACGAGGACATCCCCGCCACGCTCGACGCGCTGGGGCGGACGGGCCACCGGCTCTTCGTCGCGACCTCCAAGCCGGCCGTATTCGCGGAGCGCATCGTGCGCCACTTCGCCCTCGACCATCACTTCGTCGGCGTCTACGGCCCGACGCTCGACGGCCGCCTCGACGACAAGGCCGAGCTCCTGGCGCACCTGCTCGAGGCCGAGCGGCTGGCCGGCGCAGAGGTCGTCATGGTCGGCGATCGCCACGCCGATGTCGTGGCTGCCCGGACCAACGGCGTGCGGTCGATCGGGGCGCTCTGGGGTTACGGCTCGCGCGAGGAGCTGCTCGCCGCCGGCGCCGACGCCGTCTGCGCGGCGCCGCGCGAGCTGCCCGACGGCATCGCCGCCGTGCTGCGTCGGCCAGGCGCCTAGCGCAGGGGCCAGCGTCCGGTGGCGCGGAGGGCCTCGAACACGCGGGCCGGCGTCACCGGCAGGCGGGTGATCTCGACGCCGTAGTCGGCGAGCGCGTCCTCGACGGCGCCGGCGATCATCGCGCCCGGCGCGATGACGCCGCTCTCGCCCACGCCCTTGATCCCGAGCTCGTTGACGGTGGATGGGAACTCGACGTGGATGACGTCGAGGCGGGGGAAGTCCGCCGCGCGGGGGATCGCGTAGTCCATCAGCGAGCCGGTGACGAGCTGGCCGTGGGCGTCGTGGACGACCTCCTCCAGCATGGCGCTGCCCAGGCCCTGCGCGGTCCCGCCGTGGACCTGGCCCTCGACGACCATCGGATTGATCGACCGCCCGGCGTCGTGGACGACGACGTGGCGCAGCACGCTCAGCGTGCACGCCTCCAGATCGACCTCGACCACGGCCGCGTGGGCGCCGAACGCCCAGGTGACGCTGTTCGGATAGAAGAACACGCAGGCCCCGAGGCCCGGACCGCCGGCGGTGGCCAGCGCCTTGCTGCGGACGGCGGCGCGGGCGACGCGGGCGAGCGGCAGACGGCGGTCGGGCGCGCCGGCCACCCACACGTCGCCCTCGGCGACGACCAGGTCCTCGGCCGCACACTCGAACAGCTCGGCAGCCACCAGGCGTGTCTTGCGCGCGACCTCGCGGGCCGAGCGCGCCACCGCGGGGCCGGCCACGGCGGCCACGCGACTGGCGATCGTCCCCATGCCGAAGCCGACGTGGCTGGTGTCGCCGCCGCGGACGACGACGCGCTCGATACCCACGCCCAGCTCGGCGGCACAGATCTGTGCGAGCGTGGTCTCGTGGGCCTGGCCCTGGGCGCCGACGCCCACGTCGACGAAGACGACGCCGCTCGGATCGACGCTCACGTCGGCGCCCTCGAAGGGCCCGATGCCGGTGCCCTCGACGTAGGCGGAGAGGCCGAGCCCGATCGGCCGCACCGTGCCGCGCCGTGCCGCCTGCTCCTTGCGCCAGGCCGGGTAGTCCAGGCGCTCGAGCACCGCGTCGAAGGCCGCGACGTAGTCGGCCGGATCGTAGGTGATCGGCACCCCGTCGCGGTAGGTGAGACCCGTGGCGAACGGCATCTGCTCGCGGCGGATCAGGTTGTGCCGGCGGAACGCCGCCGGGTCCATGCCGATGGCGCGCGCGCCCCGGTCGAGCAGACGGTCGAGCACCAGCGCGGCTTCCGGCCGGCCGGCGCCCCGGTAGGCAGCGCCGAAGCTCTTGTTGGTGACGATGTTGTCGGCGCGCGCGCGGTAGTGGGGCACGCGGTAGGGCCCGACCAGATGGTTCATCGTGTTGGCGGTCATCGCGCCGCCCAGCGTCGGGAAGGCCCCGTGGTCGCGCGTGAAGGTGGTCTCCAGCGCCGTGATGGTCCCGTCGCGGCGCACGCCCAGCCGGGCAGTGTGGACCTGATCGCGATCGCCCGAGGCTGTGAGGAAGTGCTCGCGCCGCGTCTCCACCCACTTCGCCGGCCGCCCGAGGTGGCGGGCGACGGCGGGTACCAGCACGTCCTCGGGATAGACGTGGCCCTTGATGCCGAAGCCGCCGCCGACATCGGGCGCGATGACCCGGACGGCCTCCTCGGGCAGGTCGAGCGCGGTGGCGACGGCGGTGCGCACGTTGAACGGGACCTGGGTCGACGACCACACGGTCAACCGGCCGCCCTCCGCCTCCGGTGCGGCGAGCACCGCGCGGCCCTCGATCGGCACGCCGGTGACGCGCGGGTAGGCGACGCGGATCTCCACGATCGCCTCGGCCTCGGCGAAGCCGCGCGCCACGTCACCGGTGCCGGCCTCCTGGCGCCCGGCCCGGTTGTCACGCCAGCCGTCGTGCACGATGGCCGGAGCCGGGACGACGGGCTCCGCGGCGACCGGCAGCGGCTCGTAGTCGACGACCACGGCCTCGGCGCCGTCGACGGCACGATAGGGATCGTCGGCCACGACCACCGCGACGGCCTCGCCGACGTGGCGCACCCGGTCGCCGGCCATGACGGGGTGCACGTAGGCCGGCCAGCCCGGCTCCCGGATCAGCGGCGGCACCGAGGCGGCCAGCTCGGGGACGTCGCGGACGGTGAGGACGGCGAGCACGCCCGGCAGTCGAAGGGCTGCCGCGGCATCGATCCGGATCACGCGGGCGTGCGCGTGTGGGCTGCGCACGAGCGCCAGATGCACCAGCCCCGGCACGCGGTGATCGTCGACGTATCGCCCGGCACCGGTGACGAGCCGTCGATCTTCCTTGCGCTTGAGGGAGGCGCCGATCACGATCGGGTCGCGGCCTGCTCCGATTTCAAATGGACGTCGCGCTGGGCCTGCAGGCCGCTGTCCGAGTAGGACATGAGATCGGGTCGCCCCTTGCCCAGCATCACCTGCAGGTAGGCGGGCTCGAGGCCGACATTCTCGTAGCCGTGGATCACGTTGGCCGGGCACGACACGCAATCCCACTCGCCGAGCACCGCGTCGACCTGCCGGCCCTGCGCGTCCTGGAAGAAGACGCGCACCTTGCCGCGGAGGATGAAGAAGATCTCTTCGACCTCGTGCGTGTGGGCGGCGTTGCCCTGACCGGGAGGCACGAACATCACGCTCAGGGTGAAGTGCTCGGCGGGGATGTAGCGGCCATCGGTCTTACCGGAGGCGCCGTAGCCGATGAAGCGATGCTGCGCACGCCGATAGCCATCGACGCGCGCGTCGGCGAACGCATCCCAGTCCGAGACTCGGTCAGTCCAACGCGCGACCTGATGCTCGAGGAGCTCCGACATCGACTCCGCCATGGCGACTCACCCCCAGGAGGCAAAATTCTATCAGAGGCTGCACAACGGATGGGCGGGCCGGTGTAAGTGACAGGAATGTTGCGTCATGGTTGCGATCGCCCACCGGGTTATCCACGGGTCACCCACAAGAATTGTGGATTGCTGGTGGGCGACTCGAGCGGGCGAACCTTTCGGGCGACCCGTCCCGAGGGAATCGTCGGAGAGAGGATCTCACTCGATGACGTGGTCAGCGCGGAGCAGGAGCGCGGGTGGGATCTTCAGGCCAAGCGTCGTGGCGGTCCGCAGGTTGAGGGCCAGCTCGAACTTCGTGGGCTGCTCCATCGGCAAGTCGCTCGGCCGGGCGCCCTTGAGGATCCGATGCACGAAACTCGACGGCGGGACATCTCATCGAGCGCGCCCGGGATCTCGGCCGGCGCCGCGATGCTGAGCACGTCGAGCTTCAGGCCGAGAATCCGGGCCGCAGTCTCCACGGCCTCGCGCGAACTTGGGTTCGCCGCATGCGCCAGGACGGCGAGCCGCTCCGCGCCCGGCTCGATCTCCTGGAGAAGCTGGAGCTGTTTGGTGACCAGATCGCTCGCCTGCCAGGCCAGGCCCGTGAGGTTGCCGCCGGGCCGGGCCAGGCTCGACACGAGTCCTGCCGCCACGGGATCGCCGAGGACGGTCGCGACGATGGGGATGGTTCGCGTCGCCTGCAGGGCAGCGCGGGCCGCCGCGGTGCCGGCGAGTACGATCACATCGACCTCGAGGCCCACGAGCTCACGCGTCAGGCCCGGATGGCGCCTCAGATCACCCTCCGCCCAGCGGCCCTCCATGACGAAGCCCGTGCGTTCCATCCAGCCTAGCTCGCGGAGGCCGTCCAGGAACGCGCGGCGCAGGGGCTCGTGGGTCTGCCGGCTGCCGTTGCTCAGGAAGCCGATCCGATAGACCTTGCCGGCCGGCTGCGCTCGGGAACCGCCCGGCGAGGCGAGGACCCAGGCCAGCCCGGCGAGGAGAAAAGGGCGTCGGTCCATGGCGGCGCGTGAGACTGAGTATAGCCGCGGCGCGCACCCTTCCGTGGAAAAGTCCCCGTGATATTCTTTGCGTCTGATGTCGCACTCCAGCCTGATTGGTCTGCAGTCGCGCGAGCTCGAAGACCTGGCCGTCGCGCTGGGCGCCTCGCGGTACCGCGGGCGGCAGGTGGCGACGTGGATGTACCGCAAGGGCGTCGTCGACCTCGAGGCGATGAGCGATCTGCCCCGCGACTTCCGGGCGCGCCTGGCCGAGACGCACGACCTGGCCCTGCCGGTGCTCGAGCGCGAGACGCCGTCCCAGGACGGCAGCCGCAAGCTGGTCTTCCGGCTGGCGGACGACCGCCGGGTCAGCGCGGTGCTGATGCCCGACGACGGCCGGATCACGCTCTGCCTGTCGACCCAGGTGGGCTGCGGCTTCGCCTGCGCGTTCTGCCTCACCGGGACCATGGGACTCGACCGTAACCTCACCACGGCCGAGATCCTGGGCCAGCTCCTCGTGGCCAACGCGCTGCTCGGCGGTGAGGAGCGTGTGACCCACATGGTCTTCATGGGGATGGGCGAGCCGCTGGCGAACTACGCCAACCTGGTCACCGCGCTCCGCATCCTCATCGACCCGCGGCTGGGCTTCGGCTATTCGCCGCGGCGCATCACGGTGTCGACCGTGGGCCTCGTGTCCGGGATCGACCGCCTGGCCCGCGAAGACCTCAAGGTGAACCTGGCGATCTCGCTGCACGCCGCGTCCGACGAGGTGCGCGGGCGGCTCATGCCCGTGAACCGCTCGTGGAATCTCGAAGCGCTGATGGCCTCCGTGCGGCGCTATCCGCTGGCCCCTCGCCAGCGCGTCTTCTTCGAGTACGTCATGCTGGAAGACGTCAACGACAGCCCCGAGGAGGCGCACCGGCTCGTGCGTTTGCTGCGCGGCATTCGCGCCAAGGTCAACCTCATCCCGTTCAACGACTGGGACGACTCGGGCTTTCGCCGGCCGTCGCTGGCCCGCATCCTCGCGTTCCAGGCGATTCTGCTCGACGCCGGCGTCACCACCACCGTGCGCTGGAGCAAGGGCGAGGACATCGGCGCCGCCTGCGGTCAGTTGAAGGAGGCGGTCGTCGCGTGATCGGGCAAACCATCAGCTTCGTCACGCTGGGCTGCCGCCTCAATCAGGTCGACACTCACCAGATGCAGGCCCGGCTGGAGGCGCACGGCTTCCGCACGGTGGACGCGGCCGGCGCCGCGGACGTCGTCGTGGTCAACACGTGCGCGGTGACGGCGCGGGCGGAGGTTTCCGACCGCCAGGCGATCCGCCGGGCGAGGCGTGGGAGCCCGGAGTCGCGCATCGTCGTCACCGGGTGCTGGGCGCAGATCAGCCCGGCCGCGGTCGCCGGGCTCGGCGGAGTCGACCTGGTGCTCGGCAACGCGGACAAGGCGCGTCTGCCCGACCTGGTCAGCCGCCTGCTGGCGGCCCCGCGGCGGGCGCCGCGGCTCGCGGTCAGCGACGTCGCGGCGGGGAGCCTGGTGCCGGTCGCGCCGCGGCCGCATCTCAATGGTCGCGCGCGCGCGTTTGTCAAGGTCCAGGACGGCTGTCAGCACCGGTGCGCATTCTGCATCGTGCCGTTCGCCCGCGGCGGGAGCCGAAGCCTGGCGCCGGCGATCGTCGAGGAGCACGTGCGGCAGCTCGTCGAGGCCGGCCATCCGGAGATCGTGCTGACCGGGGTGGACCTCGGCCACTACGGTGCAGACCTGCGCCCGCGGGCGGGCCTGGCCGCGCTGCTGACCCGGCTGGTGCAGGTGAGGGGCTTGCGCTGGCTGCGGCTGTCCTCGATGCTGCCGGCCTACTTCACGGACGAGGTGCTCGACATCCTGACCTCTGTCCCGGCCATCGCCCCCCACTTCCACGTCCCGCTGCAGAGCGGCAGCGACCGTATTCTGAGGGCCATGCGCCGGCCGTATACGACCGCCACCTACCGTCGCGTCGTGGAGCGGCTGGCCTCGGCGATCCCGCGGCTGGGCCTGGGCGCCGACGTCATCGTCGGGTTCCCCGGCGAGACCGAGGCCGACTTCGCGGCCACGCTGGACCTGGTCGGGGCCTTGCCGTTCTCCTACCTCCACGTGTTCCCGTACTCCGCCCGGCAGGGAACGTCCGCGGCAACCCTGCCCGGGCGGCTCGATGCGCGCACCGTCGCGGACCGTGCGCGGCAGCTGCGCGAGGTGGGGGCGGCCCGGCGCCGGGCATTCCAGGCGGCGATGGTGGGCCGGACGGAGGACGTGCTGGTGCTGGAGACGCGCCAGGGGGAGGGCGGCGAGCTGACCGGGCTCACCGGCAACTACATCGAGGTGGCGTTCGCGGGGCCCGATCACCTCCGGCGCCGGGTGGCCCGCGTGCGCGTGGTCGGCACGGACGAGACGGCGGCCCGTGGCGTCCTGGAGGACACGCGGGCGGCATGACGGCCTCGGCGATCGGCGTCATCGGCGGGAGCGGACTCTACGAGCTGGAAGGCCTCACCGACGTCCGGTGGCGGCGGGTACGGACCCCCTTCGGAGATCCCTCCGACGAGTACTGCACCGGGACGTTCGAGGGCCGGCCGGTGATCTTCCTGCCGCGCCACGGCCGCGGCCACCGGCTCACCCCCGGTGAGCTGAACTTCCGCGCCAACATCTGGGGGCTCAAGTCGCTCGGCGCCGAGTGGGTGCTCTCGATCTCTGCGGTCGGCAGCATGAAGGAGACGATCCATCCGCTCGATCTCGTCGTCCCGTCGCAGTTCTACGACGCGACCCGCCGACGCATCTCCACGTTCTTCGGCGAGGGCATCGTCGCGCACGTCGGCATGGCCGAACCGGTCTGCCCCACGCTGGCCGACTCGCTCGAGAAGGCCGCTCGCGCGAGCGGCGCCCCCCTGCCCCGCGGCGGGACCTACATCTGCATCGAGGGACCGCAGTTCTCCACGAAGGCCGAGTCGGGCATCTACCGTGGCTGGGGCGTGGACGTCATCGGCATGACGAACATGCCGGAAGCCAAGCTCGCCCGCGAGGCCGAGCTGTGCTACGCCACGCTGGCGCTGGTGACCGACTACGACGTCTGGCACGACGACCACGCGGCGGTGAGCGTCGAGTCGGTCGTGCAGAACCTGCTGCGCAACGTGGCCACCGCCAAGGACGTGCTCCGGCGGGTCATCCCCGCCGTGGGGGCGCCGCGGACGTGCCTGTGCCCCGACCTGCTCCGCAAC
>Ga0247825_10003170_pt1 | contig 10850 bp, 10 predicted proteins | sample 13C_Vanillin_Day_FD_194413 | JGI IMG/M metagenome (GOLD analysis project Ga0247825, IMG submission 194413) | Soil microbial communities from agricultural site in Penn Yan, New York, United States - 13C_Vanillin_Day48 | ecosystem: Environmental > Terrestrial > Soil > Agricultural land | place... | reverse complement strand
GGGTCGGGCCGGGGGTGGCCGGGCGGATTAAGTGGCCTGCGGTTTTCGTCTCCAGGTGTCGATGAAGAGTTGGTTCCATTCGGTTTCCCACGGCCAATCCCGGGGCAGGTGCAGGGTGAGGCGTGCCGAGTACGCGATCCGGGGACGGTGATCAGGGCGCCGCGGATGGTGGCGGTCGTCGCCCGTGCCAGCCGTGCGCTGGTGAGGGTGGCGGCGGCGCGGGTGAGATTGAACGCCACACCGCGAGCACCAGCCAGGCACTGTGGGCGGCGAACCGCCCCGACGGCAGGTGCGCGAGCGCGGAATTCTTCAGATCGGCGTGGACCTGCTCGATGATCGCGTGCCCGCGGTGAACCTTGTCCGCGGTCACAGTCTCCAGCACGGCCGGGTCGGTAGTGTGAAAAAACGCGTGGAACCGCCAGGTATCGAATAACGTGCCCTGCCCGTCCCCGGCCTGCAGATTGAGGTCGAGGATCCGGCGCACCACCAACCGTCCCGGTGTCCGCTCGGGAACCATTCGTCTGCGGTCCGCTGTTTCAACGTCGCCGTCAGTGTCTTCGTCAGTTCCTGCGCGGGAAATTGGGGAACTGGCCGTGCACCAGATGTTGGACCTGCTACGCGGTCGCGATCCAGGCAACGCCCATTTATCGTCGAGCTGATCGCGCGCGCCACAACCTGATCAGATAGCCGGCCCGACCCGGTTGTGCAACGGACCCACGGCATTGCCGAAGCGAGCGACGATTTCGAGGCTGCAGACCGCAAAGCGGTTTAATCGAGCCTAAATTGCGTCGCCGTCGAACGGCCATCTGACACTCAGGCGGAGACGAGCCCAACGACAGTTCCACTGCACGGAAATAGTTGTGCACGTGACTGTGGCGGTGGTGGCTAACCTGAACCGACCCACGGCAACGCATTCGTTCAACGTTCCGTTGGAGACGGCAGACCTCGCCGCCAGCAATCACCAGTCAGAAAGGCCAACATTGGAAACCTTGAAAAAGGCGGTGCGGGTGCGCACGACGATCGGCGTGATCCGTGAGTCCGTGGAGGGCGAGCGCCGCGTCGCGTTGGTTCCTAAAGTTGTGGCATCGTTGATCGGCAACGGCGTCGAGGTCGCCGTCGAGTCAGGGGCTGGCCTGGCCGCCATGATTCCGGATCAGTTGTATGTGGAGGCGGGCGCCGAGATCGGTGATGCATGGTCCGCCGATGTGGTGGTGAAGGTAGCGCCGCCCTCGGATGCGGAGATCTCTCGATTGAAGCCCGGTTCGACGTTGATCGGCTTCCTCGCGCCTCGTAACGCGGACAACAAGATCGACGCACTGGCTGATGCGGGCATTCAGGCGTTCGCGGTCGAGGCGATTCCGCGTATCTCTCGTGCGCAGGTGATGGATGCCCTGTCTTCGCAGGCCAATGTCGCCGGCTACAAGTCGGTGATTCTTGCGGCGTCGGAGTCGACTCGTTTCTTCCCAATGCTCACCACCGCAGCGGGCACGGTCAAGCCGGCGACGGTCCTGGTTCTCGGGGTCGGTGTTGCTGGTTTGCAGGCACTCGCGACGGCGAAGCGTCTCGGTGGCCGCCCGACGGGGTACGACGTGCGCCCGGAGGTGGCTGATCAGGTGCGCTCGGTGGGTGCTCAGTGGCTCGATCTGGGTATCGACGCCACTGGTGAAGGCGGCTATGCGCGTGAGTTGACCGAGGCGGAACGCGCGCAGCAACAGCAGGCACTGGAGGAGGCGATCAAGAGTTTCGACGTTGTGATCACCACCGCATTGGTGCCCGGTCGTCCCGCGCCTCGCCTGGTCACGGCAGCTGCGGTCGAAGGTATGAAGCCCGGCAGTGTCGTCGTCGACTTGGCCGGTGAAACCGGTGGTAACTGCGTGCTGACCGAGCCGGGTCAGACCGTCGTCAAACACGACGTCACCATCGCCTCGCCGTTGAATCTGCCGGCCACGATGCCCGAGCATGCCAGCGAGTTGTACTCGAAGAACGTCTCCGCGCTGCTCGAGTTGTTGCTCGTCGAGGGAAAGCTCGATCCTGATTTCTCGGACGAGGTCATTGCACAGTCCTGTGTGACCCGCATCGCCAATACCGCTGGCAGGACCGCTACGTCTGAAAGGGCCGGTGCCTGATGTACACCCCGTTACTCGCAAATATCGCGATTGTTGTGCTGGCCGGCTTTGTCGGCTTCGCTGTCATCTCGAAAGTTCCCAACACTCTGCACACGCCGCTGATGTCGGGCACCAACGCAATTCACGGCATCGTCGTGCTCGGTGCGTTGATCGTGCTCGGCCGTCTTCCCGAGGATGCCTCGTGGGGCGTGCGGCTCATCGCGTTCGTCGCGCTTATCTTCGGCACGCTCAACGTTGTCGGCGGGTTCTTGGTCACCGACCGCATGCTCAGCATGTTCAAGTCCAAGCCCGCACCTTCCAAGGCAGCCACGTCGGCTGCTGCGAAAGGTGCTGTTTCCTGATGAACAACCTTGTCAATATTCTCTACATCGTTGCGTTCGGCATGTTCATCTACGGTCTGATGGGCTTGACGGGTCCGAAGACTGCGGTGCGTGGTAACTGGATCGCTGCGATCGGTATGGGCATCGCCGTGGTTGCGACCCTGATCGGGGTTCGTGACGCGGCGGCGATCAACTGGATTCTCATCGCTGCCGGTCTTGCTATCGGTGTTCTTCTCGGTGTTCCCCCGGCCAAGCGTACGAAGATGACGGCGATGCCGCAGTTGGTTGCACTGTTCAACGGTGTCGGAGGTGGCACGGTCGCTCTCATCGCCTGGGCCGAGTTCATCGAGACCGACGGCTTCTCCGCGTTCCAGCACGGTGAAGAGCCGACGGTACACATCGTCGTTGGATCGTTGTTCGCTGCGGTGATCGGTTCGGTGTCGTTCTGGGGCTCGCTGGTGGCGTTCGTGAAATTGCAGGAACTGCTCAACAAGAAGGTGGAGAAGGCGTTCGTTGCGAATGCACGGATCTTCCAGCTGACCACTATCGTGCTCCTCGTCCTCGCTGTCGCGGTGGCGATCTACATCGGTGTTCGCTCGACGCGGGACGAAGGCACCTCGATGTGGTTCATCGTGTTAGTACTCGTCGCGGCAGGTGTGATGGGCTTGTTCGTGGTGTTCCCGATCGGCGGCGCCGACATGCCCGTCGTCATCTCACTGCTCAACGCACTGACTGGTCTGTCGGCTGCTGCTGCCGGTCTGGCACTGAACAACACGGCCATGATCGTGGCAGGCATGATCGTCGGCGCGTCGGGTTCGATTCTGACCAACTTGATGGCGACCGCGATGAACCGGTCCATCCCGGCGATCGTGTTCGGTTCGTTCGGCGGCGGCGGGTCCGATGCGGGCGCTGCGGCGGATGCATCGAGCGGAACGGTCAAGGCGACGTCGGCGGCCGATGCTGCGATTCAGATGGCATACGCTTCACAGGTCATCGTCGTGCCCGGGTACGGTCTCGCTGTCGCGCAGGCACAGCACGCCGTGAAGGACATGGCCTCGATCCTCGAGAGCAGGGGTGTCGAGGTCAAGTACGCCATTCACCCTGTCGCAGGTCGTATGCCCGGGCATATGAACGTGCTTCTGGCAGAAGCCGACGTCGAATACGACACGATGAAGGAAATGGACGACATCAACGGTGAGTTCTCGCGCACCGATGTCACGATCGTAATCGGTGCCAACGATGTCACCAACCCGGCGGCGCGGAACGATCCCTCGTCGCCGATTCATGGGATGCCGATCCTCAACGTCGACGAGTCGCGCTCGGTGATCGTGCTCAAGCGTTCGATGAGTTCCGGATACGCCGGCATCGACAATCCTCTGTTCACCGCGGACCGCACATCGATGCTGTTCGGGGATGCGAAGAAGTCGGTCAGTTCGGTCATCGAAGAACTCAAAGCACTCTGAAATACAAACAGAGTCAAGACCTTGGGGGGTCCACGCTGGCGGGGCCAACGGCGCGTCGATCGCGGTGTGCAGGAAGTGATAGCCGCGGACCGGACGGTAGTACCTGTCGACCTCGCCGCTGCTTTTGTCGGCTCGGGCATTGCGGCTGCCTGCCAAGCGACTGACCTTCCGCCATCCGCCGCCGGCGGGGATCTTGCCCATTTTCTTGACATCGGCATGAACGAGATCGCCGCAGTGCGGTGAGTGCGTGCGCCGGATCACCCGTCGGGTCGGGCGGTCGAGCCACCGCAGTCGAGCCTTACCCGTAGCGGCTCAGGACCTTGTGCACTGTCGAAACATTCAAACCCAGCAGATACGCGATCCGGGCCGGACCCCAGCGGCGGATGACGCGGACTCTGATAATGCGCCGCTGCGATTTGGCCGTGAGCTGCGATCGGCCATCCCGGCCTGCCCCTCGGCGCGGAACGAGAGCTCCAGTGTGCTGCGGTGGTGACCGCGACCTGGAACCGCTCAGCAGCCCGCCGCAGCGGCCACCCATCATCAACGACACATTGAGCAAGGCGCAGACGACCCGTTTCGGACAACGGGGCATTACGGTGGACCACGAAGACCTCCTGAGTGAGTGATGCGTTCCTAGACAGCTCGCACTTCGCTCGGAGGTTTTCTCTGTGTCACCTCGCCACGCCGTCACCAACGTCCGTGGCCAGTACTACTAAGTCCCCCGATCGTGACCGAAGAATCCGACCGCGTAGCAGCGTCGACCTGGCGACTAGTTCCTCGGTTCGCGCCTAATGGTGCGCGCCGGTCCCACCGACCGGAACATCGGCCTTGGAGTTGGCCGTGTCGACGTGGTGTTGTAGACCCGCGCGCGTAAACACGGCGCATGGGCAAGCGGGTCGGCCAGTCCAACGAAGTTCTTCCGCAGCGGTTCCGGCGCCCGACACTATATTCGGAAGAGGAGTTATGACACCTCGGTGGGGCCCAGACGGCAAACAGGCCGCTGTCACCTTTGCCTTCGATAATCTCGGTGAGGCTTCGGACATCGAGTTCGGTCGCTGGCCGATCGATCGACCGGTCGGGTCTCATCACAGTGTGATGCGCGACCTACCCTTGATTCTGGAGGCACTTTCAGGCCACGTTGTCGCGTTCTTCGTGGAGTCGTGGAATCTTCACGTGTACCCGGATGCGATTCGTGCCATCGCCGACGCCGGTCACGAGATTGGAAGTCACGGTCTCCGACACGAGATTTGGTGCACCTTGTCCCCCGACCAGGAACGCGACCACATGAAGCGATGCGTGGACGACTTCGCACGGTATGGGGTCGAGATCAAGGGCTTGCGTCCGCCAGGAGCGATCGCAGCCTCGAGTTCAGCTCATGTACTACCTGAACTCGGTCTCACGTATGTATCTCCGGTGGGAGTCTCGACAGGTGTGCTCGACTCAGGACTGGCAGTGCTGGAGTCCGTCGTTGCAGCGTCCGATGTCGCGTTCTACGGTGAGCCTTTCGTGAAGTACCGGAACTACAAACCCAACAACGAGATACTGTCGCCTGAAGACTTCGTCGAGGGCATGATGTTCGAGATCGAGAAGGCGGTGGAGGTAGGTGGCCACATCTCGACAACGTGTCACCCCTTCTATCAGTCCCCCTCCCCCGACCAAACTGATCCGGAAAGAATAGAAGCGCTCGCGGAGGTGGTTCGGCGAATCGAAGCCGATGACCGCATCTGGGCTGCCACCCCACGCGAGGTGGCCGATTGGATGATCGAGCACAAATCCGACTTCCCCGGCCCGGCCACCCTCGATCCGCCCTCGTACTGGAACCCAGCCTTCTACCAGGACATCAAGCGGGACACCTAGTCCGCGATGTAACGCCCGGCGGTGCGGTCACCGGCCCAGAGGGACCGAGGGCAACCGATGCCGTCCGGTGAGCTCAGTATCCGTCAGAACGCACCACGTACAAGGAGTAGAGATATGGCCCGCGTCCCGTACCGACATCGTCCAGATGCCGATGTTGCAGAGCAGTACATCTACGATCGCCTCGAGGTCGAGCGTAAAAACCCGACCCCGAACATATTTTTGGCACTCGCACACGCGCCCACTCAGCTCGACGGAATGCTCACGTACGCTCGGACTTTGCGATCGGCAACGGAATTGGGTCCACGTCTCCGTGAATTGGTCATCCTCGGGATCGCTGCGGCGAAGGGCGGCGAGTACGTCGCTGAACATCACAAGCACGACGCGCTCAAAGCGGGACTCACCGAGCAGCAGGTCGATGCGATCGCACGCCACGCCGCAACATATGACCTCTTCGAGAGTGACGAGTTGGCGGTCATCGATTTCGGGCGCGAGATCGGTGGTCGGGACACCGTAACCCAGCAGACCTGGACCGCTGCAGCACAACATCTGACACAACGACAACTGGTGCAGCTGACGATGACAGCATGCTGGTACTCCGCGGGCGTACTCATGATGCGCATTCTCGACCTCGATCTCGAGGACACATCACGCGCGCGGTGACCTATAGGAGCCCCGCTGGCGCGATTCTCCTCTTCATCCCAAAGGCGAGAATCGAGAGCCGTCCTCGGGCCACGGTGGTGCTTTGTCCGAAGGGCGGCTCGGGCTCTCTGATCGTTGGTGTCCGGCCCCGGTAGCGGCAAACCGGTGTTCACCGCGGGGCTGCGATTCCGCAGCCCCGTAAGGTCAGGGTGAGACAAAGGGCTGCCTGTTCGCCTTCACGTGTTCCGCGATCAGGCTGGACACGAGTTCGGGGCGTTCGACCGGAAGCAGGTGAGCGCCGGGTTCGATGATCACATTGCGGGCGTTGGGGATCTTGCGTGCCAGACCGGCCATGACTTCGGGGGTGGTCGACTGGTCGTCTACGCCTCCGAGGACCAGCGTCGGGGACGCGATCGCGCTGAGCAGGTCAGTGCCATCCCATTCGGCTAGCGCGTCGGCGCATGCGGCGTATCCTTCGCGATCGGTTCGGCGCACCATCTGGCCCAGACACCGCAGCAGGGCCGGATCTTTTTGTGCACGTTCGTATGTGATCCAGCGGCCGGCCAGACCGCTGACCAAGCCATCGGTGCCAGAGGTTCGCACTGTCGCTGCACGCTCGGTCCAGGCCTCACGTGTACCGAACCGTGACGAAGTCGACAAAAGGGTCAATGACGCGACCCGATCGGGCGATGTCGCCGCTATGTGTTGTGCGACTGCCCCGCCGAGGGAAAGACCTGCCAGATCGACCGTGTGCGCTCCCAAGGCGTCGAGGGTGTGCAGCACATCGTCGGCAAGCTCCGCGATCGTGTAGGGCCCCGTAGGAGCGACGGAGTCGCCGTGACCACGTAGGTCGACCGTGACAGTGTTCAGACCATGGTCGAGCAACGCAGCGACGGTGTCGGCCCAGATGCTGCGTTCGCTCCCGAGAGCACCGAGGAACACAATCGGACACTGATCCATGGTGCGCTCGGACGTGGTGTAGGCGAGTTCGTAGGCCACGGGTTTGCTCCTCTTTGTATTCCTCTGGCCGCTGTCAGCGTCGCGCTTCAGCGGCTATTTTGGCTTCGGCTTCGGCGCACAGGTCGAAAAGGGGGTATTCCGGCGTCCACCGCACGTCGATGCTGTCCTCGCTTTCGCGGAGTCGTTCGATCGATGTGGGACCGTCGGGGTTCAGGTAATCGACGATGCGCTCGAAGCCTCCCGGTGCGATCACACCGATTTGTTTGCTGTTCGGAGCCGCGAAAGCCCAGGCATGGATCCAGTTTCGCGGAAGCACTCCGAACTCCCCTGCATGGATATCGCGGATGACGCGCGTGCCGTTCTGGTCGTCGAGCCACACTCGTACGATGCCGGATAACACATACAGCGCTTCAGTGGTCTTCCGGTGAAAGTGCGGCATGGTCGGCTCGTTCTCGTCACCGGTCGACAGGATGACCGACAGGTCTTCGTGAGTGTCGACCGCCCGCGTCAGCAGGGTCCGCCATCCAGTGTTGGCACGCGAATGCTCACCCTGGCCCTCACCGAGAACATAAGCCTTGCCCAGGCCGAGGTCGTCCAAGGACGCCTGGCCGGACTCCCAGTTGTAGTTCATACTGCACCTTTCGAAGTAGACGTTCCGGCTCGAGACCTTTCGAAGTAGACGTTCCGGCTCGAGATTGCAGAGCGCGTAGGCGCGCGTCGGTCTCAGTGGACCTCGAGACGAACTGCTGTCAGGACCTCGACGCGCACATCGAGAGCTGCGCTGACACCGCACGGTGCGCGGACACTCGATCAGGCAGGCCGTCCGCGCGGCGCCTCGACATCGCGAAACCGCGAACCCTACGAGTAATGAATAGCAAGCGTCTGCGGCCGCGGACCAGCAGACGGTTCCGCTGGATGGATCGACCCAGGTCGCCACACAACCTCGATTCCGGTCGCAGCCGGTGTGGGCTCGCTCTGAATTGTCAGCCGGAGACGGTTGTTACGTCACTTCCACCCGGACCTCGATGTCGATCGAATCGACCGCCGTAGAATAGGCGCTGTTCCACTCACTGGTAAGCACCTGTTGGTTCGATCGCCGCACTCCGTGTCTACTGATCGCGACCGTTCGTTTCGCCGACTCCGTCCTCACACACTGTAGGGCGACGTGTGCCGACGCCGCCCGCGGTCGTCGAGACAGTCGGTTCCCCGTATCGCCCGTCTGCAGCGCACCGAGACCCACCACCCGGAAGGCAAATCGTGTCAGAAAACAAGCCAGGCTCCACCACAGGTCTTGCTCGCCCGACGTCGGCCGATGATGTCCATCGCGCCGTTGAAAATAGTGCGGCCGCTGCAGGCGCCTGGGCCGCCACTTCTCTGTTCGAACGCGCCCACGCCCTCCGGACGGTCGCGGCCGAACTCGACGCGTCCGCTGAGGTGTTGGTGCCCGTGGCCATGGCCGACACGAACCTTCCGGAACAGCGGTTGCGGGGTGAGCTGAAACGCACGACGTTTCAACTGCGCCTGTTCGCATCGGTCCTCGATGACGGAGGGTTTCTCGGGGTCCGAGTGGATCACGCCGACCCAGAGTGGCCTATGGGCGTGCCGCGGCCGGACCTGCGTCGAATGCTGGTCCCTATCGGTCCGGTGGTGGTTTTTGCAGCCAGCAACTTTCCGTTCGCCTTTTCGGTTGCGGGCGGAGACACCGCAGCTGCGTTGGCGGCTGGCTGTCCTGTGATCTTGAAAGCCCACTCTGGGCACCTTCCCCTCGCGGAAGCCACAGCAGCGGTCATGATTTCGGCGCTGACGAACGCGGGTGCTCCCGATGGGGTCTTCACCGCGATCAGTGGGGTCGAAGCGGGCAAGCTCGCCTTGCAGGATCCTTTGGTCAAAGCGGGTGCCTTCACTGGTTCCATCGGCGCTGGACGCCTCCTGTTCGATATCGCGCAATCGAGGCCTCACCCAATTCCGTTCTTTGGCGAGCTTGGCAGCATTAACCCTGTATTCGTCACACGAACAGCAGTCGATGAGAGGCTCGATACGATCCGAGACGAACTGATCGCGAGTTTCTCCGGAAGCTCGGGACAACTGTGCACCAAACCAGGAGTCGTGCTCGCTCCGGCGGGCAGCGGACTGATCGAAAGCCTTAAAGCCGCCGAGTTGCCGGGTCGTGCTCGTCTACTCAACGACCGAATCACCCAGGGATACGGGACATCCCTGGCGACTCTCCTCGATCTCGACGCCGTGAACTTGCTCGCAGGAGAAGGCGATCCCTCCGCCAAGGAACCGGCGCCGACGATCCTCATAACTTCCGCAGAACACGTCCTCGGTGGCGGGTCCGAAGTTTTCGAGGAGTGCTTCGGCCCCGCCACGGTTGTCGTCGAATACACCGACGATCGGGAAATGGTGGAGATCGCTCGCCTCCTTGATGGGCAGCTGACAGCGACTGTCCAGGGAACCGATGAGGACGACGTCACAGACCTTCTGACCGTTCTGACCGACAAAGCAGGGCGGATCCTGTGGAATGAATGGCCGACGGGTGTGGCGGTGACGCATGCACAGCAACACGGTGGCCCGTACCCTTCGTCCACGACCCACACCACGTCGGTCGGTACGGCCGCCATCGAACGATTCATGCGTCCCGTTGCCTTCCAGGGTGTTCCAGAACGGCTTCTGCCGCCTGCACTGCGCGAATCGAACCCCCTAGCCGTGCCGCGGATGGTCGATGGGGTCTCGAACCTCAGTGATTGACCGGTGTGCCGCCACCAGAGACAGACATACGCGCCCACTTTCCACGATGCCATTTGGAGGAAGAATAGTGCCGAACTCGAACAATTCAGTCGACGGTGGCGAACTCGTCGCCAAGACCCTGCATCACGCAGGCGTGACCAAGGTTTTCGCTTTGCACGGCGGACACCTCGAGTCGTTCTACCGTGGTTGCGCACAGCATCAGTTAGAGCTTGTGGATTTCCGCCACGAGGCGTCGGCGGGTCACGCGGCAGAGGCCTACGCCCGGGTCACGGGCCAGATCGGTGTGTGTGCAATTACGGCCGGGCCAGGTTTCGCCAACGCACTTCCGGCGATTCTCAACGCTTTCGTCGATGCATCCCCGACGCTGTTCTTGATCGGCGCTCCACCACTGCGGGAGAAAGAGACCAACGAACTACAAGGCGGTTTCGACCAACTCGCGATCGCCAAGTCGAGCGCGAAGTGGGCGGTGTCCATTACCAACGTCGAGCGCACTCCGGACCTGCTCGCGGCAGCGATTCGGCGAGCCACAACAGGGCGACGCGGTCCAGTGGTCGTCGAAGTGCCCATCGATGTCCTCCATATGATCACTCCGGCCGACCGCGTCACTCAGCCGAGCGGTCTGTCGGTCCACCCCAGGCCGGCACCGTCGCGACAGGAACTTGCCGACCTGCGCACCAAGCTGCTGGCCGCGAAACGTCCAGCAATCATCGTCGGCGGAGACGCCCGCTTCAGTGACT
>Ga0247825_10003168_pt1 | contig 10853 bp, 8 predicted proteins | sample 13C_Vanillin_Day_FD_194413 | JGI IMG/M metagenome (GOLD analysis project Ga0247825, IMG submission 194413) | Soil microbial communities from agricultural site in Penn Yan, New York, United States - 13C_Vanillin_Day48 | ecosystem: Environmental > Terrestrial > Soil > Agricultural land | place... | reverse complement strand
CTGCCGCGCCCGCGCCGCCGCGATCCGGACTCGGTCGCCGAGGCGCTGCGGCGAGGCGTCCGCGCCGCGGTCGGCTCGCACTGGCGCAAGAAGCCCAATGTCACGGTGCACGTGCTGGTGATTTAGCTCCGATGTCATTCCGGGGCGCGCCGAAGGCGCGAGCCCGGAATCCAGAACCACAACGAAAATTCACAGTTTGGCTCTGGATTCCGGGCTCCGGCCTTCGGCCGGCCCCGGAATGACACCGTCGGTTTTGCCCGCTATGGATGACTGCAGCCGGGCCGTAAGCGCCAACCATGAGCAGACAACCATGATCGGACGACTGAACCACGTCGCCATTGCCGTCCGCGACATCGCCAAGGCGTCGGAGCTCTACCGCAAGACGCTCGGCGCCACCGTCTCGGCCGCAGTTCCCCAGCCGGCGCACGGCGTCACCACCGTGTTCATCACGCTGCCCAACACCAAGATCGAGCTGCTGGAGCCGCTTGGCGCGGAGTCGCCGATCCTCAAGTTCCTCGAGCGCAATCCGGACGGCGGCATCCACCACGTCTGCTACGAGGTGGACGACATCCTCGCCGCCCGCGACCGGCTCACAGCCTGCGGCGCGCGCGTGCTGGGCGACGGCTCGCCCAGGATCGGCGCCCACGACAAGCCGGTGCTGTTCCTGCATCCCAAGGACTTCTGCGGCACGCTGGTCGAGCTCGAGCAGGCCTGACGCGGATGGGCCTGGCGACCGGCATCGCGATCTATTTCCTGATCTGGTGGGTCGTGCTGTTCGCCGTGCTGCCCTGGGGCGTCCGCGCCCAAGGCGAGCAGGGAGGCGACGAGGCGGTACCCGGTTCCGATCCGGGCGCGCCGCAGGTTCCGCGGATCTGGATGAAGCTCGTCTGGACCACGGTGGTGTCCGCGGTCATTTTCGCGGTCTGCGCCTTCGTCTACGTCCGGGGCCTCGTCTCGCTCGACGATCTGGCTGCGCTCCTGGGCGTGCCCCCGTTCAAGCCGTAGTAAAAAAATAGAGCAGGGCCAATGCCCTGCTCGAAAAGCCTGAAGTCGGTTCTTAGCCCCGATACGCGGATACACATTCGAGGTCGCAGCGCGATTCCGCGCTTTTGGCTTTTCCTCCCGAGACGTGGGCCGCTGCAACGAGTTGCCCCGTACGGACAACGGCTTCTAGCCCATCCCCGGACCGCTGTCATTCATGCGGTGCAGCATAACGGCGGCCGTATCGAACCGAGAGCGGCGGCAAACCCCCGTCCATACCCTTGCTGCGCTTGTATTTTCAGCCCCGATCCGCTTTCTGTGCCGCACCTGTCCCGCCCGCCCGATTCTCGAGAAACCGATGCGACTGTCCCGTTACTTCCTGCCGATCCTGCGCGAGGCGCCAAGGGAGGCCGAAATCGTCTCCCATCGGCTGATGCTGCGCGCCGGGATGATGCGGCAGGAGTCGGCCGGCATCTACGCCTTCCTGCCGCTGGGCTTGCGCGTGCTGCGCAAGATCGAGCAGATCGTGCGCGAGGAGCAGAACCGTGCCGGCGCGATCGAGATGCTGATGCCGACCATCCAGTCGGCGGAGCTGTGGCGCGAGAGCGGGCGCTACGAGGCCTACGGCAAGGAGATGCTGCGGATCGAGGACCGTCACGAGCGCGCGATGCTCTACGGCCCGACCAACGAGGAGATGATCACCGAAATCTTCCGGACCTATGTGCGCTCCTACAAGGACCTGCCGCTGAACCTCTATCACATCCAGTGGAAGTTTCGCGACGAGGTGCGCCCGCGCTTCGGGCTGATGCGCGGCCGCGAATTCCTGATGAAGGACGCCTATTCGTTCGACGTCGATTACGCAGGCGCGAGACACTCCTACAACAAGATGTTCGTGGCCTATCTGCGGACCTTCGCGCGGCTCGGACTGAAATCGATCCCGATGGTCGCCGACACCGGTCCGATCGGCGGCAATCTCAGCCACGAGTTCATCATCCTCGCCTCGACCGGCGAGTCCGAGGTCTACTGCCACAAGGACTATCTGGACTTCCCGGTGCCCGACGCCTCGGTGAACTTCGACGATGTCGCGGGGCTTCAGTCCACCGTCGACAACTGGACCTCGCTCTACGCGGCGACGTCCGAGAAGCACGACGCCGCGGCGTTCGGCCAGGTCCCGGCCGACCGGCAGGTCTCGGCGCGCGGCATAGAAGTGGGCCACATCTTCTATTTCGGCACCAAGTATTCCGAGCCGATGAAGGCCGTGGTCAGCGGCCCGGATGGCGCCGAAAAGCCGGTGCACATGGGGTCCTACGGCATCGGCCCGAGCCGCCTGGTCGCCGCCATCATCGAGGCGTTCCACGACGACGCCGGCATCAAGTGGCCCGAGGCCGTGGCGCCGTTCAAGGCGGCGATCCTCAATCTCAAGCAGGGCGACAGCGCGACCGACGCCGCCTGCGAAAGCCTCTACCGTGACCTCAACGCCAAGGGCGTCGACGTGCTCTACCACGATCTCGACGAGCGCCCCGGCTCCAAGTTCGCGACCGCTGACCTGATCGGCGTGCCGTATCAGGTCGTCATCGGTCCGAAGGGCCTCGCTGCCGGCACCTACGAGATCAAGCGTCGCTCCGACGGCAGCCGGGAAAACCTCAGTCCCGCCGCCACAATCGATCTTTTGTCGCGATAAGCGTGCGTTTCGCTGTGCGTTAAGCCGTGCGTTTAGCTGTGCGTTTCTTGGCGTTACGCGCCTCCGATACTGGCTTGAAACCGCCAGAATCGGATGAAATCGATGGGCAAAGGGGATTGATGAGCGAACCCACCGGGACACGGCCGTTTGCCCCGTTCGAATGGATGCTGGCGTTGCGCTACCTGCGAGCGCGGCGGCAGGAGGGGTTTATTTCGGTCATCGCTGCCTTCTCGTTTCTCGGCATCATGCTGGGGGTCGCGACCCTCATCATCGTCATGGCGGTGATGAACGGCTTCCGCAAAGAGCTGCTCAGCAAGATCCTCGGCCTCAACGGCCACCTGCTGGTGCAGCCGCTGGAAACGCCGCTCACCGACTTCCAGGCGGTGGCCGAGCGGTTGTCGGCCATTGACGGGGTCAGGCTCGCGGTGCCGATCGTCGAAGGGCAGGCGCTCGCCTCGTCGCCGTTCAACGCCGCTGGCGTTCTGGTGCGCGGGCTGCGCGGCCAGGATCTCGCCGGGCTCACCTCCATCGCCCGCAACATCAAGCAGGGCACGCTGGAGGGCTTCGACCAGGGGCAGGCGGTGGTGATCGGCCGGCGTCTCGCCGACCAGCTCACGCTGCGCGCCGGCGACAGCGTCACGCTGGTGTCGCCGCGCGGCGCGGTGACGCCGATGGGAACCACGCCGCGCATCAAGGTCTACAAGATCGCCGCCGTGTTCGAGATCGGCATGTCGGAATACGACGCGGCCTTCGTGTTCATGCCGCTGACCGAGGCGCAGGCCTATTTCAACCGCAACAACGACGTCACCGCGATCGAGGTCTACACCAACAACCCCGACGCGGTGGTGCGCTTCAGACAGCTCGTCACCGAAGCCGCCAAGCGCCCGATCTTCATGGTCGACTGGCGGCAGAGGAACGCCACGTTCTTCAGCGCTCTCCAGGTCGAGCGCAACGTGATGTTCCTGATCCTGACCCTGATCGTGCTGGTGGCGGCCTTCAACATCGCCTCGAGCCTGATCATGCTGGTCAAGGACAAGGGCCGCGACATCGGCATCCTGCGCACCATGGGCTCGACCCAGGGCGCGATCATGCGGGTGTTCCTGATCACCGGCGCCGCCATCGGCGTGATCGGCGATTTCGTCGGCTTCCTGGTCGGCCTCCTGGTGTGCCTCAACATCGAGTCGATCCGGCAGTTCATGTCCTGGCTCACCAACACCGAACTGTTCTCGCCGGAGCTTTACTTCCTGTCGCGTCTGCCGGCCGATCTCGACGTCGGCGAGACCACCGCCGTGGTGGTGATGGCGCTCGCGCTTTCGCTTCTGGCGACGCTCTATCCGGCCTGGCGCGCCGCGCGCCTCGATCCGGTCGAAGCGCTTCGGTACGAGTGAGCCGCCGATGGCCGAACAGGACACTCCGGTCATCTTCCTGCATCAGGTGGCGCGCCGCTATCACCAGGGCGACTCCACGCTGGAGATTCTGAAGAGCGCCGAGTTGGCCGTGTGGCCGGGACAGTCGGTGGCGCTGGTCGCGCCGTCCGGCGCCGGCAAGTCGACGCTGCTGCACATCGCGGGCCTTCTGGAGCAACCCGACTCAGGCGAGGTGTATCTCGACGGGGCCGCGACCACCGGGCTGTCGGATGCCGGCCGCACGCGGCTGCGCCGCAACTCCATCGGTTTCGTCTACCAGGCGCACCACCTTCTGCCGGAATTCTCGGCGGTCGAGAACGTCATGCTGCCGCAGATGATCCGCGGGCTGCCCCGCAAGGACGCGGAGGTGCGCGCCAGCGAGCTGCTGTCCTATCTCGGGCTTGCCGAACGGCTGACCCACCGGCCCGCCGAACTGTCCGGCGGCGAGCAGCAGCGCGTCGCGATCGCGCGCGCGGTCGCCAACGTGCCGCGGCTTCTGCTGGCCGACGAGCCAACCGGCAATCTCGACCCGCGCACGTCGGATCACGTGTTTCACGCGCTCTCGCAGCTGATCAAGGCTTCGGGGCTCACGGTTGTGCTTGCCACGCACAACATGGAGATCGCCGCGCGCATGGACCGCCGGGTGACCATTCGCGACGGCCAGATCGTCGAGATGGCCTGAGCTCAGGGCAGGCGGAACAGGATCGGCAGCACGCCGATATTCTGAATCTGCTCGAAACCTTCGGCGAGCGGCACCGACACCAGGAACAGCATTGCGTCGGCGAAGGTGCGAAGGATCTTCGGCGGCATGATCGTGAGCGCAGGCACGTCGCGCCACAGCCGCGGGTTGGGCAGGAAGCGCGGCACGCTCGCCTTGTAGTTCGCGAACGCCGCGCCATAACGGTCCGCCAGCACCTGTTCTTCCTGCAACGTCACGACATAAAACACCGCCCAGGCGAGCAGGCCGAACACGAGGCCCGCGACCACGCTGCCAAGCTGCGCGCCGGCGCCCGCGGTTCCGAGGATCGAAAACAAATACAGCGGGTTTCGTGTCACCGAGTAGGGGCCGTCGGTGACGAACTGCTCGATCTTGCGGCCAGCGATGTAGAGCGATGCCCAGGTGCGTCCGAGGATGCAGACCACGATCGCGACGATCCCGGCCCATTCGATCATTTCGTGCGTCGCGTTCGCCGCTTCCAGCCGCGAATTGGTGAAAGCGAACATCAGCACGCCAAGCAGGAAGGCGATGCCGAGAACGATCTTCCGGACGATCTGCACCTCGGCGATCGTCATGGAATGAGTGATTGTCATGGAATTGTCCCCAAAGCCCCGCGTCTCTCAGGCCCGAAGACCGGGACTTTTGTGAGGCCCGGCGCCGCGCCGGTCTCGGACCTGGATATCGCGCCTTTGGCCGGTGAATCCATTGAAAACTCAAGTGAAATAGAATTTTGCAGCGGGTGCTTGACTCCAGAACAAACGATGAACTATGTTCTCTCTTCGTTCAGGGAGGAGATCATGTTTCGAGCCGTTGTCGAAGAAGCCGCCGCTCTTGCGTCCATCAGCCTGTTTCTCGGCATGATCGCCGTCTGGGCCCAGGTTCTGAGCGCGCTTTAGGCTGTGCGGAGTGACGCATCGGCATCATCTGCGCGTGCTTGGTGAGTGTCAGTGGCGTCTGCGTCGGTAGCGTCTGCGTACGAGTGTCTCTGCGTTTTTCGTCTTGCGGTCCCCACCGCTCGTCATGCCCGTCTGCCCACGGGTATCCAGGTCCCGAGTCCCCCATCCCCGACGGGACATGGATGGCATCGGAAACCGGGGCTTGCCCCGCTCCGAGCCATGACGGCGGTCCCCGCAAAGACAGGGGGACAAGTGGGGGACAAATGCTCGTATTTGCCGGGTTCCAATTGCGGATCGGCCACGCCGGATGGCACTGAGAATCGCGTAAGGCTTCGCCTCGGTAAGGCGTCGTCGAAGCGATTGAAAATCAGAGGCTCCTGCGTGGCGACCGACCCCGGCTTCGTGCACCTGCACGTTCATTCCGCCTATTCGCTGCTGGAAGGCGCGTTGCCGATCGGCAAGCTCGCGGAATTCGCCAAATCCGACAAGCAGCCGGCGCTGGCGCTGACCGACACCGACAACATGTTCGGGGCGCTGGAATTCTCCGAGAAGCTCGCGGGCTACGGCATCCAGCCGATCGTCGGCTGCGCGGTGGCCGTGGATTTCGGCGACGAGGCGCGCGATCCGCGGCTCGCCGGCCGCGCGCGGCCTTTCCCGCGCATCGTGCTGCTCGCCGCGCGCGAGGAGGGCTATCGCAACCTGATGCAGCTCAACTCGCGGTCCTTCATGGAAACCGACTCGAGCGAGAAACCGCACCTGAAGCTCGCCTGGCTCGAAGGCCTGACCGGCGGGCTGATCGCGCTCTCCGGCGGGCCGGGCGGGCCGCTCGACGCCGCGATCGCGGCAGGGCAGGTCGAGCTTGCTCAGAGCCGCTGCGCGACCTTGCAGAAGCTGTTCGGTGACCGGCTCTACCTCGAATTGCAGCGCCACGGCACGCCCAACGAGCGCAACGCCGAACCGGTGCTGCTCGAACTCGCCTACTCCAGGGGCATTCCGCTGGTCGCCACCAACGAGCCCTATTTTGCCAAGCGTGAGGACTATGACGCCCACGACGCGCTGATCGCCATCGCCGAAGGCCGCGTCGTGGCCGAGACCGACCGGCGGCAGCTCACCGCCGAGCACTACTTCAAGAGCCGCGCCGAGATGGCCGCGCTGTTCTCCGACCTTCCCGAGGCGCTGGCCTCGACCGTGGAGATCGCCGGGCGCTGCGCGTTCCGGCCCGGCACCCGCAAACCGATCCTGCCACGCTTCTCGGCCGACCAGGATGAATCTGCGGATCTGCGCCAGCGTGCGGAGCAGGGACTCAGGCAGCGGATCGCCGCGCATGGCATGGCGCCCGGACGCACCGAAGAGGAATACCGCGAGCGGCTCGCCTTCGAGATCGGCGTCATCGAACGGATGAAATATCCGGGCTACTTCCTGATCGTGTCCGACTTCATCCGCTGGGCGAAGGAGCAGGGCATTCCGGTCGGTCCCGGCCGCGGCTCGGGCGCGGGCTCGCTGGTCGCCTATGCGCTCACCATCACCGATCTCGATCCGCTCCGCTTCAACCTGCTGTTCGAGCGCTTCCTCAATCCCGAGCGCGTGTCGATGCCCGACTTCGACATCGACTTCTGCCAGGACCGCCGCGACGAGGTGATCCGCTACGTGCAGGAGCGCTACGGCCGCGAGCAGGTGGCGCAGATCATCACATTCGGCACCCTGCAGGCGCGCGGCGTGCTGCGCGACGTCGGTCGCGTGCTGGAGATGCCCTACGGGCAGGTCGACAAGCTCTGCAAGCTGGTGCCGCAGAACCCGGCCGCGCCCGTCACGCTCGCCAAGGCGATCGAAGGCGAGCCGAAGCTGCAGGCCGAGCGCGATGCCAATCCGGTGGTCAAGCGCGCCTTCGACGTGGCGCTGAAGCTCGAGGGTCTCTACCGCCACGCCTCGACCCACGCCGCCGGCATCGTGATCGGCGACCGGCCGCTGTCGCAGCTCGTGCCGATGTACCGCGATCCGAAATCCGACATGCCGGTCACCCAGTTCAACATGAAATGGGTCGAGGCCGCGGGCCTGGTGAAGTTCGACTTCCTCGGGCTGAAGACACTGACGGTCCTGCAGGTCGCGGTGCGGCTTCTCAAGCAGCGCAACGTCGATCTCGACCTCGCATCGATCCCGCTCGACGACAAGAAAACCTACGACCTGCTGTCGCGCGCCGAGGCGGTGGGCATCTTCCAGCTGGAAAGTCAGGGCATGCGTCGCGCGCTGCTCGACATGAAGCCCGACCGTTTCGAGGACATCATCGCGCTGGTCGCGCTCTACCGTCCCGGTCCGATGGCCAACATCCCGACCTACTGCGCCCGCAAGCAGGGCGCCGAAAAGCCGGAATACATCCATCCCAAGCTCGAGCCGATCCTGCGCGAGACCTACGGCGTCATCGTCTACCAGGAGCAGGTGATGCAGGCGGCGCAGATCCTCGCCGGCTATTCGCTCGGCCAGGCCGACCTGCTCCGCCGCGCCATGGGCAAGAAGATCAGGAAGGAGATGCAGGAGCAGCGCGCCCACTTCGTCAAGGGCGCGACCGAGCGCGACATCGACCGCTCGCACGCCGACGCGATCTTCGACCTGCTCGAGCGTTTCGCCGAATACGGCTTCAACAAGAGCCACGCCGCGGCCTACGCGCTGGTCGCCTACCAGACCGCGTACCTCAAGGCGAACCATCCGGTCGAATTCCTCGCCGCCTCGATGACGCTCGACATGGGCAACACCGACAAGCTTTCGGAATTCCGCGCCGAGGCCGGCCGCCTCGGCCTCAAGGTCGAGCCGCCGTCGGTCAACCGCTCGGGCGTCGAGTTCGACGTCGACGGCAGCACCATCCACTACGCGCTCGCGGCGCTGAAGGGCGTCGGCCGTCAGGCGGTCGAGGCCATCGTCACCGCCCGCGGCGACAGGTCGTTCACCGACCTGACCGACTTTGCGAGCCGCATGAATCCGCGCGCCGTCAACAAGCGCGTGCTGGAAAGCCTCGCGGCCTCCGGTGCCTTCGACGCGCTCGAGCCCAGCCGGGCGAGGGCGCATGCCGCCGTCGACGCCATGCTGTCGACCGCGCAGCGCACCCACGAGGCCGCGACCGTCGGGCAGAACGACATGTTCGGCGGCAGCGCGCACCGCGAGACCATCGCGATCCCGGCGGTCGAAGCCTGGCTGTCGGGCGACAAGCTGCAGCGCGAATACGACGCCGTCGGCTTCTTCCTGTCCGGCCATCCGCTCGACGAGTATGCGCCGCTGCTCAAGAACATGAACGTGCAGTGCTGGGGCGAGTTCTCGCGCGCCGTGAAAGCCGGCGCGACGGCGGGCCGGCTCGCGGCGACCGTGGTGTCGCGGATGGAGCGGCGCACCAAGACCGGCAACAAGATGGGCATCTTCGGCCTGTCCGACCCGTCGGGCCACTACGAGGCCATCATGTTCGCCGAAGGGCTGCAGCAGTACCGCGACATCCTCGAGCCGGGCTCGCCGGTCCTGCTGTTTCTGTCCGCGGAGGCGCAGGGCGACGAAGTGCGCGCGCGCATCCAGTCGGCCGATCCGCTCGACCGGGCTGCGGCCAAGCTGCAGAAGGGGCTGCGTGTGTTCCTGCGCGACCCGGCGCCGATCGAGCCGATCGCCCGGCGGCTGGAAAACAAGGGCGACGGCGAGGTCAATGTCGTGCTCCAGCTCGGCGGCGGCACCGAGGTCGAGATCAAGCTGCCCGGCCGATTCAAGGTCTCGCCGCAGATCGCCGGCGCCATCAAGGCGGTGCCCGGCGTGCTCGACGTCCGGCTGATGTGATCGGGTTGCCGGCGCACGCTCTCTCGGCTGTCATTCCGGGGCGCGCCGAAGGCGCGAACCCGGAATCCATTTCCGGGTTCGCTCCATAGCGCGTCGAAGACGCGCGTAAACGCCCTGGTGGCGCTCGCGCCCCGGAATGACACCGAGTAATCGTCTCGCCACACGCCACGCTGCACCGGACGCAAGGCCGCAGCGCACCCCAGCCTGTTGACCGGCCGGGTACCGGGGGCTGATATATCGGCCAACAGCCAGCAAGGAGTTCGTCATGGCCAACAAGCTTCGCCACATCGCCATCTCGGTCAAAGATCCCGAGAAGACCGCCAAGTTCTTCGAGGAGGCGTTCGGCATGACGCGCGCCGGCAACGCCCAGCGCGGCGTCTACATGACCGACGGCATCTTCAACGTCGCGCTCTTGAACTTCGGCGACGAGCCGGTGGCGGGCATGGAGGACCAGAAGAACCCGCTCGGCCTCATCCATTTCGGCATGTGGGTCGACAATCTCGACGAGAGCGCCAAAAAGATCACCAATGCCGGCGGCAGCTACGTCACCGGCCGCAAGGAAACCGGACCGAACGTGTATTACGAGGTCAAGTACAAGACGCCGGAAGGCATCGTGTTCGATATCACCGAGAGCGGCTGGAAGGGCGCGGTGAAAGAGGTCAAGCCGGCCTAGTCCTACTGCGTCAGAAAATAGCGCTACCCTCATCCTGAGAGGCCGGCGAAGCCGGCCGTCTCGAAGGATGGCCGCAATCTCCGTCGTGTGGCCATCCTTCGAGACGCGTCGCTTCGCGACGCTCCTCAGGATGAGGACGGAATGTGACGCAGCAGAACTAGCGCATGCCCCGAAAAGTGGGCACCGGTTTTCCGAAAAGGACATGGGCAACGTAGGAGTTCTATCGCCGTGACATGGTGCCCCGTTGGCACGGCATGGCTGATCCGTGAATAATGGGCCAGCCGGAACTGAAGCCAACTGAATGGGGAGATGTCCATGTTTCGCGCGATTGCCGGAGCCCTTTTGGCCGCCGGTGTTCTGTCCGCACCGTCGGCGCAGGCCGCTTATCCGGAGCGGACGGTCACCATCATCACGCCGTTTGCGCCCGGCGGCATCGCCGACGTGGTGGCGCGGCTGACGGCTGAGCGGCTGCAGACCGCGCTCAAGCAGAACTTCGTGGTGGAGAATGTCAGCGGCGCCGGCGGCACCGCCGGACCCGAGCGCGTCGCCAAGGCGGCGGCGGACGGCTACACGCTGATGTCGACGCCGATCTTCCAGCTCACCACGGCGAAGTACGCGCAGAACGTCTCGTTCGACGAAAACACATTCAAGCCGATCTCAGGCGTCGCCTCCGCGCCGTTCGCGATCACCGTGA
>Ga0247825_10003167_pt1 | contig 10854 bp, 9 predicted proteins | sample 13C_Vanillin_Day_FD_194413 | JGI IMG/M metagenome (GOLD analysis project Ga0247825, IMG submission 194413) | Soil microbial communities from agricultural site in Penn Yan, New York, United States - 13C_Vanillin_Day48 | ecosystem: Environmental > Terrestrial > Soil > Agricultural land | place... | reverse complement strand
GCGGTGGCGACGACCTCGAACTCGCCGGTTCTGTCCACCACCTCGCTCAGGAGACGGCGGAAGAACGGACTGTCGTCCACCACCAGGACGGTGCGCCGCTCAGAGGGTATGGACACCATGCGCCACCGAGCTGACTTCGAGCCGGCCGTCCGCCACCGTGAGCCGGACGGTGCGGCCGTAGTCGCCGCCCACCGACTCTCCCGTGAGCGGGATGCCGGCGTGATTGAGGGCCTGACGGGAGGCGACCACGTTGCGGTCGCCCATCTGGATCGTGCCCGGCGCGGTGAGTGAGGCGAACATGCTGGCGCCGCCCACCAGACGCCCGGTCAACCGGCGGGGGGAGGCCCCGGACTGGCTCATCAGCTCGAGCAGGCGCGGCACCGCCGTCTGGGGGAATTTGGCCGGGTTGCCGTCGACGCGGCTGAGCGCGGGCGACGGGAGCAGCACGTGCGCCATGCCCCCGATGCGCGCGACCGCGTCGTAGAGCACGATCGCCACGCAGCTTCCCAGGCCCACGGTGATCAGCATTTCGCCCGCGGTGGCGACCTGCAGGTCGGCCACGCGCACGACCTTCTGCCGCGCGTTCACGCGGGCCTCCGGTAGATCCGCTCGCGCGGGTCGACCAGCTGCAGCCGCTCCCGCGCCGGACCGAAGAGGGTCTCCACCTTGCCGAGCACCAGATACCCTCCCGGCGCGAGCGCCTCGGTGAACACCTGGAACAGGCGCTCCTGGGTCGTGCGGTCGAAGTAGATCACAACGTTGCGGCAGAGGATGAGGTGATAGTCCCGGCGCAGGGGCCGTTGCCGGTTCAGGTCCAGCTCGGTGAACGCCACCAGGCGCCGCGCCCGCTCCACCACCTGCAGGGCGTCGCCGGCGGGCCGGAAGTAGGACCCGGTGAGCTCCGGGGGCAGCTCCGACAGCATCTCCCGCCGGTAGACTCCCGCGCGGGCGCGGTCGAGGCAGGCACGATCGACGTCGGTGGCCTCGATCCGGGTCCGGTCCAGCGCCTCCGCCCGCCCCGCCTGCTCGAGGTGCTCGACCACCAGCATGGCCAGCGTGTACGGCTCCTCGCCCGAGGAGCAGCCCGCGCTCCAGGCCCGGAAGTCGCGCCGGCCGGCGTCCACCAGCGCCGGCACCAGGTCCCGGCGGAGCACCGACCAGGTGTCGGCGTTCCGATAGAAGCGGGTGACGTTGATCGTGAGCGCGTCCCGCAGGCGCTCGTACTCCTCGGGGCTCCGCTCCAGCAGCGCCCGGTAGTCGGCGTAGGTGTGCACGCCGCACGCCCGCATCCGGACCGCGATGCGCCGGCGGACGCACTTGTCCTTGTAGGCCTCGAGGACCAGCCCGGCGCCCCGGGCGATCTGCCGCGACAGCTCGGCGAAGGCGGCGTCGTCGGCGGGGGTCATGGGACCAGGTCCAGCATGTCGAGGTTGGCCCGGGCGAGCTCGTGCCCGGGGTTGAGCTCGGTCGCCCGACTCCAGCCCGCCCGCGCCGCGCCATGGTCGCGCCGCTTGTAGGCGATGTTCCCCAGCTTGAAATAGAGGTCATCGCCCAGCTCGGGCGCGAGCTTGGCGGCGCGCTCGTAGGCCTCCTTCGCTTCGTCGTAGCGTCCGTTGCGGTAGAGGATATCGGCCAGGTTCTTGGAGACCTGGGGCAGCGACGGGTCTTCGGCCAGCGCGGCACGGAGCGCAGCTTCCGCGCCGCTCATGTCGCCGGTCAGCTCGAGCAGCACGGCCAGGTTGTTCTGCAGCACCGCGCTGCCAGGAAACGCCGCCACCCCGTCCCGGGCCGCGCGCAGGGCGCCGTCGGTGTCGTTCAGCCCCGCGCTGGCGAGCGCCACGGCCCAATACCACACTGCCGGCGCCGGCTTGCCGCGGAGGAGCTCGAGCGCCCGCTCCAGCCGGCCCTGCGCCACCTGATACTCGCCTCGGCGCAACGCGATGAGACTCCAGCCGAGCATGACGCGCGCGTTGTCGCGGGCGCGACCCGCCGCATCGCCCGCGGCGGCCTCGGCCTCGTCCAGCCGGCCGAGGCGCTCGAGCGCCAGCCCGAGGTTGTGGAGCGCCGCGGCCTGCTGGCCTCCCGCGTCGATGGCCTGACGGAAGGCGTCGGCCGCCTCTTCCCAGCGGGCCTGCCGGAGCGCGATCAGTCCGAGAAAGAACGGCGCGCCCGAGTCGCCCGGCCGGAGATCGGCGACCCGTCGGAATTCCCGCAGCGCCTCGTCGAACATCGAGGCCTTGTAGAAGGCGACGCCGAGGTTGCGGTGCTCTTCCACCCGGGTGTCGTTGACCCGGGGAGCAGCAGCCTCCGACGTCCCCACGCGACGGGCGAACCCGGCCGTGATCAGGCCGAACAGGGCCTTCCCGGCTTCGAACTCGGTGAGCCCAGAGCGGTCGAAGACCTGCTGGACGTCGCGAGTCCCGTCGAGCAGCGGCAGGAGGCGGCGCTGTTCCGCAGAGAGCTCCGGCGCCGATTCGCCGAGGTGGGTCCGGTCCACCGAGAAGATGATGTCGAAGGTCGGGATCTTCTTCTCGATCAGGCTCCATTCGTCCACCCGCCGGGCGCCCTCGAGCAGCAGGAACTCGGGGTTGATCCGGACCAGGAGATCCTCCCGCTCCGGGCGGACACCGGCCTCGAAGTTGAAGGTGCCGGAGCTCCAGGTGAACAGGTAGTAGACCGCTTCCTCGATCTGGTGCCGGATGTACTGCTCCAGCTCGGGCCGCTCGATCGCCCCCTGCTCCACCAGGATCTCGCCCAGCTTGTGGTCGCGTTCGCCTCGCTGCTGCTCGATCGCGGCGGCGAGCTGCTCGGGGGTGATCCGCCCGCTCGCCACCATGATGTCGCCCAGGCGGTCCCGGCGATTGACGATGGCGGCGAAGACGATGTGCCCTTCGTCGAAGTAGATGGTGCCGAAGTTGTTCCGGTCGGCGAGCGCGAGGCACCCGGTCCGGCGGCCCAGGAACAGCAGCTGGATCACGTCCGGAAGGCTCGCTTCCTTGAGGCTGCCTTTGATCGCCATCAGCGCCACTCCTCAAGCAGGCGGTCGCCGATCTCGGGCCACTCCCACACCGTCTTCTCCCGGCTCCGGGCGCCGCCAGCCGTGGGCGCGACGATGCCGCTCGACCGATTGGGACCCGGCTTCCTGGCCACCGGCGCCGGCAACACGCCGTCGAGCACCTCGCGCGCGAGTGCGGCCGAAGCCGCCTCGCCCCGCGCCTCCGAGGCATTGAGCACCCGCTGCAGCTGCGCCACCACCACCCGCACCGAGTCGGCCGGCCGGGAAGCGAGATAGGCCGCGAGCTCGGGGTCGATGCTGCCGACTCGCGCCGTCAGCTCCCGCGCGACCACCGCCTCGCGAACCTCGGGATCGGGCGCGGGAAGCTCCACCACGAGTCCGCCTTCCAGTCGGGTGCGGAGTCGCGGCTCCAGCCCCGTGATGGCCGCGGGCGCAGTCGCCGAGGTGAAGACGAGCTGGCGGCCCGACTCGACGAGGAGGTTGAACAGGAGGAAGAGCTCCTCCTGGGTGCGGTCCTTCTCGCCGATGAGGTGCACGTCGTCGAGCAGCAGCGCTAGGCAGCGGCGGTAGCGCTGCCGCCAGGCGCTCACCGTGTCGCGATCGATCGCGTCGATCAGCTCGGCGGTGAACTCGGGCGCGCTGAGACAGGCCACCGGCCCCACGCACCGCTCGGCCAGCAGGTTGCCGACCGCGTGGAGCAGGTGGGTCTTCCCCGCTCCGCTCCCACCGACGAGGACGAGCGGGTTGTAGCGCGCGCCAGGCTCCTCGGCCACGACGCGCGCCGCCTGGAGGGCGACCCGGGTTCCCGCGCCTTCGACGAGGTCGGCCAACTGCCAGATCGGGGACGGGGCCGGCGGGGGCACGGCGCCGTTCCGGGCCCGGAGCAGGAGCGCCTCCGCGGCGGCCACGTCCGCCGGGTCGCGGAAAGCGGGCGAGCCGGCGAGCTCCGGCGCCAACTCCGCGGCTTCCGCCTCCATCCCTCGGAGTCGCTCCACGTCGCGCTCGAAGCCCTGGACCGCCTGGTCCGGGTCGGGAGCGACGTCCGCGTCGAGCAGCGCCTCCAGGCGCCCGGTTCGATACCCCTCGCCCTGCCAGCGGAGGATGGCGGCCCCGATCTGGGTCCGCCACGCGTCCACCTGTAGCGCGACGGTCGCATGGATCTCGCTCAGGAAGTCGGAGAATTCATCGTTCTCGGCGCTACGGCGGGACGGCGGGACGGCGCGAGACGGGTCCGGCTCAGGCTCGCTGGTCACCCTTGCGATCGGGGCGTCGGATTCTTCAGCCGGTCCGCCGTTCCGCTGCCCCGCCGTCCCGCCGATGAGCTGCCGCGTCTGTTCCGGTGTCAGCGGGGCGTCGCTCACCGCCTGGTGGGCGATCATCCGGTTCAGCGCGCCCAGCAGCTCGCGGACGTTGTCGATGCTGAGTCCGGCCACCGCCTCGAGCACGCCATCGGCGAACGCGGCCCGCCGCTCCTCCGCCTTCCGCCGGAGGATGGCGACCCGGGTCTCGTAGTCGGGCGCGGCGACGTCGATGATGAGGCCCCCAGCGAAGCGGCGGATCAGCCGCTCGTCCAGGGCCTCGATTTCCGCCGGCGGCCGGTCACTGGTGAGGACGATCTGCCGGTTGGCGGTCTGCAGGGCGTCAGTCAGCCGGAGCAGCTCGGCCTGCATCTCGCGACGGTGGGTGAGGAACTGCACGTCGTCCACGAGGAGCAGATCCACGTCGAGGAACCGCTTGCGGTACGCGTCGCCCTGCCCCGCGGCGATGGCGGCGTGGAAGGCCTCGACGAACTCGTCGAGCGTGAGATACTCCACCGCCAGTCGCGGATTGATGGACCGCGCGGCGTGTCCCACGCCCATGAGCAAGTGGGTCTTGCCCAGCCCGGGCCGGGCATAGATGAACAGCGGGTTGTACACCGTGCCCGGGGCCTCGGCCACCGCTTTGGCGGCGGTGACCGCGAGGCGGTTGGCCGCTCCGACCACGAAGGTCTCGAAGCGGTAGAGGGGGTTCAGGGTGACGGTCACGTGACCGGCGTCCCCGCCGCGAGGCGTTTGAGGACCATCTCCGAGATGCCGCGCAGCGTCTCGAACACCCCCGTGCCATGCAGGCAATCGGCGCCGAAGCTGGGCACCGCGCGGAAATTGAGCGCGTCGTCCATCTCGGCCGGGGCCAGAATGAGGTCGGTCGGCAGATCCTGCTTGTTGTACTGGAAGACCACCGGCAGCTGCCGGATGTCCACCCCTTCGCTCAGCAGGTTGTCCTGCAGGTTCTGCAGGCTCTCCAGGTTGTCGTCGAAGCGGCGGGCCTGGCTGTCGGCCACGAACACCACGCCGTCGGCGCCCTGGAGCACCAGCTTGCGGGTCGCGTTGTAGTAGCTCTGCCCTGGTACGGTGTAGAGCTGGAACTTGGTGGTGAACCCCGAGATGCTCCCCAGCTCGAGGGGGAGGAAATCGAAGAACAGGGTGCGATCGGTCTGGGTCGCGAGCGACACCATCCGTCCCCGGCGGCTCTCCGGCACCCGGCCGTAGACGTACTGCAGATTGGTCGTCTTTCCGGACCGGCCGGGTCCGTAGTAGACGATCTTGCAGGTGATCTCGCGCGCCGTGAAGTTGACCAGAGACATCGCTTACCGTCCGAAGAGCGCTTTGAGACTGGCATCGAGCTCGTGCTCGAAGTTCTCGGCCAGCCTCGGCGCCGCCGCGGCTTCGCGCGGCGCCATGGCCTCGAGCTCCGTCACCATCCGATCGAAGAACAGCTGGACGATCCCCACCGATGTCTCCGGCCCGAACACCACCAGCCCGATCCAGCGGCCCCGCGGCGTAGCGAAGCCCGAGAGGAGACAGCTCTGCCGGGACCCATGATGCACCAGGGCCTCGAAGCGCGAGCCTCCCATGAGCCGGGCGAGCTCCTCGGTGGATGCCACGATCCCCGCGCCGAGCGCGGCCGCGGTCATGACGTCGAGCGAGCGGGCGAAGCCGTGCTGCGCCACCACCTGGCCCGAGGAGGTCATCAGCAGCGTCAGGCGCGCGGCCGATTCGTCCAGGAATGCCTGCAGCGGGAGCTCCACCCAGGGCTCGAGTGCGCGCATCAGCCCAACCGCCCCGCGGCGTCCAGCATCTCGAGGCGCGCGAGCCCGATGTTGGCATCCGGTCCCACCACCGCCACTAGGACGAGATCGCCCGGCGCCGGCGCGGCGAGCAGGGAGCCCTCCTCCGCCCGCAGATGCACGAAGAGCGGCGACTCCAACCCCGCGGCCCCGGTGGTCCGGAGCAGCCGGCCCACCAGCGCCCCCGCGAGCGCCGCGGCGGCCCGGCCGTCCACCCCGTCCATGAGCTGCTCGGCCACTACGAGACCGTCGCCGGCCGAGGCGAGGAGCGCGCCGCGCACGCCGGGCACGCGGGTGACCCGGTCCAGGACCATCGTCTCCGGCGTCATCGGCCCCGCTCCAGCCAGCGCCGGGCCACCCGAGCGGCCCGCTCCGCGAGCAGTCCGAGGCGAGCCATCGGCATGGATGGCTCCCGCGACGCGAGCAGCACCGTGTCGCCGCTCGGCGGCACCAGGACCAGGAAGGCGGCCGGGGTCTCGATGGCGATCGAGTGCCAGCTCCCGAGGCCCAGGAGCCGGGAGGCGCGTCCCGCCTCCCGCACCACTCCGCCGAGCTCCGCGGCTACGCGATCACCCGCCTCGCCGCCGCCGGGTGCGGTGAGCGTGCCGCCCAGCCGGAGTCCGTTCGCGTCTGCGAGAAGGAGACCACGCTCGCCGTCGCTGAAGTCGGCGAAGGGTGAGTCGACTGTCGGCCCGGACGGCGGCGTTGCCGGAGCCGTTGACGCCGGCACCGCCTGAGATTGCGGCGGCGAAGGCGCCGGAGCGTCCGCAGGAGGAGCCGGCACCGGCGCGGGCTCCTGCGGGGGCGGCGGGGGCGCGCTCGTTTCCCGGACCTCCTGCTCGATCCGGGCGATGGCCGCCGGAATGGTGACGTCGTCCGGGTCGGCCTCGGCGGCGCGCGCGAGGTGCTCCAGGGCCGCCGGAACCTCGCCCGCGCGGAAATAGAGGAAGGCGAGCCCCTTCAACGCGCTGCTCCGCATCGGATCGAGGCGGATGGCGTCGGCCCAGGCGTCGAAGGCGCCGGCCAGATCGCCCTGATCGCTCAGGATCCGCGCGACGAGATCATGGGCGTCGGCGAGCCCCGGGTAGCGCGACAGGCCGCCGCGGGCCACCTTGGCCGCCGCGTCGTACTGCCCGCGACGCCGCAGGGCCTCGCCCAACTCGAGGAAGGCGAGGCTGGTGGGCTCGTCGGCGAGGCGCGCGGTCAGGGCGCGGATCTCGTCACTCACGGTAGCGCTCCAGTTCCCGCACCAGGGTGTGGACCGCCTTTCGCATCCGCTCCACCGCGGCCTCCTCCGCGTCCTCGCCGGGCGCGCGCGGACCGAACCGGCTCCACGCGGTCCACGACTCGAGCGCCCGGTCGAACTGGCCCATCGCCGCCTGGCACATGCCGAGCAGCCGCCGCGCCTCGGGCATCAGCGGGTCCTGCCGGAGCACTTCTTCCAGCGCGCCGGCGGCGATCTCGTATTCGCCCTGGGTCAGCGCCTCCCGGGCGGGTACCAGCAGCGCCGCCGGATCGCGTCCCGTCTCCGGCTCGCCGTCCGGCTGCCCAGGGTCGGCCAGCACCAGGACCCCAGCCGTGGTGAGCCCGTACACGGTGCGGGCGACTTCGAACTCCGAGCGGCCAAGCGCATGCGCCAGGGCGTGGAGATCGCGCTCGCCGTCCACCGCGGCCAGGACCTCCCATTCGAACGGAACCAGGTCGAGCGGGGCGCTGCCGGCGTCTTCGCTCGTCGGCAGTCGGGGGACCAATCCCAGGTGCGCCACCGTTGAGCCGATCCGGGACCACTCGTCCAACCTCCGCGCCGCCTCCATCAGGAGCGCCTCGGTTGGGAACCGCACCGGCGACTCCACCGCCGAGTGCCCCGGCGCGCCTTCCTCGAAACGGAAGTACCCCTCGGTCCAGCTCAGCAACTCGAAGACGGTATCCTCGACCTGCCCCTTGAGCTGGCGCTCGAGCTGCCGCCGGCCGATGGCGCCGAGGTCCACGAGGATGTCGCCCAGGCGCCGGGTATCGCCGGTGTTCTGCAGGTGCCGGCCACGCTCGAGCTGCTCGGGCGTGATCTTCCCCAGCCGTACCAGGCGGGAGCCGATCGGCTGGTCATCGCTCCCGAGCGAGGCCGCCACCACGCCGCCCCGGTCGAAGGAGACGGTCGCGGCGGCCTGGCGGAGCTCGGACGTCACGCGCAGCACGCCGCTCTTCCGGCCCAGGTCGAGCAGCTGGAAGACATCCTGGATGTGCAGCTCCTTGAGGGGACCCTCGAGCGCCATCGGTCACCCCGCCGAGGCGGCGAAGATGTGCTGCAGGTCCCGGGCGGAGCGGGCACGGCTCCGGGCCTGGGCGGCGTAGGGACCGCCGGGGTCGAGCTGCACCACGCGCTCCCAGGCCGCGACCGCGCGGTCGTACTGCCGCTGCCGGGCCAGGGCGGCGCCCTGGTGATACAGCGCGCCCGCATGCCCGGGGTCGAAGCGGAGCACCCGGGCGAAGGCCTCGAGCGCCTGGGTGGTGCGGCCTTCCTCCAACAGCGTCGCGCCGAGCGCGGTGAGGGCCTCCAGGTCGTAGGGATCGGACTCGAGCAGACGGATCAGCACGCCGATCGCGCGGCCCGGTCCGTCGGTGCGGCGCAGCAGGTCGGCCAGCGCCAGGGCCGCGGCGGAGTAGGTCGGCAGCAGATCGAGGGCGCGCTCGTAGGCGGCGCGAGCAGAGGCCGCGTTCCCCCGCTCCTCCTCGAGGCCGCCCAGCTCGAACCAGACCCGCACCAGGGAGGGATCGAGCTGGAGCGCGGCATTGAAGGCGGCGAGCGCGGCGGAGCGATCGCCCAGTCGGGACGAGACCTGGGCCTGCAGATGGAAGAGATCGGGACGGCCTGGTGCGAGGACCTGGGCCTCGCGAATGCAGTCCAGCGCGCCGAGCGCGTCACCCACCGCCAGCCGGACCCGCGCCCGGGCCACCAGGACCTCGACGTCGCCCCGGACGCGGTTGGCGAGCTCGTCGGCGAGCGGGGCCGCGTCGCCGGCCCACCCGAGCGCGAGGAGCGCGCGGATCTCGCCCAGGGTGGCGTCGGGATCGTCGGGGGCGGCCGCCCGCGCCTCGCGGTAGCGCTCGAGGGCCTCGCCGTAGAGGCCGCGCTTGGCGAAGATGTCGCCCAGCAGCACGGCGGTGGTGCTGCGCGGGGCGCCTCGGCCGCCGGCCCGGCTCAGCTCGGCCATGGCGAGATCGAGCAGCCCCTTCGCGATGTAATCGCGGGCCAGGTCGAGCGCGTCGCCCGGCGCCGCCGGCTGGACGCCGGAGGCCGTCGGCGGTGCGAGCTCCTCGAAGAGCTGATCGAGCACGGGGGCGTCGAAGCTGAACTCCCCCGCCAGATCCTCGCCCGCGCCCTCGGCCGACAGCTCCGGGGCGATGGCGATGGTGGGGTCCTCGTACTGCAGGTCGATCGTGAGCGAGAACTTCTGCGGCACGTAGAGCGGCTCGAGCTCCAGCGCGCGCCGGGTCTCCCGGAGCGCGGCGTCGAAGTCGCCGAGCTGGCTCAGCACGAAGCTCAGGTTGTAGTGGGCCGCCGCGAAGTCGGGGTCCGCGTCCACGGCGCGCCCGAACGCGTTGCGCGCGTCCTCGTAGCGCCGGAGCTCCATGAGCACCAGCCCCACCCCGTTCCAGGCCACCGCGCTCCCCTGCTGCTCGGTGAGCGCCTGCTGGTATTCGGCGAGCGCCGAGCGGAACTGGCGCCGCTGGAAGTACAGCAGCCCCAAGTTGAGGCGTGCCGTGAAGAGCGGCCGGCCGCCGCCGAGCGCTTCCCGGAAGGCGCCGATCGCCGCTTCGGCGCCGGCCTCGTGCGCTCGCGCCACGCCGAGGTTGTTCCAGGCGAGCTGATAGTCGCGGTCCACCCCGACCGCCTGCTCGTAGGATGCGACCGCGTCCGCCCGCCGGCCCGCCTGGTGGAGACAGACCCCACGCTCGTTCCACAGCTTGGGACTATCGGCATACTCCCGCACCAGCCCGTCGTACAGCTCGAGCGCCGCGCCCAGCTCCCGCCGGAGCAGGTGCACCTCGGCCATCGCCTGGAGGTTGAGCCGGCGGTCCTCCCCGGCCTCGAGCGCGAGGCGATACTCGCGCAACGCCTCGTCGTGATAGCCCTTCTGGCGGAAGGCCAGTCCCAGATTGAAATGCGCCAGGGGCGCGTCGGGGACCGGCTGTGGGGCGGCGGGGCGTGCCTCATCGGCCACGAGCTCCCCGGGTCGGCCGTCGTAGCGGTCCAGCGCCAGGTTCGCCTGTGCCCGGGCGAGGGTCGGATTCAGCGCGATGGCGCGCTTGGTGGCCTCGCGCGCCGCCTCGTGCTGCCCGAGGTCGCCGTACACGAAGGCGAGCAGGTAGTGCGCCTCGGCGTAATCCGGGTTGCGCGCGATCGCTTCCTTCAGCTCCGCCAGGGCCGGCTCGTTCAATCCCCGATTGTACAGCACCTCGCCGTAGTAGAACCGCGCGACCGCGCTCTGCGGATCTTCCCGGCAGGCCCGCTCCAGCCAGGCGCTCGCCTGATCCAGCCGGCCCAGCGCCTTATCGGCCAGCGCCAGCTGCACCATGGCGGCCACATCGTGCGGATGCCAAGCCAGGAGCGCGTCGAACTCGGCGATCGCCTCCGCGTGACGTCCCAGGGCGGCATACGACCGGGCCAGCTCCCAGCGGGCCTCGCGGTCCTCGGGGCGGAGCCGCACCCGCTCGCGCAGCTCGGTAATGCGCC
>Ga0247825_10003166_pt1 | contig 10856 bp, 10 predicted proteins | sample 13C_Vanillin_Day_FD_194413 | JGI IMG/M metagenome (GOLD analysis project Ga0247825, IMG submission 194413) | Soil microbial communities from agricultural site in Penn Yan, New York, United States - 13C_Vanillin_Day48 | ecosystem: Environmental > Terrestrial > Soil > Agricultural land | place... | reverse complement strand
CTATTCAGTGGTCGAGCGAGCCCAACGCCGGCTTCACGACAGGCACGCCCTGGCTACCTGTGTCGCCCGACGCTGCGACCCGCAACGTCGCGGCACTAACCGAAGACGAGCGGTCGATCCTATGGCTTCATAAGCGGCTGCTCGCGCTAAGAAGAGACGAACCGGCGTTGAGCATGGGCCGGTTCGTCTCGATGGGAGCGCAGAACGATGTCTTCTCGTTCTTGCGGGAGCATGGCGACACCACCTTCCTCGTCATGCTCAACTTTGACTCCGGCTCAAAGGTAGCCACGGCGCCCCTCGGTGGTGAGTTGGAGGTCGTGCTCAGCAGCAACCTCGAACGCGCTGGAGAGCGATGCAGCGGTACGATCGTTCTGGCGCCGTTCGAAGCGCTCTTGCTCAGGCCTGCCGCCGGCCGAGGCTGACACCGTAGGAGCTTGTGCATGGTGATCATCGTCATGGGCGTCGCCGGCTCCGGAAAGTCGACTATTGGCTTGCTGCTCGCCTCCCGGCTCGGCTGGCGGTTCGTCGAAGGAGACGACTACCATTCGCCGGCCAACGTGAAGAAAATGCGCGCCGGCATCCCGCTGACCGACGCCGACCGGGAGCCCTGGCTGCATAAGCTCGCGACGTTGATCGGAGGCTGGATCAGCGCCGGAGAGGACGTGGTCATCACCTGCTCCGCCCTGAAGCGCGCCTATCGCGATCAGCTGGGACTCGGCGAAGGCCTTCTCTATGTGTACCTCGAGGGAACGCGTGAGGAGCTGGAGAAGCGCCTCCGAAACCGCGAGAGCCACTTCGCCGGTGTCGAGCTTCTCGACAGCCAACTCGCGACATTGGAGGAACCGGCGCACGATGAGCCGGCGATCACGGTCCCTCTGTCAGACACGCCGGGCCAGATCGTCGACCGTGTCGTCGATGCGTTGCGAGCCCGCGGGGTCGCTATCGTGGGATGAAAGATGCGCAAATCGCAATCCGGCAGTCGCAATCCCTTATCACGGCGTTACTAAAGGCGGCGTTGCTCAGGTCGAATGGCGGCCTGCTGGAGATGAGCGCTGAAGGCTCGCCAGCACTTCTCCAAGCCATTCCACAACCGCCTCGACCGCGGCTTCCTTTACGGTATCCGGGTCCTCGCTCGCGATGTCGAGCTTGCGAGCCTCCGCCGCGAACGTATCACCACCATCCAGGGCGATGAATACGATGCCGGGATCGACGCCCTCCTGAGGCTTCGGCCCCGCCACGCCGGTGATGCCTATGCCGATATCCGCCTGGAAGCGCCCACGGATCACCTGGGCCATTTCGATCGCAGTTTCGGCGCTGACGACACCGTGGGTATCGACGGTTTCCTGTCGCACGCCCGCCCAGACCTTGATCTCCGTGGCGTAAGAGGTAATGCCGCCGAGGTAGTACTCACCGCACCCTGGCGTGCTGCTGATAGCGGCCGACAACAGGCCGCCGGTACAGGACTCCATGACCGCGAGGGTGAGGCGACCGCGTTGCAGGAGCTTGCCGGCCGGCTTGAAATCGACCAGCTCGAAGTGCTTTTCGTCCTCGCCATCCAGGTTCCCCGGCCCGTTGTTCATCGCCACCTCACTTTGCTCGATTTTCGGGCTGGGTAGTGGATGGAATGGCAAACAGGTCTCTCTTGCCTGTTGCGAATGAGTCACAGCTCCGGCGTCGCCACACCCTGGATGCATCTGTGATGCGCCGTTGGCGCGCGAAACGATGGCGTAACTGCTTCAGGTATTTACTAAGCCTGCGGGGTGAATCGCGTGATTACCAGGTGTCAGGCAAACGTCGGATTGGGCAGCCGGTGCCCCAATAGCGCCAGTGCGTCGTCCCATTTCTGCGCCTTCCACGCCAGCCTCTACGGCCCGTGGGCAAAGGCTGCGATGGTGGGCTCCGGCAGCCGTTGGCGCCTGAGGTGGCCGGCCGTCAGCAGGACGGCGACGTCTCGTTAAACGCCCAGTCCAGCAGCGCGGTCGCGTCGACGAATTTCTCTGTGCTCCCCAGGACCACGAGGTCGATCCGGCGCCCGCCGCGTTCGACGCTTACGGCCAGCGTGTGACCAGCCTTGTTCGTGAATCCGGTCTTGCCGCCAAGGGTGCCGCGGTAGGTCGTGAGCAGTTTGTTGCCGTTGTTGAAGGCTAGCGTGCCGTACGTGGTCTGGTAGTGCGGCGTGCTCGCCACCCACGCCGTGTACGGGTTCGCCATGATCGCGTACAGGAGCACGGAGAGGTCTCGCGCCGTCGAGTAGAGCTGCGGATTGTCCAGGCCGTGCGGGTTTGTGAAGTGCGTGTTGGTCATGCCGAGTTCGGCGGCGCGCTGGTTCATGCGCTCGATGTAGCTGTCGTAGTTCCCCCACGACTGCGCGAGGGCGATCGCGGCGTCGTTGCCGGACGGCAGCATCAGCCCGAAGTAGAGGTCCTGGACCGTCACAGCCATTTCGGGCGAAAGTCCCATGACCGACGAACGCGTGGCCTGCTTCAGGTCTACAGCGCTGATCCCCGGGCGCATGATGTTGCCGGGAAAGATGCCACTCTCGACGGAAACGAGCAGCGTCATCATTTTTGTCAGGCTCGCCGGGGGGAGCTGCATGTCGGCGTTCTTCGTGTAGAGCATCTTGTCGCAGGCAGGCTCGTACATCGCGACGGCCTTCGACTCGAAACCCCAGGGCGGCTGCGGTCCCGGCGCCTCCAACGGCACCGCCGGCGACTGCGCCACGACCGGGGTGGGCTCTTCAACGATCGCCGGTGTTGGAGTCTCGGGGATTGCGTTGGCCATCGCGCCCGCGTGCTGGGTCGCCCCATGGATCGTCAGGGCCTGGCGGGATTGCTCGTCCGGCGAGGTAGACTCGGTCGCGCTGACGACCAGGACGACGAGAGTTACGAGACCGAAGAGTGCTGCGGGAGGACAGAGTTGCCAGAAGCTGGGGCGGTTCTGAAGGGCAAAGTCATAGAGGGACCTGAGAAATGAGTATTTCACGCAAATATCCGAAATGGGGTTATGTAGGGCCAGAGGCCTCTAGAACCCTAACGGCGCGTGATGATGCTCACAATCCCTCGTATTACGAGGCTGCGATGTTTTCTTGCCGTGGCTATATGGATTCGTTACGCGCGCGCTCGCCAATGTGGACAAGTATCTCGACCCCGCGGGCGAACTCGGTCCACTCCCGGCGCATGCGTTGGGACTCCTGCCAGCCGCGCTCTGTGAGGGAGTAAACGCGGCGAATTCTCCCGTGACTGCGCAGCTTGCTGCTGCTGAGCAGGCCGGCTGCCTCCAGCCTGTGAAGGGCGGTATAGATGGTGCCGTCCGAGAGCTGGACGTTGCCTGAGGTCGCGTGCGAAACCGTTGCGGCGAGCGAGTACCCGTACGTAGGACCTGCTTCCAGCATCGCGAGCAGGATGAAGTCTAGATGACCCTTGAGGGCCTCTCCCCTTACCAACAGTAACCTACCGGACCTCCTGGAGCCGCCATCATTCAAGGATGACCGACAGCCCCTCGCGAACGTATCCGCGAACTCAGGAGCCCCGCTACAGAGTAGTTGCACAGCAGTGACAGAGTTATTGCAGCCGTGTGACAGCGGCGAATCAGTTACTCGGCTTTGAGACCCACGTTGCGCCGGCGCTTGCCCAGCCAGGTCCGCCCGCTCTGCGGCGCCCATGAGGGCTTGGCAATTATGCCGGCCACCGGCGCAGGCGCCTCGGCAACCGGCTGGGGCACGGGCATCCGCGTCCGCGCTTCCGACACTAGGTACTCGAACGCCTCAGTCGTCGTGGTGCCGTACCGCCATACGGAGACCGTTTCGAAGGCATGCTGGCTCGAAGCGGTGATGAACCTGTCCCAATCGCCGGGATCTGCGTTGCCCTGGCCGATCGGCTCCAGCGGCAGCCCGTACTGGGCGAAGGCGTCACGGCTGACGAGGGCGATCAGCTCCGGGTTCACGTGGTACACCGGGTAGCCGTGCTCCCAGAGGCGTTTGTAGTTCGCCGGCGAGTCGAATAATCGCCAGTAGGCCTGCGGCGCGATCGCGTTGCAGAACGACGTCAGCTCGGCCATCGGCAGCGGTTCGTTGTTCCACGGCCGCGCGTCCGGGGCGAGGATGAGCTTCGCGCTGGGCTGAAGCGATCGTAGCCGGAAGCCGAACTCGAGCGCCGACTGCGGCGAACCCTGCCAGTAGTTGTGCCCATCGGTCTTCTCGAGGTCCAGATACAGGCTCTGCGCGCCCGCGTCGATCACCTCGGCGCACATCTCCGCCTCCCGCTGGGGGTCGAGGCCTTCGATCACGCACCAGGCATGGAAGGGCACGTGCCATTCAGCGAAGTAGGAGGCGAGCCGGGACACCTGCCGTGGTCCGGTGACGGCGTTGGCGTCTTTGTCCCACTTCGACATCCAGTTCGTGCCATCGTGTGTCTTGAGGGCGATGCCCATGCCGCCGCGGCTGAGGTCTGCCCGGATCTGGTTTGGCAGCCCGTCTCGGTCGAATTGCCACACCCACACGACGACGGTGGATTGGCCTGAAGCCGCGGCGGAACGAGGCTGGGTGAGATTGGTTGTGCCCAGGGCGCCTAGGGCGGCTGCCCCGAGGCCCATGCGCAGCAGGGAACGGCGGGAGAATGTGTTGGTCACTAACGGGTTCTTCGCAGGCAGGAAGCAGGTCAACTGTGAACTGTTGACTGCATCGCGAGCTAACCACGCCGTGAGCGTGGTCTTCGACGCCGGGATTACTGGATCAAGAAAGAAGCTTGGAGCAACCCGCCCGGGAAGCCTTCCTCTAAAGTGTCGTGCGCAGACGACCTGGCTCGCAGCCTACCCAGCGCACCAAGCATCGGACAATACCTCGTGTTACGAGACTGCAATGTTTTGAAGCTGACCCAAGCCAATTTGTAATGCGCGGCTCGGCTGGCAATTGTGTTCGAGCAGGCGCGCAGGGGTAGTCTCATGCCGATGGAAGCAGGCTGGGACCGCGCCGAACTCGTGCACCTCTCGCGTCAGCAGGTTGTCGACCTCATGGCGCCCGTTTTGGCGGCGACGGCGATCGGCGACTACGAGCTGCTGGCATCCGGCCGCGCCAACACGAACTACCGCATCCAAACCACCGGCAGTGACCTCGTCCTGCGCCTCTACACCCGCGACCGAGAAGCCTGCGCGCGCGAAACAGCCATCCTCGCCCTGGCAGGCTCCCTGGTGCCCGCGCCGTTGGTGCTCCACGCCTCGCCGGTACCGTACGGCGACACGCCGCCGTACGTCATCGAGACCTGGCTCGAAGGCCGGCGCCCGGACGCGGTCATCGAGGCCAACCCCTCGCTCGCCCAGAAGGTCGGTGTTGCCTTGGGTGCCGCGGCTGCCGCAATCTCAGCCCAATCCTTGGGTCATTCGGGATTCTTCACCGTCGCCCCATCCCTGCAAGTCGGCGCACCGCTGCCGGGCTTCGAGCGCTACATCGTCGCTTGTTTCGAGGAGCAGGGCGGCGCCGCGCGCACGGGCGAAGCCTTCGCAAAGCGAGTGGTGGCCTTCGTGCGCGAAAACCTCGCCTACCTACCCGATGACCGCGAGGGGGTCAGCCTCGTGCACGGCGACTTCAAGGCCTCGAACCTACTAGTCGACCCGGAGGACGGACACGTGACCGGCGTGCTGGACTGGGAATTCGCCTTCGCAGGCTCGCCCCTGTTCGACCTGGCGACCCTGCTGCGTGAGTCTGCGGGCCTGCCACGAGAGTTTGAGCTCGGGCTAGTCGAGGGCTACGAGTCTGCAGGGAAGCGCCTCCCACCACATTGGCGCCGCACTGCGCGACTCCTCGATCTCGCCAACCTCTGCACGTTCCTCACGGACGGCGTGGACCACGGTTCGCCGGAGGGCGGACAGCGACGCGTCAGCGACGTCCGGGACGCCATCGAGAGGACATTGGGCGAATGGGACAGCCTGGACTGACCTAGCTGGTCGCGGCCAGCTCGCGCAGGATGTCGCCCGGAGTGCGCTTCTCACGGCCAAACCAGTTCATGCGCATCTTCGACAGCAGGTGTACGAGGATGGCCTGCTCCTCCTCTTCCAGGCAGGACCACAGGCGCGTGACATGCTGGGATACGTGAGGGAGGGCGTTCTCGACGAGCATCGCGCCCGCCACAGTGAGGTGGGCCCAGGTGCGGCGCTTGTCGATCTCGTGGCCCGACCGGGTGACGAAGCCATCGGCGGCAAGCGAGTCCACCAGCTTGGTGATGTTTGTGGGACTGACGTTCATCCCCTGCACGATGTCGCTCATGAGCAGCCGGCGGTCGGGCGCCTGGTAAAGCATGCGCAGGATGTTGTAGCGGGCGCGGCTCAGTCCGGACACGTGCTCCAGGGGCGAGTCGTCGCGGAGAGCCACGGCGGCGCGCAGGACCATGAGATGCGCTTCGAAGGCGAGCTGAGGCGTCTCCGGGCACTGCTCGTGATACCACGCCGCCAGGTCTCTGATTGCGCCCTCTTTGAGCCAGCCGTCCTCCACGGAGAAGTCGTTACTCATATTGCGGTTGCTCCCGGCCCTGGATTCCGATGATTCGTAAATCTCAATGAAGTCTAGCAAAGCGAGACGCGCGTGCCACTACTGCAATTGGCTTCGTGAAAGGAACAAGGGGAACCAGGGACAAGGAACAGCGAGCGAGTCCTCGATTAGGTCTTGTTCCCTGTTCCAGGTTCCTGGTTCCCCTTGTTCCGGTCCCAGTCCTAGGTCTTCTTGATCGGCGCCTTGGTGTCATCGATCCAGAAGTTGAGCCAGTTGTCCGCCCAGTTGGTGAAGTTGGGCGGCGATGTGTCCATGTTGAACCCACTGAGCACCGGCCAGATCAGCTGGAACTGCTTGGCCGATGTGCCCTGTGGGATGTAATACGACTGCTGTGTCGTGTAGCGAATGATCTCGTGCGTCAGGTCAATCGACTTCTGGCGGTCGAACTCAGCGTTCAGCTTCTCCGACATTTCGTTCAGCTTCGGGTCGCCCTTGTGGGCCTCGTTGCCGTTCGGGCTCATGCCGTGGAAGGCGCCGCCGAGGTAGTGCAGCGTCGATGCGACGAGGTTTGCAGGCGTCGCGAATGGGCGCTCGGCCATGAGCTGGGCGCCGCTGTAACCCTTGCGCGTCCCGGCCAGCGTCTCCTTGTAGAAGTAGCCCTGGACAATCTGGTCCACCCACTGGTTGAACGGCAGGCCCTTCAGCTCGCCTTTCAGCCCGGCGTCGTTGAACATCGCGTGGTAGAGCTGGACGATGTTGTTGTAGAGGGCGCCGAAGGTGTTGTCACTCAGCCAGTAGAAGTCGAAGTTCGTGCCGCTCGGGAAGCCCGCCGCCGACATCAGCTTCTTCGCCTCGTCGAGGTTGTGCTTGAGGTACTTGTGGTTCGGGCCGAACTTGCCCTCGTCCCTCGGGTCCAGCCAGTAGTCGCCCCAGCCGGCGCCGAGGATCGTGCTTTGCTTCCACTGTAGTTCGAGGCCCTGGGCAGCGAACTTGTCGCGGTTGTCGATCACGTCCGCGTAGGCGTCGCGGTCGATCATCATCGACATCGCCTGCCGCATGCGGGTGTCCTTGAACGGCGAATTGCCGTCGTAACCAAAGGTCATGTACCAGATGTTGCGCTCCGGGTAGACCGGTACTTCGTAAATCTGGGTTTCCGGCAGCTCCTTGTGCGTCGGCACGATCTCGAGCTGGAAGCCGCCGAATCCGCCCATCACGTCGGAGTAGATATTGCCGGTACGGAACTGGGCCAGCTGCTGGGCCGGGTCGGGCACGATCGGCACCTCGACCCTGTCCATATACGGACGTCCCTGCTTGAAGTAGTTCGGGTTCTTCTCCCAGATAAATCGCGTGGAAGGCACGTACTCCGTCAGCATCCAGGGCCCGGCGCCGCGGATCTCCTTGCGCGGGTCGAAGCCGCTTTCGGCCTCGCGCGGGAAGACGTAGAACTTATCCGCCGCGCTGAACAGCTGGATGATCGAGGAGTCCGGGTGGTGCATCTTGAAGATGACGGTGTTCTTGTCCGGCGTATTGATCGACTCGATCGCCGCGGCGGAGTTGTCGGCGCTGTAGGCCAGCGTCTTGGCGCCGGGGTTGTTGGCGATGTATTTCTTCCAGCTCCAGGCCACGTCCTCCGAGTCCGCAACGCGCGAACTGGTCGGCGGGCGCGGGTCGAACTTCATGTCCGGCCGCAGCTTGAAGGTGAGGGTGAGCTTGTCAGGGCTCATCTCCCATGACGTCGCATGCTGGCCTTCCGAAGACCCGTCGAAGAGGTTCGGATACTTGCCGGTCTTCCAGCCGAGCAGCTTGGAGTAGCCGAGGTAGCCCGAGATCGACACGACCTGCGACGTATCGCTCACCAGCGAGTCAAAGTGGGTGGCGTCGCCACGGCTGAAGTGCTTCCACACGCCGCCGGCTTTCGCCTTGCCGGATGTATCCTCGGGCTTGGCCACAAGCCCGAGGATACCGCCCGTACCGCCGCCGGTGCTTCCGCCGCCGTCGTCGTCGTCACCGCCACACGCTGCCAGCAACGCCGCGGCAGCCGTGCCTGCACCCACACCCGCGAGACCGCGCCTCCGGCTAACGCGCTTGTTCAAGACCTGATCCCAGTAGCTCATTGTCCAGACCTTTCTTGCCCTGGCGGGCAAAGCTGTACCTACCGAGGTGGCTGAAGTTAATTGGCACAGTAAAAGGCAACCAAGGATTCGTCAATAGGTCGATAGGCAGGAGCATTGCTCACAGCACGAAAGGCGATCAGGTTCTGGTCAACTAGGGGGGCTGCTTGAGGGTCCCACCGCTGGGTGTCTAAGGCGACGAATAGGCATAACAAAACCGTAAAACAGGCATAACAAAACCGTAAAAGAGGAGCCCTTGACGTGTGGAATCGACCGCACCCTCACCACGCACAGCGGCCGCCGCGGCCCCGGGCGCAGTGCGCCTCATGCGCCCTGCCCTATGCCCCTTACACTCCCGGGTCAGGCCCAGAGCTGCTTTGTCGCCATGCGCGCGCCCTCGACCAGCGCTTCCAGCTTCGCCCAGCCGATCTGGTGGTGGACGCGGCCGCCCATGCCACAGTCCGTGCTGGCGATGACGTTCTCGCGTCCCACGAGGCCGGCGTATTGGACGATGCGGTCGGCGACCAGCTCGGGGTGCTCGACGACGTTGCTGGCGTGGCTGACGACGCCGGGGATGAGGATCTTGCCCTCGGGCAGCTTCGTCTCGCGCCAGACCTTCCACTCGTGCTCGTGCTGCGGGTTCGCCGCCTCGACGGAGTACGCCTCTGCCGTGACCTTGAGCATGAGGTCGACGACGTGCTTGAGGGGCAGGTCGTGCGTGTGCGGTCCGTGCCAGCTTCCCCAGCAGATGTGGTAGCGGATGCGGTCTTCGGGCAGGCCCTTGAGGGCATGGTTCATGGCGTCGACGCGAATCTCGGCGAAGCGGCGGTAGTCCTCGATGCTGGGCGTCGGCACAATCATGTCGTAGGTGTCCGGCAGGCCCGGGTCGTCGAGCTGCAGGATGAACCCGGCGTCGATGATCGCCTTGTACTCGTGGTGCATTGCTGCGGCAATCGCGAAGAGGTATTCCTCGTCGGACTTGTAGTACTCGTTGTACATCCAGTGCTCGAGCCACCCCGGCGCCAGCACGCACATGAAGGCGTCGCTGACGTCGCCGCCTGCTGCCTCGATGCCCGCTTTCGCCATGTCGATATCGCGCTGCACCTCGGCCTCGCCGATGTAGCTGATCGGGCCGTCGAAGTACATGCGCTCACGGGCGGTGCGAAAGCCCAGGTACTCGTAGAACTCCGCGAACTCCTGGCGCTCGCCTGTCCGCTCCCACATACCCGGAGGCTCGCCCTCCCGCACCGGCCGCGCCTTCAGGCCCGTCATGCGCCGGCTGTAGTAGGGGAAGCTGTTGACCTTACCCAGCTCGCCGTCGCTGACGATGTCGATACCTATATCACGCTGGCGCTTGACGATGGCGGCGACCGATTGCTGGAGGGTGGTCTTGTAGGCGTCCGAGGCCATGTTCTTTTCGGCGTCGGGGCCGCGCTGCATGTCGCGCACGTTGCTCGGAGGGTCGAGGCGGCCGGTGTGAGTCGTGAGGATGCGGTCGGTGCTACGCTTCAAGGGCTGCTCCTTTTTTACGGTTCTGTTATGCCTGTTTTACGGTTTTGTTATGCCTGATCTTCGCTTCGGAGACCCAGCGGAGGGACCATTGCCGGTCCTGCTACGCGAGCCATGGTTTGTTTCACGAGCGGATAACAAGCCCTGGCGGGCGAGGCCTGTCGTTAACTCGGCCAATGATACGACTATCGACGTGATGAGCACATATGCTTGGCACCGTCGATAAGGAGGCGAACCCCACCCCCTAACCCCCTCCGCCGCTTCGCTACTCGGCAAGCGACCGTCGACGGGGAGGGGGACACGAATCTCCGGCCCGTCGACGGGATGGGGGACCGGAGGCTTTAGGGCGCCTTCGACAAGCGACCCCTGAGGGGGCGGGGGCGGCGTTAGTCCCTGGCTACTACGGTGTCATAGAGGCCGTAGTGGGTCAGGCCCGGGTGGCTGTCGATGCCGGTGTAGCGGAGGGAGGCGTCTTCGTAGCGGCGGAAGGCGAAGGCAGCCTGGTTCATCTGCTCGGTGTGAAGACCTTGAGGCGCACGAGGAGGTGGAAGTCGTTCACCGTCAGGCCGGTGACGGGGAGGAGGAAATCGGGTTCGAGCCTGGTGATGAGGGCGGTTGGGGTCGTTCGTGACGACGGCCGCGCTTCACGCCAGCCCGACGCACGTTAGGGGCGCATGGCCATGCGCCCCACGGGGAGGGCCAGCCTCGCAGCGATTCAATCCAGACCAACGCGCCCGGTTGGGCGCATGGGGGAGGGG
>Ga0247825_10003165_pt1 | contig 10858 bp, 8 predicted proteins | sample 13C_Vanillin_Day_FD_194413 | JGI IMG/M metagenome (GOLD analysis project Ga0247825, IMG submission 194413) | Soil microbial communities from agricultural site in Penn Yan, New York, United States - 13C_Vanillin_Day48 | ecosystem: Environmental > Terrestrial > Soil > Agricultural land | place... | reverse complement strand
TCGTCCAGGACTGCTACCGCATCATCGGCATGGACCAGACCTCCGAGGTCGTGGACCGCATCAAGAACATCGGCTTCCACTACGCCACCAAGTCCGGCGTGACGATGTCGGTGTCTGAGATCAAGGTGCCGGAAGAGAAGCAGGAAATCCTCAAGGATGCCCAGACGGAAGTCGACGGCATCGACGAGCAGTACCAGATGGGTCTCATCACGGAGCAGGAGCGCTACGAGGCGACTGTCGGTGTATGGTCCGGCGCCACCGAAAAGGTGACGAGCGTGATCCAGCGCCGCCTTCCCGAGTACGGCTCGGTGTTCCTCATGGCTACGTCTGGCGCCAAGGGTAACCTCAACCAGATTCGCCAGATGGCTGGTATGCGCGGTCTGATGTCCGACCCTTCCGGTCGCATCATCGACCTGCCGATTCGCTCCAACTTCCGTGAAGGCCTCTCCGTGCTCGAGTACTTCATCTCCACGCACGGCGCCCGTAAGGGTCTGGCCGACACGGCCCTCCGCACAGCCGACTCCGGTTACCTGACGCGACGTCTCATCGACGTTGCCCAGGATGTGATTACGCTGGTGGACGACTGCGAGACGCTTGCCGGTGTCTGGCTCAGTGAGCCTCAGGACCGCGCCGTCCTCGAGTCGCTTCGAGAGCGCATCGTTGGTCGCTTCGCCGCATCGACAATGGCCCACCCGGAGACGGGCGAAGTCATCGTCGAGCGCAACGAGGTGATTACCGGCCAGATCGCCGACACGCTCATGGAGGCGAAGTTCGAACGCGTCCACGTTCGCTCGGCACTCACCTGTTCGGCTCGCCGCGGCATCTGCGCTCTCTGCTATGGCATCAGCCCCGCCTCCGGCGAGCTGGTGACGCAGAAGCAGGCCGTCGGCATCATCGCCGCTCAGTCCATCGGTGAGCCCGGTACGCAGCTAACGATGCGTACCTTCCACACCGGTGGTGTCTACGTGGCCGGTGGTGAGATCACAACCGGTCTCCCTCGTGTCACGGAGCTGTTCGAGGCCCGCGTGCCGAAGAACAAGGCGATCATCTCCGAAATCGATGGCGTCGTGGAGATTACGCGCGACAGCGACGTCCGCCGCATTCGCGTCGTCTCCAGCGAGCTTTACAGCGACCGCTACGACTTGCCGGCAGGCGTCGACCTCATCGTCGCCGAAGGCCAGCATGTCGAGTCCGGCACTGTCCTCGCCCGCTCGGCGGAGGTCATCGAAGGTAAGGGCAAGGACGCGAAGGACACGCCTGTGACCCAGGTCATCGCCCGCCTGCCCGGCCGCGTCACCATCGACAAGTCGAACCGCGTCTCGATCCTCTACGAGGAGCGAGAAGAGCGTGAGTACGTCGTCCCGGCGGCCTCCCGCGTGCGCGTCGAGCCCAGCGAGTACATTCACGCCGGCCAGCAGCTCACCGATGGCCCCATGGACCCGCAGGACATCCTGCGCATCCAGGGCCCCGAGGCCGTCCAGCTCTACCTGGTCGAGGAAGTCCAGAAGGTCTACCGAAACCAGGGCGTGAACATCAACGACAAGCACATCGAGGTCATCGTTCGCCAGATGATGCGCAAGGTCGTCATCGATGCGCCCGGCGACACGGCGATGCTCCCCGGTGAGTACATCGACCGTTTCGAGTACGACGAGGCGAACGCCAAGGTGTTCTCCGAGGGCGGCGAGCCGGCCACGGCTGTACCGGTACTTCTCGGCGTCACCAAGGCTTCGCTGAACACCAGCAGCTTCCTCGCCGCCGCCTCCTTCCAGGAGACGACGCGAGTGCTCACCGAGGCCGCAATTTCCGGCAAGACCGACCACCTGATGGGTCTCAAGGAAAACGTGATCATCGGCAAGCTGATCCCGGCCCGTGCCACCATCGACCTGCCCCCGCGGCCGGTCGTCGAGGAGCTACGGGCGCCGCGTCACCTGCTCGAAGAGGGTGAGGAGGGCTTCGACCCCGAGGACCTTGACCTGCTCGAGGTCGATGACGAACTCATCGACATGGACGCGGACGACGAGGATGCCGACGGCGCGACTGAACCAGCTGAGGCCGAGCTCACAGCTGCCGTCGAATCCGAGGCCGAATAGTTCGTCGTTACCTGCTACAAGAAGGAAGGGCGCCCCAATCAGGGCGCCCTTCCTGCTTTCAGGCTTGTTCCTGTTGCCTGGAATTCACAGTCTCATAACACCCATAGCGTGGCGATGGTTGATAGTAAATCGAAGATGGTCGGCCATGGTTGCCTTATATGTTCGATAGGGACGATGTGGGACGATCGGCAGAAGCATGCACTAGTGCGGAGATGTTTTGGCGACCAGCATTCCTGCGCCTTCCTATGAGGACGATGAACCGGCCGATTCGCGGTCGCTCCCTGTCTCAATCAGCCGGGACCAACTCGCGACGTGGCTTCCCCTCGTCGCAGTGCTCACAGTCGCCTTGTTCTTCAATGTCTGGGGACTGACGAAGACCGGCTACGGCAACACCTACTACGCCGCCGCCGTGCGCTCGATGACTGAGAGCTGGCACAACTTCTTCTTCGGCGCCTTCGATCCCGGCGGCTTCATCACCGTCGATAAGCCACCCGTGTTTCTCTGGATCGATGCGCTTTTCGCGCGTGTCTTCGGCTACTCCAGCACCAGCCTTCTCCTGCCGAGCGCGATCGCCGGGACCGCCGCCGTTGGCCTCCTGTGGCTGATTGTTCGCCGCTACTTCGGCGTCTTTGCGGCGACCATCGCCGGCCTCGTGCTCGCAGTCACGCCGATCTCCGTGGCAGTGAACCGCCTCAACCTGCCCGAGCCCTTCTACATCCTCGCCCTCATCGGCGCTGCCGCGTGCGTCCTTCGGTCGTTGGAAAGCAGGCGGTGGGTGCTCTGGCTCATCGTTGCCGGTGTCCTCGTCGGCATCGCCTTCAACACAAAGATGCTGGCGGCCTGGATACCCGGACCCGCCCTGGCGCTCGCGCTGATCGTGGGCGCGTCGGGCGACTGGCGCTTCTCCTGGCGGCAGTACCTGCCCCGTGTCGCCGTTCTTGGCGTCGCCACGCTGGTCGTGTCATTGTCCTGGATGCTCGTTGTCGATAACTGGCCTGGCGACCGTCCTTACATCGGCGGCAGCCAGGACAACTCCGTGCAGGACCTCATCGTCGGCTATAACGGCCTCGAACGCGTCGAAGGCTTCGACAACACCTCCGGCGTTCGCGGTCCGGCGCCGGCGCCCGCACAACGTGGCGGCATCGTCACCACGGGCCGCAATGGCCCAGGTGGCATCATCGCCGGCGAACCGGACCTCCTGCGCATGTTCGACGCCGCGAATGGCGGCCAAATTGCCTGGTTCCTGCCCTTTGCCCTCATCGGCGGCGCCGTCAGCCTGTGGCGCTGGCGTGAGAACCGCCTCCTCAGGGCTTCAGTAGTGCTCTGGCTGGGCTGGACGGTACTTTTTGGAGGCGTGTTCTCCTACACACAGGGCATCTACCACAGCTACTACACGGCGGCCCTTGCGCCGGGCATCGCCGCCCTGGCGGGCATCAGCGCCGTCGCCGTCCTCGACCTCGCGAAGCAACATCGGGCGTGGTTGCTCGTGTTGGCGCCAATGGCCATTGTCACCGTTGCGGTTCAGCTCACCATCGCCGACAACTTCGACGGCTTCTTCGACTGGTCACACCCGCTCATGGTGGCGGCCGTCATCGCCGGCCTCGGCATCGCAGCCCTGTCCGTCGTCGCGAAGCGTGTTCCGGCCGTTGCAGGCGTCGCTATCGTCGTCGCCGGCCTCGTGCTCATCCCCGCATCGTGGTCGTCCTACGAAACGGCGAACGCATCCCTGAACACCACCCTGCCTCAGGCGGGTCCACGGCAAGGCGCGTCGGGCCGTACCTTCGGCTCCGGTGCGTTCGATAACGGTGTGGCAACGTTGGCGAATTGGCTCCAGGCCAACACCGCCGAGTCGACCAAATGGAAGCTCGTCGTGACCAGCGCTCAAAATGCATCGACCCTGATCGCGCGCCACGACCTGCCGGTGCTCGCCCTCGGTGGCTTCTCGGGCCGCGACCCGACCCTCTCAGCCATCGATTTCGCCGGCCTCGTGTCGAGCGGTGAGGTTCGCTACGTCCTGACCAACACCGGTGGCGGTGGTCGCGTTCCGGCCAACCAACCCGCCAACCCCAACGGCGCGCCTCCGACCGGCAACCGCCAACCTCCGAACAACGGCAGGTTCGTCCCCCAGACGTCGCCACAAGCAAGCGCTGGGACCATTCGTGGTGCCTCCAGCGTCATGGCTGCCGTACAGGCATCCTGCACAGCAGTCACCGACCGCACCTTGCCCGTGGAGTATCGCGGCGCCCTCTACGACTGCGCCGGCAAAGGCCCAGCCCTCGCTGCCAGATAGTCGCTCAGACGACCGAAGCACGCCACTCCTCGATGAGCAGCGGGTCAAGTCGCTCGATGCCGGGCAGGTCCCTAAAGCCTCGGTCAGTGGTAACAATGCGCGTGACAGCGAGACGACGCATTACGGCGGCGTGGATTGCATCACGGGCGCTAAGCCGAGGATGTCGGGTTACTAGCGATGCAGCCCATTCCACATCATCCGCAAGCATCGGTTCGATACGGCCGCGCATTGTCACTACGAACTCACTAAGTATCGCGGACCCTCGTTCCCATCGGTTAATCGCCGAGTAGCGATGCAGGAGTTCTTGGAGCACCTCTGCGTCGGTGATAAAACTGATAGGGTGGATTGCCGCCAGACCCAGTACCTCGATGCAAGGCGCCCTAAACTGATGCTCCGCCCCTCCGGCATACATCGGAATGTTCGCGTCAAGGAATATCGTCATACCGATTGTTCATTTGACGGGCGAGCTCCTCGGGATCAGGCATCTCTTCTACGTTTGCTTCTGCGATCCGCTGGACCGCGAGCAACCGGCGCTCTAGCATCGCATCCTCGTAGGCATTAGCAATTAGCTGCCGGACGACGTCAGAGATGGTCTCCTCCCTGATCTCTGCGATCTGGTCGAGTTTCTTTTTCAGATCTGAGTCCAACCGGACTTCCAGGCGCTCTGTAGTCATAGCCGTATCCCTTTCGTTCAGGAATTGTACGGCACACGATGTACGGCTACAAGTGTACGGCAGATCAAGCTGTCGCGGCGGCTGCGGCCTTCGCCCGTGCCTTCCGGCCGCGTGCAGCCCAGAAGCCCAGCACCGCCTGCAACGGCCCCAGCGCGCGCAGGTAGCTCTGGTAGGTGCGCTCTCCGGTGATTAGCTGGCAGAGCATCGTGCGCAGCCGCTCGCTGCGACGGAGCATGAAGTAGCAGGGCGCCGGTGTGTAGTGATACGCGTCGCGCAAGGTCTTCGCTGCCCGGATCTCTGCCATGATCTCGCGCTCCACCGCCGCCTCGTATGGGTAAAGGTCAGGGTCCTTGCCATCGAGGAAGCGCAGGATACGGGCAGCTGCGAGGTGCCCACTGACGAACGCGGAGTAGATGCCTTCGCCCGACATCGGGTCGACCAGACCCGCCGCATCCCCAACCAGGATCGCCCGCCCGCGCACAATGGGCTTACCTTCGTCGCGCGTTGGCAGATGGTGACCGCGGAGGTTGTTCATGCCGAGCCGGCCGAGACCGTAGTGGCGTTGCAGGTGAAATAGGTGTTCCCGTAGCTTCGGCCCCTGGCTGTGATAGCCGCCGCAACCGACGTTGAAGTGATCGGACTTGGGGAACGACCAGCCGTAGCCTCCCGGCATCGACCCCAGCTCCAGGGCGAGCAGGTCGCTCCATTCACCGGGCACGCTGCCGCCCGCGTACTCAAAGTGCGCCTCCAGGGCCACGGGCGGTTCCGTCACGGGCTGCAGACCCACGCTGCGGGCGACGATCCCGTTCGCGCCATCAGCCCCAACCAGCACGCCCGCGTCGAAACTCTGACCTTCAACATCGATATGCACGCCCTCGCGTCCGAGCTCGACGCTCCTCACCGGGCTGCCGCTGTGGAAGTCGGCTCCGGCCTCTCGCGCGTGCGTCATCACGAACTCGTCGAGGCGATGTCGCTGCGTCATGTACACCAGCGTCGCCGGCTGGGACTTACCCTTCGGCGTGTACTCGTAGTCGAAGAAGCCGCCCAGCTTGTAGCTAAAGCGCACCTTGGTTACCACCTGCTCGACCACGGGCGTCAGGTCGATAGGGGCGCGTTCAAAGGCGCGCGCAGTGACACCACCGCCACACGGCTTCTCGCGCGGAAAGTCGGCGCGGTCTATGAGAGCGACACGGGCGCCGGCCTTAGCGAGGTGGTAGGCGGTGGTACTGCCGGAAGGTCCGGCGCCGACGATAGCAACGTCGTACTTGGGCACCGCCATTAGTGTAGCAGGGCGCCAGCCTGATCCTCCTAAGACGGGTACAAGAGGAAATTACACTGGTCGGGTTACTGAAAAGGGCGGGGCGGCGTTGCGCCGTTCAGCGGCGGCAGCATCGGAGGGAGCTTCACGCTCTCCGCGATCTTCTTCAGTTCGTCGAGGCTCAGGCTGTCACTGCCGACGAAGTAGGACATTGGGCTCCCGGAGAAGTAGGAGCCTTCCGGGCTGATCGCCCAGCCGATGCCGAAGCGCCCGACCTCGAACACGAGGCCTGCGCCTAGGAGTCTCTGGGGGCCCATCGTCAGAGGAACGCCGCGGGCCCAACGAGCTTCGCGATCGCCTACGGCCGTGGCACCGCGCTCGGCGGACGGTGCCGTCTCGCTGACCGTGAACAGCCCCGGACGCGCAGGAAAGCCCTGCGAGATCACAATCTGGCCGCCCGCATCGTTGCGATAGATGATGGTAATCCAGTCGTTGTGTACCTCGACAGGGTTACCAACATGTTGGTTCGGCATGAGAGAGCGATCGGTGCCGAGGACAAGTTGCTGCTTGTAGCCGGCAGGTAGATATGCGGGCATCATCGGTTCGAATGAGGCGAACTGACGCGCCTCCTGCAAGGTCGTGTAAGGCTTCTCTCGGATCACGAAGCAGCCGTGCGTGCTGCCACATGGATCGTCGGGATTCGGCGCGGCCATCGACGCCTCGTTACCCGAACCGCCATCTCGTGACGTTGCCTGCCATACGCCGGCACCGATGCCGGCCGCGAACACGGGGACAGCGGCCACAACCGCACCTTTCGCAATCAGGGGTGTCACAGCGTCTCCCCACCACTCCCTCAGTCCCGCCAGCGGCGCGAAGGCCCAGCGTCGCGCCGGCTTTCGCTGCCACATCGCCGCCTCTTCCCGGTTCTCGACGCCGAGCTTGGTGATGATTTCAGACACGTGAAACTTGGCGCCTGCGAGGCTGATGCTCAGGCGTGCGCCGATTTCGCGATTCGTCAGACCCAGGCGTAGGAGCTCCAGTACCTCGTACTCACGGGGTGTGAGGATGTCTGGTGTTGGCGGGCGTCCGCGTCCGTTCATGCCTCGATGTTAGGTGGACAGGTGGGGAATTACACTAGTCTGCCCTGTCAGAGCCCGCTGCCTTGCCACGCCAGCGGGATTGCTTGACAGTGCCGCTGGTGCTAGTTGTCCATCGCCCACCGGCACCCCCAATCCTTGTAGGGTCTAAACGACCAAACTGTAACCTTGGCCGGTAGGCCCCGATGCTATACTTCGGAGGCCTGATGACTTCCTCCTTAGAAACCGCATACGAGACCGTCATTGGCCTGGAAGTACACGCCCAGGTGAAGACGCGCTCGAAAATGTTCTGCCGTTGCAGCACGGATTACAGCGGCGCCGAGCCCAACACACACGTGTGCCCGGTTTGCATGGCGCTGCCCGGCGTCTTGCCCGTGATCAACCGCGCCGCCGTCGAAGCGACGATCCGTACAGGCCTCGCCCTCAACTGTGAGATACCGCCGCGCGCCAAGTTCGACCGCAAGAACTACCCATATCCCGACCTCATGAAGGGCTACCAGATCTCCGAATACGACATGCCCCTCTGCATCAACGGACACCTCGACGTCGAGGTCGATGGTGTAACCCGGCGCCTTCGCATCAACCGCGTCCACCTCGAGGAGGACACAGCCCGTCTTCTCCATCGAGACGACGGCTACGGTGAGGCCTACTCGCTGCTTGATATCAACCGTGCCGGCATGCCCCTGATGGAGATCGTCACGGAGCCGGACGCGCGCTCTCCTGCCGAGGCCCTCGCTTACCTGATGAAGCTGCGCCAGATTCTGCGCTACATCGGGGTCAGCGACGCCAACATGGAAGAAGGCAGCTTCCGCTGCGAGCCCAACCTGAGCCTGCGTCCCCTGGGCAGCGAGAAGTACGGCTCCAAGGTGGAGCTAAAGAACCTTGCCAGCTTCCGCGCTGCTCTGCGAGGCACGGAGTTCGAGGTCGAGCGCCAGACCAAAATCCTCAGCGAAGGCGGTCGTGTCCCCAGCGAAACCCGCGGCTGGCGTGACGAGACGAACGAGACCGTCAGCCAGCGCTCGAAGGAAGAGGCGCACGACTACCGCTACTTCCCCGAGCCCGATCTGCCTCCGATCGCCGTATCGCGGGAGTATGTCGATGAGCTGCGCGCCTCGTTGCCGGAGCTTCCGGACGCCCGTCGCGCGCGTTTCATTTCCGAATACGGGCTCACATACTACGAAGCAAACCTCCTGACCGAGTCGCGGCCGAAGGCTGACTACTACGAGGCTGCCTTGCGAGCCCTGCCCGGTGAAGATATGACGGTGAGGGCCAAGACGGTCGCTAACTGGGTCCTGGGCGACCTCGCGCGCCTCCTCAACGACGCCGATATCGACGTCGATGACCCCAACATGAAACTCCGAGCCGAGAGCCTGGCGAAGCTCATCGGCCTGATCCAGTCCGGCACGATCATGGGCTCATCGGCGAAGGAAGTGCTGCGCGCGGCCTTCGAGACCGGAGACGAGCCCGAGACGATCGTGGCCGAACGTGGCCTGGCGGCTATCCAGGACGACAGCGTGATTGCGGAAGCTGTGAGCAAGGCGATCGCGGACAATCCCAAGGCAGTGGCGGATTACAGGGCTGGAAAAGTAGCAGCGTTGCAGGCGATCAAGGGTGCGGTGATGCGTGAGACGCGTGGCCGCGCCAACGCCCAGGAAGTCGAGGGCCTTATCAAGGCCGCACTCGACGGCGACGTCTAAAATGCGGCGACTGCGTTCTCGTTGCTTGATTTAGGGAAGGAAGTCCTATAATTCGCCAGGCCATGAAGTCCTTTAGCAGTCCCAGCTTCGTCAAGTGGTTCTACCTGGGTATGCACATCAAGCGCTGGTTGGCGCTTGTGCTCATCGGCGTCGCGATCATGGGACTCGGCCTTGGCTACATTCTGCGTGAGGTGTACGCCAGTTACACCTTCCCCGACTGGGTCTACTACGTCACCTTGCAGTTCCTTCCCCGGCTGGTCCGTGCTGCCATGTTCTTATTCGTGGCCAGCAGCATCATCCTGTTCGCAGTCTGGAAGCTGAATACGTCGCTGCTGGCGGCCTTCATCAGCCCGTCTAAGGACGAGAACATCGTCGATACTATCTACCGCTACCGCTACCAGTCCCGCGGCCCGAAAGTCGTAGCCATCGGCGGCGGAACCGGCCTGCCGGTCCTCCTTCGCGGCCTCAAGGAACACTCCAGCAACCTCACCGCCATCGTCACCGTCGGGGACGACGGTGGTTCCTCCGGCATCCTGCGGCGCGAGCTGGGTGTTCTCCCTCCCGGCGACGTACGTAACTGCATTGCCGCCCTCGCCGAGGCCGAGCCGTTGATGACGCGCCTCTTCCAGTACCGGTTCAACGAAGGCTCCGGCCTCGAGGGCCACAGCTTCGGCAACCTCTTTATCGTCGCTATGTCCGGCATCACCGGCAACTTCGAGGAGGCCGTACGCGAGACCAGCCGCGTCCTCGCTGTCCGTGGACTCATCCTCCCCTCCACCCTGCAACACGTCGCCGTGCACGCACGCACGATGGACGGTGTCGAGATCAGTGGCGAGTCCAACATCACCCTGGAGGGCACGCGCATCCGGGAGGTCTTCCTTCAGCCCGCCAACGTGCAGGCTAACCCCGAGACCATCCGCGCCATCCTCGAAGCAGATATCGTCGTCGTTGGCCCCGGCAGCCTGCTCACCAGCGTGCTGCCCAACCTCCTAGTCGACGGCATCCGCCAGGCCCTCGCGATTTCGCAGGCTACGAAGATCTACGTGTGCAACGTTGCGACGCAGCACGGCGAGACGGACGAGTTCTCCGTCAGCGATCACTTCGAGACGCTGGTCCAGCACGTCGGTCCTGGGCTCTTCGACTACATCCTCGCCAACGACAACGTCCAGGGCCCTCTGCCGGACGCGTGGCACTCGCAGCCTGTTCTGGTCGATACACCCCTTGTCGATGGCGCCCGCGTCATCACCGCCGATGTCATCTCAGAGAAAAACCGCTACTACCACGACTCCAGCAAGCTCGCGACCTCGATCATGCGCATCTACAACGGACGCAGCCAGTTCGAAGCTGCCGAGGAGCTAGCGGCAGCGAGAGCGGCACGATAAACTGACCCCCTAATGACATTTGAAAACTACCTCAACGTAGGCCAGATCCTCATTTCCATCGCCCTCATCACCGTGGTGCTGCTCCAGGCTAAGGGCAGCGGCTTCGGTGCGGGTCTTGGTGGCACCACGTCTTCCTTCCGTACCCGCCGTGGGCTGGAGAAGACGCTGTTCCAGGCGACGATCTTCCTCACCATCCTCTTCCTCGCCATGTCAGCCTGGAGCGTCAAGGGGACCTAACCGCGACCTCCCGGCGTCCGGCGAAGGCGCGTAGTGCAAAAACGACGCAGTAGTCGCAGCCTCTTTGTCTTTGTCCTCATCGCGGGCATCGCCGTGATCACGGGCTTCTGGTACTTTGCGTCCGCCGCCGGCA
>Ga0247825_10003164_pt1 | contig 10859 bp, 6 predicted proteins | sample 13C_Vanillin_Day_FD_194413 | JGI IMG/M metagenome (GOLD analysis project Ga0247825, IMG submission 194413) | Soil microbial communities from agricultural site in Penn Yan, New York, United States - 13C_Vanillin_Day48 | ecosystem: Environmental > Terrestrial > Soil > Agricultural land | place... | reverse complement strand
ATCGCAGCAATGGTGCCCCATGCGACAATCGCGCCCCTTTCTCGCGGTGTCTTCGACGTGATTTCCCTGGTCCGCTATGCGGCGGTGCTGCAGACGCGGGAAACGAGGCTGACTTTTGCCTTGTCCGTCATCGGTCGCTTGCCGATCGGCATCACCGGCCTCGCGGTGCTTCTGCTGGTGCAGGGCCAGACCGGGTCTTTCGCGCGCGGGGGCGTTGCCACTGCAGGGTACGTCATCGGACTCGCCGCCGTGGCGCCGGTGCTGGGGCGCTGGATCGACCGCTACGGGCCGCGCAAGGCGCTCCTTGCCTCGGGCGTGCTCTTCCCCGCCGCTCTTATAGCCCTGGTTGCGGCAGTGTCGCGGGATGCGTCGGGCTGGCTGACGCCGCTGCTGGCCGGCGCCGCCGGCGCGAGCTTCCCTCCCATTACCGTTTGCATGCGTACCTATTTCCGGCAGCGCCTCGGTGAAGATGCATTGCTGGCGACTGCATATTCGCTGGAGTCGATCCTCATCGAGCTGATCTTCATCGCCGGCCCGATGCTGGTGGCGGGCTTTGTTGCCTTCGCGACTGCGGGTGCGGCCGTCTGGTTTGCCGCCCTCTGCGGCAGTGTGGGGGCCCTGCTTTTTGGACAATCGCCGGCGCTACGCGGCTGGCGCATCGAGCCCCGGCGCGGCTCGAGCCTGCTCGGACCCCTTGCCAACAGGCGATTCGTCGCACTGATCGCGGTGGTGCTCTGCTACGCCACGGCTTTCGGACTGGTCGAAATCGGCATTACCGCCTATGCGACCGAAACGGGCGACCCGGCTTTCGCCGGCGTCCTGCTGGGCGTAATGAGCGCGGGCAGCGCGCTGGGCGGCCTGGCGTATGGCAGCCGCAGCTGGCACTTGCCCCTGGCGCGCCAGTTCGCGGCGACGCTCGCGATCATGGGTGCGGGGCTCGCGCTGCTCGCCCTGCCGTGGGGGCCGTGGACCTTCGTGCTCTGCTGCGCCGCGGCGGGCGTCATCATGGCCCCAGCCCTCATCATCCAGTCGATCCTCGTCGCCAAGACCGCGCGTGCCGAGCACTCGACAGAAGCGTTCACATGGTCGACGAGCGCCCTTCTGGGCGGGGTCGGAATCGGGTTGGCCGGGGGTGGGAGCCTGCTTGAGAGCTGGCCCGCCAGCGGCGCGCTCGCCTGCGCCGGCGCCACCGCGCTCATGGCGGCGCTCGCGGCGCACCTGACGCTAGCGCCGCGCTAGTCGAGCCGCCGCCTTAGGCGGCGAGACTCTCGTGCATGCGGCCGCGGCGCGTCTCGAGCTGCGCAGGCAGGTGCTCGCCGAGCTTGCCGAACAGCTCGTCGTGCGAATGCAGTTCGTCCTTCCAGTCCGGGGTGTCGATGCGCGTCAGCTCCGCGTACTGAGCGGCAGAGAGCTTGTCCAGCCCGGTCCAGTCGAGGTCCTCGAACCGAGGCATGATGCCAAGGGGCGTCTCAGCGCCGCGGGCGCTGCCCTGACAGCGCTCCACGATCCAGCGCAGCACGCGCATGTTTTCCCCGAAGCCCGGCCAGATGAAGCGACCGCCCGCATCGCGCCGGAACCAGTTCACCCGGTAGATCTTCGGCGGGTGCTGCGCCGAGCGCCCCATCTTCAGCCAGTGGCCGAAATAGTCGCCCATGTTGTAGCCGCAGAAAGCGAGCATCGCCATCGGATCGCGCCGCACCACGCCGGTCTTGCCGGTGATCGCCGCGGTCGTTTCGGAGCCGAGGGTGGCCGCCATGTAGACGCCGTCTTCCCAGCTCGGCGCTTCCACCACCAGGGGGACGGTCGTGGAGCGCCGCCCGCCGAACACGAATGCCGAGATCGGCACGCCTTGCGGATCCTCCCATTTCGGATCCATCGACGGGCACTGCGCCGCCGGCACGGTAAAACGCGCGTTCGGATGCGCGGCAAGGCGTCCTGCCTTGCCGTCCTCCGGGGTCCACGGCCTGCCCTGCCAATCGGTGAGGCGAGCCGGCGGCGTGTCCGTCATTCCCTCCCACCAGACATCGCCGTCGGGGGTCAGCGCAACGTTGGTGAAGATCACGTTCTCCCGCAGCATGCGCATGGCGTTGGGGTTGGTGTGCTCGGAGGTCCCCGGCGCGACGCCGAAGAGGCCGTACTCCGGATTGATGGCGTAGAACCTGCCATCGCGGCCGGGCTTGATCCAGGCGATGTCCTCGCCGATCGTAGTGACCTTCCAGCCCTTGAACGCGGCGGGCGGAATCAGCATCGCCAGGTTGGTCTTGCCGCAGGCGGAAGGGAAAGCGGCGGAGATGTAGGTCTTCTCGCCGCTCGGCGCTTCGACCCCGAGGATGAGCATGTGCTCGGCGAGCCAGCCTTCATCGCGCGCCATCACGGAGGCGATGCGCAACGCGAGGCATTTCTTCCCGAGCAGCGCATTGCCGCCGTAGCCGGAGCCGTAGGACCAGATCTCGCGCGTCTCCGGGAAGTGCACGATCCACTTCTCGGTTTCATTGCACGGCCAGGCGACGTCTTTCGCCCCCGGCGCCAGCGGTGCGCCGACCGAATGCACGCAGGGAACGAACTTGCCCTTCTCGCCCAGCCATTCGGCCACCGCGCGCCCCATGCGCGTCATGACCGCCATGCTCACCGCCACGTAGGCCGAGTCCGAGATCTCCACGCCCACCTGCGCGATGGGCGATCCGATCGGCCCCATGGAGAACGGCATGACATACATCGTCCGGCCGCGCATGCAGCCGTCGAAGATCCGGTTCAGCGTGGCGCGCATCTCGCGCGGGTCCATCCAGTTGTTGGTCGGCCCGGCGTCCTCCTTGGAGCTGCTGCAGATGAATGTTCGATCCTCCATCCGCGCCACGTCGCTCGGATGGGAGCGGGCAAGGTAAGAGTGGGGGCGCAAGCGCTCGTTGAGGCGCAGGAAAGTGCCGGCCGCCACTAGTTCCGCGCATAGCCGGTCGTATTCGGCGCGCGAGCCGTCGCACCATACGACGCGCTCGGGCTTGGCGAGGCGGGCGATCTCCGCCACCCACTGGCGCAGGCCCTGGTGGCGCACCCAGGTGGGCGCTTTGGACTGGTCAGCAGGCGCAGTTGCGGGAGCGTTCATTCTCTGACTCCAGAAAGGCAAACGGCCCAGCGGAGCTGGGCCGGTCTGATGGGCTCGAAATCGTGCATGGGATTCTAGCACCGCACCCCCTGCATGCAATTTCGAGGAGCACGCCGCCGATCGGCAAAATTCCGTAGTTACAACGGCTTATGCAAGTCGCAGGCGCTTTCATTTGCCGATGCAGAAGCGCGTGAAGATCTCGCCGAGCAGGTCGTCCGAGCTGAACTTGCCGGTGATGCTGGCAAGCGCGTCCTGCGCAAGGCGCAGGTCCTCGGCAAAGAACTCCCACGCTCGCTGCTCACCGGCAGCCTGCAGGTGCGCGCGCGCGCGCTCGAGGGCGCGCAGGTGGCGCTCGCGCGCGAGAAAGACCCCTTCACCCGTCGCTGACCAGCCAGCGGCTTCGAGAATCGACTTGCGCAGGCGATCCAGGCCTTCCCCGGTCTTGGCCGAGACCGCCACCGCGCCCGGCGGCGCGACGAATCCCGGCGCAAGGTCGATCTTGTTGTAGACGACAATCCGCGCCGCCGCCGCATCTCCCGCCACGCTGGCGATCGGCGGCTCGGCAGCGCCCGCCTCGACCACGGCGAGCACCAGGTCCGCCCTGGACAGCTCGAGCTGCGTGCGCTCCATGCCGCGCCTCTCGACTTCGTCGCCGGACTCGCGCATGCCGGCAGTGTCGACCAGGACAAGGGGGACGCCGTCGAGCTCGATCGGTTCGCGCAGGCTGTCGCGCGTGGTGCCGGGCACTGGGGTGACGATCGCGCGCTCCTCGCCGGCCAGCCGGTTGAGCAGGCTCGACTTGCCGACATTCGGCGCGCCGGCGAGCACGGCGTGGATGCCGGCCCGCAGCAGGCTGCCTTGCCGGCTCTTGACGAGGACGGCTTCGAGCGCGCCGCGGACCGCGGCGAGCCGCGCGGCCGCGTCGTCGCGATGCAGGCGGTCGACTTCCTCCTCCGGAAAATCGAGCATCGCCTCAGTCAGCGCGCGCAGCTCGATCAGCTCCGCCAGCAGGGCGCGCACGGCCGCCGAGAAATCCCCGCTGAGAGAGCGAAGCGCGGAGCGCGCAGCCTCCCGGCTTGCGGCGTCGATGAGGTCTGCCACGGCCTCCGCCTGCGCGAGATCGAGCTTGCCTTCCAGAAAGGCGCGCCGCGTGAATTCGCCGGGCTCGGCGAGGCGCGCCCCCGCATCCAGGCAGGCGCGCAGCAAATGCTGCATCACGACCGGTCCGCCATGGCCCTGGAGCTCGAGCACCGGCTCGCCGGTGTAGGAGTGTGGCGCCGGGTAGTAGAGCGCGATCCCCTGGTCGATGCGCTCGCCCTGCGCATCGCGAAACGAAGCGAATGTCGCGTGACGCGGCCCGGGCACGCTGCCGAGGATCGCGCGCGCGATGCCGGGGACCTGCGGCCCCGAAACGCGGACTACGCCGATGCCGCCTTTGCCCGCTGGCGTGGCAACGGCAGCAATGGTGTCGCGCGCTGTGTCACCGCTTGGCATGGGCAGGTTTGTCGCGATTGAACATTCGCTGGATCTGCCACTGCTGAAGGATGGAAAGAATATTGTTGACCAGCCAGTACAGCACCAGCCCTGCCGGGAAGAAGAAGAAGAAGATGCTGAAGACGTAAGGCATGTATTTCATGACCTGCGCCTGCACCGGATCGGGAGGGACCGGGTTCAGCTTCGTCTGGACCACCATCGTGGCGGTCATCAGTATCGGCAGCACATAGTACGGATCGAGCGCCGAAAGGTCCTTGATCCACAGCATGAACGGTGCCTGGCGCAGCTCGATCGCGGCGAGCAGCACCCAGTACAGCGCGATGAACACGGGAATCTGCACGAGGATGGGAAAGCAGCCGCCCAGCGGGTTGATCTTCTCGGTGCGGTACAGCTCCATCATCGCCTGGTTCATTTTCTGGCGGTCCTGGCCGTACATCTCCCGGATCTTGGTGAGCCGCGGCGTGATCAGCTTCATCTTCGCCATCGACTTGTAGCTGGCCGCGGAGAGCGGGAAGAAGACCAGCTTGATCAGCACCGTGAGCAGGATGATCGCCACGCCCCAGTTGCCGCTCAGCGCGTGAAACTTTTGCAGCAGCCAGAACAGCGGCCAGGCGATGATGGCGAGGAAGCCGTAGTCGACCACCAGGTCGAGGCCGGGCGCCGCCGCCTCGAGCCGGTTCTGCTCCTGCGGGCCGGCGTACAAGGGGGCGTTGAGGCGCGCTACAGTCCCGGGGGCAACCGTCGCCGGGATGAGCACGCGGCCTGCGTAGGTCCCGTCCTGGCGTTTTTCCATGACGTAGTCGCGCGCCACGCCCTGCGGCGCCAGCCAAGCCGCCACGAAGTAGTGCTGCACGAACGCGAGCCAGCCATTGTCGGCCTGCGCGGCGTGCTCCGGTTCGCCTTTGTCCAGGTCCGAGGGCGACACCTTCTCGAACTTGCGCGCCTCGGTGTACACGGCGAACCCGGTGAAGCTCTGGGCACCGAACTGTTGCGCGATCGTGTCGGCGTCCGCGTCGGGCTTGCCGTCGTGCGTGAGCTGGAAATAGCCGTACGTGGCGACTGGCGCCGCCGACTGGTTGCGCAGCTCCAGGGATACGTCGATGACGTAGCTGTCGCGCTTGAACGTGTAGATCTTCTCCACCTGCAGGCCGTCGCGCCCCGCCGCCGCGAGCCGCAGCTCGACCGCCTCGGCACCCGGTGCGAGCGTGCGCTCGCCGGGCAGGACGCGCCAGGGCGTGCGGTGATTGGGTCCTGCATCCCCCGTGATGCCGCTCTGCGCGGCGTACCGGTGCTCCGGACCGAGCAGCACGAAATTCTTGCTGCGGTCCCGGGAGTCCTTGTGGCGCACGAGCTCGACCTTGCGAAGCGTCCCGCCGAGGCTGTCGATCTCGGCAATCAGCAGGTCGGTGCTGACGCGCACCACTTCCCCTTGGGCTGCGGGGTCCGCGCCCGGCGAGGCAGCCGGCGCCGCCGGTTTGGCTGCGGCCGCAGGGGATGCCTGCTGCGCGGGCGCGGGTACGCCTTGCTGTGTACGCGGCGCCGCGGCCGGTTTGGGCCGGCTGTCGCGCTCCCACGCCTCCCAGAGCATGAGCAGGGAGAAGCTGAAAATGAAAAGCAGGATGAGGCGCTGGGTGTCCATGTTCAGGGGACCGGATCGAACCCGCCGGGGTGCCAGGGCCCGCAGCGGCAGACGCGACGCACCGCGAGCAGACCACCGCGCCAGGCACCATGGCGCTCGAGCGCTTCCTCCGCGTACTCCGAGCAGCTCGGATGGAAACGGCAGGCGCGCGGCAACATAGGACTGATGCCCCAGCGATAGCCGCGCACGGCGAGGCGGAGCGCCGCGGAGATCATTCCGCGAGGACCCCCAGAAGTTCGCGCAGCCGCCGGATCATCTGCGCCGAGGGCTCGGCGCGATAGGGAGGACGCACGAGCAGGTCGATCGGACCAAGCCGCTCCTGCTCCAGCCGGAACGCTTCGCGAACACATCGTTTGATGCGGTTACGCTCGTTGGCGGCCGCGGCGTGCTTTTTTGACACGAGTATCCCAAGCCGGGCCCGACCGGCTTCACGCCGCTCGAGGTAGAAGGTATAGCCAGCGGCGCTGCGCCGCGTGCCTGACTGCAGCAGTCGCTCGAATTGCGCTCTTCGCCTCAGTCGGCGCCCGGCATCCAGTCCGAAGCGCTTGCTGGCCGCGGCTACAGCCCTAGGCGGCGACGTCCACGCGCGCGGCGATTACGCAGCACGGCGCGCCCGCCGCGCGTCCGGCTCCGCACCAGAAACCCATGGCGTCGCGCGCGTCGCGTCTTTGATGGTTGGTAAGTCCGCTTCATTGCCGGCCTGAAAAAGGGCGGTATTAGAGCGCGCGCCTTAACGCATTGTCAAATGTTTAGCGCGGCGTACAAACGCGTTTGCGGCTGTGGATAACCCAAGTCGAAGAAGGTAAAATTCTGGCTCAGTCTAGGCCAACGACAAGATGCAAACCCTCTGGGACGCCTGCCTGCGTCGGCTCGAGCAGGAGCTGCCCGCGCAACAGTTCAATACTTGGATCCGTCCGCTCGCACCGGAGTCGGGTGCCGGCACCGACACGCTGATTCTCGCTGCACCCAACCGCTTCGTGCTGGAACTGGTGCGCGAGCGCTTCGCCACGCGTATCGAGCGGCTCGCCACCGAAGCGTGCGGCCGGGAGCTGGGCGTGCGCCTGGTCCTCGCGCGCGGCGCCGAGCCCGCCATCCGCCCCGCCGCGGCCGTCCAGCGCCCCGCAAACGACGCCCCGACGCTGCTCGAGCGGGCACGGCTGAATCGCGGCTTCTCCTTCGAGAGCTTTGTCACCGGCAAGGCCAACCAGCTCGCTCGAGCCGCCGCGCTCCAGGTGGCCGAGAATCCCGGCATCTCGTACAACCCGCTGTTCGTTTACGGTGGCGTCGGGCTGGGCAAGACGCATCTTGTGCAGGCGATCGGCAACCAGGTCGCCGACCAGCGGCCCCAGGCGCGCATCCGCTATATCCACGCCGAGCAGTACGTCACGGACGTCGTGCGCGCCTACCAGCAGAAATCGTTCGACGAGTTCAAGCGCTACTACCACTCGCTCGACCTGCTGCTGATCGACGACATCCAGTTCTTCTCCAACAAGGGCCGTACGCAGGAGGAGTTCTTCTACGCCTTCAACGCCCTGGTGGAGGCGCACAAGCAGATCGTCATCACCTGCGATACGTACCCGAAGGAAATCGCCGGCATGGAGGAGCGCCTGATCTCGCGCTTCGGCTGGGGCCTGACCGTCGCGATCGAGCCGCCGGAGCTCGAGATGCGCGTCGCCATCGTGCTGAAAAAGGCCGAGGCGGAATCGGTGGGGCTGAGCGAGGAAATCGCCTTTTTCATCGCCAAGCACATCCGCTCCAACGTGCGCGAGCTCGAGGGCGCCTTGAAGAAAGTGCTCGCCTTTGCGCGCTTCACCGGCCGCGAGCTTTCGCTCGACCTGGCCAAGGAAGCCCTGCGCGACATCCTCAACCTGAACAGCCGCCAGGTCAGCGTCGAGGGCATCCAGAAGACCGTCGCCGAGTACTTCAAGATCAAGGTCTCGGACATGCATTCGAAGAAGCGCAGCCGCAACCTCGCGCGCCCGCGCCAGGTCGCCATGGCGCTCGCCAAGGACCTCACGCAGATGAGTCTGCCGGAGATCGGCGAGGCGTTCGGCAATCGCGATCACACCACCGTACTGCATGCGTGCCGCACCATTGCCAGCCTGCGCACGCACGACAGCGCGCTCAACCGCGACTACCTCGTGCTCGAGCAGGTGCTGAAAGGGTGAGCAGATTGAAGAAGAAGCTGTGCGTCGGTCATGAGCAAGTTGTGGGTAAGGCGCGCACCCTGGCTGCCTGGCACAACTGTCCACAGCGATGCACAAACGCTCCACAGGTTTCCCCGCTCGCCAAACCGGCACAAGACATGGATGCCGCAGTCTTTTCCGACTTATCCCGCGCGCCGGCCGCCCTTATTAGCTACTACTAAGTACTAAGGTAAAGAACAATGATTAAAGCAAAGCGAGACGAGATCCTGGAGGCGCTTTCGGCCGTCAGCGGCATCATCGAGCGCCGCCATACCCTGCCGATCCTGTCGAACGTGCTGCTCGACAGCGCGGACGAGGTCCTGTCCTTCCTTGCCACGGACATCGAGATCCAGATCACCGCGCGCACCGCCGTTCCGGTCACCGGCGAGGCGCGAGCGGTCACCGTCGGCGCGAGAAAGCTGCTCGACATCCTGCGCGCGCTCCCCGATGGCGCCGAGGTGACGCTGCAGCAGCAGGACAAGCGCCTGCTGGTCAAGGCCGGCAGAAGCCGCTTTACGCTGCAAACGCTGCCCGCGGAGGATTTTCCGCGCCTGGCCAAGCCGACTGGCCAAGCCGCGCGCTTCAGCCTGAGCCAAAAGGCGCTGCGGCGTCTGCTCGGGCTGGTGCAGTATGCGATGGCGCAGCAGGACATCCGCTATTACCTGAACGGGCTGCTGACCGTCGTCGAGGAAGGCCAGCTCAAGCTGGTCGCGACGGACGGCCATCGCCTCGCCTTCGCTTCGGCGAAGCTCGGCGGCGAGCTGCCCCGGCAGGAGGTGATCGTGCCGCGCAAGACCGTGCTGGAGCTGACCAAGCTCCTCGCCGACGTCGATGACGAGGTGAGCATCGAGCTGTCCGCGACCCAGGCCGCCTTCAAGTTCGGTACCGTGGAGCTCGTCTCGAAGCTCATCGACGGCAAGTTCCCGGACTACACGCGGGTCATTCCGACCCAGCACAAGAACCGTCTGCAGGTCGGCCGTGAGCCGCTGCGGCAAGCCTTGCTGCGCGCCGCCATCCTCTCCAACGAGAAGTTCCGGGGCGTGCGCTGGGTGCTGGCGGACGGGGCGCTGCGTATCGTCTCCTCGAACGCCGAGCAGGAGGAGGCGCATGAGGAGCTCGAGGTGAAGTATGCGGGCGATGCGCTCGACATCGGCTTCAACGTCAACTATCTGCTCGACGTGCTCAACAACGTGGCGGGCGCGGAGGTGGAATGCGCCTTCGGCGATGCGTCGTCGAGCGCGCTGATCAGCTATGCCACGGAAAAGGACTTCAAGTACGTCGTCATGCCGATGAGGATCTGAAGGTGGGAGAACCGGAACGCCAGTTGCCTGACGCCAACGACTACGGCTCGGATGCGATCAAGGTCCTGAAGGGCCTCGAGGCGGTGCGCAAGCGCCCGGGCATGTACATCGGTGACACCTCCGACGGCACCGGGCTGCATCACATGGTGTTCGAGGTGGTCGACAACTCGGTCGATGAAGCCCTGGCCGGCTACTGCGACGAGATCGCCGTCACCATCCACACCGACAACTCGATCTCGGTGCGTGACAACGGACGCGGCATCCCCACCGGCATCATGGAAGAGGACGAGCTCAAGCGCTCCGCCGCCGAGATCGTCCTCACCGAGCTCCACGCCGGCGGGAAGTTCGATTCGAACAGCTACAAGGTTTCCGGAGGGCTTCACGGCGTCGGCGTGTCGGTGGTAAACGCGCTGTCGGAGTGGTTGCGCCTCACCGTGTGGCGCGACGGGCATGTCCACCAGATGGAATTCCGCGGCGGCGTCGCCGTCGCGCCGCTCAAGGTGGCCGGCGCGAGCGCGCGCCGCGGCACGGAGGTGCATTTTCTCGCCTCCAAGGAAGTATTCGGCAACGTCGACTACCACTACGACATCCTGGCGCGGCGGCTGCGCGAGCTTTCGTTCCTGAACAACGGGGTGAAGATCGTCCTCATCGACCAGCGCGTCGCGAAAGAGGAGAACTTCGCCTTCGCCGGCGGCGTTAAGGGCTTCGTCGAGTACATGAATCGGGCCAAGAACATCCTCCACCCCAATGTCTTCATCGGGCATGGCACGAAAGACGGCATCACTGTCGAGGTGGCGATGCAGTGGAACGACTCGTACCAGGAGAGCGTGCTCTGCTTCACCAACAACATCCCGCAGAAAGACGGCGGCACGCACCTCACCGGGCTGCGCGCCGCCATGACGCGGGTGTTGAACAAGTACATCGAGGAAATCGAGCTGGCGAAGAAGGCCAAGGTCGAGACCACCGGGGATGACATGCGCGAAGGCCTGGCCTGCGTCCTCTCCGTCAAGGTTCCCGAGCCGAAGTTCTCCTCGCAGACCAAGGAAAAACTGGTGTCCTCCGAGGTGCGCCCGGTGGTCGAGGAGATCGTGGCCGAACGGCTGCGCGAGTTCCTCGACGAGCGCCCGGCGGACGCGCGC
>Ga0247825_10003163_pt1 | contig 10859 bp, 10 predicted proteins | sample 13C_Vanillin_Day_FD_194413 | JGI IMG/M metagenome (GOLD analysis project Ga0247825, IMG submission 194413) | Soil microbial communities from agricultural site in Penn Yan, New York, United States - 13C_Vanillin_Day48 | ecosystem: Environmental > Terrestrial > Soil > Agricultural land | place... | reverse complement strand
AGCTGCTGGGAAAATGGCAGGTGGTGAACCGGATGCACGTGGTGCGCAAGCACCGCGCGCGCGGCCTTTCTCCCGCCGCCGCATGGCGCGCGAGCGCGGGCCTCTTCTTCCTCAACATGGCCGCCGCGATCGTGCGCCGGCGGCGCGATCCGATGAACCGCGCCATCGGCAACGCGGCCGGCATGCTGTCGGAGCTGCTCGGCCGCCGCGAGCAGCTCGGCGGTCACCTGAAATAGTGCGAGCGGGCCCAGCCGAACGTTGCGCAATCTGCGGCGCAGACGAGCTCCGCCGGTTCCCGTATCCGGGGCGCGCCGAAGCGCTCGGCCTGGAAGCGATCTCCGTTTGCGGCGATTGCGGAGCCGGGAGCGCAGTGCCGGCGCCGGACCAAGCGGCGCTCGATCGCTTCTATGCCAGCGGCGCTTACTGGCACGCATCGACCGGCCAAGCGCAGCGCGCGCACGAAGCGAGCCAGGCTTGGCTGCGAGTCGATCATGTACGGCGCTTCGCCCCGCGCCGCGCGCTCGCGGTCGCCGACATCGGGGCCGGACATGGCGGGATCCCGCGCGCTTTGTCCGCCCTCGGCGTGAACGTGTCGCGCTACGCCTTCGTCGAGCCGGACGAGCGTGCCGCCGCCGACATTCGCGGTCTGCGGCCGACGTTCGCCGTCGAGCGTTCGGCCTCGCTAAGCGCGCTGCGCGGACCGTTCGACCTGCTGTTCCTCAATCATGTGCTCGAGCACGTCGCCCAGCCGCTCGTTTTTCTGAAGCAGGCGGCCGGGCTGCTGTCGTCCGACGGTGTCGTCTACGTGGAAACGCCCTACGCGGATTACCGCTTCAAGGCCGACGTATTTCCGCACGTTTTTTTCTTCACCCCGCGCTCGCTCGCGCTGCTCGGCGAGCAACTGGGCGCGCGCACGCTGGCATGCGAATCGTTCGGCCGCCTGCCGGCGCCGCGCTGGAGTCCGGTGGGGTTCGTCCAGCGGCTCGCGGGGCGCGCGCTTCCCCGGGTGCAACGCGCGGATTTGCAGCGCCTGCTCGACCGGGTCATCTGGCGCTACTCGCCCTGCGACGACGGGATCTGGCTGCGCTGGGTGTTCTTAGCCGGTCAGGTCAGGCACGCTTCCGGAACGAACGCGCGCTGAAAGCGCGTAAGGCCGGTCGCGGCCTCGCGCGGAAAGCGATACAGGGCGGGCGCGGCGCCTGCCGGCAGCGGAAAGAACACGGCATATCCGAGGTCGCGGTACCCGGTATCCGGCATGCGAGCCCGGTGCAGTCCGCGCGTGTCCTCCAGGATGATGGTGCCTGCCTTGACGTCGGTAACTTCGCGCTTCGGCGAGCCGACGGGATGCAAGGCGTCGATCTCCGCGTCCGTGAAGTAGCGCTTGCCGTTCAGCGCGGTCAGCTCGCGGTGCGAGCGGCGGATGTATTCGTGGGGCCCGGTGGCGAGGGTGCAATCGGTCAGGAACACGAACATCTTCACGAGCTGGTGCCGATCATTGAGGTCCCGGTGCCAGAAGTGGTTCATCGTCCAGAAGCGCGCCGGAAAATTACGCCGCGCGTACGCCTCCACCAGCCATGGCACCAAGCCTAGGTAGTGCGCCACGACGGTGAGCAGGTACGGGTCCAACCATACCTTGCGGTAGGCCGCCGAACTCTCCAGCGGGTACGCCGTGAGCGTCGAAGGCGCGAACTCGCGCACAACCTGCTCCAGGCTGCGCACTTCATGGCGGTCGAAGGCGACGCCTTGCCGAGCGAAATCCGCGTTGGAACCGAAGAGGTAATCGTCGATGAGCGCTCGATGCCGTTCGGGATCGATGCGGCTCTGGGCGAGGCAGGGCGTCTCGAACTTCAGCGTCTCGAGCTCGGCCTGCAGGTCGCGTTGGAGGCCGCGCACAATCTCCGGCGGCAGGTAACCCTCGAGGATCAGGGTCCCTTCCTGCCGCAGCTCGTTCACCATGCGCCGCTGCTCGGCATCCGGCGCGGGCGCGAGGGCAAGGCGGGAATAGCCGTCGCGGAAGCGGTAGCGCCGATAGGCGCGCTCGAGCCAGCCGCCGTGCGCCAGCTCGAACGGATTGCGGGGACGAAACATGGCCTTCATTGCCAGATAATTTAACAGCGAACTGCTCGGGTAGTAGGCTTGGCGGCCTGATGAAGCTCAAATCCGCCATCACCTGGCCGGTGGGACTGCTGGCCGCCTATGACGCAATGATGTCGCGCCTGCGGCCGTCGCTGGACGGACTGGTCCGCGGACAGGCGGTATCCCGGTTCTTCGCCACCGAGCGCAAGGTGATGCACAACGGCGTGGCGCTGACGTTTTTCTGCCCGAGCTTGACCGCGGCATACCGTGCGCAGACGTTCGACAGCAAGGAGCCCGAAACGCTCGAGTGGCTGGATGGCCTGAGCGGCGTTCTCTGGGATATCGGCGCCAACGTCGGCCTCTATTCGATCTACTTCTCGAAACGGCACAACGCGCGGGCGTTCGCCTTCGAGCCTTCGGTGTTCAACCTCGATCTTCTGGCGCGCAATATCCACAGGAACGCCGCCGCGGTCACCATCGTTCCGCTCGCGCTCTTCAGAACGACCAAGGTCGATCTGATGCGGCTCACCACCACCGAGCCGGCCGGTGCGCTTTCGTCCTTCAGCGTCGACTATGGCTGGCAGGGCACTAAGCTCGACGCCGCGCTGGAGTATTCGACCCTCGGGATTTCGGTGGACGACGCGGTGGCGCTCGGAATTCCCGCGCCCGACCATTTGAAGATCGACGTCGATGGGGTCGAGCACGAAATCCTCGCCGGCGCGCGAAAGACCCTGGCATCGGCGAAGTCCGTGCTGATCGAGCTGAACGATCGCTTCGTCGAGCAAGCGGTCACCTGCCGTCGGCTCCTGACGGAAGCCGGACTGGTCCTGAGCAGCGCCGGCCGCGATGACGGCGGTACGCACAACGAGATCTGGCACCGGTCTTGAGCGGTCGGCGGGTCGCTTACGTCGCCGCCGATCACGGCCCGCGCCAAACGCTGCAGGTACTGCAGTCGCACCTTCCGGGCACCAGCGCCCTCGAGCGCGACACCGAGCTATTGATCTGCGGCACCTCCGATAGCGCCCGCGGCCGGGACGTGGAAATCAGCGCCCGGCTCGCGGCGAGCCGCAACGGCATTCCATCCGTTGTGATCGAGGACTTTCCCGGGAATTACACCACTGTACACGGCGGTGAGCCGCGCCTCCTGCTGGTCGATAGCGGGTTGGCGATGCGGTTGGCGCACGCAAAGGAGGGCGGATTGACCGTGCAAGTTGTTCCCGCCGTGCGTTACGACACGCTGCGCCGGCGCCTCGCGGAACTGCGTCGCCCTGCGAGCGGCGCGAACGCTGTGCTTTGGATCGGGCAACCCGAAACCGATGACTCGCTTGCTACGCTGCGGCGCCTGCTGCCGGCGCTTGCGGCGCGCGCGGTTCCGGTTTGGTTGCGCGCGCATCCGCGCGATGCGGGATACAGCCATGGCGCCTACGCCGGTCTCGACGTGGAGGACGTGACTTCGTCGGCGCTCGAAGACTGCCTTGCAAGGCGGCCGCGCCTCGTGATCACGCAGTTTTCGTCCGTGGCCATCGAAGCGGGTTTTTGGGGAATCCCTTCGCTGAATGTGCTCTTTCCCGACGTCGGGGGAACGACGTTGGCTGCGAAAAAGGGTTATTCCGTCCCGCCATGGTGCGAAGAAGGGGCGGCTTTCCTGCTCGCCGACCCACAGGAAACCGGAAATGTGCTCGACCGTGCGCTGGGATCCATCGAGGCGCGCAATTCGGTAAGGCAAGCCTTCGACCGCTACTTCAAAGTGCGCGAGGAAGGCGCGCCGGCGCTGATCAACCTCTTGTACAATCAAGGCCTTCTGTAGGCGACGGGTCCGGGCATCCGCACGAGCCATGGGTAGCAAAACAGTCATTCCAATTCGCGCCGAGGCACCGAGCCGCTATTCCGAGGGCGGGCTGCTCGGCGATGGCAGCGTGCGCGGTTCCGCTCAGGAGTTGCGCGAGATCCTCGGCATCCTCGAGGGCGAGTCGCCGATCACGAAGCTGCTGCATCCAGAGGTGCGCTACGAGGTCACCGACCACTGCAACGCCACCTGCATCATGTGCCCGCGCGACAAGCATGAGCATGGCCGCGAGCACGGCATCATGGACCAGGCGAGCTACGAGAGGAGCATCGACGAAGTCGCTGCCCTCGGCGCGAAGAAAGTCGTGCTGACTGGATTCGGCGAGCCTATGCTCGACAAGCGGCTCGAGCAGAAGATCGCTTACGCGAAGTCCAAGGGCCTGGGGACTTACTTCATCACCAATGCCTCGGCGCTCACGCCGGTGCGCTCGCAGAAGCTGCTCAACGCCGGTCTCGACGAGATGCGGGTGTCGTTCTACGGCATGCGCCCCGAAACCTACAACGCCGTAATGCAGGGCCTGGACTTTGAACGCACCAAGAAGGGCGTGCTCGAGTTTCTCCGCCTGCGCGACGAGATGGGCAAGAAGACGCGCGTGCAGATGTCGTATCTCGAGCTGAAGGAGAACGCCTCCGACACCGGCGCGTTCCGCGAATTCTGGGAGCCGCGCGTCAACGCCATCGAGATCTGGAAGCCGCACAACTTCGGCGACGGCCGCGACTACCGCACGCGCCTGGACGACTCGGCCAAGACTTCTTGCGGCCGTCCGGAGAATGGCCCGCTGCAGATCCAGTGGAACGGCGAAGTCATTCCGTGCTGCTACGACTACAACAACCAAATCATCCTCGGCAACGCGTTCGAGACGCCGGTGCTGGAGCTGCTGAATGGCCCCAAGTACCGGCTGCTGCGTTACGCGCACCGCATGAAGAAGTTCGGCATGTTTCCGTACTGCGACCAGTGCGACCAGCTGCTGCCCCACGCCGACGCGCTGGTTTACACAAACCGGCACAATCTTCCGGCCGAGGAAGCGGTCAAGCTTTCGAACACCGACCTCTACGATCTCGTGGCCGGCAAGGAAATCGCAGAGGAGCAGCTGAACACCCGCTATAAGGGTGCCTGAAGGAGCGCAAGCCTCCGGCCGGAGGCCGCCGCGCGAGCTTCGCTTTGCCGCCGTGCCGCCCGCTACCCTCGGCGCGGACGAAGCTGTTTTCGACTTCCGCTCGGATGCCGCCCGCATTGCGCGCGCGCACGGCGCGGCTTGGCGCGACGCCTTTGTCGATTGGCTTGGCGGCCTTAACCGCGCCAACGCGTCGCTTTCGTGGTGGGCTTATACCAGCACCGCGAAGAACCTGTTGTCTTCGCCGCTCGGCAACGCCTGCCTGGGCATGCTGGCACTGGAGGAATTCCTTGCGGGCACCGCCGCCGCGCGCGTGTATGTCGTCGGCGCCGCACCAGCGCACATCGCCGCCATGCGCGAGCGCGTCCATCCGGCGCATTGGCAGGTAACGGCAGCTGGCGCGCGCCTGCCGGCGCTCGAGCCCCTGGTCCGGCTGGGGTGGCAGTTTGCGCGCATGCTCGCGCTTTGGTTTGCCGGGAAAATCCGCGCTCCGCGCGGAGATGCGCCGCAGGCGATGATCTTCACCTATGTTGACGGCGCATTCCGCGAGGGCCCGGACGCGTTCTTCGGCGACCTGGCTCAGCGGCTTCCGGTTCGCGCGCGGTACGTGGCATTCGTGCATTCGGCATACCGGGCTGCGCTGCCCAAGCTTGCCGCCACCGGCTACGAGCCCCTCTTCGGCAGCTTGCGGCTCGCCGACCTCTTATGGAGCTTTAAAGCATCAGCCTGCGCGTGGTGGCGCGCGGCTCGGCGCGACGGCGGGACGCTTGGGGGCAAGCCCGCGGGCGCGCTGCTCGCGCACGCACTGCGCTGGGACCTTGGCCGCGGCGGCTATTTCTACAACCTGCTCGTGCATCGGGCGGCGCTGCGCCTGCTCGCGCGCTGGCAGCCGCAGTTGCTGCTGTATCCGTTCGAGGGCAAGTCGCTCGAAAAGATGCTGCTGCTCGCGGCGCGCGCCGCGTCGCCAGGCACACGCATCATCGGATACCAGCACACCTCGATTACGCCTCGCCACGCGACCCTGTTTCTTGCTCAAGGAGAAGCGGAGGCCACGCCGCTCCCCGAGCGCGTAGTGACGGTAGGCGAGGTGACACGGCGCTACCTGGAGACGCATGGCCGCTATCCCTCGGGATTCTTTGTGACCGGCTGCGCGCTGCGGCAGCGGCGCGGAGCGCCGCTCGAGCGCCGTTCGGCCGAAGGCAAATCGCGGCTGTTGCTCGCGCTTTCGTCGAGCCGCCGGGAACTGGTCGAGGCGGTGGCGCTATGCCGCGGCGCGGTGGAGGCGAGCGGCGTCGAGCTGGCCATTCGCCCGCATCCGGAGTTCCCGCTGGCGCTGCTACCGGACGAGCTTCGCGCTTGGGCGCAAGCCAGCGCGCGCGACCTCTTCGACACCTCGCTGGCCGACAACCTGGAGTGGTGCGACGCCGTGGCGTACGCCTCGTCGACCGTGGCGCTCGAGGCGCTTGGACGCGGCCGGCCGGTGATCAACCTGCGGCTCGCCGATCCCATCGATCCCGACCCCGTGCTCGATCAGCTCGACTTCCGCTGGGAGGCAGGCACGCCGGCAATGCTGAGCGGCGCGGTGAGCGACATCCTGGCGCTCGGGTCCGCCGAGTTCGAGCGGCGCCGGCACGAGGCTCTCGCCTATGTGGACGATTATCTCAAGCCGCCGACTCCCGAGGCAGTCGGCGCCTTCCTTCCCGCATGACGCTTTGCATGATCGGCGCTTCCGGATTCGTCGGCGGTCGCGCGTTGCGGCGCGCCGGTGGCAACGCGCGCGTGCTGATGCATCGCCGTGCGGTCGCGGCTGCGTCAGTGGTCCAGGGCGACGCCGGCGACCCCGGCGTGCTCCGACGTCTGATGGCCGCGGAGGCGACGGTGCTGAGCTTTGCATATGAAGCCGGGCGAGCCGAGCCGCTTGCCGAGGCGCTGGGCGCGGCCTGCGCTACGCGAGGCGTGCGTCGCCTCGTGCACGTGAGTACCGCGTCGGTTTACGGTGCGGCGACGGACCGGGTGGTGGACGAAGAAACGCCGTGCGAGCCGCGCTCTTCCTACGAGCGCGAAAAGCACGCCGTCGAGCAGATCCTCGAGCGACACGCCGGCGGCCGGTTCGAGCTCGTGATCCTGCGGCCCACCGCGGTCTTCGGGCCGGGCGGCCGCAACCTCGAGACGCTCGCGCTGCGCGTCCTGCGGCAGCCATGGCCACGGCGCTACCTTCGCGCCTGCCTCATGGGCAGGCGGCGCCTCCATGCGGTGGACGTCGAATGCGTAGCCGCCGCCGCCTTGTTCCTGGCCGAGGCCCCGTTATCCGCGCCGGTAGAGCGCTTCGTCGTGTCGCAGGACGACGAGCCCGGGAACGACTATGCGGCCGTGGAGGCGTTCTTCACCGAGCGCTTCGGCGCGAAGCCATACCCCATGCCGCCGCTCGCGCTGCCGGCGGGCATGCTGGCCGTCGCATTACGTGCCGCCGGGCGAAGCAACGCTGATCCGCATCGGCGCTACAGCGCCGCCAAGCTCGCGCACCGGGGCTTCGCCGTGCCGCGGCCCTTTGCCGCCGGGCTGGAGGAATACGCAAAGTGGATCGGGCAGCAGCATGCGCATCCTTAGCGTCAGCGCCCTGATCGATCCGGTGAGCGGCGGCGGCACCGCCGAGCGCACCGCGCAGCTGGCGCGGGCGATGAGCCGCGCCGGTATGCAGGTGACGGTGCTCGCCACCGACGCCGGGCTCGGCCACGGGCCGGCGCCCGAGGTCGGCGGGGCACGCCTCGAGCTCGTCCCCTGCATCAATCGGCGCTTTCTCTGGCCGCGGCTGCGGCGCGGCGCGCTCGATGCGCTGATCGGGCGTGCCGACGTGGTCCACTTGTGCAACCACTGGACTGCGCTCAATCTGATGGCTCAGCGCGCGGCGCGCCGGCAGGGGAAGCCGTGGGTAGTTTGCCCGGCGGGCGCACTGCCCATCTTTGGCCGCTCGAAAGCGCTCAAGCGTGCCTATAACGCGCTCGGCGGTCGCGCGCTCGTTCATGAGGCGGCGGCGCGCATCGCGATCACCGAGCGTGAAACGGAGGATTTTCGCGCCTACGGCGTCGACCCTGGGACCGTCGATGTGATCCCGAACGGCATCGAGCCGCGCGACTACCGGGAGGGCGATGCCGAGGCGTTTCGGCGCCAGCATGGCCTCGGAGACGCCCGCGTACTTCTCTTCATGGGCCGGCTGAACGCGATCAAAGGACCCGACCTGCTCCTCGATGCATTCGCCGTGGCGGGGTTGAGCGGCTGGACGCTCGTCTTCGCCGGACCGGATGGCGGTCTGGGAGCAGCGCTGGCGGTGCGCGCTCGCGACGCAGGGCTTGGCGCGCGGGTGAAATTCCTCGGTTGGGTCGGCGGCAAGGACAAGGTGGCGGCTTACCGCGCCGCCGAGCTGGTCGTAATCCCATCGCGTCAGGAGGCGATGTCCCTGGTGGCACTGGAGGCGGGCGCGTGCGGCAAACCGGTGCTTATGACGGACCGTTGCGGCTTCGACGCCGCGGCGCAGGCCGGTGGCGCGCTCGCCGTGCCGCCGGATGCCGCCGCGCTCGCGGCGGCACTGCGCGAGCTCACCAATGGGGGGACGCTCGCCGACATGGGCGCCCGACTCCAACGCCTCGTGCTGCGCGAGTACGCATGGGAGTCTGCCGTGCGCCGCTACGGAGCGCTATTCACGCGCGTCGTGCGATGAAGATCCTCGTCGTCACCCAGTATTTCTGGCCCGAGAGCTTCCGCATCAATGATGTGGTCGAAGGGCTTGCGGAGCGTGGTCATGAGGTGACCGTCTATACCGGCCTGCCCAACTATCCCGGCGGACGCTACTTTGCCGGGTACGGCTTCTTCGGCCCCCTGCGCGAGCGCTTCGGCGACGTGCGGGTGCGCCGAGCGCCGCTCTTTGCACGCGGCGGCGGCGGCCGCATGCGCCTTGCGCTCAACTACGTCTCGCACGCTTTGTTCGCCACGGTGCTTGCGCCCTGGCTGGCGCGCGGCGCCTTCGACGCGATCCTGGTCTACGAGCCTTCGCCGATCACCATCGGCATCCCGGCTCGCGCGCTGCGCGCGCTGAAGCGCGCGCCCGTCCTCTTCTGGGTGCAGGACCTGTGGCCGGAAAGCCTCGACGCGACCGGGGCGCTGCGCAACCGTGCAGTCCTCGGTGCGGTCAGCGCACTGGTGCGCTGGATTTACCGCGGCTGCGACCGGGTGTTGGTGCAGTCGCGCGCGTTCATCGACTCGATCGAGGCACACGGCGTGCCGCGCGAACGCATCGCCTATCTGCCGAACAGTGCCGAATCGTTCTATCAGCGGGTGCCGCGCGTCGCCGGTGGGGAGGAGGGGGCTTTGCCCAAAGGATTCCGCGTGCTCTTCGCCGGCAACATCGGCGCCGCGCAGGACTTCCCGACGATAGTCGCCGCGGCCGAGCTCCTGCGCGAGCGCAAGGACATCCAGTGGATCGTCCTGGGCGATGGGCGCATGCGCGCGTGGGTCGAGGAGCAGGTGCAAGAGCGAGGGTTGCAGAACACATTCCACGTCCTGGGTCAGCGCCCTGCGGAAACCATGCCGCGCTACTTCGCGCAGGCCGACGTGCTGCTCGCCACGCTGCGTCGCGAGCCGATCTTTGCCTATACAATTCCTTCGAAGCTGCAGTCGTACCTCGCCTGCGGCCGGCCGGTGGTGGCGGCGCTCGAAGGAGAGGGCGGCCGCATCGTCAAGGAAGCGGGCGCCGGCTGGGCGGTGGCGCCGGAGGACCCGGGTGCGCTGGCGCAGGCGGTGGTTGACGCCGCGGCGCTGTCCTCGGGGGAGCGCGAGGCGATGGGAAATCGCGGCGAAGCTTATTTCCGCGAGCACTTCGAGCGCGAGAAGCTCCTTTCCCGCCTCGAGCAAGAGCTGGCTATGGCAAAGACGCAGACATGAAAATCCTCATTCTCGGCGGCGACGGCATGCTCGGGCACCAGCTCCTCAAGCTGCTGCGCGAGCGCCACGAGGTGAAGGTCACGCTCAGGCAGGACCTTCAGGCCTACGCCGCCGCGCGCCTGTTTTCCCCAGACAACGCCTTCTGCGGGGTCGATGTGCGCGCCGCGGACCGGCTACTTGCCGTGCTCGCCAACTTCCATCCGGAAGCGGTGGTCAACGCGGTCGGTATCGTGAAGCAGCGGCCCGACGGGCTCGACATCATTCCGAATCTGGAAATCAATGCCCTGCTGCCGCACCGGCTCGCGCTGATCTGTAAGGCCACGGGAGCGCGTTTGTTCCACATCTCCACCGACTGCGTTTTCTCGGGCAATCGCGGGCAGTACCGCGAGGACGATGTTCCAGACCCCGTCGACATCTACGGCCACTCCAAGCTTCTCGGAGAGGTGACCCAGGCCGGCGTGATCACGCTGCGCACATCGATCATTGGGCGCTCGATCTATCGCAACGCGAGCCTGATCGACTGGTTCCTGCGCCAGCAGGGGCGGATCAAGGGCTATCGCAATGCGATCTTCTCCGGCTTTACTACCAAGGAAGTATCGCGCGTGATCGCCATGCTGCTCGAGCGCCACACGGCCGCGTCAGGGCTGTACCACCTCTCGTCCAGCGCGATCAGCAAGTATGACCTTCTGGTCCGGCTGCGCGACCGCCTGGGAAGGGCGATCGACATCGCGCCGGACGATACGGTGCGCATCGACCGAAGCCTGGATTCCACGCGCTTCCGCAGCGAGTTCGGCTATGTGCCGCCTTCCTGGGACAAAATGCTGGACGAGCTCGCGCAAGACATCCAGGCAAGCGCTGCGCTAGCAGCCTGAGCCTCCGGGCCGCGTT
>Ga0247825_10003162_pt1 | contig 10861 bp, 8 predicted proteins | sample 13C_Vanillin_Day_FD_194413 | JGI IMG/M metagenome (GOLD analysis project Ga0247825, IMG submission 194413) | Soil microbial communities from agricultural site in Penn Yan, New York, United States - 13C_Vanillin_Day48 | ecosystem: Environmental > Terrestrial > Soil > Agricultural land | place... | reverse complement strand
GCGCATTGCCGGGTGGTGCGGACATGCGCCCATCCTCGAGGAAGACATCGCCATGTCGAACATGGCGCTCGACCTCATCGGTCAGGCCCGCGCGGTGCTCACGCATGCGGGCCAGCTCGAAGGCCACGGGCACGACGAGGACGAGCTCGCCTACCTGCGTGACGAGAAGGACTACCGCAACCTCACGCTCGTGGAATTGCCGCGCGGCGATTTCGCGTTCACGGTCCTGCGCAACGCCATGGTCGCCACCTTGATGAAGCTGCTTTGGGAGCGCCTGGGCGATTCCAGCGACGCCGAACTCGCCGGCATCGCCGGCAAGGCGATCAAGGAAGCGCGGTATCACCAGCAGCATGCCGCCGACTGGGTCGTGCGCCTGGGCGACGGCACGGACGAATCGCGCCAGCGCATCGAGAAGGCGCTGCGAGAGCTCTGGCTTTACGTGCCCGAACTTTTTGAATCCGACGCAGTGGACGAGGCCGCGCAGGCGCAGGGCCTGGGCCCTCGCTGGGCCGATCTGCGCGCGCCGTGGCTGGAGGAGATGGACACCATCCTCGACGAAGCGACGTTGATCCGTCCTGACGAGGCCGCTTTCCGCAGCACCGGCAAGCGCGGTGTTCACAGCGAGCACATGGGCTTCATCCTTGCCGAGATGCAGCATCTGCAGCGCGCCTTCCCTGGAGGCGTGTGGTGAGTGCACTCGCCGCCATGGCCACCACGCGCTGCGAGCAGGCGTGGGAGGTGCTCGGCACCGTGCTCGACCCTGAGGTGCCGGCGCTGTCGGTGCGCGATCTGGGCATCGTGCGCGATGTGATCGAGCAGGGCGACGCGCTGGAGATCGTGCTGACGCCTACCTATTCAGGCTGCCCGGCCACGGAAGTGATCGAGCACGACGTGCTGGCAGCCATCGCGAAGGCCGGCCTCGGCCCCGCCCACGTGACACTTCAGCGCGCGCCCGCTTGGACCACCGACTGGATCAGCGCCGAAGGCCGTCGCAAGCTCTTCGAGTACGGCATCGCACCGCCCGGCCCGGCCGCACCCGACGGGGCCGTGCCCATCCGCATCTTCGGCCGGAGAGCCGATGCGGTCCCCTGCCCGCGCTGCGGCAGCAGCAACACCGAGCGCCTGTCCGCCTTCGGCTCCACCGCCTGCAAGTCGATGTACCGCTGCGTGTCGTGCCGTGAACCTTTCGAGCACTTCAAGCCGATCTGAAAAGAACTCCCATGAGCGTCATGTTTCACCCCCTGCGCGTACGTGCGGTCGAACCCGATACGGATGAGGCCGTCATCGTCTCCTTCGACGTGCCGACCGACTTGCGCGATGTCTTCGGCTTCACCCAAGGCCAGTACCTCACACTGCGCAAGGACATCGACGGCCAGGACCTGCGCCGCTCGTATTCGATCTGCGCGGGCGTTGACGACGGCGAGTTGCGCGTCGGCGTGCGCAAGGTCAAGGGCGGCACTTTCTCGAACTGGATCAACGAGAAACTCCAGCCCGGCGACACCATCAACGTGATGGCGCCACAGGGCCGCTTCTTCGTGCCGATCGAGCCGCATTCGCGCCGCCAGCACGTGGGCATCGTCGGCGGCAGCGGCATCACGCCGATCCTGTCGATCATGAAGACGATCCTGGCGCGCGAGCCGCAATCGCGCTTCACGCTGATCTACGCCAACCGCAAGCTGCAATCCACGATGTTCAAGGAAGAACTCGAGGACCTGAAGAACCGCTACATGACGCGGCTCGTGCTGCACCACGTGTTCTCCGGCGAGCCGACGGACGCACCACTGAACATGGGCCGGATGAATCGCGAGAAGCTCGGCGAGTTCCTGTCGAGTGTGGTGCCGGCGGGCAGCATCGACCACGTCTACATCTGCGGCCCCTTCCAGATGAATGACGAAGCCGAGGCCGCGCTGCTGGCCGCCGGGGTGCCGGAAGAGCGCATTCACATCGAGCGTTTCGGCGTCGCCGCTCCCGAAGGCGCGCCAGTGGGCGCCGTCATCCACGAAGCCCGGCCCGGCGATGCTGAGCTGGCGAAGATCGTCATCATCCGCGACGGCCTGCAGCGCGAGATCGAGTTCCGCAAGGACCAGCCGAGCATCCTCGACTGCGCCTCGGCGGCCGGCATGGAAGTGCCCTTCTCGTGCACCTCCGGCGTGTGCGGCACCTGCCGCGCCAAGCTCGTCGAAGGCAAGGTGCGGATGGAGCGAAACTTCGCGCTCGACAAGAACGAGGTCGCAGCCGGTTTCGTTCTCACCTGCCAGGCCCACCCGCTCACTGAGCGTGTGGTGCTCTCATTCGACGAACGCTAGAAGCAGCAAGCAAGAAGGACCGCCATGGCCCGAGGACGCTCACCCGGATACGACGACCAGCGCGAAATGATCCTGGATCATGCCGCGCAGCTGTTCGCCAACCGGGGCTATTCGGCGACCTCGATGAACCAGGTGGCCGAGGCCTGTGGCTTTTCGAAGGCACTGCTGTACCACTACTACCGCGACAAATACAGCCTGCTGGTGAGCATCGCCGAGAACCATGTGTCCCGCCTCGAAGACCTGGTGGCCGACGTCGAGGGCCAGAAGCTGCCGCCCGAGGCGAAGCTGCGTGAACTCATCCGGCGCTTCGTCGAGGAGTACGCCGGCGCCAAGCACGCCCACCGCGTCCTGACCGAGGACGTCAAGTTCATGGAAGACGCCGACCGCCAGCGCGTTCTCGAGACGCAGCGCACTGTCGTCAACGGTTTTGCACGCGCAGTGATCGAGTTGCGGCCCGACCTGAAGAAGGCGTCGATCGCCAAGCCGCTGACCATGCTGCTGTTCGGCATGATCAACTGGATGTTCATCTGGATGCGGCCCGACGGCGAGCTCGACTATGACGCGATGGCGCCCGTCGTGGCCGACCTGTTCCTCGGCGGGCTTCCGGCTGTCAAGGTGCCGCAGCGCATCGTGTCTGTCGACATCTGATTGCTTCCCCATTCATTTTTCAATCAACCACAACGGAGACAACCGAATGAAGTACCTCAAACCCCTCGCGCTGGCCGCGATGCTGCTCGCCTCGGCGCTCGCGCAGGCCGACATCAATGTCGGCGTCACGGTCTCTGCCACCGGCCCGGCGGCCTCGCTCGGCATTCCCGAGAAGAACACGATCGCGCTGATGCCCAAGACCATCGGCGGCCAGAAGATCAACTACATCGTGCTCGACGATGCGAGCGACACGACGGCGGCGGTGAACAACACGCGCAAGCTCATCTCCGAGAACAAGGTCGACGTCATCCTCGGCTCGACCACCACGCCGAATTCGCTCGCGATGATCGACGTGATCTCCGAAAGCCAGACGCCGATGATCTCGATGGCCGCCTCGGCGCGCATCGTCGAGCCGGTGGATGCCAAGAAGCGCTGGGTCTTCAAGACGCCGCAGAACGACATCATGATGTCGCTCGCCATCGCCGAGCACATGGCATCCAACGGCGTGAAGACGGTGGGCTTCATCGGCTTCGCCGACGCGTACGGCGAAGGCTGGTTCCAGGAGTTCACCAAGGCGGCCGAACTGAAGAAGCTGCAGATCGTCTCGAACGAACGCTATGCGCGCACCGACACCTCGGTCACCGGCCAGACGCTGAAGCTCATGTCCGCGAAGCCCGATGCCGTGCTGGTCGCCGGCTCCGGCACGCCGGCCGCGCTGCCGCAGAAGAGCCTGAAGGAGCGTGGCTACACGGGCAAGGTCTACCAGACACACGGCGTGGCCAATGCCGACTTCCTGCGCGTGGGTGGCAAGGACGTCGAAGGCACCTTCCTGCCCGCAGGCCCGGTGCTCGTCGCTGAGCAACTGCCTGCCGCCAATCCGGTGAAGAAGTCCGCCCTGGCCTACGTGTCGGCCTACGAGGCGGCGAACGGCAAGGGCACGGTCTCGACCTTCGGCGCGCATGCGTGGGACACCGGCCTGCTGATGGCCGCCGCGGTGCCTGTCGCGCTGAAGAAGGCGCAGCCGGGCACGCCCGAGTTCCGCGCCGCGCTGCGTGATGCACTGGAGCAAGTCAAGGAACTGCCCGGCGCGCATGGCGTGTTCAACATGACGGCCAACGACCACCTGGGTCTGGACCAGCGCGCACGCGTGATGGTCAAGATCGAGAACGGCGCCTGGAAGTACCTGCCCCCGAGCCCCTGACATGGATTGGGTTCTTCTTTTGAGCCCTGCGAGTCGCACCCTGCCAGGAATACCGCGGAGCCGGCTTCGCCGGGCCGCTGGTATTGCCCCCTGCAAGGGGGTGTGCGGCCACACGAAGTGGGCAAGCCTGAGGGTGCAGTAATGGATATTCAGATCGCCCTTTTGCTGGGGCAGGACGGCATCGTCAATGGCGCGGTCTATGGACTGATGGCCTTGGCCCTGGTGCTGGTGTTTTCCGTCACGCGGGTGATCTTCATCCCGCAGGGCGAACTGGTGGCCTTCGGCGCCTTGTCGATGGCTTCGCTCCATGCCGGCCGCGTGCCGGCCACGCTGTGGCTGCTGCTCGCGCTGGCCGTGGCGACGCTCGCGGTCGAGGGCTGGCGCTGGAAGCGCGGCGCGACGGTGGAGTGGAGGGCGACGCTCGTTTGGACGGTCGCCTTCCCGGTGGTCGCCTGCACGATGGTGCTGGGCTTGCGGCCCTCGTCGCTCGCCTTGCAAGCCGTCACCACCTTGCTGCTGATCACGCCGCTCGGGCCGCTGCTCTACCGGTTGGCCTACCGGCCGCTGGCGGATGCGACGGTGCTGATCCTGCTGATCGTCTCGGTCGCGCTGCATGGCGTGCTCGTCGGCATGGGCCTGCTCTTCTTCGGCGCAGAGGGTTCGCGCACGCCGGCTTTCTCGGAAGCCCGTGTCGATCTCGGCGGCGTGCCGATCACCGGCCAGTCGATGGTGGTGGTGGGCGTCGCTTTCGCATTGGTGGTGCTGATGTTCCTGTTCTTCGAGCGCTCCATCGTCGGCAAGGCATTGCGCGCCACCGCGATGAACCGCGTGGGCGCGCGGCTCATGGGCATTCCGACGGACCTGTCGGGTGACCTGAGCTTCGCACTGGCGGCACTGATCGGCGCGGTCTCGGGCCTGCTCATCGCGCCGCTGACCACGGTGTACTACGACACCGGCTTTCTCATCGGGCTCAAGGGCTTCGTCGCGGCGATCGTCGGCGGACTCGCCAGCTACCCGATGGCGCTGCTCGGCGCATTGCTGGTCGGCCAGCTCGAAGCCTTCTCGTCGTTCTGGGCCAGCGCCTTCAAGGAAGTGCTGGTGTTCACGCTGATCATCCCGGTGCTGTGGTGGCGTTCGCTGCGCAGCCGTCATGTGGAGGATGAGGAGTGATCACCCCCATGCTTGCCCACTTCGTGTGGCCGCACCCCCCCTCTCCAGGGGCAACACCAGCGGACCGGCAGAGCCGGTTCCGCGGTGTTTCCGGCCTCGAGCGTTCTATTCCTCTGGAGCCATTGGCATGACAAGGCGCCACCTCACCCTTTTGTGCGTTGCCGCGCTCGCTCTTTGCTGGCCGTGGCTGCCCGAGTTCACCGTCACGATGTTCAGCTACATCGGCCTCTATTCGATGGTCGCCGCAGGGTTGGTCATGCTCACCGGCATCGGTGGCATGACATCCTTCGGGCAGGCTGCCTTCGTCGCCATCGGCGCCTATGCGACGGCATGGGTCTGCACATCGCCCGCCGCTGCGGCGGCACTGGGCGGCGTGGTAGCGCCGGGGCTGCTGCCGTGGATCGGGCTGGTGCTGGGGCTCTTGCTGACCTTCCTCGTCGCGTGGGGGCTCGGCGCCATCACCCTGAAGCTCTCCGGCCACTACCTGCCGCTGTGCACGATTGCATGGGGGCTCAGCCTCTACTTCCTGTTCGGCAACCTGGAGTTCCTCGGCGGCCAGACCGGCATCACCGGCCTGCCGGCGCTCACCGTCGCGGGCATCTCGCTCGCTTCGCCGCGCGCGCTGGGCCCGCTGATCTGGGCTGCACTCCTGCTGGCGCTGTGGGCGCTGCACAACCTGCTGGATTCGCGCGAAGGCCGAGCCATTCGCGCGCTCAAGTCCGGTCGGGTGATGGCCGAGTCGATGGGCGTCAACACCGCGCGCTACCGCGTGAAGGTCTTCGTTCTCGCCGCGCTGCTGGCGGCGCTGTCGGGCTGGCTCTACGCGCACATGCAACGCTTCGTGAACCCGACGCCCTTCAACCTCAACATCGGCATCGAGTACCTCTTCATGGCGGTGGTCGGCGGCGCGGGGCACCTGTGGGGGGCCGTGCTCGGCGCGACGCTCATCACGCTGGTCAAGGAGCAGTTGCAGGACATCCTGCCGAAGCTCCTGGGTGCGAGCGGGAACTTCGAGGTGATCGTGTTCGGTCTGCTGATGCTCTTCGTGCTGCAGCGCTTCGCCGAAGGGCTGTGGCCGACGCTGGCCCGCGTTTCCGCGCGCTTCCTTAAGCCGGAGCCTGTGCGTGAGAGCAAGGCCACCGCTACCCTTGCCGGCCGCAAGCTGCCGGCATCCGGCGAAATGCTGCTCGAGGCCGACAAGGTCACGAAGCGCTTCGGCGGCCTGGTTGCCAACAACGCGGTCGCGATGACGCTGAAGGCCGGCGAGGTGCATGCGCTCATCGGCCCGAACGGCGCTGGCAAGAGCACCTTCTTCAACATGATCTCCGGCGTCGATGATCCGACCGAGGGCGAAGTGCGCCTGATGGGCGAGTCGATGAATGGCAAGCCCTCGCGCGACTACGCGGCGCGCGGACTCGGCCGGACCTTCCAGCACGTGCGCCTGCTCGGCACGCGCAGCGTGCTCGAGAACGTGGCGCTCGGCGCGCACCGGCGCGGGCACCGGGGCTGGCTCTCCGCGATGCTGCGGATGGACCGTGCCGAGGAAGCCGCGTTGCTGGCCGAGGCACGCCGGCAGATCGAGCGTTGCGGCCTCGCCGAGCATGCCGATGCGCCGGCCGCATCGCTGGCTCTGGGCCAGCAACGCGTGGTCGAGATCGCACGCGCGCTGGCGGGCCAGCCCGCCGCGCTGCTGCTCGACGAGCCCGCCGCCGGCCTGCGCCATCTGGAGAAGCAGGCGCTGGCAACTTTGCTTTCCCAACTGCGCGCCGAAGGCCTGGGCATCCTCGTCGTGGAGCACGACATGGAGTTCGTCATGAACCTCGCCGACCGCATCACGGTGCTGGAGTTCGGTGCCGTCATCGCCGAAGGAACACCTGAACAGGTGCAATGCAACCCCCGTGTGCTGGACGCCTACCTGGGCGGCAGCGACGAACCGATCCCGATGGCCGCATGACACTGACACTCACCCCCAGTCTTCGCGCACTTCGTGTCGCTTTGCCAACCCCCTTCCAGGGGCAATATCTGCGACCCGGCAAAGCCGGTTCCGCGGTATTCCCGGGATTGGGCCATGCCGGTTTGATACGTCGCGGGTGTCGTGACGAAGAGATGGAGCACTGACATGAACCCGCTCTTCGAACTCCAGGATTTCAGCGTCGCATACGGCGCGGTCGAGGCCGTGCATGGCATTGCGCTTCGCGTGGACGAAGGCGAGATCGTTACCGTCATCGGCCCGAACGGCGCCGGCAAGACGACCCTGCTGTGCGCCGCAATGGGGCTGCTGCCTTCCACCGGCAGCCTCACGCTCGCGGGCGAGCGCATCGCGCGGCCCAGCGTCGAGGCGATGGTCGCGCGCGGGGTGGCGCTCGTGCCCGAGCGGCGCGAACTCTTCGGCGAGATGCCTGTCGAGGACAACCTGCTGCTCGGCGGCTTCTATCGCTGGCGCACCGGCAAGCGCGACCAGCGCGAGCGCATGGAGGAGGTCTTCGCGATCTTCCCGCGCCTCAAGGAGCGCCGTGCGCAACTCGCCAGTACGCTCTCCGGTGGCGAGCGGCAGATGCTCGCCATCGGCCGCGCGCTGATGGCCCGGCCGCGCCTGCTGATGCTGGACGAACCCTCGCTGGGCCTCGCGCCGTTGATCGTGCGGGAAGTGCTGCACGTGGTGTCGTCGCTCCGCGCGCACGGCGTCTCGGTGCTGCTGGTGGAGCAAAACGCGCGGGCCGCTCTGCAAGTGGCCGATCGCGGCTATGTACTGGAGACCGGCGCCGTCGCGCTGACCGGCGAGGCCCAGGCGCTGCTGCACGACCGCCGAATCATCGACACCTACCTCGGGCTTGGCAACAAGAACGCCGTCGCGGCCTGAACCACTCATCTTCGGAGAATTCCATGACCCAGATCCTTCAAAGCTTCATCGGCGGCCGCTGGCTCGGCGAACAGGGCGCGCAAGTACTTCGCAGCGCCGTCAACGGCCGGCCGGTGGCGAGCACGCATTCCGAGTCCATCGACTTCGGAGAGGCGCTCCACCATGCGCGCAGTGTCGGGCTGCCCGCGCTGCTGGCCATGGACTTCCAGCAACGTGCCCAGCGCCTGCGCGCCATCTCGAAGTACCTGGCGGAGCACAAGGAAGAGCTGTATGCCATCTCGGCCCACACCGGCGCGACGCGTGCCGACAGCTGGATCGACATCGAAGGCGGCGCGGGCACGCTCGCCGCCTATGCGGGCATCGGCGCCGGTGAACTGCCGTCGGGCAACCTCGTGCACGAAGGCCCCGCGATGCCGCTCGGCAAGAAGGGCGGATTCGCCGGCACGCACATCCTGGTGCCTCGGCACGGCGTCGCGGTGCACATCAATGCCTTCAACTTCCCGGTGTGGGGCCTGCTGGAAAAGTGGGCGCCCAGCTTCCTCGCGGGCATGCCCTGCATCGGCAAGCCGGCAACCTCCACCAGCTACCTGACCGAAGCACTGGTGCGCCTGATGCACCGCTCGGGCCTGCTGCCGGAGGGCAGCCTGCAGCTCGTGATCGGGAGCACCGGCGATCTGCTCGATCGTCTCGACGGCGCTGACGTCGTTACTTTCACCGGCTCGGCGGACACCGCGGCCAAGCTGCGCGTGCATCCGAACATCGTTCGCCATTCGATCCCCTTCAATGCAGAGGCCGACTCGCTGAACTGCGCCATCCTCGCGCCCGACGTGTCGCCCGACGACGAGGAGTTCGATCTCTTCGTCAAAGAAGTGGCGCGCGAGATGACGGTCAAGTCCGGCCAGAAGTGCACCGCCATCCGACGCGCCATCGTGCCGCGCCAGCATCTGGATGCGGTGGCCGAGAAGCTGCGTGCGCGGCTCGCGAAGACGGTCGTCGGTGACCCGTCCCGCGAGGATGTGCGCATGGGCGCCCTCGCGTCGCATGCGCAGCAGGCCGACGTGGCCGAGCGCGTCCGCACGTTGATGGAAGGTGCGGAACTGGTCTACGGTGAGCGCGATGGTTTCTCGCCGCAGGGCGAAGGCGTGGCCGAAGGCGCGTTCTTCTCGCCCACGCTGCTGCTGTCTCGCGACCCGCTGAAGCACGACGCGGTGCACGACGTGGAAGCTTTCGGCCCGGTGAGCACGCTGATGGCCTATGACGGCCTGGACGAAGCACTGGCGCTCGCCGCACGTGGGCGCGGCAGTCTGGTCGGCACGCTGGTCACCAAGGACCCGGCGACCGCGGCCAGGGCAATCCCGGTGGCTGCGGCACACCATGGGCGGCTGCTCGTGCTCGACCGCGAGGCCGCAGTCGAATCGACCGGCCATGGCTCACCGCTGCCCTTCCTCAAGCACGGCGGTCCTGGCCGCGCGGGCGGCGGCGAGGAACTGGGCGGCCTGCGCGCAGTCAAGCACTACCTGCAGCGCGCGGCGGTGCAGGGCTCGCCCACCATGCTCGCAGCCGTCACCGGCGAGTACATGCGCGGCGCGAAGTTGAACGAACTGGAAGTGCACCCATTCCGCAAGCACTTCGAGGACCTGGAGATCGGCGATTCGCTGCTGACGCATCGCCGCACCGTGGGCGAGGCCGACATCGTCGCCTTCGGGGGCATTTCGGGCGATTACTTCTACATGCACTTCGACGAGATCGCCGCGAAGGAGAGCCCGTTCGGCAAGCGCATCGCGCACGGCTACTTCGTGCTGTCCGCGGCGGCGGGCCTGTTTGTTTCGCCGGCGCCCGGCCCGGTGCTCGCCAACTACGGGCTCGACACGCTGCGCTTCGTCAAGCCCGTGGGCATCGGCGACACGATCCGCGCCCGGCTCACCTGCAAGCGCAAGATCGATCGCCAGAAGAAGGATGCCAACGGTGTCGGCCAAGGCGTGGTGGCCTGGGACGTGGAAGTGACGAACCAGGACGGCGAACTCGTCGCGAGCTACGACATCCTCACGCTCGTGGCCAAGCGCGGCTGAGGCGGGGCTTGCCGTTCATGCCGCCGGGACGGGGAGCCTGCGCAAGGATGTGATGCGCGATCCGAGGATCACGCAGGCTTGAATCACGAACCCCGCAAGTGCCACGAGGAGGCAGGCGGATTCGCCGTACGTCGAACCCACCAACCCTCCCAGGGCGGCACCGATGGGGCGCGCACCGGCGTTGGCCGTCAGGAAGACTGCCGATACGCGGCCCAGCATAGGGCCTGCGGTCACGCTCTGGCGCAGTGTGGTGGAGGCGATCGTCCAGACCATCGGCCCGGCGCCGAACAGCGCGAAAGACAGCGCCGCGAGTGCCGCGTGAGGAAACACCAGCGTCGCGGCCATCACCGACGCGGCAAGCACCGACACGACGGGTCCGACCTGAATGGCTCTGCCGAACGGCATCGCAGCGACGACACGCGAGGTCAGCATGGCTCCGGCCAGCATGCCTGCACCGAACATGGCGAGCGTCAGGCCGATCGCCTGTGCACTCATGTCGAGGACGCGGACTGCGTAGGGCACATACGCCGCCTGAAGCACGAACCACGAGACGTTGAAGATCACGCCGGTGATCAGCATGGGACGCAGCATCGGCTCGTGCCACACG
>Ga0247825_10003161_pt1 | contig 10863 bp, 5 predicted proteins | sample 13C_Vanillin_Day_FD_194413 | JGI IMG/M metagenome (GOLD analysis project Ga0247825, IMG submission 194413) | Soil microbial communities from agricultural site in Penn Yan, New York, United States - 13C_Vanillin_Day48 | ecosystem: Environmental > Terrestrial > Soil > Agricultural land | place... | reverse complement strand
GCTGATCCCGACAGTTTCACCTTAGTCTCTGGGCTCTCGTCTCTGGCTTTCGCCGCTGACCAGAGACTGGAGTCCAGTCCAGAGACCAGAGGACGACTCAGCCAAAAAACATTCGATACATGATCCGTCCGGGGATGAACGTCAGCAGCCCCGCGATGATCAGACCGCCGATGTACAGGCCTCGCATCGAAGCGTTGTGCGCCGCGATGTTTCCTGCGATGGCTCGGCGAACCTTTGTGGCTGGCAAGCAGCTGCCAGCGCCCAGAAAGAACGCTCCTCAGTCCTCAGTCCTCGGTCCTCAGTCTATGTCTTGTGGACCGTGGACCGTGGACTGTGGACCGTGGACTGTGGACCGTGTGTGGACCGAGGACCGCTAGAAGTATCGGCTGTGAGATTCACACCTCTCGTAGACGAATGACGTCCAATTCTGTTCCGGGTTGCGGACCTTACAGTTAAGATCCGCCCGATGCGCGCAACCGTCGCCGTCCTGTTGACAACTCTTGGGCTGCCGGCGTGCAGCCCAGCGCCTGAGAAGGCTGCGCCATCCGCGACGGCCACGCCACCTTCACAGACTCCGCAGAGGCCGCCCCTCATGCCGGGCATGGGGAACCACCATCACGCCATCGTCACGACGAGCGGCGACGCGCAGCAATACTTCGATCAAGGAATGAACCTCGTATTCGGGTTCAACCACGAAGAGGCGGTCCGGTCGTTCCAGCGCGCGGCAGAGCTCGATCCGAAAGCACCGATGCCGCACTGGGGGATCGCATGGGCCCTGGGTCCCAACTACAACCTCGACGTGGACGATGCCCGGGCGAACCAGGCAAACATCGCCATCGCGCAGGCACTCATGCTGTCAATCGGAGGCTCGGAGATCGAGCGCGCGTACATCGAGGCGATGGCGATCAGATTTCCGACGGGTGGCAAGCCCGATCGTGTGGCGCTGGCCCGTAAGTACTCCGACGCCATGCGCGATCTGTCACAGCAGTATCCCGACGATCTCGACGCCGCCACGCTGTACGCGGAAAGCCTGATGAACCTGCGCGCGTGGAAGCTATGGTCGCTCGACGGAAAGCCGGCTGAGCGCACGGAGGAGATCGTCGCTGTCCTCGAGTCGGTTCTCGCGCGAGATCCGAATCATCTTGGCGCCAATCATTACTACATCCACACTGTGGAGGCGTCGCCGACGCCGGGACGGGCGCTCCCGAGCGCGACGCGGCTCGATCGCCTGGCGCCAGGAGCCGGCCATCTGACTCATATGCCCGCCCATATCTACGCGCGCGTCGGCGACCAGGCCGCAGCGGCGCGTGCCAATGAGGCGGGCGCACGGGCCGACCGCGAGTACTTCAAAGTCGCTCCGGCTGACAGCTTCTACGGGCTCGCCTACTTCACCCACAACCTGCACTTCCTCGCCGACTCGGAAATGATGCGTGGGCGGCTCGCCTCGGCACGCCGCGCCGCTGACGAAGTGGCCGAGAAGATGGCGCCGCATACGCAGATGATGCCGATGGTCGAGTCGCTCATCACCATGAAGACGGCGGTGCTGCTGCGCTTCGGCCGCCATGAGGAGATACTCGCGCTGCCGGCGCCGCCCCCGAATCATCCGGTCGAGGTCGCGTGGTGGCACTTCGCACGCGGGGTAGCACTGGCTCGCACCGGCAAAGCCGACGCGGCAGCGCAAGAGCGGATGGCGCTCGCCGAGATATCCACGAAGGTTCCTCCTGAAGCTCTCTTCGGCGGCACGGGCCTCGCGAGCGCGCGGATCGTTCTCGCACTCGCGGCGATCGTTCTCGATGCGCGGGTGGCATCGGCGAACGGGTCGAAGGGCGATGCGATCCGGCTGTGGACGAACGCCGTCGCGGCCGCCGACAAGCTCCCGTACGACGAGCCGCCGGTCTTCTTCTATCCAGTTCGTGAGTCGCTGGGCGCTGCCCTGCTTCTCAGTGGAAAGGCCGCAGACGCCGAGCGCGTGTTCCGCGAAGATCTCGCACGCCACCCGCGGAATGCCAGATCCCTGTTTGGCCTCCATGAGAGCCTCACCAAACAAGGCAAAAGCGCGGATGCCGAGTGGGTCAAACGCGCCTTCGATGAGGCGTGGAAGGACGCCGACACGACGCTGACGATCGAAGCGCTGTGAGTCGTTCCTCCATCCTCAGCGCCGTGGTCTTCGTCCTCCTCGCGACTCAGAAATCGAACTGACCTCCGAACTTCACCAACCGCCCCTGGATGACGTTCGTCGGGCGAAGCCACGACGATCCGTACGTGTTGTTCTGCGCCAGCACCGAGCTCGCGTTGAGCGCGTTGAACAGATCGAGGTTGGCCTGGACGCGGCGGTTGCCGCCTAGTCTAAAGATCTTCGAGACCCGGAAGTCGAGCTGATTCATACGATCGCCGTAGATCGTGCCCGGAGCGATCAGCGGGACGACGACGGTGCCGTTCGCCCCCGACGACAGATCGCGACCGAGCGAGCCACGGACCTCGGCGTTGGTGTAGGTGCGACTCGCCGTGATCTGGGGACCCGGGATGCTCTGGTACGTGGCCGAAGTTTGAATTCCGTACCACGGTAGCGGGTAGACGCCGAGTAATTTGATCTGCGTCTGGAACGGCGGGGCGTTCCTGCAGTTCAACAGCGCCTGGGGAGAGTCCACGACGAAGCATTGGTCGATCAGCGTTCGCCCGGTGTTCGTGCCACCCTGGACCACGATACCTCGCCCCAGCCGTGCGTTCAGGTACACATCGACGCCGTCGTAGATCTCTTTGTCTTCGCCGTAGTGCTCCGAGAGCCTCACGAGGTTCGAGACCTGACCGAACTTCGCACGCGAGATGTTGTAGAGGCCGCAGACCTGGTAGCCACCGCCGTCGGGAAGCCGGCTGTCGACCGGAGCCGTCGCGCAGAAGGGATCATGATCTTCCGGTCCGATCGGCACGTTGTCTGTCGTCTGTTTATTGCCGTACCACCGCCTGAAATACCCGACGTTCATCGACACGCGCGTCGCCAGCTCGTGCTGCACACTGGTCGATATCTCCCAGTTGTATCCCCTGGTCTTGGGAACCTCATCGTCGTAACGCGTGGTGATCACGCTCTGGCCGAAGGTGGAACTGCTCAAAGCCCCGAGTTCGTTCTCCTGCGGCAGGTAGTCACCGTTGATGTCGCCCCACGTTCGAGTGGCGTTGGTCGTGATGGCAGCCGCGGGATTGGCAACACGCGTGAAGCTGATGAGCAGCGGCGCCTCCAGATAGCGGCCGGCCGTGAACTTGACGGCGGTCTTGCCATTTCCGAACAGATCGTAGGCTGCTCCCAGCCGTGGCGAGGTGTTCTTCCAGTTGGGCACGTCGTACACGGGCGCAAACGTGACGTTGCGAGTCGGCACGTTCGGGCCCGGTCCTAACGTCTGTTCGGGCACATACGAGTTGAAGTAGTCGTACCGGAGTCCCAGATTCAACGTCAGTTTTCGAACCGTCCACTGATCCTGCGCGAAGACACCCACATTCGCCTTGTTGATCTCACGCAGGAGAAGCGGAGTGGCCCACACGGTGACCATGCGGGGCTGGCTATTCAACAGCGTCAGGAGAACGCCGTTGTTGCTGATCTCTTGTGTCGTGTACGACTCCTGGTGCTGGACCGTGAATCCGAATTTCGCGTTGTGTGAGCCGGTGACGTACGAAGCGGAAGCCCTGGTATTCATCTGCCAGGTGGCGTTCTGCCCGTAGGTCGATCGGCTGTTCCCCCAGAAGTTCATTGTCGATGACTCCTGATACGACGGATTGTTTCCGGCCATCGGCTGGAGGAACGTAAAGAAGTTCTTGTTGGCCAGGGCGGCGCCAGCTTCGAGGAGGATCTTGTTCGTCAGCGGCGAGTTCCAGCCAACCTGTCCGAGGTAGGACGGGATCGACTTCGACGCATACGCCGCTTCCGGCGACGCCAGTGTCTGGCCGAGCGAGTAGCCGTAGAAGGGCCTGTCCTGCTGGCCGTATTGATACTGCCCTGTGACCTTGTGCTTCGAAGCAGCCTGCCACGTCAGGCGCAGGCTCTCGTTGCCGTTGGTCTCGATGTTGAGCGCTGGCCGTGTGGTGTCGGCCTCGTACCTCCACGGCACAGGGCTCTGGTTGTAGAACATCCCCGCCACGTACTGCTGCGCCGACCACGCCCGGAGGGACACATAGAACCAGAGCTTGTCCTTCATGAGCGGGCCGCCGAGCCCGGGATTGATGTCGTAGATCTTGCGGACCGTGTTGACCGTCAGCAATCCCTGCGCTTTGAACTCGTCGGTGAGGTTACTGCTCTGGAGCGCATCGTTGGTGAACGCGCCAGTCACAGTGCCTTTCCAGGTATTGCCGCCTTCTTTCGGCACGATGTTCGTGCGGATACCGCTCATCTCGCTCTCGGCGCCCAGCCCGCTGGTTTCGAGGCTGATCTCCTGAACGGTTCCGTCGTTGGTGGCGATGGCGGTGTACTGGCCGCCTCGGCCCTGCCCGTTGTTGTACATCATGCCGTCGTAGAGGAGCTGCTGCTCACCGGGACGTCCGCCATGAATGGCAATCTGCGATGACGTAAAGGCGCTTCCACCAACATCCTGGTTGTTGACTACGACACCCGGAATCAGCACGCCGAGGTTGACGACCGATCGGCTCCCGGTTGGAACGGCGTCAAGGACGTCACGGGTGACAACTTTCTGCGTGACGACGCTCTGGACGTCGACGGTGGAGGCTTCGCCCGTGACCGTGATCGTTTCCTCGAGATTGCCGACTCGCATCTCGACGTTGACGTTCGCGGTGAATGCCGCGGTCAGAAGGATGCCGTCACGTTTGACCGTCGAGAAGCCTGGGAGCGTGAAGGTGACGGAGTACGTGCCTGGAACCAGATTGATCACCTGGTAGCGGCCCGCGGAATCGGTGACAACGGTTCGAACTTTCTCGATCAAGGCGGGACTCGCGGCTTCGACCGTCACGCCGGGGAGCACAGCGCCGGACGTATCTCTGACGATGCCGCCGATATTGCTGTTGCTCTGGGCGAATACAGATGCCGGTATGAGTATGAGGGCCACGACCATCACCAGGTTCGATATCGGCGAGTTGCGCACTGGGACCTCCTGAGAACTTGTCGATGTTCGTCCGGGGGCGACCGACTACAGCGAAAGAAGACGACTGAGAGAAACGTGTACGACGGAGCGAAGTGTTTAATTGGGTGCCGTGCGATTCATCGCGGCACGCAGCAGGGCGACCACGCTCTCGCGAACCGGGATGGCCGCCCCGCGCCCGCGTGCCCCGACTCCCGATGCGACGTCGATGGGCGTTCGGCCCTGCTTGTCCTGGACGTCGACTCTGGCGCCGCGCTCGACGAGGAATCTGATGAAGGACTCCGACCGGACCGTGACCGCCAGATGCAACGCCGTCTGACCGTTCTCGCTGACGGCATTGATGTCGGCGCCGCGATCGAGGCAGAGCGCCGCAGCGTCGATGAAATCGGCCTCGGTTGCCTGCTTGTCCTCATAAGCAGTGAAGCGCCCCGCTCCGCCGATTCCGGATGCGAACATCAGCGCTTCGGTTCCCGCCTTCGTCCTTGCCTTTGGATCGGCGCCATGTGCCAGCAGCAATCGCATCATCTCGACGTCGCCCTTCTTCGCCGCGCGCATGAGGGGTGTCGCGCCGGCACCGAGCGTCCCGTCGCCGCGATCGTGCACCCTCACGAGGATCGGTGCGTTCAGAATCGCGTTCGGGTTCGCGCGATGCTCGAGCAGCGCCTTCACCATGCCGACCGCGTCCAACGTGCCTGAGGGCTTCGGCGTCGGCCGACCCGGCGTGTCAGGGAAGGTGTTCATGTCGACCGCCGCATAAAGCGGTGCCATGCCGGTGACGTCACCGATGTTCGGATCTGCGCCCAAGTCGAGGAGCACGGCGGCCGCATCGTAGTGGGCGTTGATGATCGCCAGGTTCAAAGCGGTCATGTTGTCCGGATCGGTGGCGTTGAGATTGGCGCCGGACTCCGCCAGTGCCTTGAGCGCGGCGGTGGCATTCTGTCGGGCCGCGTACATCAGCGGCACCCAGTTCCCTTTCGGCAAGACGGTCAGTCGGGCCGATTTCCCGTCGCCGTATTCTTCTCGCGGAAACGTCAGCGGATTGGAGCGCCCATTCACGTCGGCGCCACGCGCGACGAGCGCCTTGATCACGTCTGGATGGTTCTCCGCGGCGGCCCAGATAAGCGCAGTCTCGCCAAGAACCTGTTCGCGCGCCTTTACATCCGCTCCACGCGACAGCAGCGCGTTGACCGCGTCGACGTGACCCGCGCGCGCCGCCAGCATCAGAGCTGTCTGCCCCTGTGGCAGCAAGGCGTTGACGTCTGCTCCAGCCTCGATCAGCGCTTCAACGACGATGCGGGTGCCATTGAGCGCAGCGAGCGAAAGGGGTGTGATGCCGTTGCGATTGGCGAGGTTGGCCTTGGCGCCCGCCCGCAGCAGCGCTTGGACACTCGCGACATCGTTCGCTTGCACGGCCCAGTGGAGTGCCGTGGTCCCGTCGGCCTCGGGGACGTTCACGTCGGTCCCGTTCTTCAGCAGCGCCCGGATCGCTTCACGATTGCCTGACTTCACGGCATCGATCAGTGGAGTGCTGCCGCCAGCCGCCGTGACGATCGTCATACCGCAGATCGCGACGAGGCAGGCCTCGAGACACCGTCGACGGGCGCGAGCTGTCAGACGCATCGTCAGGGCCCTCAGAAGAAATCGACCGTGCCGTTGCTCTCGCCGAGCCGCTCGACCGGGCTGTCGTACTTCTGAGCGACAGTCAGCCACAGGTTGCCGACCGGCGTGCGCGGCGCGAGTTGGAGGTGCCGGTGTCCTGTGCCGACGCCGCCGCCAACGGCCACCATGGGCAGCGGATCGCTTGCGTGCTGATTCGGGTTCCCCATCCCGCCGCCGTAGAAGACGAGCGAGTGATCGAGGAGCGAGCCGTCGCCGTCGGGCGTTGCCTTCAGCTTCTCGAGGAACCTGCCGAACAGCATGCTGTGGTAGGTGTTGATCTTGACCACCTGGGCGATGTTCTTGGGGTCGTTGCCATGGTGCGACACCGTATGGTGCTGCTCGTTCACGCCGAGCTGCGGGTACGTGCGCGCACTCAGCTCGCGGTCGGTCATGAAGGTGGCGACGCGGGTCAGGTCGGCCTGGTAGGCAACGGCGAGGAGCTCGTACATCAACGTGACGTGTTCCTCGAACGATTCAGGAATGCCGACTGGCAATTCCACAGACGCCAGGTTCGTGCTGTTGTACGCCGCGGCACGCTGAATCCTGCGCTCGATTTCGCGAACGTTCTGGAGATACTCGTCGAGACGCGTGCGATCGCGCGGGCCGAGCTCGCGCTGCAGGTCGCCGGCCTGCCCGGCGATGACGTCGAGGACGCTCAGGTTGCGCCGCCGGCGTGCCTCGCGCTGCTCCGGCGTCCCGGGACGACCGAACATGCGTTCGAAGACCGTGCGCGGGTTGAACTCCATCGGCTGCGGCGTCGTCGGAGAGCTCCACGAGATCGTGTTGATGTACCCGCAGCTGAATCCGCTCGTGCACGCCCCGATGTAGCCGGTGAAGTCCGCCGTCGCCAGCTCGAGAGACGGGAACGGCGTGTCCTGACCGATCTGCCGAGCGACGAGCTGATCGATCGACACACCAGCACCGACGTCTTCCGCCTCTGTTCTCTTCGGGTACACACCGGTGAGAAATCCTGCGGCGCTGATCGCGTGATCACCTTCCACCACTCCGGGATTGGCCCGGGTGAGGTTGCTCACCACGACCAACTGATCCTGAAATGCCTCCAGCGGCTTTAAGATCGGCGTGAACTGGAAACCGACGCCAGGTGTCGATGGAATCCATTGCTCCGTGATGGCGCCGTTCGGCACGAACACGGCTCCGAACCGCAGCAGCGGCCTCGCCACTGTCTTCGATTGAGCGGTGAGCGCCGGGACCATCGCGTCGAGCAGCGGCAAAGCGACAGACGCACCCACCCCTCGTAGGAACGTGCGCCGGGGCAGCGATTTCTTGGTGATGAACATACGCGGTTACTGCGCCTCCATCTTCATGCGCATCTGAAACGGCACGCTGTCAACGACGCCGAGGATCAGGGATGAGAACCGGTAGTCCTGCGCAGCGGCCGTGCGAAGAACGCTGCGAACAACCGGCATGTCCTGATGATCGAGGCCGCGGCCGAGCGCGTAGACCAGCAGCTTCTCCGTCATCGTTCGCGCAAAGAGGTCAGGCCGCGCGAGAATGGCCCGTCGCAGCGCCACGACACCGTCGATCCTGGTTCCGTCGGTGAGCTCACCCGATGCGTCGATGGGTGCACCAGCATCCTCGGTGCGCCAGGCCCCGACAGCGTCGAAGTTCTCCAGCGCGAAACCGATCGGGTCCATGATCTTGTGACAACTGGCGCAGGTCGGATTGGCGCGATGCTCCGCCATCTGTTCCCGCACCGTCTTTGGCTTCTGCCCCTTTTCGTTTTCTTTGAGCGCAGGGACGTCGGGCGGCGGAGATGGGGGCGGGGTGCCGAGAATATTCTCCAGGATGAATTTGCCGCGAACGACCGGGGACGTCCGCGTCGCGTGCGACGTCAAGGTCAGGACGCTGCCGTGTCCGAGCAGTCCTTTCCGTGCATCGTCGGTCACCGGGACGCGCCGGAACTGGCTGCCGTAGACGTTCGGGATTCCATAGTGTCTGGCCAGCCGCTCGTTGACGAACGTGTAGTCGGCGCGCAGTAGATCGACGACGCTGCGGTCTTCGCGCATGACGCTCTCGAACAGCAGCTCCGTTTCGCGCTGAAAGGCGTGCCGCAGGTTGTCGTCAAAGTCCGGAAAATCATCGGCGTGCGGCTGCGCGTTGCGGAGGTTTCTCAGGTGCAGCCACTGGCCGGCGAAGTTGCTGACGAGCGCCTGCGCTTTTGGATCGGCCAGCATGCGCCGCGTCTGCCGCTGCAGGACTGACGGCTCTTTCAACCGACCGGCGCTCGCCTCTGCCATCAATTCGTCGTCCGGAATGCTGCTCCACAAGAAGAACGAGAGCCGCGATGCCAGCTCGACGTCGCTGACGCGGTGCACGCTGCCCGGCTTGAGTTCGGCCGGATCGCGTTCCGCGCGGAAGACAAACTTCGGACTGGCCAGAATCAGTTGCAGGGCACGCTCGATGCCGAGATCGAAGGAGCCTTCCTGGCGCCCGCTCCTGTAGAACGCGAGCAACGGCTGCATGTCTGTTTCGTTGACGGGCGCCCGGAACGCGCGACGAGCCAGCGTCGCGACAATTTGCCTCGCACAACTTTCTTCGTTCGAAGAACCGGCAGGACGACAGGTGAAGATCCGCCGCCGCGCCGGCGTGTCTCCAGGTCCGGTCGCGTTGAATGGCCCCGTGACCGTCACTGTCCGGACATGGGGGCGGCCCGTCCAGTCGAGCGTGTCGAACGCGCTCTTGAGAAACGGACGGAGCTTCGTGGCATCCATCGTCGGGGCACTGCCGATGAACGCAGCGACGACATCGTGTGGACCGGCCCGGACACGGATGCGAACGGCAAGGCGCTCATCGATCGCGTCGGCCGTTTCTTTCGGCAGCGCGAATGCGGCGCTCAAATCCGCGGCGCCGCCGATCGTCGCGTGATGCATACGCTCGCCATCCAGCGTGAGCTCGAACTCGTGCGGGTACTCGATGCCCCGCGGGTTGTCGAAGTTGGTCCGGAACAACCTGGTCTGAATGACGTACTCGCCGTCACGCGGGAAGAAATGGGTGACGCGCGTTCCCCCGAGCGTGCCGAGCGGCATCCGATCGAGGTGCTGATTCTGCGACACGTCGCCGCGCACGTGATAGGTGTCGCTCAGCATGCCCGCTTCGGGGTCGCCGATCGCTAGCTCTCCAATCTTCTCCGCCGCCGCCAGATAGCGTTCCTGCAGCGAAGGCGATACGTTCAGCGCGTCGGAGATGTTGTCGAAGCCGTAGGCAGAATCGTCGGGCGGCAGCAGGGCCGCGACATCGACGTCCAGAGCCACGAGATCGCGGACCGCGTTCGCATACTCCGCGCGATTCAGGCGACGAAGCAGCGGCCGCCCGGGATTGGGATGGGCCGCCCACGCGCGATCGAGTTCGGCCTCGATCGACGTCACGAACGCGTCTCTGGTGGGCGCATCGGGCTGTCGCGCACCGGCCGGGGGCATCAGCCCGCCGCGTACCTTGCGCACGACTTTTTCCCAGGTCTCGGCCGAGCCGGCGACGTCATCCAGTTCGATGCGATCGAGCGCCAAAGCGGCAGTCTTCAGCCGCTGGTTATGGCACGACGTGCAGTAGGTGGCGATGACGTCGCGATGCGCCGACACACGGGGCGCCGCGGTGGTGGTGGCTCCCGAGCCCGCCGTCTGCGGGAACACTCCGGCGACGGCGGCAAGCCAGAGAGCGCCGGCGATGAGCAGTCTATTCTTCACGACGACGGTTCACTTACCGCTGCCAGACTGTGCCGCCTGTGCAGCCTTCTCTTCCGCGCGCGCCGCACTGAGGATGTTGCGCAAACCGTAGTTGCCTTCGTGACATGCGTATTCGAAGGGCCGCTGCGTCGCATCCTTCTTGGTCAGGTTCATGGCAAACGTCCACAGCTTCGTCCATGTCGTCGGATCGTCAACGGTGACCGCCCATTCAACGCTGTTCGGGCCGGTCGCCGTGAAGCGCTCGATCAGCCGCAGGGTTTCACCATTCGCATTTCGGTACGCGATCTGATCCTTGAAATTGGTGGTTTCGACGACCAGCGTCTCGCCTTCCCAACGGCCGCGGGCGTCGCCCATGTAACTCGTGACGCCCTTTCCCACGTGCGGCTGGCCATCGAGCGAAATCACGCGGGTCTCGTGAACCATCT
>Ga0247825_10003160_pt1 | contig 10868 bp, 9 predicted proteins | sample 13C_Vanillin_Day_FD_194413 | JGI IMG/M metagenome (GOLD analysis project Ga0247825, IMG submission 194413) | Soil microbial communities from agricultural site in Penn Yan, New York, United States - 13C_Vanillin_Day48 | ecosystem: Environmental > Terrestrial > Soil > Agricultural land | place... | reverse complement strand
ACTCGCCGGACACGGTGACCTCGGTGGCCCTGGGCGCGTAGATTCGAAACGTCACGCGGCGATCGGGATGGACTTCAGGCGACCGCACCGCGGGCGTCCGGCTGGCGGGAGGAGCAGCTGGCTGTTGCGCGAACCCGCTTGGCACCAGGACGGCCATGACGGCGATCAGCACCGGGATCTTCACCCTCACGTCGTACCTCCTCGGCAGCGCCACAACGAGCCGGCGGCGGCGCTGAGCCTACGGCGTCGATGGTCCGTTGTCAACGCGCGCCCCCGCCAGACATCGGGGGTAACATCGCCGGCTATCGAGCCTCTCCGTGCCTACCTTTCTCGGAGCAATCGACCAGGGCACCAGCAGTACTCGCTTCATCGTCTTCGACGAGTCCACGCGGATCGTCGCCGAGGCGCAAATCGAGCATGCGCAGATTTATCCGCAGCCAGGATGGGTCGAGCATGACCCGGTCGAGATCTGGCGCAATACGCAGACGGTCATCGCGGGGGCGTTGCGCACCGGTGGGCTGCAGGCCCGCGACCTCGCCGCGGTCGGCATCACCAACCAGCGCGAGACCACGGTCGTCTGGGATCGGCGGACGGGCGTGCCGCTCTACAACGCGCTCGTCTGGCAGGACACGCGGGTCACGGAATACCTGCCGGTGTTCACCGCGCGTCCAGGTTCGGAGTTCTTCCGCGTGCGCACGGGGCTGCCGCTGTCCAGCTATTTCAGCAGCCTGAAGATTCGCTGGATCCTCGATCACGTCGACGGGGCGCGAACGCTGGCGGAACAGGGCGATGCGCTCTTCGGCAACATCGACACGTTCCTGGTCTGGCAGCTCACCGGCGGTCCGCGCGGCGGCCTGCATCTCACCGACGTGACCAATGCGAGCCGCACGCAGCTGATGCACCTCGACCGGCTCGAGTGGGACGAGGAGCTCCTGGCGGCGTTCGACATCCCTCGTGCGATGTTGCCGGACATCCGCTCGAGCAGCGAACGCTATGGAACGGCAACCGCCGATCCGATCGACGGCGTGCCGATTACAGGCATCCTGGGTGACCAGCAGGCGGCGCTGGTCGGTCAGACCTGTTTCCGTCCCGGCGAGGCGAAGAACACCTATGGCACAGGCTGCTTCCTCCTGCTGAATACGGGCGCCTCGGCGGTGCGCTCCCGGCACGGGCTGCTGACGACCGTGGCATACCGTTTCGGCGACGCGCCCGCAGACTACGCGCTCGAGGGCAGCGTTGCGGTGACCGGGTCGCTCGTCCAATGGATCCGCGACAACCTTGGATTGATTCAGAGCAGCCCGGAGATCGAGACGCTCGCCCGCACGGTCTCCGACAACGGCGGCGTCTATTTCGTGCCCGCGTTCTCCGGTCTCTACGCCCCGCACTGGAACGCGGGCGCCCGCGGAACAATCGTCGGGCTGACACGGTTCGCCAATCGCGGCCATCTCGCCAGAGCGGCCCTCGAGTCGACGGCGTTCCAGACCTGGGAGGTGCTGCGGGCGATGGAACAGGACTCCGGCGTCAGCCTCGACACGCTGCGCGTTGACGGCGGCATGACCGATGACGAGCTCCTCATGCAGTTCCAGGCCGACATCGTCAATCGCGTGGTGGTGCGGTCGACGATCAAGGAGACCACCGCGCTCGGCGCCGCGTTCGCCGCCGGCCTGGCGGCAGGCGTATTCAGCAACCTCGACGATCTGCGCGCGCGATGGGGTGAGAGCCGCCGGTGGCAGCCGGACATGGAAGACGCCAGCCGGCAGCAGATGCTTCACCGCTGGACGAAGGCCGTCAGTCGATCCGTTGACTGGATGTGAACGAGACTCGAGATCTCGAGGAGCGCACGCGTGGCATCGCACCCGCACGGAGCGGGACACGCTTCAGTACCAGGTCACCTTCGACTCGACGATCCTGCCGCCAGGTCCGCGCCGTTCACCGCCGCGCTCGACCTGAAGGCGCGGCCGGATGATCTGGGCGTATTCGAGTACGCGTGCCACGAGGGGAACTACGGCAAGCGCTACATGCTGGAGGCGTCGCGGCTCCTCGACCGCAAGTGAGCGGCGAATGTCTCCGGCAGGCCCCGTGCCTCTAATATCTGTTCGCCGCTCCTGGCGTCGGCAGTTCCGCCGCCACCACCGCGCCACGAGGATGGGCGGCCGCGAGCGCCCGGGTGAGCGTGATGCCGCTGCCGGCCAGACGCGCGCCCGCGGCATGAGCGGCCGTGAGCGGCATCGACACGGTGATGCGGGCGCCCCCGCGGCCGCCCTGCACCTGGGCGATCGTGGCGGTTTCCTGATTGGCACCGGTGTCGATTGTGATCGACTGACCCACCACAAATCCGGCTGTGGCGGCGACGGGGATGACAGTGGCTCCCACCTGCGTCGCGGCGCTCGTGCGGGTGCTGCCTGCGGTGCCCACCGACGCGATGACAACGGTCTCGCTCGACGGACCGCTGCCGACGATCACCGTCTGGCCCGGCGCGAACCCCACCACGGCGGCTACGTTCAGAGTTGCGGTCCCCGCGTCGGCACCCTCCGGCAGGGTCGTGGCGGGCTGCACCCTGAAATCGGAGCAGAGGCTGTCGTCGTCACGACCGTCGGGGAAACGGCCGATGCTGCGATTCGACGCTCCGGGCGCGGCGGCGGCTGCCGCGATGTTGGCGGTGGCCGGCCCTGAGCCGGCGCCAGGCACGATTGCCATGCACCCGCCGTGGTGTTGCACCCCTTCGAGCGTCGCCAGGTCCGGCCGAGTGATGTAGCCGTTCGCGCTGGAATTGCTCTGCTGCGATCCATAGACGATCGCGTCCATCACCACCGCGCCGGACGCGTCGGTCAACGCAATGGCGCCGCCTGTGATCAACAGCGTGCTGCCGAACCAGGCGTGCGGCGCCGGCCCCTGATAGCCTTCGTTCGCCGCGCCGCGATAGCGCACCGGCGTTCCGTAGGCATGCGCACGCGTCAGCGGACGATCGAGTGCCACGCCGCCGCCCAGCGCCTGCACCGCATCGCCGCTCCGATGGGCGAAGCGCGTGGCAGGGGTGAAGGAAATGCCGGTGCCTCGGCCCCACACATCGACGCCAGACGCATGGGGCACTTTGAGCGGCGCCGTCAGGGTGACGCCGGTTCCTTGCGGTCCTGCGGTACCGACCGAGGCAACCACGGCGCGCTCCATGCGCTGGCCTGTGCCTATGGTCAACGTGTCGCCGGTGCTGACGTTGGCCAGCGCGGTCAGCTTGATGTTGGTTGCGCCCGGTGTGGTCGAGGCGGCGAGCGTGGTCTGAGTCGCGGCCTTGCCGACCGACGACACCGTCGCGATCTCTGTCGCACCGCCAAGGTCGATGCTGATCTTCTCGCCTGCCGCGAAACCGTCGGCGCTGTGCACCGGCAGGTTGGTGGTGCCGGCTGGGAAGTCCAGCCAGGGCCCGGTCGAGACGTTGATGAATACCTTCGTTGCCTCTGTGGCGGCGGTGCCGACGTTCTTGACGGTGCGGCTCTCGCCGCCGACGACGAGCTCGGCACCGGGCACAAGACCGGCGGTGCTGCGCAGATTGACGGTGGTGGCGCCTGCCGCTACTCCCGCCGCCAGGCCGGAATTGGCCAGCGCCAGCAGCCAATGCGAGCGCGGCGCGATTGTCGTGCCGGCAGGGATGACCGCCAGCGTCACCGGCGCCGACCACGTGCGCGTGTTGATCAACCGCCAGCCCGACGTGTCGACAGGATTGGGGCCGGCATTGTAAAGCTCGATGAACTGATCGGTGGCATTGCCCCCCGAGGCAAAGCGCACTTCATTGACTTTGATCGGCTCGACGCTCCGCACGCGCTGCTCACTCACATCGGCGCCGCCGTTCCAGGTCGCGCGCAGCGTCAGAAAGCCCATGCTGGCCCGAGCGGGGGCAGTGATCTGGAATGTGGTGCGCACCGACGCACCGGGAGGCACCGAAGCAAATGTGGCGGAGGCGGACGCCCGCGCCGTCCACCCGGCAGGAGGCGCGGCGGTAAGACGCACATTCTGCAACGCGGCCGCGGTCGTGTTGACGAAGCTCGCGGTGACGTCCTTGACCGCGTTCGGCGTAAAGCTGGTGAGCCGCGTCTGCGTCAGAGGCGCGACGTCATACTTCGCCGCGACGATATTGGCCTGCACCTTGTCGGCGACGCCCTCACCCGGATGGCCCGCCGTCATCACCCCTTCGTAGAAAGTGCCGGCGGACCCATTGCCGTTGTCGCCGCCATTGCCCATCTGGATCGCGCCCTTCTTGCGCATCGGGTAATAGGCGCCGTTTTCCTTCGAACCGGGTCGCACCCCGGCATAGAAGGTCTGCAAAACGCCTTCTTGCGCGTTGCCGCCTTTCAGCTCCCAGAAATTGCGGCCACCGCCGGCGAACACACCGGTCACGAAGCGCCACGTGATCGTGGGGTTCGCTTCGTTGACGCGCGCGTTGTAGCCGGAGAAGAGTCCCGCCTCCATGTCCGACATGATCCAGGGCCCCGTGCCCGAACCACTCCCCCAACCGGTGGACGTACCGAAATAGACGCTCTCCATCGTGCCGGTGCCCACCGCCAGTCCGTTGGTCGAGGCATTGCCGTAGTTGAAGCAGCAGCCGTTGGAATAGTGCGCTCCATCCACCACCGCGTGAACCCCGGCAGGCTCGTCGTCGATCGGCAGGTCACGGGCGTTGTTGTTGCGGAAACCCATGCCCGGCATGATGTAGACGCCATACGCCTTGTGGCCGCCGCCGATCGTGATCGGCGCCATGTCTGCAATCGGCTGGGTGTCGAAGGCGCCCTTGTCGGGGCCCGGATAGAGGGGGCCCGGTGGCGCCTGCATCAAGTCATTGCCCTTGCCCGACTGGTCGTAGATGCGGTTGATGTAACACAGCGTGCCCGCGCAAAAGCGGTCCTGCGCCGCGGCATCGGCAAAGCCGCCGGCGATGACGCCGATATCCAGCAGACGTCCGTCGGCGCGCTTCACCTGATAGAGCGACCCCCCATAGCGCGACGACAGCGATCGCACCGTCGAATGCGCGGTGACGCACGGGGTCCCCGCCGCCGCATAGATGTCGCACGGGCCTTGCGGCCGTGTCTGCTGCGCCGCCGTGACCAGGGCGGCGAGTGTCGAAGCGGCGCCGGCGAGGGCCACCGTGAACAGAATCCGACGCGGTGTCATGGGCTGCCGGCGATGACACTTAGCATGCCTGTCGCGGTTTGTGAAGGAGTAGGATCGGGCGATGCGGAACGCCTTGCTCACCGCGGCGCTGCTGATGTGGACCGTACCGGAGGCGGCGGCTCATCACTCGTTCGCCGTGTTCTTCGACGAGACGAAAAGCGTCTCCGTCAGCGGATCGGTGACCGAGTTCAGATTCACGAACCCGCACGCCATCATTGAAATCACGCGGAAGACGCCACAGGGGCAGATCGAAACGTGGCGTGCCGAGACGAATGCCGTGACGCTGCTGCGGCGGCGCGGGTGGACGGCGGACAGCCTCAAGGTCGGGGAAATGGTGACCATCGACGGCTGGCCCTCGCGCGACGGCTCCCGTTACCTTCGGGTGCGGCGCGTCGTCAGGAGCGACGGGACCGTGCTGGGTGCCCCTCCGAATCAGCGGGCGGATTGAGGACCGCGATGCGACTCGTGTGGATAGGCGCCGCATGCCTTGTTGCGGCATCAGCAGTGCTTGCTGATGCGAATGCTCAGTCTCCCGCCCGGCCGAATCTGTCCGGTTTCTGGGGCGCCGGCCGTCAGACACCACCGGATGCGGCGCTGGTGAAGGCGCTGCCGCCGAACACGGTGGTCCTGGCCGATGCGGGCGCTGTCGAATTCCCGGTCGGCGAGTTCGGCGGGTTGCGGCCGAAGCCGGCCGCCGCGTCGGCGGCCAAAGCGTGGAAACCCGAACACGAGATGACGATTGAACGCGTGTGCCTGCCGCCCTCGATCGTCTACGCCATGCAGGGACCGTTTCCGATGGAGATCCATCAAACATCGGACATGATCGTCATGCGGCTCGAGTACTACGACATGGTGCGCCTCATCTTCCTGGATGGGCGTCCACACCCGCCTGCCAACGCACCGCACACGAAGGTCGGTCATTCCGTTGGACGATGGGACGGCTCGACGCTGATCGTGGACACGACGCATCTGAGCGCCTCGACAATCACCAACAACGGCTTGAGCCACACCGACAAGGTGCACGTCATCGAGCGGTTCTGGCTTGCGAATGGCGGCAAGACGCTGATGATGCTGCAGGAGTTCGAGGATCCCGACGCGATCGAGAACCGTGGGGCGCGTTTCGTTGGCTGGGATCGCGGCAACGACTTCATCTATCCGTACGAGTGCGACCCGAGCTTCGCGGTGAACTACCAGAAGAAGTAGGTCAGCGGGCCACCGGAACCATGCGCACGACGAGGCCCGGTGACGGCGCGACGAGACCGTAGCTGGTGCCGGCGCCCGTGGCGTATTGCAGCGCGAGATACAGATAGCCGTCGGGACCCTGGATCACGTCACGGACCCGGCCGAACTGGTCGAAGATGACTTCCTGGGCTGTCACCCGGTCGCCGTCCACCTGCAGGCGCCGCAGCGCCTGGCCCGCAAGCCCGCCGACGAACAGACTCGTGTTCTTCCAGCCCGGATAGCGGTCGCCCGAGTAGAAGGAGATGCCCGACGGCGCGAACGTCGGGATGTAGTAGACGACCGGATCGACCATCCCCGGCTCGGTCGTCTTCGCGATCCCCGGCTGCCGCCCCCGCGTGACCACGCCCCAGCCGTAGTTGCGGCCGCGCTCGATGATGTTGATCTCGTCGCCGGCGGTCGGACCGTGCTCCGATTCCCACAGTCGCCGGGACCGCGGGTCCCAGGCGAGGCCCTGCGGATTCCGGTGGCCGTAGCTCCAGATCGTCGGCACCGCGCCCGCCCTCGACACAAACGGATTGTCGCGCGGCACCGACCCGTCGTCGTTGACGCGATGGATCTTGCCGATCGGATTCGAGAGGTCCTGCGCGTGCTGCATGACACCGCGTTCGCCGATCGAGAAGAAGAGATGGCCGTCGCGATCGAAGATGAAACGCGAGCCGAAGTGCGTGCCGTCGGTGGTGTAGAGATTCGCCGGCGCCCGGAAGATGACCTGCTGATCCACCCATTCGTGGCGGGCGTTGATACGGCCGCGCACGATGGTCGTCATCGACGGTGCGGCGTTGCCACGGCCGCCTCCTCGACCAGCGCCAGCCGGTTCCCCTGCCGCCGGAGCCGGCGGCGGCGTGTAGCCGGGCAGCAGTTCGGCGTAGGAGAGATATATCCAGCCGTTCTCCGCGTACTTCGGATGCACCTCGACGTCGAACATGCCGGCGTCCTGCTGCACGTGTACGCGAGGCGTCCCCGCAACGGGAGCCGACAGTACCCCCTTGTCGATGATGCGGAGCGTACCGCCATTCACGGTGCGCTCGGTCACCAGCAGGCGTCCGTCGGGCAGGAACGCCAGGCCCCACGGCGTATTGAGACCGTCGGCAATCACCTCGAGCCGCACCGTCGCCTTCTCCGTCTTCAGCACGACGTTTGAGGGATTGGCGACGAACGTCGGCCGCGTCTTCAACACGCCACTCTGCAGGCGGAGGTACTGCACCAGCTGCCAGACCTGGTCGTCGTTCAGGATCGACCCGAAGGCGGGCATGCCGGCGCCAGCGACGCCGGTACGGATTGCGTTCGTCAAGCGCTCATCGGTCGAGGAGGCAAGCCACTGTTCACGGAACAGCGACGGAGCACGGCCACCCGCGAGGTCTGTGCCGTGGCAACTCGCGCAGTGCTCGGCGTACAGCGCGGCAGCCGGGTTTGCCCCGCGGCCGCCGCCCGGCGGCGGTCCGGCCTGGCCTGGTGCACCCGCCGGTCCAGCCGGCGGCGCCTGTGCGCCGCGTTCGGCGCGCGTTTGGGAGACTGTCAGCGCCAGCGAGACGCCGAGAATGACGGCGGAGACGGTGACCGTCATCCGCCGCGTGTGTGTGGTCACGGTTTACAGGCAGTCGGATCCCATTTCGATCCGTCCGGTTCGCGCCGGAAGTGTGTGCTGGTCACAAACTCCTGGGTCAGGTATTTCGGATCGGTGACAGCGGTCGTGATGACGAGCCACTCGCTGTTCCCTGATGCGGGGAAGCGATCGAAGTACTCGATCAGCGTCGCCTGATCGCTGTACGGAACGCCGTTCTTGCGCAGCCAGCCACCGGTCAGATTCGCGGTCACGACCTTGAGATTTCCACCGCCAGGCGCGCCGCCGCGGGCCCCGCCGCGAATCGCCACCCGCTCCCACTCCGCGCGCGAGAATCCCTGAAGCGATTTCACCGCCGGTGACGGCGCTGTGGTGAACAGCAGGCGTCGGGTCTGCGTGCCGGCATCGGTATCGATCCTGAGCGTGTTCTCGTCTTCCCAGGTGATGTGCAGGCGGGTCGGCATCCGCATGAGAGCGGCGGCACCGTACGCGAGACACGATCCGTCCGTCGCGGGATCCCAACTGTCGGCAACTTTCCGTCCCTCGGCATTCAGAGGCACGCTCGCAACGTCGCCTTTCGGGGGTGTCACCATCCGCCAGCGCCAATCCTCGTTGACGATGGACACCCAGTAGCCCGTCAGATCGATCGGTGCGGATGCCTGAGGCGACTGGGCCGCCTGCGGGCCCGGTCCGCCGCCGCGACCCCGTTGCGCGAGGGCGGTTGGGGCCATCGTCGCAACGATCAGGGCACCAGCCAGCACGCGCGCGAACCGACCTGCAATCGCGCAGCCTCTCATCGTGGACCTGCTGCGGCACGGGCCGGACTGAGGCTGCGATACGCCGCCTCGATGAACGCGTCGGTCGTCCAGGGGCCTTGCGATGCGCCGAAACGTCCCTCGTAATCGCGCACCAGCCGCGCGGCTTTCACCTGCTCGAGCGACATCTTCCTGCTGATCGCGTCGCGGACGCGGTCGCGCACGATGGTGGCCATATCGCGGTAGTCGACGACGTCGGCTTCGTCCGCCAACCGTCCGTGACCCGGAATCACGTACGTGCCGCCCTCTTCCTTGTCGCGCGGCACCGTGATGTCGATGATGCGATTCAACGCCGCCAGAATGCCCGCATAGCCGCCGCCGTGCTCGCGGTCGATGACTGGAAAGGTCGTGTTGATGTACACGTCGCCGGCAGCGATCACATCGGACTTTCGAAAGTACACGATGATGTCCCCGCTGGTGTGTGCGTCCGGCTGATGAAGCAGCTCCACGGCTTCGTCGTTGAAGTAGAAGGCATCCTTCTCCACGAAGAAGGTGTCTGTCGGCCGCCCGGCCTCCGCAACGCCCAGCGGTCCCGGCGCCAGCATGAGGATCTGCGTCTGCTCGTGCGCGAGAATCTTGGCCGCGTTCGCGGCGCCTGGGCCGGCCTGTGCCGCGAAGTTCCCTGAGATGACCGACTTCCCCGCCGCCGCAATCGTGACGTTGCCGCCTGTGTGATCGCGATGGGCGTGTGTGTTGACGATGTACCGGATCGGCTTGTCGCCCGCGAGCCGCCGTACCTCTGCCAGAATCGCGTCAGCCGCTGCCTCGGTGCCGCTGTCGACGAGCAGCACACCCTGAGCACCGATCTGAGCCGCGACGTTCACGGACCCGGCATTGATCATCCAGACGTTGCCCTGAACGTGCAGCGATCGCACGACCGGTGTCTGCGCCGGTGTGACTGGCGGCCGTGCTCCCTGTTCCGCCCGCGCTCCCGCCGTGAGAAACGCGAGAAGGCCCGCCGTTGCCGCGACTGCCAGGCGGCAAGTCACTTGCGGATCTTCCGCCCGAACTCGGGAAGCGCGGTTTCCGCACCGCCGCGCGTGGCCTCGACCGGGAGCTTGTGCTTCTCGGCGAACTCGGTCACGTACGGGTTCTGGCCCGGCAGATAGTGAGGTACCTCGCCAGCGTCAATCGGGACTTCCACCACTTCCTTGCAGGGATATGGCGGGTTGGCGACCTGCGTGGTCAGCCGGAACCCGTTTGTCTTGATCAGCGGTTCGGTGAGATAGACCGGGTCTTCGATGATGTAGACGTGCGTCAGCAGATCGCCGTGCCTGATGAACCGTTCGGTCATATGAGCACGATCGCTCAGCATGAGGCCGTTCCGGCGCATCCATCCGGCCTTCAGATGATCGGTTTCGACGACGAGGACGGGCCCTTCCCAGTGCCCCAGGGAGAACCCCTGCCACGTGTGCGCGGCGAAATCCGGCGGACGCGGCCGTCCGTCCATGAAGATCTCCCGTTTCTGCTCCATCCACTGGATGTGGGTGTGGACGGTGACGATCTGCCCGCTGTCGGGATCGGCGTCGCTCCAGATGCGCAGATTGCCGACGCCTCTGAATCCGTAGGTGGACGGGTGCGGCTTGCACTGGTGCTCCGGCAGCGTGAGCAGCGAGGCGTCCCACGCCTCCGCACGAGAACGTGCGGCGGCGTTGATGGGCAGGCCGAGAAAGTCGCCGATATCGGGTCCGGCGGCGCGCTCGACCGAATCCTCGTGCATGATCGGCGCCCACACGCCGGAGAAGTCGACTTGCGCGACCGCCGGTGTGGGGGCGGCACCCCACACCAGCGTGACGAAGAGGAACGCTCGCACGACGTGAGGCATGTACGTTCGGCAGAGAATACTACTGGAGCGAGCGTGACGCGATCTGCCACTTCGAGTCGCCACAGATTCCGCAGCCTGAGCCGACGAAGTAGCCCTTCCCTTTCGCGCTGGTGTCGTTCATCAGCTGCCATCTGAGCCACGCCACAGCGGCAACGCCGAACGGCCCGCCGTTGTCCTGGTTGTACGTCCCGCCATGGCCGACGGACGGATACACACCGTAGAACACCGGAATCTTCGCGGGCATCGTCTCGAAATCACGCTTGCC
>Ga0247825_10003157_pt1 | contig 10880 bp, 10 predicted proteins | sample 13C_Vanillin_Day_FD_194413 | JGI IMG/M metagenome (GOLD analysis project Ga0247825, IMG submission 194413) | Soil microbial communities from agricultural site in Penn Yan, New York, United States - 13C_Vanillin_Day48 | ecosystem: Environmental > Terrestrial > Soil > Agricultural land | place... | reverse complement strand
CCTCACAACTCCTCAGGTGGGCAGCTCCGCCCCGGACTGTTCGGCGGCCATGTACTCGGCGTACCAGTCCGGCCAGTTCGGGTCTTCTTCGCCGGTGCGCTCTTCGTGCCGGCCGTGGGCAGCCGCCGCGCGCCGCAGTGCGGTCGCGAGGTCGCGTGCAGAGCCGAACGAGGTGACGGCGGTATCGATGCGCCCGGGAAGCCTGGTGGTGATCTCTTGCAGCACCCAGTCGTTGCCATCGGGGTCGCTGAACGACGCCAGCGAGAAGTAGCTGCGACGGTCCGGGTCCAGCCCGTCGCCCGGGCCGTCCGTGCCGAGGTGAAAGAGGGTCACCTCGATGCCGGCGGCGACCAGTTGGTCACGGGCAGCCTCGATGTCGGAGACAATGAGGTATCCCTTGGCGGAACCGGGTGCGGCCGTTGTGAGGTCGGCGCCGAAGTGGATCGAGGCGTCGGCGCCGGGCGGGGTGAACTGGACGACGCCGGAGCCCGGCGGTGTGACGTCTTGTCTCCAACCGAGCCGGGTGTAGAAGTCGGTGGCGCGGTCGACATCCGTGACGGGGATGACGACGACCTCCAACTTCATGTCGACCGGCGCGACCTGCGTGTTGGTTGCTTCGTTGGTGCTCATGGTTGCCTCTCTGTTTTTCGTCGTGGGGATTGATCGGGGCGGGTCGTTCGAGCCACCCACGTTTCGCCGTGTGGTCATCAGGAGACGAACTGCTGGCCACCGTCGATGTCGTATGTCGCGCCGGTGAGCGCGGTGTTGCTCATGATGTGGACGGCCAGTGCGGCCACGTCGGCGGGGCCGACGACCCGGCCGATCGGAAGTGTTGTCCGCAATTCGTTCCGGCGCGCGTCCAGCCGATCTCCGAGCAGCGATGCCGACAGTGGGGTGTCGACGAAGCCGGCGGCAATGAGATTGACGCGAACCGGCGCGAGCTCGAGCGCGAGGGCCGCCGTGAACGGGGGTAGCGCGGCGGTGGCGGCGGACGCGATCCCCAGTCCGTGACCGATGCGCCGACCGCCGGTTCCGCCCATCAGTAGCAGAGTGCCCCCGGGCCTCATCTTGCTCGCCGCGTTGCGCGCGACCTCGAGCCCCAGCACCACGTGACCGCTGAGTTGCTCGCGCACCTCGTCGGAGTCCATCTCGAGCAGGGGCGCGTAGCGCGGGCCCCCGGCAGTGACCAACACATGGTCGATCGGTGTCGGCAGGTCGTGGAAGAAGCTCGCCAAGGAGGCGGTGTCGTTGGCGTCGAAGGCCGCGGTGCGCTGCGCGCCGACGTCTGTCGCTGCGTGCTCGAGCCGGTCAGGATTGCGGCCGGTGAGGATGACATCGGCACCCTCCGCCCGGGCGCGGCGAGCCGTTTCGAGCCCGATGCCTGCGCTGCCGCCGATCACGACGACGGTTTGTCCGGCCAGTCCCGGTTCGCGCTGGATGGAGACTGGAGTGGTTTCGGTGGTCATAGTTTCTCCGATCGGTAGCGTCGGCTGCCGATGGTCGGGATGCTTGCGAGCAGAGCGCCCACGCTTCCTCCTCGGACCTGCCGCAGCCGTCGGCAGGACTGATCGCGACCCCAGGGGACGCCGTCGCGGGCTGCGCCGTTTCAACCCTGACCGAATCCGCCATGTCATCGGCGCGGCGAGGGAGGGCAGCTTGCAGTCCCGGCATCTGCGCGATATGCAGTCACCGGTCGGCCTCCGCCTACGGAAATGCTTCTACAGTCCTCGCGGCCGGGCAAGGGCGGACGCACAGTGGGCTTCCGGGTGTGGAGCGGTGGCGAGCCTCAACGCCTCAAGGGTGGGGGAGCGGTGTCGCGTCTCGGGTATCGAGTATTGCTGTCATCACTGCGATTTCATTGCTCTGGTCACGGATCATCCCGCGTGCGATGCGGCGGATCGGTTCCGATGCAACCGAGTGGGTGGCTGCCTCGGCCATGTCGACTCCTCCTTGGTGGTGCCGAATCATGAGCTGCAGAAACAGTGTCTCGGCATCTGCTCCGCGCAGGCCGGCGAGCCGGGTGATCTCGCTGGTACTCGCTGCCCCCGGCATGGGTGCGCCGCCGTGGTCACTCATGGCGGGATCCGATCCGTGCATCCATTGCATCGGGCGCGGTGTGGTGAACGGTTCGTCGAAGAGGTTGAGCCAACCGCGCATCGTCGCGATCTCGGAGGTCTGTGCGACGACGATCTGATCGGCGATGACCCGGATCTGCGGATCGATGTCCCGCGACAGCGTCTGGGCGATCAGCACGGCCTGCTCGTGGTGCACCGACATGTCCTGAGCGAAACCGATGTCCGCTGATGACAATTGCACCCCCTCGGGGTTCGTGTCGCGTTCCGATTGCAACCACATTCCGGCGGCGATCCCGGCGGCGCCGAGCAGGATGGCGCTCAGCAATAGGACGAGGGGACCGTGGGACGACGAAGGCTTGGTGTCACTGCCCATAAGTCGATGCCTGATTCGCCGGTGGTTGATACACGGTGTCGTCCAGTTGCAGCGCCATGAATCCGTTGTCGCTGCACGAGGTCCAGATCTGGTTGCCGTGGAACTCCGGCGGTGAGAAGCACCAGTCCGCGGACAGGTCGCCGAACGCCACCATTCCGGCGCGTGGGCCGAACGCGACCCGCGGATCCGTCTTGCCCTCGAAGACGGCGCGGGCGAGCGGAACGAAGTTGAAGAGTGAGACACCGATCAGCGAGGACAATGCGTGTGGAGAGTTGGTGAGCTGAACGTTCTTACCGGTCTGTGCCGGCGGGTTGTAGTAGGCGATCTCACTGATGCGGCTCAGATCGCGGATATCGAACACGCGTATCCCGGACGATTCCCAGGAGCACGCGAGCGCGGTCGGGTCGGCTGGACGGTCGACCACGCAGTAGTGCGGATCGTAGGAGAACACCGAGCCGCCTTGCGACGACCGAAGGTTCGCGGCGGTATTGGCCGGAAGTTGGATCTCGAGCTTGATCTTCTGCACGATCTCGGCGTGCGCCGGGTCGGCGACATCGAAGACCTTGATTCCCCCGCCGCCGGTTTCGTCGACGGTGAAGATGTAGGGCTTGTCCCCATACGTGACCGGGATGCTGTGCTGATTGAAGAAGCCGTCGGTCCACAGATAGGTGGCGATCTGCGGCACGGTGGGATATGGGTCGCCTCGTTGCACCGCGCTGATGTCGAGGACGGTGATCCCACCGAGATTCGACAGGTACATCCTATTTCCGTCTGGGGTGATGCCGAATCCGTGCCCGCCCAGTCCGTGCAATCCCTGCCAGAGGATCCGCGGCTCGGCCGGGTTTCTGATGTCGATGGCGGTGAGGAATCCCGGTGCGGGACCGGACACCCAGTAGGTGTTGCCGTCCGGGGAGAAGCCGCCCTCGTGGGAGATGAAGGGCAGCGGCATCGTGACGTCGGTACCGGCACCACGGTTGAGCAACCGGGGGTGGGCACAGTCGGAAATGTCGTAGACGGAGAAGTAACCGGTGCCGGCAGCGATCGGCACCGCCGTGGCCGCGAGCAACTTGCGTGCCTTGTTGACCTTGAGACTCTCCCAGGTTCCGCCCAGCATCGCGGGTTCGTTGAGGGTCGTGGACAGCACCGGCCGCGCGGGGTTCGACACGTCGAGCACCTGTACGCCCGGCGTTGTGGGGTTGAGCAGGTTCCCGGGGAAGAACGTGCTGGTGTAGGAGCAGTGGTCGTAGGTCACCGACAGCAGGCCACCACCGCGATCCTGCAAGCCTCCGACCAGCGACATGTTGCATCGATAACCCTGGGTGCTTCGGCCGTTGTTTCGGTCCTCGGCCGGAACGTCGCCCTGCAGACCCGTTTCGGGCAGCGAACCGGGACCGCAGTTCGCCCGCGGAACGGCCGTCGAACCGACGTCGTCGAAGAAAAACGTCTCGGCTGACGCGACGGCAGGCGCGGGGCTCGTCGCGACCCCGAGGACGACCGCTACCGCCAGGGCCGCGGTAGCCACACCTCGCCGCGCACATCCTGGCCGCGTCCGCGCGATCCGCATCCAGATCTCCCCCTGCAGTGTGGTCTCGATCACGGGAAGGCTAGCAACGCGTACTCGAGTTCACATACAAATCGGGCAACTCCGCAGAACTGGCAGACGGCGCGTGAAAGGTATGGCGAGAACTACGCCTCCAAGTCGCCGCCAACCTCCTGTCCTGGCTCACCGAGCAGGACCGCACCCTCCGAACACCTCCTCGGCGACCACGAACGCTGGTCCGCGCTGCGCCGGTGCCTGACCCACGACGACCTCGACCTGCGGGTGCGGGTGGCCGCTGCCCTCGTTCTGCTCTACGGCCAGATCCCCACCCGCATCGTCGAACTCACCACCGCCCATCTCAGCACCGACACGCGGGGCGACAGCTTCCTGCGACTGCACGACCGTCCTGTCCTGCTTGCCACACTGATCACCGAACTCATCGACAGGCCGGGTCAGCGTCGTTCCGTCGCGCTCGCCCCGTCGACGGCACCGGCCCGGTTGTTTCCGGGCAGGCGCCCCGGCTCCCACCTCGATCCCGGTCGGCTCGCACTCCTGCTGCGCACGGCCGGGTTCACGGTGCGGTCCGCCCGCGGGGCGGCGCTGGTGGCACTGGCCGTCGACCTGCCCGCACCCGTGCTCGCCGACCTCCTCGGCATCTTCATCGGTGCCGCGACCCGGTGGAGTGCACTCGCCGCCCGCGACCACGCCGACTACCTCGCCGCACGCACCGCACATCCGCCCCGGTGACACCACCTGCGGCTCAGGTCTTCACCCGATGTTTTGTGTCAGGCCTACCCCTTGGCCTCACCGGTTACAGGCCCGACGAGCCCGAAAGCGGAGGTACCTCATGGTCACCGCCGCACCGATGCTGCCAGGGACGCCCGCCTCCACGACGGGCCGCGAGGCCGCGCAACTCGCCCTGATCGGCCAGCCGCAACCGATCCGGGTCCCCGAACGGCTGTGGCGGTCCTGGCTCGACGACCCCACTGTTGTGGCGCGGTTCGAGGCGAAGACCTACCGGCGCCCGGGTGGCCGGTGTGGCTCGGCAGCGTCTCGTCCACCGGGCACGGCTCCTTCCGTGCCGCGAGCCTGCCCGGCATGTCTCGACGTGGCACCGTGCCCGCGCACGTTGGTTCGCCATGAGGACCGTAACGGAGCGTTGGGCTTGCGGGGACGGATCGTCGAGACGCACCTCGACCTCTGGGAGCGGGCGCGATCCCCGGGAGCAGCTGGGCACCCATCCCGGGACCGGGGCTGACCGCAGATTCGGGGTTGCGTGCGGGCGGGCATGCCCATTCTCGTCCGCGCGCCCCAAGGGCGAGAATATCGTTGGTTGCAGCACTGCACTCCGGGCCCAGCAGGGACCCGTGAGCGTTCCGACGTCCGGGAACGGGATGTGAGTGGTCATGGTGGAGCGAACGGGTGTGCGTCGCGAGGTTCTCCCGATTCCGGATCGGCCCTACCTCGGTCTGGTCACCTATGACGCCAAGGATCCAGACACGACTTTCCCCCCGATCGAACCCCTGCTCCCTCCCGACGGTGCGCCGAACGTGCTCGTGGTCCTGCTCGACGACGTGGGGTTCGGGGCCGCCAGTGCCTTCGGCGGGCCGGCGCACACCCCGACCGCGGAGCGCCTGCAACGCGACGGCCTGACCTACAACCGATTCCACACCACCGCATTGTGCGCACCGACCCGGGCGGCGCTGCTCAGCGGCCGCAACCATCATTCGGTCGGGATGGGCATGATCACCGAGACCGCGACCGCGGCGCCCGGTTCGTCGGGGTTGCGGCCGAACACGAAAGCCGCGTTGCCGATGACGTTGAAGCTCAACGGGTATTCGACGGCGCAGTTCGGCAAGTGTCACGAAGTGCCGCCGTGGCAGACGTCCCCGATCGGCCCGTTCGATGCCTGGCCGTCCGGGGGCGGCGGCTTCGAGTACTTCTACGGGTTCATCGGCGGTGAGAACAACCAGTACTACCCGGCGCTGTACGAGGGGTTCGCGCCGGTCGAGCCGGACAAGACCCCCGAGGAGGGTTACCACCTCACCGAGGACCTGACCGATCACGCCATCGACTGGATCGGCACCCAGAAGTCCCTGGCCCCGGACAAGCCGTTCTTCGTCTACTTCGCTCCCGGCGCCACCCACGCCCCGCACCACGTGCCGCCGGAGTGGGCGGACAAGTACGCCGGCCGGTTCTCGGGCGGGTGGGACGCCCAACGCGAGGCCACCGTCGAGCGGCAGAAGCAACGCGGCGTCATCCCCCCGGACACGGAGTTGACCCAGCGACCGGACGCGATCCCGGCCTGGGACGACATGGACGACGCCCTCAAACCGGCGCTGGAGCGTCAGATGGAGGTCTACGCGGGGTTCCTCGAGCACACCGACTTCCACGTCGGCCGCCTCATCGACGCGATCGAGGAACTCGGTGCCCTCGACAACACCCTGATCTACTACATCATCGGCGACAACGGTGCCTCCGCCGAGGGCACCGTCAACGGGGCGTTCAACGAGATGGCGAACTTCAACGGACTCGCCGCCATCGAGACCCCGGAGTTCATGGCGCAGGTCAAGGACAAACTCGGCACGGCCGACGCCTACAACCACTACTCGGTGGGCTGGGCGTGGGCGATGTGCACGCCATTGCAGTGGACCAAACAAGTTGCCTCACACTGGGGTGGCACCCGCAACGGAACCATCGTGCACTGGCCGGCCGGCATCGCCAGCAAGGGGGAGGTGCGGTCGCAGTTCACCCATGTCATCGACGTCGCGGCGACGGTTCTCGAGGCCGCGGGGCTGCCCGAGCCCACGTTCGTCAACGGGGTACAGCAATCCCCGCTCGAGGGCCCGAGCATGCTCTACAGCTTCGACCAAGCGGATGCGCCGGAACGGCACGATCTGCAGTACTTCGAGATGGCCGGCAACCGCGGCATCTACTACAAGGGCTGGAGCGCGGTCACCCGGCACAGCACCCCGTGGCTGCCGAACGAGCAACTCCCCCCGCTGGACGAGGACGTGTGGGAACTCTACGACGGCAGCGTCGACTGGTCCCAGTCCCACGACCTCGCAGCCGAGATGCCCGAGAAACTCGCCGCCCTGCAACGGCTCTGGTTGATCGAGGCCGTGAAATACAACGTGCTCCCGATCGACGACCGCCGCTTCGAACGCCTGAACGCGACCATCGCCGGCCGACCGCAACTGGTTACCGGGACCACACAGACCCTGTTCCCCCGGATGCGGCGGCTCAGCGAGAACAGCGTCATCGACGTCAAAAACCGGTCCTTCTCGGTCACCGCGGCGATCGAGGCACCGGAGAACGGGCCCACCAACGGGGTCCTCATCGCTCAGGGCGGCCGCTTCGGCGGGTGGGCCCTCTACGTCAACGACGGGCGCGCCAAGTTCGTCTACAACCTCCTGGGCATGAAGGAGTTCGTCGTCGGCGCAACGGAAGACCTCACCACCGGCAGTCATCAGGTCCGGGCCGAATTCGCCTACGACGGAGGAGGCCTCGCGAAGGGTGGGAATGTGACCCTCTTCTACGACGGCCGCGAAGTGGGCGCCGGCCGGGTCGAGCAGACCCAGCCGTTGATCTTCTCCGCTGACGAGACCACCGACATCGGCGACGACTACGGGACACCGGTGAGCACCGACTACCACGACCCCACCGGGTTCACCGGCCGCATCCACGTCGTCCAGATCGACGTCGGCACGGACGACCACTCCCACCTCATCGACCCCGCAGAAGTGGTGCGGGTCGCCACGTCCCGCCAATAGGCGGGGCGCTCCTGTCGGCGCGTGAGTTGGTGCACCTCGCGCCTCGACGATTCTCAACCTGACCCTGGGTGATCGTCGCTGCCGCCCGGCCTTTCCGTGTGGACTGACCGCGGTTGCTCGGGCCGGTTCGAGTGTCAGGTGCATGCCGGCTGGGCGCGATGATGAGCTGTCCCGACCGGCGAGGGAAGGGATCGAACGATCGTGCCGAGACGACCCGGTTCGGGTATCGCACGGGCCGGTACCACGGTCGTACCGGATATGCCCGGGCCACACATGAGATGCGCCGGTCTGACCCACGTGCCACGGGTGGAGGAATACCGCACCTTTCGAATACCGCACCCCACCAGTCTTTATGCCGCCAGTCTGCCCGGTCCCCCTCCGCAGCACCGTCCCGGCGCACGTGTTCGCCTACCAACTCGAATACGGCGTCATCCCACGGCTGGGTGGTCCGGTGCCGACGACACGGTGCTGTGTCACCAATGCGACTTCGCCGGTTGTGTCAACCCTCATCACATGCGTTTGGGCACCAACGCCGTCAACCGCACCGAATGCCACCTCCGGCGCCGCAACCTCGCCAGCCCCCTCGCCGACGTCCGCGGCCCGGCCGGGCGCATCCGCGCAGTCGCCGCCGCCGTCCGCACCGGCCTGTCGCGCGGCCACACCACCAAGCAGATCGAGGAACGGATCCGGTGCGCCGAAGACGCCGGACTTCCTCTCACGCTGTGGTAATCACCGGCAGACGCCCCCGCGCGAAGAACCGATCTACAGGTTGGATCGGGGACTCGTGCCCTCGTGCTCAACGTGCAGCTTTCCCGCGATCGGGTGTCTTCCGAATCGAGACCGCCGAAGCAACAGCCACACCCGACAAGTTGGGTGGCCCACTTCAGGATTTCGGGGTGTAGTGGGACATTCTCTTGACGTAGTTGTCGGCGTTGTGTCGTATCTGCTCGAGTTCGTCCGGAGTGCATGTGCGCCGAACTCTGCCGGGTATGCCCGCGACGAGTGAGTTCGGTTCGATGACGACGCCTTCGGGCACCAGGGCACCGGCCGCGATGATAGTCCCTCGTCCGATTTTGGCGTGGTTCATCACGATCGCGCCCATACCGACCAGGACGTCGTCGTCGATGGTGCAGCCGTGCAGGACGGCATTGTGTCCGACGGAGACGCCGGAGCCGATGGCCAGCGGGGCTCCTGGGTCTGCGTGGAGTACGCATCCATCTTGGATGTTGCTGCGCGATCCGATGGTGATGCGGTCCGCGTCGGCGCGTATGACTGCGTTGTACCAGAGGCTGCTTTCGCCGCCGAGGTGTGCATCGCCGATGAGGGTGGCGTTCGGTGCCACCCATGCGGTAGCGGCGACGGTGGGCCTGTGCCCGTTGATGGTGATCGGGGTCGTCACGCGAGGACCTTTCCGGGGTTGAGGATGCCGCGCGGGTCGAGGGCGTTCTTGATGGCGGTCTGCATTGCCTGGACCGGTGGTGGCAGCTCGCGGGTGAGACCGCTCATCTTGAGTGTGCCGATGCCGTGTTCGCCGGTGATGGTGCCGCCGAGGTCGAGCGCGACGTCCATAATCTCCTCGAACGTGCGCTGCGCGCGGGCTTTTTGGTCGGCGTCGCCGGGGGTGGTGACGATAAGCGGGTGGAGGTTGCCGTCGCCGGCATGGGCGATGGTAGCAACGAGGGTGTCGTTGCGGTGGGCGATTTCCTCGACCGCGGCCAGCATGGCGGGCAGCTGGTCTTTCGGGACGCACACGTCTTCGGTGAGGACGTTGCCGAGACGTTCGACCGCAGGATAGGCGAGTTTGCGTGCAGCGAACAGAGCTTCGGCTTCGGCGTCGTCATTCGATCGCATCGCCCAGGCGGCGCCGGCGCTGGTGAAGCATTCCGCGATCGCGTCGGCTTCCTCGGTACCGGTGTCGCCAGGGGTGTCGGTGCGGGCGAGGAGCAGGACGGTGGCGTCGGTGGACAAGTCCATTCGTTTCCACTGGTCGATCGCTTCGAGGCAGTGGCGGTCCATGAGTTCGAGGGCGGCCGGGGTGAGTCCGGCGCGGGCGATGGCGCGGACAGCGTTTCCGGCGTCGACTGTGGAGTCGAAGGAACCGACGATCGTCGTTGGTGGTGCCTGCATGGGGCGCAGGCGGACGGTGATTTCGGTGACGAGGGCGAGGGTTCCCTCGGATCCGGTGAGAAGTCCGACCAGGTCGTACCCGGCGACGCCCTTGGCGGTTCGGCGGCCGACTGTGGTGAGTTCTCCGGTCCCGGTGACGATCTCGAGCGCGAGCACATAGTCCCTGGTGACGCCGTACTTGACGCAGCACAAACCTCCTGCGTTGGTGGCGACGTTCCCACCGAGGGTGGACCAGGGGGAGCTGGCGGGGTCGGGCGGATACCAGAGCCCTTCGGCGGCGCAGGCGGCCCGCAGATCGTCATTGATGACACCGGGTTCGACGACAGCGAAGCGTTCGAGGGTGTCGATCGTCTTGACTCGATTCATCTTCTCGAACGAGATCACCACCGAACCCTCGACGGCATTCGCCGCTCCGGCCAGACCGGTGCCGGCGCCCCGGGCGACGACCGGCACGTGGTGCTCGTAACAGGCGCGGACAGTGCGCTGTACCTCGTCTGTGGTGGTGGGGCGCACGAGCGCGAGGGGGGTGCCGTGGGCTGCCCAGCTTGCCTGATCCCGAGAGTACGTCTCGAGCACAGCGGGATCGGTGGTGGTGCAGGCCGCCGGGAGGGCGTCGAGAAGGGCGGAGGACGGTACGCCGGTGGTCAGTGTGTCGGTCATGCGATGCACCGCGTTTCGAGTCCACCGTCGACTGCCAGGCAGACACCGGTGATGTAGCTGGCGTCATCGCTGGCGAGGAACCGGGCGGCGGCGGCGAGCTCCCACACGGTGCCCATTCGCCCGATCGGGGCGATCGCGTTGCGGGCCGCGACCATCTCCTCCGCGTCGGCGTACTGACCGGCGATCTGACGGTAGATCAGTGGGCTGTCGATCAGTCCCGGCATGATGGCGTTGATGCGGATACCGTGGGCGGCTTCGTCGACGGCGAGGGTGCTGGTCAGATGGTTGACCGCTGCTTTTGTCGCGTAGTACGAGCTGTAGGGCAGTCCGGT
>Ga0247825_10003156_pt1 | contig 10881 bp, 8 predicted proteins | sample 13C_Vanillin_Day_FD_194413 | JGI IMG/M metagenome (GOLD analysis project Ga0247825, IMG submission 194413) | Soil microbial communities from agricultural site in Penn Yan, New York, United States - 13C_Vanillin_Day48 | ecosystem: Environmental > Terrestrial > Soil > Agricultural land | place... | reverse complement strand
AACCTCGACCACTCCCTCGCCGACGTCGAGCAGGCTCACATCGAAGGTGCCGCCGCCGAGGTCGAAGACCAGTACGGGTTCGTGGGTCTGCTGACACTGCGGGCCCCACGCCCCCGAGGCCGGTTATCACGCTCGCGACACCCAGCCTCGGGGGTGACCACAGTTACTCGCCCCGACCCACGGAGAAGTCACCAAAAGGGGCGCACGGGCGGCGAAGCCGCCTACGTGGAAGTCGGTGACAATCGCTCCCGTCCCGCGGCTTCGTCGGTGTCGGACAGATCTTGCCGGTAGGTCTCCCGCATGGCGATCACACAGACGACGGAGATGGCGCACATTGCGACCATGAACAGCGCGACGGCGACGTAGGAGCCGGTGCGATCCAGCAGGTACGTGGCGACGATCGGCGCGGGAGCGCTCGAGGCAAGGGTGCCGATCGTGTACCCGAAGGAGATTCCGGTGTAGCGGATGCGGGTGTCGAAAGCTTCGGCGAAGAAGGCTGCGAGCGGGCCGTAGGAGGTCGAGAAGGCGAGACAGAACGCCACGAACCCGACCATCGCCAGCAGGAAGGATCCGCTGTTCACCAGCCAGAACCACGGAAAGGTGAACAGCAGCATGGCGACGACTCCGGCCAGGAACACCGGCTTCCTGCCGTAGGAGTCCGACAGTTTGCCGAAGAACGGCAGCGCGACGAACGTGACCGCCATGGCGACGAGGACGAGTGTCAGCATCTGGTTGCGCGTGTAGCCGACCTGCGCGACGCCGTAGCTGAGACCGAATACCGTGGTGCCGTAGAAGGTGACCCCGATGGCGAAGTAAGCACCGCAGGTCAGGAGGACCTGCTTGGGGTAGTGGCGAAGGACCACCCCGATGGGCAGCTTCTCCAACTTTGCGTTCTTCTTGACGCGATCGAAGTTCGGGCTTTCGCCGACGTGCAGTCGGACGAAGAGGCCGATCGCGACGAACGCACCCCCGATCAGGAAGGGAATTCGCCAACCCCAGGATTCGAACGCTTCGGGAGAAAGCCCGGCCATCAACAGGAAGACTGTGTTGCCCAACATCAATCCCGCCGGCACTCCCATCTGTACCCAGCTGCCGTAGTAGCCGCGTTTGCCGGCAGGCGCGTGTTCGACGGCCATGAGAATCGCCCCTCCGATCTCGCCCCCGAGCGCGAGGCCCTGCACGAAGCGCAGGGTCACGAGAATGATCGGCGCGGCGACGCCGATGGACTGGTAGCTCGGGAGCAGCCCGACTCCGAGGGTGGTGAAGCCCATGATGGTCAGGGTGATGACGAGCATCGACTTCCGTCCGATCCGATCACCGAAGTGGCCGAACACCACTCCGCCGATCGGACGCGCAACGAAGGCGGCGGAGAACGTGGCGAAGGCGAGCAAAGTGCCGATCAGGGAGTCGAACTCGGGGAAGAAGATCTTGTTGAACACGAGTCCGGCCGCGGTGCCGTAGATGAAGAAGTCGTACCATTCGACTGTCGTACCGACACCGCTGGCAAATCCGACTTTCGAGGTTTGGGACATTGTGAACATGTATGGCCTCCGTTGCCACGATTGCGGAATGATTCCTGCGGCTCGAATGTATGGGTGATCCAGCACACACAACATCTCCAGGTGGAGAGGTGGGGATGTGTTGCCTGGTGAACGAATTGCGTTCAGAGCAAGCGAAGTTCGTGGGCACGCGCAATGGCTTCGACGCGATTGCGCGCGTTCAGTTTCTGCATGGCGCTCTGCAAATAGGTTTTTACGGTGTTCCGCGCAAGGGACAGTTCCTGAGCGATTTCGGGGTTGCTGTTACCCATTGCCGCGAAACGCAGCACCTCGTATTCGCGCCGGGTCAGGCCGGCTCGGTACAGAGCTTCGGATGTCACGACTCTTCGCGATCCGGCCAGTCGCGGGTCGACAACCCGGATTCCGCCGGACACGCGGTGAATGGCCGTGGCGAAGTCCTGCCCGCTGATGTCCTTGACGAGGCATCCGTCCGCACCCGCCTCCATCAACAGATCGATGGCGCCGTGATCGGCGAACGCGGTGAACAGCAGTATCCGCGCGTGCGGCGCGACCCGCCGTAGTCGCGGAATGAGTTCGGGTGCAGGGATATCGGGAAGTCGAAGATCGAGGAGGATGACGTCGACGGGGAGGGCGCGGGCCAGCTCGACCGCCGCGGCCCCGGTCAGTGCACCTCCTACGACTTCGAGGTTCACGTCCTCCCGCGCGAGAAGTTCCACCCCCCCGCGCACGATCGGATGATCGTCGACGACGAGGATACGGATCGTCTTCGACGGCTCGGTCATGCACCCGACCCGTCGATTGCGTCTACCCAGCCGCGCACGGTGGTGCCGCTTTCGTCGTCGCTGACTACGGACATGCCGCCACCGAGCCGCTCGAGCCGTCCTGCGGCCAGCCCGAGCCCCAATTGACTTCCTCGGACCGGGTCGTCGGCCCCGTCCACGCCCCGGCCGTCGTCGCTGATGACGACCGTCACTCTGCCCGACCGAACCGACAAGCTGACCACCACTGTGGATGCGTCGGCGTGCTTTTCGACGTTGACGAGCGCCTCCCGGACCAGTCGCTGGAGGGCCTCGACGCGGCTCACGTCGAGATCCGGAGATTCGGTCAGCGGTACGAAACGGGCCGGGATACCGGTCCGAAGCGCGAACGACTGGCAGTCCTCCTCGATGCCGACTGGGAGTTCCCGCTCGGGGGGTCGCGCGCTGAGGTCGGTCAGCGACCTGCGAATCGACGCATTGACGGCGTGTACCTGATCAGTGATCTCCTGCAGCCGATCGTGGATCGCCTGAGCGTCGCCCAGTGCACGCAGACTCTGCAGTTCGGCACCGATCCGGAAGAGGACCGGGCTCACGGAATCGTGCAGGGATTCGGCAAGCCGATTCCGTTCGGCCTCGATCGCGAGCTCCGTCTGGGCTGCGGCCCTCTGTGCGCTGACGAGAGTGACGGCGGCAGTCGCGGCGGTCGATTGGATCTCCGCGATGACTCGATCACCGAATGACGAATATTCGCGGGTGCCGACGTACACGGCACCGAGGACACGACCTTCGTACACCATGGGCACTGCGAGCATTCCTCGCAGTGCCTCCTGCGCCACGAGCGCGTCGAAGTCGTGAGTGATTCCGGCGTCGGACAGGTAGTCCCGGACCCAGACAGGTTTCTGCAGCATGATGCTCTTTCCGCCCAGTCCGACGCCTTCCGGCACCACCAGTCGGTGCAGGGCGTTGCTCTTTGTCCCCTGCCAACTGCGGTGAACCATCGCGCCGTCGACCTCGATGCGCCCGACGAGCGACATGTCGAAGTCGCCGATCTCCCGGATGCGCTGACCTGCCGTGGTCATGGCCGCCGCTTCGTCGGTCAGGACGAGCAGTTCGGCACGCGAGAGCGCGAGGTCGTCGAGGATGGACGTCCTGACGTCCGAGTGCTTGAACTCGTGAGCTGCGGTATGCGTACTTTCCGACACCGGCTTTCCTCGATCTTTCTTCCCCCCGGCGTTGGGCAACCCGTTCATGTCGGCTGGGTCACAGTGTCAGAGTATCGGACCGGCCGTCCAGGCTGATCAGGCACTCGAGCAGGAAGTAGTCGCCCCAGATCAGCTCGTTCCGGGTAGCGAAGTCCCGGCGTTTGTCGAAGCAACCGTCCATGAGGATCCCTGCCGGTCTGCTGTCGTGCGGTCCGGCCGGGGTGAGGTGGTCGAGGAGCGCATTCACGTGGGCGACGGCCCTGTCCCGGAAGTCGGTCCGGTCGGGAACCAGTCGGGCGAGCTTGAGCAGCGCGGCAGCGGCGATGGCAGTGGCGGACGTGTCGACCAGGACGTGCGGTCCGGTGCCGGCGTCGAAGTCCCATGACACGATTCCGGCAGTCGGCGTGCGGTCCAGCCACCAGTCGGCCAGCCGGACGGCGGTCGGCAGGAAGGACGGCGACGCCCACTGCGCGGCCTGGGCGTACGCCACCATCGCCCACGCCTGCGCCCGACCCCAGGTGCTGTCGTCGTTCATGCCCTTGTGGGTGTAGCGGCGCAAGAGTGCACCGTTGGTCGTGTCGAACAGTGCCGACTGACAGACCGAACCATCCGCCCGGATACAGAGCTCGATGTGCCGCTCCGCGTGGCGGATCGCGGCGTCGAGGAACCGCGGGTCGCTGGTCTGCGCCGACGCCCACGACAGCAGGGCGACGGTGCCCGGGACGGCGTCGATGTTCGCGGCGCCCTCGCCGACCGCTTCGGCTTCCTCCGCTTCCGCGCCGAGCGGGATCACGCCCGCTCGATCGTTGAAGCTGGCGAGCAGCCCGCGGGCACCCGCCAGCGCGATCTCCGATGCGCTCGCGCTTCCGGTGACGAGGTGGTTGACCGCTGCGCCATACCAGAAGAGGAAGCCGCGGAAGGCGGTATCGGAGCTCTCCCGGGGCAGGACCTGCTCGGTGATCTCGTCGGCGAGTCGCGACAGGCGGTCCTCACCGGACGCCACGAAGCCGAGTGCGGCCAGTCCGCCCCAGAATCCGCCCGTCCAGTTTCCATCGGCAGTGGTGGTCCACTCGCCGGATTCAGGGTCACCGTAGTGCGGGAACTTGCCGCTGGTCTGCTTGGCGGTCGAGTCGATACGCTCGAGCATCGAGTCGATGGCGGCGGTGTACCGGGAGCCGGTCACGACTGACCTCCGGTCACCAGAACCGACTTGAGCGAGCGCCCGTCCCGCATGTCACCCATGGCCTCTTCCGCCTTCCCGAGCGGGTACTCGGTGACCATCGAGGCGAGGTCGAACCGTGCTGCGAGTCGGGGTAGCGATTCGACGTATTCGAGGTGGTTGTGCGGGGAGAACGCCCAGCTTCCCAGCACCTGCAGCTGCTTCTTCGTGATGTAGTGGGGGTTGATCGGAGTGGTGCCGTGGTCCGTGTACTGGCCGACGACGAGGTACTTGCCGCCGCGCCGGGCGATGTCGATTCCCTCGGACACCGCCGTCGGTACACCGGCGGCCTCGATGACGACGTCGGCACCGCGCCCGCCCGTCGTTTCCGCGAGAATTCGATCCAGGCGGGCCGCTCGATCCGTCTCAGCGAAGATGTCGATGTGGATGTCGCCGATGCCGGCCGTCCGCGCGACCTCCAGACGGTTGGCCGGTCCGCCGACGATGATCACCTTCGCCGCCCCGGCGAGCGTGGCGTACATGGCGCACGCCAGTCCGACCGGTCCGCTGCCCTGTACCACGACGATATCGCCTGCGTCAGGCTTGGCGATACCGTTCACCGCGTGGACGGCAGTCGGTCCGGCACAGCCGAGAGCGATCACTTGCTGCGGTGTCACCGAGGACGGGATGCGGACGATCGTCGAGCCGGGTTGGAGGTAGATCTGCTCGGACCACCCACCCGACAGGTGGGGCCAGTCGGCCGAAGACTGATTGATGCCGTACACCTTGCGGGTCTCGCATAGTGACGGTTCCTGCTGATCCTCGCAGTAGTAGCAGTGCCCGCACGGGATGTTGGACGCCCACGACACCGCATCCCCGACGCGAAGCTCCTCGCCACGCGCGTCCGTCGTGACACCCTCCCCGAGGGCGTGCACTCGACCGACCGCCTCGTGCCCCAGGATGACCGGCACCGGAATGGGCAGGCGACCCTGCTGCAGGTGGATGTCCGTTCCACAGATTCCCGCGTGCGTCACGTCGACGACGACCGCGCCGGCGTCGGGATCCACGCGTGGGAACGTCCTCGGCGCCATGGCCTGCCCGAACGCTTCGAGCACCATCGCTGTGGCCGTGCCAGTGGTCGGGCTCGCCGGGTCCGTCTGCATCGCACTACTCATCGGATCACTTCCTTGCTGCGCAATGTCTGGACACGTGACTCGGATACCCCGAGCTCGTGCAGGATTTCGTCGGAATGTTCACCCACCGCGGGCACCCCTCGGCGTACCTGTGCGGGCGTACGAGACAAAGTGACGGGACTGCCGATCAGGCGGGTCGTCCGCACACCCTCGACCTCGACGTCGACGAGCGTGCCGTTGTGGCGCGTCTGGGGATGATCGAGCGCCTCCTGCAGGGTGAGCAGCGGTGCGCACAGCAGGTCGACCCCGTCGAACAGTTCCGCCGCCCCGGTGGTGCTCAGCCGCGCGATCAGTGGACGCAGGACCGCGTTGGCGGCCTCCTTGTTCGCGGCCTGGAGCTGTGGCGACGCGAAGGACGGCTGGACGGACAGATCGTCGATGCCGAGTGCTTTGCACGCCAGCTGCAGGGGGTTCTCTCGGAACAGGCCGAGCACCAGCAGCAAACCGTCCGTCGTCTCGAAGATGCCGCTGTACCAATCCGTCACCCAGTTGGTCTCACGCCGGTCCATGAGCAGCGAGGCACTTTCGAGGGTCTGCAGCGACAGTGCCGTATCGAAGAGGTTGACGCTGACCTTCTGGCCACGGCCGGAACGCTCGCGTTCGAACAGTGCGGCCAAAATCCCCTGCGCCAGAGCCATACCCGATGCATAATCGACCATCGGCACCGGATGCACGTACGCCGAGATCGACGGGTCGCCGCACGACCTCGCCATCCCGCTGAGCGCCTGCGCGAGCATGTCCTGGCCGGCCTTGTGGGCATACGGCCCGGTTTCCCCGAATCCGGTCGCGGTACCGTAGACAATCCTGGGGTAACGCTCCTGCAGGTCGTCATATGTCAACCCGAGCCGTTCGACCGCCGCGGTCCGGTAGCTGTGGATGAGAACATCCGTCTCCGCGAGCAGCTGATGCAGAATGTCCTTCCCCTCAGTAGATTTCAGATTGAGTGCGATGCTGCGCTTGTTACGGTTGACCGCGGCGAAGTAGGCGCCGGGGCGACCTGCCTCGAGCGAATCGCGATCCAGGCCCCGGAGCATGTCTCCATTGACACCTCGCTCGACCTTGATCACTTCGGCGCCGAGGTCGCCGAGAACCTGCGCCGCAACGGGGGCCTGCATGATCTCGCCGAGATCGAGTACCCGGATGCCGCTCAGCGCTTGCTGTTGAAGGTTTTGCACGACGCCCTACTTTCCGTAAACCGATTTCGCGATGAGAAGGCGCTGAATCTGATTGGTGCCCTCATAGATCTGAGTGATCTTGGCGTCGCGCATCATCCGCTCCACCGGATAGTCACGCACATAGCCGTAACCGCCGTGCAGCTGTAGGGCATCGGTGGTCACCGACATGGCATTGTCGCTGCACAGCAGCTTCGCCATGGCCACCTTTGCGCGCGCCGCCGGATCCCCGTCCTGAATGAGATGGACCGCGTCGTAAAGCAGCGAACGAGCCGACTCGATCTTGACGGCCATATCGGCGACCATGCCCCGCAGAAGCTGGAAGCGCGAAATGGGCTGGCCGAACTGGTCGCGGTTCGTCGTGTACGAGACGGCGGCGTCGAAAGCGCCCTGCGCAATTCCGAGGGCCTGCGCCGCGATGAGTGCGCGGCTGACGTTCAGTTCCGCGGAGATGTACTGGAACCCCTCATAGGGATCATTGACGACACGAACAGCGGGAAGCCGACATCCGTCGAGGACGACATCGGCCGTCGGACTGCCGCGCATTCCCATCTTCTTCTCGGGCGCACCGAAGCTGACGCCGTCATCGTCCTTGTGCACGATGAAGACACCGAGCGACTTGTCGCCGGTCTTCGCCAGGACCGCGTACCAGTCGGCCCACGGCGCATTACTGATAAATCGCTTCTGCCCATTCAGAATCCAGTCGGAACCATCCTGTACTGCGGTCGTCGCGATCGCCGACAGGTCCGAACCCACGCGCGGCTCGGTCATGCACCACGCAGCGCCGGCGGAGCCCGACGCGACACCCGGTACCACCAGTTGCTTCAACTCGTCGGAGCCCTGACTCAGCACTGTGGACGTGCCCGCCCAATTGACCAGCATCACCAGCGCCGAGCTTGCGCAGGATGCTGCGACTTCCTCCACTGCGATGACCTGGGAGAGGAGATCGGCTCCACTCCCACCGAGGCTCTCGGGATGTGCAAGTCCGGGAAGGTCGTTGCTGCACAGGGCTTCCCACGATTCCGACGGGAATCGCTCCTTGTCATCCACGTCGGCGGCATGCGGTGCGATCTTGGTCTGCGCGAGTTTGCGGACGCTCGCGCGGAACTCGCGGTGTTCGATACTCATGAATTGCTCCTGGTGTCTGCGGGGAATGTGATGATTCGGGAGTCGGCGGTCACAGTGGTGGCCAGCTCAGACCCGTCACGGAGGGTGGGACGCCGTCCGCGGCGGCACGGCCGGCGGCATCTTCGGGAAGTCCGGCGCGGCGCAGGACTTCTTCGGTCTTGATGCGGGTGTCGGTGATGCGCCGTTTCGGTCCGCCGGAGAACACGGGGACCACCGGGACCGAATCCAGTGCGAATCCCGGATCCCTGGCCACGATCTGGTCGAACGTGGACAGCTCGTGCGGTTCGAGCACCGGTGTTACGCACGCATCCACGTCGGCGAACACCGCGGTCCACTCCACCATCGTCTTCTTCTCGAACTCGGCGGTCAGCGACTTCTCAATGAGGTCCCAGGTGGACTCGTCGAAATGATTCGGTACGGCTCCGAGGTCGAGGGTGGTCCACAACCGCTCGAAAAATGCCACCTCCAGGGCACCCACCGCGACGTATCGACCGTCGGAACAGCGATAGCACCGATAGAACGGCATCGACCCGACCAGTACGCCACGTCCACGGCCGGGCAGCGTCGGCGTCTGCCAATCGACGAAGTTCATTCCCATCATCGACAGGACGCCGTCGACCATGGCGGAATCGATATACCGGCCCTTACCTGTTCGAGTCCTGTCGTACAACGCGCCCAGAATGCCGAAAGCCGACAGCAACCCACCCCCCGCGAAGTCGGCGACCAGGTTCAACGGCGGGACCGGCGGCTGATCCGATGGGCCGAAGACCCCGAGGGCGCCCCCGATCGCGAGGTAGTTGATGTCGTGACCGGCGCGTTGCGCCATCGGTCCGCCCTGGCCGTAGCCCGTCACGCTGCAGTAGACGAGTCCCGGATTGAGGGCCGACAGTTCCGCGTAGCCGGCGCCCAACCTGTCCGCAACACCGGGCCGGAATCCCTCCATGAAGACGTCAGCTTCCGAGACGAGCGTTCGCAGGGCCTGGCGGCCGTCCTCGGTCTTGAGATCCAGCGATATGAATTCCTTGCCTCGGGACAGTGCCGGCACCGGAAGCCCGGAACGACCACCACCGATCGCGATCACGTCTGCACCGAGATCCGCGAGCAGCATGCTCGCGTACGGTCCGGGTGCCAGACGTGTCATGTCCAGTACCCGAACCCCCGCAAGTGGGCCCGTCGTTGCGGTCATCGTCGTCCTCCAAAGTCATTCGGTACCTCGTGTGATGCCAATCCTGGCGTCGTGACTGCACTCACACCATCTCCATGTGGAGGTATGGCGTCACACCCGTTCTCCCGCACACTGAGGCCCACCTCCTCAGCACGGGACGCTCCGAACTCGACAGGAATAGCAATGGAAACCACTGCGATAGAGACCCTTCCAGACACCACCACAGAGGATTACGAGCGGATTCTCTCGGCCGCGGAGACCGCCGCGACGTCACTCGCCCGAACGGACCCGAGCCGGCGGGCACAGATTCTGCGGTCGATGGCCGACGCACTCGACGCAAACGGCGCGGAATTGGTGCCGCTGGCGGCCGCCGACAGTTCGCTCCCCGAGGCGCGCCTTCGCGGCGAAGTCTCGCGGACCACGATGCAGCTTCGAATGTTCGCCGATGTCGTCGAGGAGGGCTCCTGGCTGGAGGCCATCATCGACACAGCAGATCCGGACGCGCTTCCCGCTCCGCGCCCCGATCTGCGGCGGATGCTTGTACCCACCGGACCCGCCGCGGTGTTCGGTGCGAGTAACTTTCCGTTCGCGTTCGGGCTCGGGGGCGGGGATACCGCGTCCGCATTGGCCGCCGGCTGTCCCGTCGTCGCGAAAGCGCATCCCGCTCAGCCGCGATTGACCGCCGCCTACGCGCGGGCGATCGACGAGGGACTTCGTGCGGGCGGCGCCCCGGACGGCACGTTCGGGGTAGTGCAGGGCGCGGACGTCGGACGTCTGCTCGTTCAGGATCCGCGCATCACGGCCGTCGGATTCACCGGTTCGACATCGGGTGGCCGGGCTCTTGCAGATCTGGCAGCCGGTCGGCCGTACCCTATCCCGTTTTACGGCGAGCTCGGCAGTATCAACCCGGTGTTCGTGACACCTGCTGCGGCTGCGGAACGGTCGGGAAAGATTGCGGGCCAATTCCTCGAATCATTACTCCTCGGCGCCGGTCAGTTCTGTACCAAACCGGGGATTCTGTTCGTCCCCGACCAGAGTTCGATCGAGTGGCTCGTCCGAACCGCGGTCGCGGACGATTCTTTCCGTCTGCTGCACAGAGGAATTCGCCAATCGTTCCTCGATGTGTCCCGGGAGATCCTCGAGCACCCGGACGTCCGGCCGGTGTCATCGCCCGAGCAGAGCAATCTGGACGATCTGTCGGTCCGCCCGGTGATCGGCGTGACCGACGCTCGGGCGTTGCATCGAAACTCACAGGCCCTGATCAAAGAGTGCTTCGGTCCATTCGGATTGATCGTGACTTACACATCGGTCGCGGAACTTTACGCGACGATGGCTGTCCTGCCGGGCACGCTGACGGCGACCGTCCACGGCACCGACGATGACCACGAGGCCGCAGCACTGCTCGACGCACTTGCGCGCTACGCGGGGCGCGTCATCTGGAACGGATGGCCCACCGGTGTCGCCGTCAGTTGGGCCCAGCACCACGGCGGTCCGTACCCCGCCACCAACTCTGTTCACACGTCAGTCGGAGCTACGGCGATTCGGAGGTTCCTGCGGCCGGTCGCATACCAATCGGTGCACGAA
>Ga0247825_10003155_pt1 | contig 10887 bp, 9 predicted proteins | sample 13C_Vanillin_Day_FD_194413 | JGI IMG/M metagenome (GOLD analysis project Ga0247825, IMG submission 194413) | Soil microbial communities from agricultural site in Penn Yan, New York, United States - 13C_Vanillin_Day48 | ecosystem: Environmental > Terrestrial > Soil > Agricultural land | place... | reverse complement strand
GGGCTGCCGCGGCAGCTCGAAGTGCAGCCGGTACCAGGCGTGGCCGTGCTCGCCGGGCCGCGTGGCCGGCCAGTAGTCGGGCAGCCGCTGCGCCTGCCAGGCGGCGGAGTCATCGGGGGGCTGCGCGGCCTCGCTGCGCACGAACTCGGCGCGATCCAGCTCGAGCACGCCACCGCCGGCGCGGGCCCCGGTGACGCACAGCGCCAGCGCGAACGCCCACAGCAGCGCCGGCCAGCCGCTACGACAGCAGTCCCAGCTTGGTCGCCTCATACACGGCCTCGCCTCGCGAGTGCACGGCAAGCTTCTGGTAGATCCGCTTCACATGGGCGGTGACCGTGTGCGGCGAGACGACCAGCAGGCGCGCGATCTCGGCGAAGCTGAAGCCCTTGGCGATCAGCGACAGCACTTCCGACTCGCGCGGCGACAGGTCCGACTCGGGCGGCACCCCGCTCGCCGGCAGCCGCTGCGCCGCCGGTGGCTGCGTCTTGAACCGCTTCAGCAGCTTGCGCGCGATCAGCGGACTGATCGGTGATCCGCCGGCCCGGAGTTGCTCGATCAGCGCGACGAACTCCTCCGGCAGGCTGTCCTTGAGGATGTAGCCGGTCGCCCCGGCCTGCACGCTGGCGACGATGTGCTCCTCGTCGCCGAACACCGTGACCACCATGATGTCGGTGGCGGGGCTGGACAGCGCCGTCTCCCGGATCAGGTCGATGCCATTGCCGTCGGGCAGGCCGAGGTCGACGAGCAGCACGTCGGGTGCCTGCCGCGCCAGCGTGCGGCGCGCGCTAGCGAGATCGCCGACGGCCCCCAGCAGGCTGAACTGCGGGGCGCTCGTGACGATACGGCAGAAGCGCGTCAGGAACGCCGCATCGTCCTCCACCACCAGCACGGTCGTCATCAGCGTGCCTCCGCAAGCCGATCCGATCTTAAGCCTGGCATGCGCCGGGACCATCACGCGAACGCGCGATGCGCCGGCCCCCCGGGTTGGACCTGCGGACTTGCGCGCGCGCCACGCCGATACTCCGCTGCCATGGATCTACGCCACCTCAAGTATTTCCTCGCCGTCGCCGAGGAGCTCAACATCGGCCGCGCCGCCGCGCGCCTGCACATCTCGCAGCCGCCGCTCACGCGCCAGATCAGGGGCCTGGAAGAGGAGCTTGGCGTCGAGCTGTTCGTGCGCACGCCCAAGGGCGTGGAGCTGACCCAGGCCGGCGAGATGTTCAAGGAGGAGGCACGCAGCATCTGCATGCTGGTGGAGGCCGCCACCGACCGCGTGCAGCGCGCCGGCGAAGGCAAGCTCGGGCGCATCGACGTGGGCATCTTCGGCTCCGGCATCTACGGCGTGATCCCCGACGTGCTGGAAGCCTTCCGCACCCAGCTGCCCGGCGTGAACGTGGTGCTGCACACCATGAACAAGAACGAGCAGATCGAGGCGCTGCGGCAGCGGCGCATCACGGTCGGCTTCAACCGCATGACGCCGCCGCTGCCCGACATCGGCCGCGAACTGGTGACCACCGAGCGCGTGCTCGTTGCGCTGCACGAGGGCCATGCGCTGGCCGGCCGGGGCAGCGTCTCGCTGCGCGCGCTGCGCGACGAGCCGCTGGTGCTCTTCCCGAGCGTGGGGCGGCCCAACTTCGTCGACAAGGTGATCGAGCTGTGCAAGCAGCAGGGCTTCGAGCCGCAGGTGGCGCAGGAGGTGGGGGACGCCGTCACCGGCATCGCGCTGGTGGCCGCGGGCTATGGCGCGTCGCTGATCCCCGAATCGCTCACCACGCTGAAGATGCCGCGCGTGGTGTACCGGCCGCTGACCGATGCGCCGCAGGCCTTCATCGACCTGAGCGTGCTGTACCGCGCGACCGACAACTCGCCGCTGCTGCGGGCGTTTCTGGGCGTGGTGCGGGAGTTTCGGGGGCGGCTGGACAAGGCGAAGCAGGCGGCGCCGGCGGCAGCCGCGAGCACGCCAGCGAAGAAGAAGGGCCAGTGAAGCGCGAAGCCCGCCTCGTCGTGGCCTAGGCGGTGGGCGGCGCTCCCGCTTCTCGCACGTCGAGCGTCCGGAGCCGCAGCGCGTTGCCGATGACGCTGACCGAGGACAACGCCATCGCGGCCGCCGCCACGACCGGCGACAGCAGCCAGCCGAAGAACGGGTAGAGCACACCGGCAGCGAGCGGAATCCCGGCTATGTTGTAGGCGAAGCTCAGGAACAGGTTCTGCCGGATGTTGCGCATCGTGGCTCGCGAAAGCGTCCTGGCCCGCACGATGCCCATGAGGTCGCCCTTGAGCAAGGTGATGCCCGAACTTTCCATCGCCACGTCGGTGCCCGTGCCCATCGCGATACCGACCGTCGCCTGAGCCAGCGCAGGGGCGTCGTTGACCCCGTCACCCGCCATGGCCACGACTCGGCCTTCGGCCTGCAGGCGCTTGACCACCGCGGCCTTGTCCTCCGGGAACACCTCGGCGACCACCTCGTCGATGCCGAGTTCGCGGCCCACCGCTTCGGCCGTGGTCCTGCCGTCTCCCGTCAACATGACGACGCGCACGCCCACGGCCTGGAGCGCCTGGAGGGCCTGGGGCGTCGTGGCCTTGATGGGGTCGGCAATCGCGACAAAGCCGGCCAGCGTGCCGCCGATGCCCACGAAGATGACCGTGGCGGCCTTCTGGCGTTGCCGTTCCGCCGAGGCCGCCAGGCTGACGGTGCCGATGGCGTGCTCGGCCATGAACTTGGCGCTCCCGGAGACGATGACCTGGCCCTCGACGGTGCCGATCACGCCCTTGCCGACAGGCGAGTCGAAGGCGCTCACCGGCGCGAGCGACAGCTTGCGCTCCTGCGCGCCCGTCACGATGGCCTGGGCCAAGGGGTGTTCGCTGGCACGCTCGACGCTGGCGAGCTTCTGCAGCACGTCGTCCGCGGAGAAGCCGGGAGCCGGCTCGATGTGGACGACCTTCGGACGGCCTTCGGTCAGCGTGCCGGTCTTGTCGACGACGAGCGTGTCGACCTTCTCCATCTTCTCCAGCGCCTCGGCGTCGCGGATGAGCACGCCGTGCTGCGCCCCCTTGCCGACGCCCACCATGATGGACATCGGCGTGGCCAGCCCCAGCGCACAGGGACAGGCGATGATGAGCACCGCCACCGCGGTGATGAGGGCGTAGCTGAACGCCGGTGGGGGCCCAAAGGCCAGCCAGGCCACGAAGGTCAGGATCGCCACGCCGATGACGACGGGCACGAACCAGCCGGCCACCTGGTCGGCCATGCGCTGGATCGGGGCGCGGCTGCGCTGGGCCGCGGCAACCATGTGGACGATCTGCGACAGCAGGGTGTCCGCGCCGACCTTCTCGGCGCGCATCACGAAGCCGCCAGTCTGGTTCAACGTCCCGGCCGTGAGCTTCGACGCCGCGGCCTTCGCCACCGGCATCGGCTCGCCCGTCACCATCGACTCGTCGACGTTGCTCCTGCCCTCGGTGAGCTCACCGTCGACCGGTACCTTCTCGCCCGGGCGCACGCGCAGCAGGTCGCCGACCTGGATGGCGTCCACCGGCACGGTCTCGTCGCTGCCATCCGCGTTCACCTTGACCGCGCTCTTCGGTGCCAGGCCGAGCAGGGCCTTGATGGCCCCGGACGTCCTCTCGCGTGCCCGCAGTTCCAACACCTGACCGAGCAGCACCAGCACCGTGATGACCGCAGCCGCCTCGAAGTAGATGGCCACGGCACCGTCGTCCATGCGCAGGCTCGCCGGGAACCACTGCGGCGCCACCGTGCCGACGATGCTGTACAGCCATGCCGCACCCGTGCCCAGCGCGATGAGCGAAAACATGTTCAGGCTGCGGTTTGCCACCGACGCCACGGCGCGCACGAAGAACGGCCAGCCGGCCCACAGCACCACGGGGGTTCCCAGCACGAGCTGAATCCAGTTCGACAGCTGCTGCCCCAGGAGGTGGTTCAGGTTCGTCAGGTGGCCGCCCATTTCGAGAGCAAACACCGGCACGGTCAGCGCCGCGCCCATCCAGAACCGCCGGGTCATGTCGCGCAGTTCGGGACTCTCGCCTTGCTCGGCCGTCGCCAGCAATGGCTCCAGCGCCATGCCGCAGATGGGGCAGTTGCCCGGACCCATCTGGCGGACCTGCGGGTGCATCGGACAGGTGTACTCGACCCGGCCTGGTTCGCCCGTCGAGACAGGCTGGGCCGTCGCCGGCGCGTGCGCGTGGCGACCGTGGTCATCATGGGCCTGCGCCGAATGGTCGTGCTGCGCGCCTTTCATCCCCGTGCCACCGGGCATCGCGTGGCTGCCGCCCGGCCCTTGGGGGTGGTGCGGGTGGTCATCGGTCGTGCTGCTGTCGGGCATGGCGCTCTCCGGTCCTCACGGCGCAGTGTCGACCTTTCCCCCGCTGGAAGGTCAAGGGGTGCGCTACCGAGCTGCGGCCGACACTGCAACCGCGACCTCATGTCACGGCGTCGGTGGCCGGTCCTCGGGCAGCCCGCGGGTGCGATGGCCATGGTGCCCATGACCATGGAGGAAGTGCATCAGCGGGCACGCCAGCAGGAAGAGGTAGGGGATGGCCTGCGTCACGTGCGTCAGATGCTCGGTGAGCAGGTAGTAGACGCCTACCGCACCGGCGACGAGCATGAAGATGCCCAGCGGCGAGCGCCAGCGCGACGGGACAGACGGCTCCTGAGGTCCCATGGCGCGACCTCCGTGCCTACTTGGCGGCGGGCGGCTTCATGGCCTTCGCGCCGCCCATGCAGCCCGCGCCGTCCTGCATGAGCTTCATGTGTTCCTGCATCAGCTTCGAGCGCTCCTCAGGGGACTGAGCTGCCATCAGCTTGTCGTGCATGTCCTGCATCGACTTCATCATCGAGTCGGTCTGGCTCGGGGTCGCGGCCGCCGCGGCCCCCGGAGGATGGTGAGCGGCGTGGTCTTCCCCTTTGGGCCCGGTGGCGCAACCGGCCAGGACGAGAGATGCGCCGAACACTGCCAGTGCGAGCTTCATGAGGGCCTCCGCGGTATGCATGGTCGAGCATGGGACTGCCTCGGCCCTGGGCGTTTGATGTGGCTCAAGGGACGCTGCTGCCCCGGCTCAACCGCGGCACCCGCAGCAACCGCCCGCCCTGGCGGGCTTCGCGACCGCCGTTGCAGCCTGCACCGGCACCGGCGTGTAGCCGGCCTCGGCGATCGCGTCGCGCAGTTCCTGCGCGTTCGCTTCGGTCGGTTCCACCATGACGAGGTGCTGCGCCAGGTCGATCGTGACCTTGGCACCCTTGTCGGTGAGCCCGATGGCCTTGGTGATGGTGCTTGCGCAGTGGCCGCAGGTCATGTCGTCAACGCGAAAGGCTTGCATCGCTTGCTCCCAAAGGTGGTCGATGCGGTAACTATTGACCTTCCCACGGTGGGAGAGTCAAGCCGCCTGGGCACGTTCCTCCAATCGTGGCCTTTGCACGGAACCTCGGCCGCGCCGGACGAGACGGCGCGGCTGCTCCGGCATCCGCTGGGCGAGCTGCCTCCCCTGCCGGAGGCCGAAGTCTTTGGATGGCCGCTGGCGGCAAAGGCCGTCGCTCGCCGACCCGCATCGACTGCCGCAGAAGCGCCCGAGATGACCGCCCCGCCGCGTCCTTATCTCGCGATCGCGCGCCCGGCCGTCATGCCCCAATCACGCTGGGTTTCTCCAATCCGGCACCGCCGCACCCGCCTGCGCTTCTCTCCCCTTGCGTCATCAGCACTCATCGAGGCAAAGCACCCTCGTCGCAGTGGGCGTCGGCCTGCTGCTGGCCGTCGTGCTCGTCGCATGGCTGACGCTGCGCAGCGAGTACGAGCACGAGGTCGACCGGATCCTCCAGAACGGCGAGCGGACCGCCCAGAAACTCGCGCTGCACACCGGCGAGACCTTCGACCGCGCCAACCAGACCACCCTGCTGGTCAAGTACCTCGCGGAGCGCAAGCAGTTGCCGCCGCTACGGGCCATGCGCGACGGCGGCGTGCTCGCCAACGACGTGACCCGCGTCGTCCTGCTCACCGACGCCCGCGGGTTTCTCGCCGACAGCACCTCGGACCTCGTGGCCCTGAACCTCGCCGACGAGGACGACTTCAAGGCGCACAAGCGTGCGGCCGACCTCGACGTCACCGTCGGCCGCTCGGCGCCGAGCCCGCTGTCCGGCGGCCATGTGATCCCCGTCACTCGCCGTCTCGAATCGGCCACCGGCGCGTTCGCCGGCATCGTGACCGCCACGGTCGACCCGGAGGCGCTGACCGCCGGCTACAGCAAGACCGAGGCCTCCGACACCGTCGTCGGCATCGTCGGCCGGGACGGCGTGGTGCGTGCGCGGGTGGTCAACGGCACGTTCAGCTTCGGCGAGAAACTGGAGGTCGCCGGGATGGAGGCGCGAGCGCGCGTTGTTCGCGAGGCCAGGCGGCCCGTCAGGAGCCAGGTCGACGGTGTCGAACGCTTCACCACGACGGCACGGGTCGACGGCTATCCGCTCGTGGTCGTGGTCGCCCAAGACAGCTACACGGCGCTGGCCAGCTACCGGCACACCCGCTCGGCCGTCCTCGGATGGGCGGCTGCCATCGCCGCACTGTTGATGGCTTCCGGGGTCGCCGTGCTGATGAAGGCACGCGCCCTGGAGGCACGCGACCGTCAGCTCGCAGAAGCCAAGTTCCGCTTTCAGGATCTCTACGACCACGCGCCCTGCGGCTACTGCTCGCTGGATGCGCAGGGCGTGTTCGTCCAAGTCAACGCGACGGCGCTCGCCTGGTTGGGCTGCCCGCGCGAGCAGGTGATCGGCCTGCTGCGGCCGACGGACTTCCTCGGCGCCGAAGGCCGGGCCCTGTTCGAGCAGAGCTTCCCCGTCTTCCTGGCCCAGGGCCGCATCGGGCCGCTGGAGCTCGAACTGCTCGGCCGCGACGGCACGGTCCGCCGCGTGAGCATGGCGGCGACCGCCATCCGGGACGAAAGCGGCCGCTTCGTGCGCAGCCGCTCGGTGATGTACGACGTGACCGAGCTCGAGCGCATCCGCCAGATGCTGCTGCGCGCCAACCGCGAGCAGACGGCGATGCTCGACAGCGACCTGGTCGGCATCATGAAGCTCAGGAAGCGCGTCGTCGTCTGGAAGAACACGGCGCTCGAGCGCATGTTCGGCTACGCGCCGGGCGAGCTGGACGGCGCGCCCTCCCGGGTGCTCTACGTGGACGACGCTTCGCACGAGGCGCTGGGCAAAGCGGCCTATCCGATGCTGCAGCAAGGCGGCCATTACCGGACCCAGATCCGGATGCGGCGCAAGGGCGGCGACGCGATCTGGGTCGACATGAGCGGCGTGCTGCTGTCCGCCGAGACGGGCGAGTCGATGTGGATGATGCTCGACATCACGGCGATGAAGCAGCACGAGGAGGAGATCGAGCGGGCCGCCTCGCACGACGCGCTGACCGGCCTGCCCAACCGCCTGCTGCTGATGGACCGCCTGCGGCAGGCGATCCCGCTGGCGCAGCGCCTGCGGACGACGCTCGCGGTCTGCTTCATCGACCTCGACGGCTTCAAGGCCGTGAACGACAGCCTCGGCCACGCGGCCGGCGACGAGCTGCTCAAGGCGATCGGCGTCCGCTTGCAGGCCTGCATCCGCGGCAACGACACCGCGGCCCGGCTCGGCGGCGACGAGTTCGTGCTGGTGCTGACGCAGCTGAACGATGCGGCGGAATGCGACGTGATCCTGGCGCGGGTGAAGGCGGCGGTCTCGGAGCCGGTCGCGCTGGGCCCGGAGGGACTCGGCCATGTGTCGGCCAGCATCGGCGTGGCGTTCTGCCCCGGCGACGCGATCGATGCGGACCGGCTGCTGACCCTCGCCGACGAGGCGATGTACCGGGCCAAGCAGGCGCGGCGCGAACAGCGACAGCCGGCGCTCGCGTGAGGCCGACGGGCGCCGCCGTCGAAGCCGGTGCTACAATGCAGGCTCGTTCGACGTGGTGCTGCTGTGAAGCACCGCCCCACGTCCTCGAGATCACGCGTTGATCTCCATCCCCTGCCAGACTTCCTGATTGCTTCGGCGCTCATTTCGTTCTGGCTGCCTCTAGCCCGCGGCGAGTGACCCTGCGGGCCAGCCGCCGGACCGAGCTCAGCCGCCGCAGGCGCGCATGCTGCGCGCCCTTTTACAGTCGACCCCGCCGCCTCACTGAAGGCACGGGCCGGAAGGACCCTCCATTCATACCCCCCTGCAGGTCGGGAAGTACCTTGTCTCTCCCCTGACCCAACCCACCGACGGTGGGCGCTACGCCGCCGCCGTATCGATCCGCAGCGGCCGCGGCAGCGCGACGCATGACCGCGTGCTGCGCTTCGCGCCCCTCTTCGACGGCCACGACCAAGCCGCGCGCTTCGCCACCCGGCAGGCGCTGGCCTGGATCGGCCCGCCCGCGGTGCCTGCCACCGCCTACCCCACGACCTCGGAGTGAACGCCCATGGCCAAGGAAGACCTGATCGAGATGCGCGGCGTCGTGAACGAAGTCCTGCCGGACTCGCGCTACCGCGTGACGCTGGACAACGGGCACGAGCTGATCGCCTACGCGGGCGGCAAGATGCGCAAGAACCACATCCGCGTGCTGGCCGGCGACAACGTGTCGCTGGAGCTCTCGCCCTACGACCTGTCGAAGGGCCGCATCACTTTCCGGCACCTCGAGCGGCGCAGCGGCCCGCCGCCGGTGGCCCCGCGCCGATGATCGGCGCCACGCTCCTCCACCCCCATTCAGCAACCGGCCTCCATGTCAGGAGGCTGCTGACCCGCACCAGTACAAGCTGGGGCATTTTTTCAACGCATCCAGCAAGGATAGAGAACATGACGATCGAAACCGGAACCGTGAAGTGGTTCAACGAAGGCAAGGGCTTTGGGTTCATCACGCCCGACAACGGCGGCAAGGACCTGTTTGCCCATTTCAAGGAAATCCAGGGCACGGGCTTCAAGACGCTGACCGAGAACCAGCGCGTGGAGTTCGAGGCGACGCAGGGCCAGAAGGGCCCGCAGGCCTCGCGCATCCGCGTGCTCTGAGTCGTACGGGCCGCCAGGCCCGCAACGCAAGAGGCCCGGCGGGTGACCGCCGGGCCTCTTTTCCATGGCGCTGCCGCGCCGCGGCTCACTTCAGGTCGAAGCGGTCCGCGTTCATCACCTTGGCCCACGCGGCGACGAAGTCGCGCACGAACTTCTCGCTCGAGTCGCTCTCGGCGTAGACCTCCGCCAGCGCACGCAGCTGCGAGTTCGATCCGAACACCAGGTCGGCCGTCGTGGCCGTCCACTTCACGGCGCCGGACTTGCGGTCACGCCCCTCCAGCACGCCCTCGGTGGCCGAGGGCTGCCACTGCGTGCCCATGTCGAGCAGGTTGACGAAGAAGTCGTTGCTCAGCGTCTCCTCGCGCTGCGTGAACACGCCGTGCCTGGCGCCGCCCTGGTTGCCGCCGATCACGCGCAGCCCCCCCACCAGCACCGTCATCTCGGGCGCCGTCAGCGTCAGCAGCTGAGCCTTGTCGACCAGCAACTCGGCCGCCGCGCCGGCCAGGCCGGCCTTGGCGAAGTTGCGGAAACCGTCGGCCTGCGGTTCCAGCACCGCGAAGGAATCGACGTCGGTCTGGTCCTGGCTCGCATCGCCGCGGCCGGCGGCGAATGGAACGCCGATGTCCACGCCGCCCTTCTTCGCGGCGGCTTCCACCGCGGCGTTGCCGGCCAGCACGATCAGGTCGGCCAGCGACACCTTCTTGCCGCCGGCGGCCTTGGCGTTGAAGTCCTTGCGGATGCCCTCCAGCGCATACAGCACCTTGGACAGCTCGGCCGGGTTGTTGGCTTCCCATTCCTTCTGCGGTGCGAGGCGGATGCGCGCGCCATTGGCGCCGCCGCGCTTGTCGCTGCCGCGGAAAGTGGAGGCCGAGGCCCAGGCGGTGCGCACCAGCTGGCCGATCGTCAGGCCCGAGCCCAGCACCTGCGACTTCAGCGCCGCCTGGTCGGCGGCGTCGATCAGCGGGTGGTCGACGGCAGGCACCGGGTCCTGCCAGATCAGCTGTTCCGTCGGCACCAGCTTGCCGAGGTAGCGCGGACGCGGGCCCATGTCACGATGGGTGAGCTTGAACCAGGCGCGCGCGAACGCGTCGGCGAAGGCGGCCGGGTCCTTGTGGAAGCGGCGCGAGATCTTCTCGTAGGCCGGATCGAAGCGCAGAGACAGGTCGGCCGTGGTCATCATCGGCGGGTGCTTCTTGCTCGGGTCGTGGGCGTCCGGGATCATGTCCTCGGGCCTGCAGTTCTTCGCGACCCACTGGTGCGCGCCGGCCGGGCTCTTGGTCAGCTCCCACTCGTAGCCGAACAGCGTGTTGAAGTAGCCCATGTCCCAGGTCGTCGGGTTGGGCTTCCACGCGCCTTCGATGCCACTGGTGATGGCGTGCGCGCCCTTGCCGCTGCCGAAGCTGTTCTTCCAGCCGAGGCCCTGCTCCTCGATGGCCGCGCCCTCCGGCTCGCGGCCGACATGGCTCTCGGGCGCGGCGCCGTGCGCCTTGCCGAAGGTGTGGCCGCCGGCCACCAGCGCCACCGTTTCCTCGTCGTTCATCGCCATGCGGGCGAAGGTCTCGCGCACGTCGCGTCCCGAGGCCACCGGGTCGGGATTGCCGTCCGGGCCCTGCGGGTTCACGTAGATCAGACCCATCTGCACCGCGCCGAAGGGCTTGGCCAGCTCGCGCTCGCCGGCATAGCGGCTGTTGGGCTTGTCGCTGGTGGCCAGCCACTCGGTCTCGAGGCCCCAGTTGATGTCCTTCTCGGGCTCGAAGATGTCGGCGCGGCCGCCGGCGAAGCCGAAGGTCTTGAAGCCCATCGACTCCAGCGCGACATTGCCCGCCAGCACGATCAGGTCGGCCCACGACAGCTTCTTGCCGTACTTCTGC
>Ga0247825_10003154_pt1 | contig 10891 bp, 10 predicted proteins | sample 13C_Vanillin_Day_FD_194413 | JGI IMG/M metagenome (GOLD analysis project Ga0247825, IMG submission 194413) | Soil microbial communities from agricultural site in Penn Yan, New York, United States - 13C_Vanillin_Day48 | ecosystem: Environmental > Terrestrial > Soil > Agricultural land | place... | reverse complement strand
CCGGCGGGCAGCCGCGCGACGGCGTCGCCGCGCTTGAGCTGGGTGAGCGCGGTCAGGATCAACGTCATTTCGTCGGCGTGAATGACGGCGTGGGACTCGTGCGCGATCGCAGGCTGGTTCATGCGACTCCTCTTGTTCGCAGTTTCTGTTTCTGTTTCTAGTAGGACGAGCGGGACAGAATCGGCACGAGCATACCGGCGATGCCCACTGCGCAGTAGTCACAGGATTTCGACGCCTTGTAGTCGAATCGACTACAGGGACGAGCGGCGGGCCTTCCCGACGCGGTAGCGCGGCGGCGCGATTGTGCTCAAGCTTTCGCTATGCCATCCGCGGGCGGCATGCAACCTCCACTAAAATCGCGGGCTGGATTTTTTCATCCACCCATGACACGCGTCCTGGTCATCGACGACAACGACGATTTCAGAAAGCTCGCCCTGCTGTGGTTCCAGATCCACGGCATCGAGGCGGAGGGCGCCGCCAACGGCGCGCAGGGCCTGGAGCTGCAGCGCAGGCGTCCGGCCACGGTGATCGTCACCGACATCTTCATGCCCGAGAAGGAAGGCATCGAGACCATCCAGGACCTGCGCCGCGAGTTCCCGGAGACCAAGATCATCGCCATGACCGGGCGGGAGTCGCTCACCGACTACGACGTGTTCCAGGTCGCGCGCGAGGTGGGGGCCGTCAAGACCCTGAAGAAGCCTTTCAAGCTGGACGACCTGGTGGCCGTCGTTAAAGAGTTGAGTCCTGGTTGACGGAGCTCAGTCGAGGGGCGTGAGCCCGTGGCGCACGGCGAATTTCACCAGGGCCGGAAGATCGGCCAGGCCGAGCTTGCGCATGAGCCGCGCCTTGTAGGTCTCGATGGTGCGCGGCGAGAGGTGGAGCTTGCGCGCCACCGAGGCCGCGGTCTTGCCCTCCACCAGCATCTGCAGCACGTGGCGCTCGCGCGAGGAAAGCTGGTGCAGCGCGTCGGGCGCCTTCTTTTCGTGCAGGTAATCGGTGATGACCGTATCGGTCACGCTCGGGCTGAGATAGCGCCCGCCGGCGCCGACCTGGCGGACGGCGTCGATCAGCTCCTCGGAGAGGTCGCGCTTGAGCACGTAGCCGCGCGCCCCGACCTGCAGCGACTGATACACGCGCTCGCTGTCGGAGTACATCGACAGCATCAGGATGCGCGCCTCGGGGTTGCGCTGGACGATCTCGCGCGCCGCGTCGATGCCGTTCAGCTGCGGCATGACGATGTCGAGGAGGATGAGGTCCGGGGCGAGCTCGTGCGCAAGCCTGACCGCCTCGACGCCGTCGGCGGCCGTACCGACGACCTCCAGGTCGCGCTGGGCGGCAAGGAGGTACCGGATGCCGTCGGCGACGACCGCATGGTCGTCCGCGATGAGGATCCTGAGGGGCATGGACAGCCTATCTTCTAGTCTACGGCTCGAAGCGAGTCAATGTTCACTGTAGCCGGATAACCCACACCGCTAGAATGCCGCGATGGGCTTCGCAGAATTCTACCCGCGCCACCTCGCCGAGGAGTCCAGCCGCACCTGGCGGCGCCTGCATTTCGTCGGCACCACTTTGGGGCTCGCGGCCACCCCGCACGCCTGGATCGGGCACTTCTGAGATGGACAAGCTCGATTTCACCGCCCTGGCCTGGCTCGCGCTCATCGCCCTGGTGGCCACCGGGGCGCTGCTGCGGGTGCGGCCACACGAGCGGCTGACCTTCCTCAACACGCTGTGGCTCTTCTTCCTCGGCATCGCCGGCCAGGCCGCCGCGCTGACGCTGCTCGCGCTCGACCTGCCGCGCGCGTCGGCGACGGTGCACACCGTCTTCCGCATCCTCACCGTGGTCGCGCTCATCCGCCTGTTCGGCTTCGTGCTGTTCCGGCTGCTGCTGCCGCTCGCGGGCAAGCGGCCCACACGCATCGTCGAGGACCTCGCCATCGTGCTCGCCTACGTCGGCTACGGCCTGGTGCAGCTGCGCGGCGCGGGCGTCGACCTCGGCAGCCTGGTGACCACCTCGGCGATCCTCACCGCGGTGATCGCCTTCGCCATGCAGGACACGCTCGGCAACGTGCTCGGCGGGCTCGCGATCCAGCTCGACCACTCGGTGCAGGTGGGCGACTGGATCAGAATCGATGCCGACCTCACCGGCCGGGTGCGCGACATCCGCTGGCGCACCACGCTCATCGAGACGCGCAATTGGGAAACGGTGCTAATCCCGAACAGCACGCTCATGAAGGGGCGCGTAGCGATCCTTGGGCGGGGCGAAGGCACCGCCCCGGCCTGGCGGCGCTGGATCAGCTTCATGGTCGACCCCGGCGTGCCGCCTGCGCGCGTGATCGCGATGATCGAGGACGAGATGCGCGAGCTCGCCATCCCGAACGTCGCCCGCACCCCGGCGCCGAGCTGCATCCTGCACGGCTTCGAGCACGGCAACCTGCGCTACAGCCTGCGTTACTACCTCACCGATTTCCTCGAGGACGACACCACCGACTCGATGGTGCGCGTGCACCTCTTCGCCACGCTGCAGCGCGCGGGCATCCGCATGGCCGAGCCGCAGCAGACGGTCCACGCGGTGCAGCGCGACCAGGCGCACGCCGAGACGGTGAAGAAGCGCGAGCTTACCCGGCGGCTGGACGTGCTGAACTCGGTACGGCTCTTCGCCGGTCTTTCGGACAACGAGAAGGCCGACATCGCCGAGCGCCTGCAGTACGCGCCCTTCGCGCGCGGCGACGCCATCACCAAGCAGGGCAGCGCCGCGCACTGGCTGTACATCCTCGCATTCGGCGAGGCCGAAGTGCTCTACGAGCCGCCGGCCGGCAGCCCGCAGGTCATCGGCCACGTCCCGCCGGGCCAATTCTTCGGCGAGATGGCGCTCATCAGCGGAGAAACGCGCAGCGCCACCGTCATGGCGAAGACCGACGTCGAGTGCTACCGCCTCGACCGCGCCTCGTTCCAGGAGCTGCTGCGCACGCGTCCCGAGATCGCCTCCGAAGTGCGCTGCGTCATCGGCGCCCGCAAGCCCGACCTGGAGCAGGCGCGCGACGCCTTCGCCCGCGTGCCCGAATCCGTCGACGAGAAGAAGACCCGGCTCCTCACGCGGATCAAGCGCTTCTTCTTCGGCCAGATGGCGTAGAAATCGGGGCCCAAAAATCGGGGTCAGAGCCCTATTTCCCGGAGCTGCGCGTGCCGGAAATAGGGCTCTGACCCCGATTTTTAGATGGCCTGAGTCACGCGGCGAGAAACTGCTCCTCGCTGAGCGCCATGACTCCGGCGCCGCCCTTCACCACCGTGTCGCGCAGGCCGCCCGCCTGCACCAGCACGTGCTCGCCGTAGAAACGCGCCGTCGCGATCTTGGCTTGGTAGAAAGACCTGTCCCCGGACAAGTTCTTTTCCGCCGCGAGCGCAGCGCGCGCCATCTGCCAGCCTCCCGCGACGATTCCGGCGAGCTTGAGGAACGGCACCGCGCCGGCCAGGGCCGCGTGCGGGCCCTTCTCCGAGACGATGAACTGCACGCAATCGGCGAACGCCCGCACGCCCGCGGCGAGGCTTCCCCGCAGGCTCTGCACGTCGGGATTTTCCGAGCGCGCAAGCTCGGCATCGAAGCCCCTGAGCTCCTCGAGCCAGGCTTTCGCGGTGGCGCCGCCTTCGCGCGCGATCTTGCGCCCGACGAGATCCATCGCCTGGATGCCGGTGGTTCCCTCGTAGATCGTGGTGATGCGCGCATCGCGCAGGTACTGCGCGGCCCCGGTCTCCTCGACGAACCCCATGCCGCCGTGCACCTGCACGCCGAGCGAGGCGATCTCGATTCCGGTCTCGGTGGACCAGCCCTTGACGATCGGGATCATGAGATCGACGAACGCCTGGGAGCGCTTCTTCACCCCTTCTTCGGGAGCCCGGTTAGCGAAATCGAGCGCCGCGGCGACGACATAGGCAAGCGCGCGCATCGCCTCGGTCTGCGACTTCATCAGCATCAGCATGCGGCGCACGTCCGGGTGCCGGATGATCGGCACGGTCCTGCCGCCGGCGAGGTCGCGTCCCTGCAGCCGCTCCTTTGAGAAGGCAAGCGCGCGCTGAAAGGCGCGCTCGGCGATCGCGACGCCCTCCAGGCCGACGCCGAAGCGCGCCGCGTTCATCATGATGAACATCGTCTCCAGGCCGCGGTTCTCCTCGCCGACGAGGTAGCCCACCGCCTGGTCGAAGATCATCACCGCGGTGGGGCTGGCGTGGATGCCGAGCTTGTGCTCGAGCGAGGCGCAGCGCGCGCCGTTCCTCTCGCCGAGCGAACCGTCGGGCTTCACCAGGTACTTCGGCACCACGAAGAGCGAGATCCCCTTGGTGCCCTCGGGCGCCTCGGGCGTGCGCGCGAGCACCAGGTGCACGATCTGCCTCGTCAGGTCGTGCTCGCCGTAGGTGATGAAGATCTTCTGGCCTGAGATCCGGTAGTGGTCGCCTTCGCGGACTGCGCGTGTCTTGACCAGAGCGAGATCCGATCCTGCCTGCGGCTCGGTCAGGTTCATGGTCCCCGTCCATTCGCCGGCCACCATCTTCGGGATGTAGGTCTGCTGCAGCTCGCCGGCGCCGCGCAGCGCGAGCGCGTGGACCGCGCCCTGCGTGAGCAGCGGGCAGAGCGAGAAGCTCATGTTCGCGCTCGTCCACATCTCGTCCACCGGCGTCGCGACGAGCTTGGGCAGGCCCTGGCCGCCCCAGTCGGGCTCGAACGGCAGCGCGTTCCACCCGCCCTCGGCGAACTTGCGGTACGCCTCGCGAAACCCCTTGGGCGTGCGCACCTCGCCGTCGGCCCACTTCGAGCCCTCCTCGTCGCCGCTGCGGTTGAGCGGATCGAGCACCTCGGAGGCGAAGCGTCCCGCCTCCTCGAGGATCGCATCCACCGTTTCGGGGGTCGCCTCTTCGTATCCCGGCAGCTTCGCCACCTCGGAGAGCCCCGCAAGCTCGTTCAGCACGAACCTCATGTCCTTCAGCGGCGCGGTGTATGTGCTCATGGCCTACCTCACTTCTTCAGCTCTTCGACCACCGACGGGACCACCTGGAACAGGTCACCGACGATGCCGTAGTCGGCCACCTGGAAGATCGGCGCCTCCTCGTCCTTGTTGATCGCGACGATGACGCGGCTGTCCTTCATCCCGGCGAGGTGCTGGATGGCCCCCGAGATGCCGACGGCGACGTAGAGCTCGGGCGCCACGATCTTGCCGGTCTGTCCGACCTGCCAGTCGTTGGGCACGAAGCCCGCGTCGACCGCGGCGCGCGAGGCGCCCATCGCCGCGCCCAGCTTGTCGGCGAGCGGCTCCAGCACCTTGGTGAAGTTCTCGCCCGAGCCCATGCCGCGGCCGCCCGACACGATGATCTTCGCCGCGGTGAGCTCCGGCCGCTCCGACTTCGATACCTCGCGGCTGACGAACGCCGACAGGCCGCTGTCCCCGGGTGCAGCAATGGATTCAATTTGAGCCGACCCCCCCGCGGGGGCAACGGCGTCGAAAGCAGTCGTGCGCACGGTGATCACCTTCAGCGCGTCCTTCGACTTCACCGTAGCGAGCGCGTTGCCGGCATAGATCGGCCGCACGAAGGTGTCCGCGCTCTCGATCGCGCTGATGTCGGAGATCTGCTGCACGTCGAGGAGCGCCGCCGCGCGCGGCATGACGTCCTTTCCGGTCGATGTCGCGGGGGCGAGGATGTGCGAATAGCCTTTCGCCAGCGAAACTACGAGCGCCGCGAGGTTCTCGGCGAGGAACTCGCCGAGGTGCGGCGCATCGGCGTGCAGCACTTTCTTCACCCCCGCGGCCTGCGACGCTTCCTTGGCGGCAGCGGCCGCGTTGTGGCCGGCGACGAGGACATGGATATCCGCGCCGAGCTTGTGGGCCGCGGCAACGGTGCTGAGCGTGGCCTTCTTGACCTTGTTGTTGTCGTGCTCGGCTACCACGAGGACTGCCATTACAGCACCTTAGCGTCGTTGCGGAGCTTCTCGACCAGCGCCTTGGCATCGGGCACCTTGACGCCCGCTTTGCGCTTCGACGGTTCGACGACCTTCAGCGTCGTCAATCTGGGCGAAGGATCCACGCCCAGCACCTCGGGCTTGAGCGTCTCGAGCGTCTTCTTCTTCGCCTTCATGATGTTCGGCAGCGTCACGTAGCGCGGCTCGTTCAGCCGCAGGTCGGTGGTGACCACCGCCGGGAGCTTGATGGAGATGGTCTCGAGGCCGCCGTCGACCTCGCGAGTCACCTCCGCCTTTTCTCCGGATATCCTGAGTTTCGAAGCGAACGTGGCCTGCGGCCAGTTCAGGAGCGCCGCGAGCATCTGGCCGGTCTGGTTGGAATCGTCGTCGATCGCCTGCTTGCCGAGGATGACCAGGCCCGGCTTTTCCTTGTCGGCGATCGCCTTGAGCAGCTTCGCCACGGCGAGGGGCTGCAGCTCCGCGTCGGTCTGGACCAGGATCGCGCGGTCGGCGCCGATCGCGAGCGCCGTGCGCAGCGTCTCCTGGCAGGCCTGCACCCCGCAGGAAACGACCACGATTTCGGTGGCGACGCCGGCCTCCTTCAGGCGCACCGCCTCCTCCACCGCGATTTCGTCGAATGGATTCATCGACATCTTGACGTTGGCGGTCTCGACGCCGCTGCCGTCGCCCTTGACGCGCACCTTGACGTTGAAATCGACGACGCGCTTGACGCTGACCAGGATTTTCATCGGGCGAAGATTATAGGCGGCACTCGACCAGCGCATCCACTGCCACGGCGCCGGCGCCTGTTTCAAACACGATCACCGGGTTGATGTCGAGCGAAGCGACAGCGCCGTTCCACTGCAGCATCGCTTCGCCCAGGCGCACGGCCATGGTCGCGAATGCAGCCACGTCGCGGCCCGGCTGGCCGCGCAGCCCCGAGAGCAGCGGCGCCACCCGCAGCTCGCCCAGCTTCCGGATCACGACCTCGGTGCTGAACGGCGGCAGCAGGAGGCGGAAGTCCTTGAGCGCTTCCAGATAGATACCCCCGTCTCCGACGAGCACGACCGGGCCGAACTGGGGGTCCATCCGAGCGCCCAGGGCCAGCTCGCGGCCCCTGGGCGCGAGCCGCGCCACGATCACGCCTTCGAATTTCGCTTGTAGCGAAGCGACCTTGTCGTGCTGGCGGCGGAATTCCGCTGCCGGGTCGGCCGGGTTCAACGAGACGAGGCCATGGTCGCTCTTGTGCGGCACCTCCGGTGAGCAGGCCTTGAGCACCACCTTGCCGTCGAAGCGGGCGGCGGTCCGCATCGCCTCGTCCTCGGTGCGGCACAAGGCGTGCTCGATCACGGGCAACCCGGCCTTCTCGAGCAGCGCCAGGCTATCGGCTTCGTTCAGAAAGCGCGTGGCTCCGATGCGCACGGCCTTCGCCGGCTGGGCAGCGGGACGGCGCAGCAGCGCAGCGTGGTCGGCGAACTGCGCGAGGGCGTCGATCGCTTCGCGCTCCCGTTCGAACGCGGCGATGCCGAGCCGCTCGAAGGGCGCGCGCACCGATTCCTGCGGCGCCGCGACGGCGACAGCATGGCCGTAACGGTCTGCAAAAAGGGATAAGTCTTTTGCGAATCTCGCAACGTCATACCCGGTGCCGGCGACCGGGATGGCGAGCATCGCGAGCTCGCTTTGCGCGTCGTCGCCGACGATCGGCAGCACCGCGCCGAAGAGCGCGCTGTTCGAAAGCAGCGCGCCGGTGACGTCGATCGGATTTTCGAGCGCGGCAAAACCGGGAAGCACCTCCTTCATCTTCCCTTTTGCCTGCGAAGAGATCTGTGCAAGCGGGATACCGCGCTGCTCGGAATAGTCGGCGGCCATGACGCAGCTCGCGCCGGAGTTGCTGACCACGACGAGACGCCTGCCGCGCGGCGGCCGGCCGGACGCGTAGAGCGCCGCAGCCGACACCAGCTCGTGCGGGTCGGCGGCGCGCCAGATGGCGTGGCGCTCGAAGAAGGCATCGACCACCCGATCCTCGGCCGCGAGCGCGCCGGTGTGCGAGGACGCGGCCTTCTGTCCGCGCGCGGTGCGGCCCGCCTTGAGCGCAACGATCGGGATGCCGCGCTGCCGGGCGCTTTCCGCGGCGGCGGCGAGCCGCTGCGGGTCCTTGATCGCCTCCATGTAGAGAAGCAGCAGGCGCACGCCGGAGTCCTCGAGCACCGCCTCGGCGAGATCGGCGACCGTGACATCGGCCTCGTTGCCGGTGGCGTGGACGTGGCGCACGCCCAGGCCCTTCCTCATCACCAGCGTGTAGATCGCCTGCGAGTTCGCGCCGCTCTGGCTGACGATCGCGACCGGTCCGTCGCGCCCCTCGATCTCGTGGAAGATAGTCGAGAAGTTGGCGACCATTCCCGTTGCGAAGTTGGCGAGGCCCTGGCAGTTGGGGCCGATGAGCCGCATGCCCGAGCGCTTCGCGGTCTCGACCAGCGATTCCTGGACCCGCAGACCTTCAGGCCCGGTCTCGCCGAAGCCCGAGGCCATCACGACCGCGACCTTGACGCCGCGCGCGGCGCAGGCTTCGACCGCGCGCACCGCCTCGTCGCCTGCGACCGCGACGATGGCGAGCTCCGGCGCCTCGGGCAGGTCTTCGACGCAGGCGAACGCGCGCAGGCCCTGCACCGTGGCGCGTCCGGGGTTCACCGGATAGACGGCACCGCGATACCCGTAGCGTTGCAGGTAGAGGATCGGCCGGCCGCCGACCTTGTGCGGGTTGTCGGAGGCGCCGATCACCGCGACCGAGCGCGGCGCGAGGGCGGCTTGCAGCATGCGCGAAGCATGATACGGACTAAACTCGTCGCATGTTGAAGCTGAGCCGGCCCGCAGCGGAGGTGTTCGTTCCCAACGGCACGTCATGGGACGCGGCCTGCGCGCGGGTAACGCACCTCGTCGTGGCCGCTCATGCCGACGACGTGGAAATCATGGCCTGGCACGCCCTGCTCCATGCTGAGCGGCTCGCCGCCGTCATCGTCACCGACGGACGGGACAGCACCACGCGGCTCCAGGAGCAGAAGCGGGCGGCATCCCTGGGCCATTATGCGGCGGTGATCTGGCTCGACCATGCAAGCCCGGACGTCAGGCAGCCCACCTATCCGGCGCTGGCGTCCGACCTGAACGCCATCCTGTCCGCGGTTCGGGCGCGCTGCGTCTACACCCACAACCTCGCGGACAGGCACGACACCCACGTCGCCGTGGCGCTGCATACCGTGCAGGCCCTGCGCGCGAATCCGTCGTCGGTGGAGCGCGTCCTCGGCTGCGAGGTGTGGCGTGCGCTCGATTGGCTGCAGCCGCAGGACAAGGTCACGCTGGACGTGAGCAGCCTGGAAGCGCGCGTCATGCCGCTGATCGGCGCATTCGACTCGCAGATCGCCGCAAAGCGCTACGACCTCGCGGCGGCCGGCCGCAAGCGCGCGAATGCCACCTTTCTCGACCCGCACGCCGCCGACCAGTCCACGGCCCTGGAATACGCCATGGACCTCACGCCGCTGGTACGGGACCCGACGCTGGACATCGCTCGCTGGACCCTGCAGCTGGTGGAGCGCTTCGCCGGGGACGTCGAAGCACGTCTCTCGCCATGGAAGTAATTGTCCTGCCCACTGCGCGGGATGTCGGGATCGCCGCGGCAGGCATCATTGCGCGGCTGGTGGCGGCCAAGCCGGACGCGGTCCTGGGACTCGCCACCGGCGCCTCCGTCAAGCCGGTTTACGCCGAACTCAGGACGCTCGACTTCTCGCGCGTCACGACGTTCAATCTCGATGAGTACGTCGGCCTGAGCCCTTCCCATCCCGCGTCGTTCCACGCGTTCATGGACGCGCATTTCTTCAGCCGCGTGAACATCGAGCGCCGGCGCGCTCACTTTCCGCCTACCCGCGGCGACGACCTCGCTCGCTCGTGCGAGCAGTACGAGCACGACATCGATGACGCCGGCGGAATCGACTTGCAGCTCCTGGGAATCGGCCGGGACGGCCACCTCGGGTTCAACGAGCCCACCTCGTCGCTCGCGTCCCGCACGCGCATCAAGACCCTGACGCGCCTCACCCGTGAGGCCAATCAGCCCGCGTTCGGCACCGAGGAGGTGCCGCGCCACGTCGTCACCATGGGAATTGCAACGCTCCTTGCGGCTCGGCATTGCCTGCTGGTCGCCGATGGACCGGCAAAAGCCGACGCTGTGGCGCGCATGGTGGAAGGACCTCTCACTGCCATGGTGCCGGCTTCCGCGCTCCAATTGCATCCGCACGCCACGGTCATCGTCGACGAGGATGCTGCCGCGGGGCTCTCGCTACGGGACTATTACCGCGAGGTGCAACTGCACAAGCCGCAGTGGCAACGGTGAGCGGGCTGGTCGTCAGCTACTCCGGTATTCGCGGCCTGGTGGGGCGCGACCTGGACGCGTCCGTGGCGCGCAGGTTCGGCGCCGCGTTCCGGCGCATGCTCGGCGAGCTTCACTCGGCGGGGCCGATCACGCTCGTGGTCGGCAGGGACACGCGCGCCAGCGGACCCGAGCTGCAAAGCGCGCTGATGCAAGGCCTGTCGGATGAGCGCGTGAGGATCGTGGACCTCGACGTGGCGCCCACGCCGACCATTCAGTTCGCGCTTGGCGCGTCTGCGGCCCATGGCGCGGTGGCGGTCACCGCCAGCCACAACCCCGCGCAGTGGAACGGCTTCAAGTTCTTCCTCGCGCCGGACAACACCGTGCTCGACGGCGCCCAGACGGAGCGCCTCATGCTGGCGCTGCCGGCGGCCGTTGCCGGCGTCCCGAGCGCGAGCACGACGGATCGCCGGCAGGAGTGGGCCGTGGCGTCGCATATCGCGCGGGTCCTCGAGCAGGTGGATGCCGAGAGCATCCGGCGCCGACGCTTTCGCGTGGCTCTGGATGCCGCGCGCGGCGCGGGGGAGCGTCCC
>Ga0247825_10003153_pt1 | contig 10892 bp, 12 predicted proteins | sample 13C_Vanillin_Day_FD_194413 | JGI IMG/M metagenome (GOLD analysis project Ga0247825, IMG submission 194413) | Soil microbial communities from agricultural site in Penn Yan, New York, United States - 13C_Vanillin_Day48 | ecosystem: Environmental > Terrestrial > Soil > Agricultural land | place... | reverse complement strand
CTGTATGCGTCCGCGCCAGGCCGGTCGGTCTGGCGCGGACGCATACAGGCTCTGCTCAGTTACAACACGACCTGCCCTTTGCCACCTGCTCGCGGCCGAGCTTTTCGCTGATCACGCCCAACGAGGCGTCGGTCGTGGAGCCGCGGATGCCGTTGACCGTGTGCTGCACGAAATAGACTTTCCCGGCTTCCACATTCAGCTTGATTCGCGCGCTCAGGTTGGCCTGGCTGCTGCGAATCGCGTGGGCGCCAGGGGTGGTTACCCACCGATAGAACGTGCCCGGCCAGGTCCGGATTTGAGTGCTTTCGTCCAGCAGCAGACCGGCATCATAGGTGCCGAAGGGAGGCTGAACGATGTAGACGACTGCCTTGCCTGCGACGGGCTCGATCTTCTTGTCCGCGAGCTCCTGCGAACTCGGCGGAATCTGCGCGCAGGCGGCGATGGCCAGGATCGATACGGTTGCTGCAAGTAAGCGCCACATCGGACCTCCTCAAGTGGTAACGCGCGGACCACGCATACCCGGTACTCCTGCCTCGCCTCAACTGCAATGCTACCGCCGCAAGCGACACTCTCAACATTGGACCAAGGGCCAATTCCCGCAATGCCCCCTTCCGCGCAAAATCTAGCAGTTACTCTCAAAAGGAGCGCCGGTGGAACGACTGTGCGCTGCAGGAGCGGGCGCCCCCGCTCTAACCAATCGGAAGCATCGATGCCGCGGGCATGAGCCTGACCGATCGCCTCTCCCGTTTCGCACCAGGGCTTTCTGCCCTCGTTCACTACAAAGGCGCCGACCTGCCGCGCGATGTGTTTGCCGGGCTTTCGGTCGCTGCGGTCGCGCTCCCGGTAAGCGTGGCCTATGCCGAGCTCGCCGGATTCAACCCGGTGGTCGGCCTCTACTCGTGCATATTGCCGCTGGTTGCATATGCATTTTTCGGCACCTCCCGCCAGCTCATCATCGGACCCGATGCGGCCACCTGCGCGCTGGTCGCGGCAGCGGTCGCGCCGTTGGCCGCCGGCGATGCGGACGCCTACCAGTCGCTTTCGGTAACCCTGGCGTTCCTCGCCGGCCTGTTCTGCGTTGCCGGCAGCTTCCTCCGCCTGGGCGGCCTCGCTGATTTTCTCTCGCGACCAATACTGGTCGGAATATTGAACGGTATCGCGCTCAGCATCCTGCTGGGCCAGCTCGGCAAGCTGTTCGGATTCCCGATCGAGTCTGGCCGCATCATCCCGCGGCTGATCGAGTTCATCTCCAAGATCGATCTGACGCACGGCCTGACGCTCGCCGTCGGGGCGGGAACCTTCGCGGTCCTGCTGCTCGCCCCGCGCCTGCTCCCCCGGGTGCCGGCGGCGCTGGTGGCCATGATCGCTGCCGGGCTTGCGGTTGCGGCGCTTGGCTTGGAAGCAAATGGCGTCAAGACCATTGGTGCCGTGCCGGCCGGATTGCCTCCCGTGAGAATTCCCACCTTCGACCTGGACAAGCTCGCCCCGCTTGTCGCCAACGCCGCCGGCGTCGCGCTGATCGCTTTTTCCAGCATGATCATCACGGCGCGAAGCTTTGCCGTGAAGAACCGCTACGACATCGACGTCGATCGCGAGTTCGCGGCGCTCGGCGCATCGAACATCGCATCCGCGCTCTCGCAAGGCTTTGCCGTCAGCGGCGCGGATTCGCGCACGGCGATGAATGACGCGGCAGGCGGGCGCACCCAGGTTACCGGCCTGGTCGCTGCCGCCGCCATCGCGTTGGTCCTGATCTTTCTGACCGGCCCTCTGGAGTTCCTGCCTGTCGCAGCGCTGGGCGCGGTGCTGGTCATGGCTGCGGTGTCGCTGGTCGATGTAACGGCCCTGAAGGAGATTTACCGCATCGACCGGCGCGAGTTTGCACTGTCTCTCCTCACGACGGTGGGAGTCGTCGCGGTGGGCGCCATCGACGCGATCCTGTTCGCGATTGTCCTGGCGCTCCTGCGATTCGTCCGCCTGGTCTCACGGCCCAAGGTCGAGTTGCTGGGAGAGGTACCGGGATTGCCCGGCCTGCACTCCATTGCGCGGCACGACACGGCGCATCAGCGTAATGGATTGATTATATTCAGGTTTAATGCCCCGGTCGTGTTCTTCAACGCACCTTACTTCAAGCGGGAGGCGCTCGCGGCGGCCGACGCCGCCGGGCCCGGCCTCAAGTGCTTCGCTATCGACATGCTTCCTATCACGCTAATGGACGCCACGGGTCTCTACACCGTGCAGGAACTGGTCGAGACATTGGATGCGCGTGGCGTGTCAACCGTGTTCGCGGGACGGCAGACGGAGTGGAAGCAATGGTCGGAAAACCGCAACGCCTCGGGCATCTTCCCGAAGGCGCGGTTCTTCCCTACCATGCGCCAGGCGCTGGATACGTTTGACAAGACGTATCCGGATCGCCGCCGCAAGGCGCCGTCCTAGAACGGGCGTTTCCAGTCGCGCAGCGGCGCCGTGGTCCAGTTGAATCGGATTGCAAGGAGCCGGAGAGCGAGCGTTGTCGCGATCGCAATCCAGGCGGCATCCTGGACCGCAAAATCGTGCCGGCGCACGAGCATGACGAACAGCATGCATCCTCCCAGTGCGGCGAGGACGTAGAGTTGCCCGGGCTTGAACATGAGCGGCTCTTCCCGCGCGAGGATGTCGCGCATGAGCCCGCCGCCGACGGCATTGCACATGCCCACAAGTATCGCCCCGACCGCCGGTATACCGGCGACCATTGCCTTCTCCGCGCCGACGACGCCGTACACTCCGATCGCGATCGCATCCACGTAGGCCATCAGGCGCTCGAAACGCTGCGCGAGACGCTGCAGGACACCTCCTATCAGGACCGCGGCCAGCACCGCGGCAAGGTAGCGCGGGTCCTGCATGATCACCGGGGTCTGCGCGAGGAAAATGCTGTCGCGTAGAAGACCGCCGCCGACGCCGCTTACGAATGCCATCGTGAATGCGCCGACGGCGTCGTAGCCGCGCCGGCTCGCGACCCACACGCCCGTCATCGCCATCAGGAAGGTCGCTGCCAGGTCGAACTCGATCGGCAGCAGGAACGCGGTACCGGACAAGCGCTACTCTGGTGCGTCCTTCAGCCACTCGAGAGCCGCCGCCCGCTTGCTCGAGTCGAAATACCGGACCTCCGCCTGCACGAAGTGCCCGGCAATCTGGGGGGCGATCTTCATGACGCCGCCGTCCGATACGGCAGCCACCCGCGCCACTTTCTGGTGGTGGCCGCGCACGAACTTCAGGTGCGATACGAGCGCCCCGAAATCGCTCCAGCCCGGAAACGATGCGGCCTCGACCATCAAGCCGCGCAGCCCGCCATGTTTTTCGATGTAGGGATCGACGACGGCGGCCAGCTTCTCGAAATCGCCGCTTTCCAACCGTCCATCCGGCTGGATTACCAGGATCCCGCTGGATTCATCGAGCTCGTGCTGAATCATGTCGAGATACCTTCATTGATGAGACCGGCCAACCTTGCCGTACCTCGGTCCAGGCGGATAGTGGCCCTTGGGCCAATATGCCGGCCGGGCTCCGGGCTAGAGCAGCCCTTCGATCGGCAATATCGACAAAATCTGGATCCACAGGCGCTTTAACAAGCCCACGCCGGGTTCCTTGTTGCTGCGGACTTCGTCAGTGGAGGTACGCTCGATCCATTCGATGCCCCCCTGCTCCGACCGACGGACCTCCCAGGAATCGCGGGGAATCCGGGTGTCGAATGCCGCACCCAGCAAGCGCGCCAGCGTCGGGCTTTCGATCATGAGCCCCATCTCGGTATTCAACAAGGCCGAACGCGGATCGAAGTTGAACGAGCCGACGAAGATGCGCTCCTGATCGAGCGCAAAGGTCTTCGCGTGCAAGCTCGCCGACGAACTTCCGCCAGACCTGCGCTTCTCTTCTGGCCGTTCGCCGGGCACGGTGGGCTTGAGCTCGTAAAGCTGCACGCCGGCCTCGAGCAGGTCATTGCGCCGCTTTGCATAGCCAGAATGCACGGCGGCAACGTCGGTCGCCGCAAGGGAATTGGTCAGGATCCGGACTGTGACGCCGCGCCGGGCAAGCGCCGCGAGGTCGGCAGTACCCTTCTCCCCCGGTACGAAATACGGCGATATGAGTTCGAAAGATCTCGTCGGCGGGCCGACAGTGCGCAGAAGGTCGTCGAGGAGCAACAGGTCCTTGCGCTCGGTCGTGTCGAGAGTCTTGGCGGGGTCGTCGCTCAACAGGCGCGCGCCGGTCCACTCGAGCCGGAGCCTGCCAGCGAGCAGGTCCTGCACCAGTTGCGTCTCGCGCAGCCGCGCGACGTACTCGATCGCATCCGGATCGGCGCGCGTCTCCGCAAACCTGGCCTCGAGGCGCTTCGCCGCGTCCGCCCCGGCACGGCCCACCAGGCCCGCTGCGGGATAGGCGGAGGCGCTGTTCCAGTAGAGATCGAAGGCCGCCGATACCTCGCGCACCACCGGTCCCGCCGCAATCACGTCGAGGTCCTCGAAGATCACGCCGCGGCCCGCGCCGGTGTACTCGTTGCCGATGTTGCGGCCGCCCACGATCGTCGCCTGATTGTCCACGGTAAATGACTTGTTGTGCATCCGCCGGTTGATGCGCGGAAAGTCGGTCAGGTAGTTGGTCGCGCGCAAGCCGCGATTGGCGAGCGGGTTGTAGAGCCGGACCTCGATATTCGGATGCGAGCCGAGGTCCGCGATCGTCGCGTCGAGCCCCGCCGTGCCAACGTCGTCGAGCAGCAGGCGAACCCGCACGCCGCGCTCCGCGGCGCGCCAGAGCTGCTCCAGCAGAAGATAGCCCGACTGGTCGCCGCGCCAGATATAGTACTGGGCGTCCAGCGACTTTTCCGCCGCCTGCGCGAGCAAGCCGCGCGCCGCGAAGGCATCGCCCGGCACGGGCAAGGAATGGATTCCGCTCTTGCCCGGATTAGCCGCTGCGTGGGGCGCAATGGCCCGGCCGAGCCGCGTCGTGTCCGTATCCATCACCGCCGATGTCACGGTCCTGCCTTCGAGCGATGGCAGGCCGGCACAACCCGCCATGAGCGAAGCCGTGAGCATGGCCGCCCAGACTTGCTTCATCCAGCGCGGGGAAGCCTAGGGAAACGCAGGCGTATCACGGCGGGTATCGGCCCGGGGCTCGGGCTTCTCCGCCTCGCTCGTCCAGCCGCCGCCCAGCGCGAGATGCAGATTCACGCGCTGCACCAGTTGCTCGCTCTGCACCCGGAGCAGCGAAGTGCGCGCTGCGTACAGCGCAAGCTGCTGCTGCTGGACGGCCCGCAAGTCCCCCGAGCCCACGCGGTAGCGCACGTTCGCCAGTTCCAACGCCCGCTCGTTTTCCACCACCGCCTGCCTCAGCACGGCACTGCGGGCGTCCAGCGTGAATTCCGACGACAGGGCATTTTCCACCTCGCCGAATGCCCTCGCGCCAATGCGGCCGTAGTCGGCTACCGCGATCTTCTGCTCAGATGTGCGGATTTCCACCTGCTCCTGCAAGGCGCCGCCCGTGAAAATCGGCGCCAGCAGCTTCGCGCCCACGCCCCAGACGGGATTGTCGTGGTTCTTGAGCACGAACAACTCGCTCGACACGCTGGTGCCGCTCGCGCTCAGGGAAATTTGCGGAAGACGCGCCGCCTTGGCCTCCTCGACGCGGTAGAACGCGGCGGCCACGCGACGCTCCGCCGCCACCACGTCGGGCCGCCGCTCGAGCAGCTCCGACGGCATGCCGGCCGGTATAGGTCCCGGCTTCGCGGCGAGCTGCGCCGGGGCTTCGATCGCTGCGGCGGGGTAACGCCCGGCCAGCATCTCGAGCGCCCTCAGCGCTTGACGGTAAGAGAGGTCGAGCTGGTGGACCGCATCGGCGTAGGTCTGCAACCCAGCCTGCGCAACTGACACTTCGTACTCGTCGCCCTTTCCGACCTTCAACCGGTCGCCGGCAAGGCTTGCGAGTCGCCGGGAAGAGAGCAGCATTTCCTCGGCTATGCCCTTCTGCAGCCGCGCCTCGGTCGCGAGAAACCAGCTTTTTGCGACGAGCGCGGCGATCGATTGCCGCGCGTACTCGGTGTCGAGCGCTGCAGAGTCGTACTGAAGCTGCGCCGCCTCACGTCCCGAGCGAACGCGTCCCCAGAGATCGAGCTCCCAGCTCAGAAAGATGCCACCTCCCTGCAGCCCGCTCGAGTCGCCGCTCATCTTGCCGCCGCCGCGGGCGAGAACGTTCACCTGCGGATAAAGCACCGCGCCGGCCAGCCTGGCGTAGCCCGCCGCCTGCTCGACGCGCGCCGCCGCTACCCGCAGGTCGGGATTGTTGGCAATCGCCTCGCGGACAAGCGCATCGAGCTGCGCGTCATGAAACCCGGCGAGCCACCCGCTGCCGACACTGCTGGATATTCCACCCTTCTCGGCCCACTGCGCGGGAACGGAGAGATTGGGCAGCGCATCGCGGCGCATTGCATCAGTTTCGGGCGGCGCCTTGAGCGCGCACCCGCAAGTTGCTGCGAGTACGATAGCGGCAGGCAGGATCCGGAGCACTGGCACTTCCTCAGTGCAGCTTCAATATCAGGTAGTTGGTGTAGGCGCCCACGCGCAGGATCACCATGCGGATGATGTGGATCGCCGCGAGACGGTCGGTGTAGATCGCCGCGGCGCCCGCCGCGCCGGCCGCCATGAAGACTTCCTTGTCCTTGTCCTCGATGTTGAACTTGACCGCGAAACGCCCCGGCGGCTGATTCAGCACGCCGGTCATCGGCAGCGTCCCGCTCTGCGGCAACTGGCCCTGGCCCTGCGCCCAGATGATCGAGTCGACCGTGCCCCTGACGACGCGCCCGGGATCGGTGTTCAGCGTGAACTCCGCCACGTTGCCAGGCTTCACCTGGTGCAGCTCGTTCTGGTAAAAGAGCGCGACAACCTGGCCTTGTGCTTCAACCAACGACATCACGGCGTTGAAGGGAATTCCAGCCACGAAGGCCCCCGGCCGCAGCTGCAGGTTGACCACGGTGTCGCCGTGGTCGTCTGCTCCAGCTCCCACCGGGCGTTTTCGAGCTGCGCGCGGACCTGGGCCACCTGGGCGAACTCGCCCTTGACGTTGGCGCCGAGCTTCTGCTTGACCTGCTGCTCACCTGCCACCGCCTGAGCCTGGCTCGCGCGGGCAGCGGCGGCCTGGCCTTCCAGCTCCAGGAGATTGGTCTCGGCCTGCTCGAGGTCGAACTTGTTGCCGGCGCCGGTCCCGACCAGCTCGCGGTTCTGGGCGACGCGCTTCCTGGCAAGCGCCAGGCGGGCGTCGACCTCGCGCATGCGGGCATTCGCCTGCTCAACGGCGCTGCGCGCGCCTTTCTGCGACTCCTGCAGTTCCTTTTGGGAAGCGCCAGCGCTGGCGAGCTGGGCCTCGAGCTGGCTGACGGCGAGGCGGTAGGGCTCGGGGTCGATCTTGAAGAGCACGTCGCCCTTCTTCACCAGGCGGTTACCCTCCTCGACCGGCACTTCGATCACCCGCCCCTTGACCTGCGAAACGATCGGGATCGTGTACTTGAACACACGCACGTCGGCGGAAGATGGCGCGAAGATGTTGAGCAGCAGGATCAGCACCGCCATTCCGACGATCGGGATGATCGCGACGATGACCTGCGTCCTGGTGTTCCACGGTAGCCACTTGAACTTGATGAAAATCAGCCAGACGAAGAACGAGTAGATCGCGAGTAGCAGGGCTTCCATTTACGCGGCCCCTCCGCGCCGGTCGATGTCGGCCGCGCGCATGCTGGCTTCCTCCGCCCGCAGCCGCACGAGCTCATCCTTCAGGGTCCGCAGCTTCGGAGACAGCGCTCCGCGCGCCTCCATGGACTCGAGTTCCTCGCGCAAGTGGTACAGGTCCTCGCGCAGCAGCTGGCCGGCGCGATGCTTTTCCGCCATTTCGGCGTAGTAGTCCTCGTGCTTGTCGGTACCGAACGCAGCCTTGTAGCCGATCGGTCGCGTATACGCCCAGATCCAGGCGACCGGCCACAGCATGCCGCCGAACGCCAGCGACAGCAGGCACAGCGTGGTAATCGCGTCCTTCTGAGGATGATGCCGCTTCTCGGCGATCTTCTCCGGAAGGATATGCACCAGCCAGAACAGGACAATGGCGCCGATCGGCACGACGCAGAGCACGAAGAGCGCGATCCAGTTAGCCGCCGTGGCCATTATCTCCGGAGGCAGGAACGACGCATGAGCAGCGGGCGCCGCGAGGAGCGCGGCAGGCGATGCAGCGAACCGATAAATACTTGCGCTCTTGTTCAAGCAGTTATCCTCTCATGTCGCCACGGACGAGACTCTCCGGCGTCAGAAGCTGGCGACACCGTAGAGCATCGGCCCGGTGAATTTGTAGGTCATGCCGCCGTTGAAACTGGCCTTGGTTGCCGTCACGTCGTAGTCCACGTGGCGGTAGGCCAACCCGACGCCGAAATGCCGGCTGAACCGGTAATCAACGCCAACGCTGAAGTTGACAAGCGTGCCGTCATAGTCGTCGTAGTTCATCGAGAAGTAGTCCAGCCGCCCGGACATCAGCCATTTCGGCGTAAAAGCATACGCGCCGTAAACGCCGATTGTCGGCAACGGCGCCAACCCGTCGCCCGTTCGCACACCCACGCCGGCCGCAGACAGCGTCGCTGTGAAATCTGTCGCGTGCAAGCCGAGCACTGCGCCGAACTCGCTCTGATTGTTCTTGACGAACGAGTAGCCGACGGACATCCGGAAGATGTCGGAATCGAATTCCGAGCTCACCGTCGTCCCGACGTTGTAGACGTTGTCGCCCCAATTAATAGTCCGGCTGATGGCGCGCGCTCCGCCACGATGGAGAGTGAAGTATTCAGCCTCGATCCGCCAGCGCTCCCCGAGCCGCAAGCTCCCCAGTATGGCCGGCACGGTCTTGCGGTCCGTCAGGTTGAGGTCTTCCTCGAAGCTGATCGACGTGCCGCGCGCCAGGGCGGAGCTGTTGAGGAATGCCGTCGTGTCGACCTGCGGTGCGTACGCGCCGATCTGAATCGTAAAGCGGTCCTGGAGCGCGGGATGCACGCCGGATTGCTGCGCGGCGGCGGGGCTGGAGACCAGGAAACCCAGTGCGATCAGGGCTCCCTGAAAACCGGCGCGGACGGCAGCGTCACTCGCGTTACGGGAAGCGTGTCTCATGATCAGGTCCCCTTTTCCTTTCCTTTAATGGATCGCCGGATTACTTACTTGTTTGTTGAGTAGTAGTTTTGACGCTATCACTCCCATGCAAAGCCAGTCGCCCGTTGACATCACATCTGATTGGACCAGCGTGTCCTTTTATTCCATTATGTTAGCAGGTTGCGCGACATTTCCTGATTCAATGACGCACAACATGAGCGGGGCGCGGCGGCCAGGCTACCACCCGGATAGACGCTTGGTTCACCCACGCCACCCATGGCAGAACGATCCGCCCGCCCGCAATCGTAGCGGTGCGGTCAGCGGCCCATACGCCGGTCATAGGCACGGGAAAACCGCTCTGCAAGCCCCGGATCGTTCTGCGTCGGCCCCGTGGCATCGAATTTCACCCGCACGCTGCCGTCGGCCTGGCGCGCGACCGCTACGACCACGTCGATTCCATCCTTGGCACCTCGAATGAGACCAGCGGTCTCATCCGCTGACGTTACCCGCACTCCCGCATCCTGCGTCCCGCCCAGCGCGGCGCTCCACGCGCGCTCGAAGTTCGAGGACACGTAATAGCCCGGGTACGGCTCGTACACCACGCAGCCGGCCAGCGGCGCGCAGACCAGGCAAGACACGAAAATGATTTGGAACAACCTCGACATGTTCATTGGGTGCGCCCTGTCTAGTACCTGATTTCCCAGCGGAACCTTGCCTCATCTGGAGCGCCCGCGGAATTGCCCTTTGGTCCAATACGCGAGCGCCCGATATGCGCGAGAATACACGGGAGCGCGGCGGGATCGGCGCGCGGGGAATTTCAGGAGAAAACCATGAAGCTCTGGATCGGCAACATCGCACCCGGAACGTCCGACGACGAGATCCGCGCATTCGTCAAGAAATACGCGCCCGACCTCGAGGTCAAGGGCATCCAGCGTGTCGAGGGTGACGGCTCGCGTCCGGCAGCGTCCATCGAATTCGTGGATACCCCTTACGGCTCGGTCGAGAAAGTCTCGATGCGGCTGCACGGGATGTACTGGAAGGAGCGCGAGCTGTTCGTCCAGACGCAGGCCCGCTGAGCGCGCCTGTTGAGCCATCAAATGGAGCAAAGGTAACGCCATGGCCAAGGACAAGGATATGGAAAAAAAGAGCGACGACCAGAAGCTGAAAGCGAAGAAATACGACAAGCAACTCAAAAAGCTTCACGTCGAGCTGGTGAAACTGCAGGAGTGGGTGAAGTACAAGGGACTCAAGATCTGCATCGTCTTCGAGGGACGCGACACTGCCGGCAAGGGCGGCACCATCAAGGCCATCACGGAGCGCGTCAGTCCCCGCGTGTTCCGCGTCATCGCCCTGACGTCGCCGAGCGAGCGCGAAAAGAGCCAGATGTACGTCCAGCGCTACCTGCCCCACCTGCCCGCCGCCGGCGAGGTGGTGATCTGGGACCGCAGTTGGTACAACCGGGCGGGGGTCGAGCGGGTCATGGGATTCTGCTCCGAGGAGCAGGCCCGGGGCTTCCTGCAGATGGTGCCGGCATTCGAGAAGCTGATGGTCAAGTCCGGGATCATCCTGCTCAAGTACTGGCTCGAGGTCGGCATGGACGAGCAGACGCGCCGCCTCAAGGCGAGGATGGACGACGGCCGCAAAATCTGGAAGCTCTCGCCGATGGACGTGCTGTCCTACAGCCGCTGGTACGACTACTCGCGGGCGCGCGACGAGATGTTCAAGGCGACCGACACGAAATGGGCGCCGTGGTACGTAGTG